>Ga0207657_10008068_pt1 | contig 10737 bp, 6 predicted proteins | sample KBSC33metaG_FD_184316 | JGI IMG/M metagenome (GOLD analysis project Ga0207657, IMG submission 184316) | Corn rhizosphere microbial communities from Kellogg Biological Station, Michigan, USA - KBS C3-3 metaG (SPAdes) (version 2) | ecosystem: Host-associated > Plants > Roots > Rhizosphere > Soil ... | reverse complement strand
ATGTGCACCGGGATGCGGATGGTCCGCGCCTGGTCGGCGATGGCGCGGGTGATCGCCTGGCGGATCCACCACGTCGCGTAGGTCGAGAACTTGTAGCCGCGGCGGTACTCGAACTTGTCCACCGCCTTCATCAGGCCGATGTTGCCTTCCTGAATCAGGTCGAGGAACTGCAGCCCGCGGTTCGTGTACTTCTTCGCGATCGAGACGACGAGGCGAAGGTTGGCTTCGACCAGCTCTTTCTTCGCGCCTTCCGCCTGGTACTCGCCGCGCAGAATCGTGTCGAGCGTCTGCTTCAGCTCCGCTGGATCCTGCTCGAGCGTGTCGGTCGTCGCCTTGATCTTCAGCTTCAGCTCTTTGATCTGCCGCTGCAGGATCTTGCGGTCCTCCTCGCGCAGCTTCGCCTTCTTGTTCTTCGGATTCAGCTGCCGCTCAATCGCGTCGATTTCGCGCTGCACGCTGCGGACGCTCTCGACGGCGTCCTTCATCTCCTCGATCAGCCGGCGCTTCACCGATTCGGTGAACTCGATCTTGCGGATGTAGCTCGAGAGCTCGACGCGCGCGCGCATCGCGGCCCAGTGCGCCTTGCGGTACTTGCGCTTGTCCTTCGACGTCGTGCCCTTCGGCGTCTCGGCCAGCTTCTCCTCGAGCTTCTCGGACGCGGCGCGCGCCTTGCGCACGGCGTCGATCTGCTTCTGGACCTGGCGCGAACGCTCCTGGATGCGCTCGTCGGTGATCTCCTCGTCGTTGAAGATCACCAGCTCGCGGATCGTCCGCTCGCCCGCGTGCAGCTGATCGCCGAGCGCGATGACCCGCTTGGCGATGATCGGCGTGCGCGAGATCGACTTGATCACCGCCAGCTTGCCGCGCTCGATGCGGCGCGCGATCTCCACTTCGCCTTCGCGCGTGAGCAGCGGCACCGTGCCCATCTCGCGCAGGTACATGCGCACCGGATCGTTCGTCTTGTCGAGCGCACCGGGCGTCAGATCGAGCTCGAGCTCCTCGGCGCCCTCGGCCGTCCGATCGATCGGCTTCACATCGTCGCGCAGGTATTTCTGATCGGAGTCGATGACCTCGATGCCGGCGCTGCTGAAGGTGTTGAACAGGTCGTCCAGCTCGTCGGAGGAGGTGATCTCGGCCGGGAGCAGCTCGTTCACCTCGTCGTAGAGCAGGTAGCCCTTTTCCTTGCCGATGTTGATCAGCTGTTTGACTTCGTCGTATTTCTCTTCGATCGACAAGCGGGCCTCCATCAAGGGCGGCTTCGCGCCGCCTGCGTCAGTCTTCTTCAATCTTCAATCCTATGCAGAAGATCTTTCTTCTTCTGCCAAAGCGCGTCAATTTCACGTCCGTGTTGGCCGGCGCCGAGCGCCTGCAGGCGATCGATTTCGCGCTGAATCGCGGCGCGTTCGCGGTCCCATCTCAGCCGCTTGATGGCACGCACGCATTCGGCGGCGGGCGCCGGCGGATGGGGGTGCGCTGCGATGCTGGTGACGAGCTGAGCGTTCATGGTACTTAGACGCTGCAACAGGCCGGAGGGTAAAGCATCCGGCGGCTGATCGTGCAGGCTCCGCGCCATCGCGAAAATCTCCCGCCCCGCCAGCGATTGCAGGTCGGCATCGTCGAGCTCGGATAGCGCGCCAAGCGCTTCCCCGGTGTTGTGAATGAGGCCCCAAATCAAGGCTTTTTCCGCATCTTTCATCTGCCCGGCTGCCGGCAGCTCCCGCGCCGTGAGAGTGGTTCGGCGGTTCACGGCTGCCTTGCGGATTTCGGCCCGGGTGACCTCTTCTGTAATCCGCGCTTTGTGCGCAATTCTGTCCGCGAACTGGTCGCGCGCCGCGGCGTCCGGAATCCGCGCCGCCACGGTCAACATCCTGGCGAAGAATTGCCTCCGACTGTCTTCGTGCTCGAAGTCGAGCCCCGCCGCGGCATTGTCGACCAGATACTCCAAATACGGCCGCGACGTGCGCAATCTTTCACGGTAGCGGTCGGGCCCCTGTTTCCTGATGAACGTATCGGGATCTTCGCCGGCATCCAGCATCACGACGTTGACGTCGAACCCTTCCGCCACCAGCAACTCGCACGATCGCGCGGCGGCGCCCTGTCCGGCGGCGTCGGGATCGTAGCTGAGCACGACCCGCGTGGTGAACCGGCGCAGCAGCTGCGCCTGCTGCGGCGTCAGCGCCGTGCCGCACGAGGCGACGGCCGGCGCGGCGTCGCTCTGGAAGACCTGCGCGAAATCGAAATAGCCCTCGACCAGGACGGCGTATCCGAGCTTGCGGATGCCCGCCTTCGTGAGGTGCAGCCCGTACAACGTGCGGCTCTTCGAGTAAATCGGCGTCTCGGGCGAGTTCAGGTACTTCGGTCCGCCCTGATCCGGATCCATCTGGCGGCCGCCGAAGGCGATGATCGAACCGGTGTCGCGCGCAATCGGCACCATCAGACGATGACGGAAGCGATCGACCACCTCGCCGCTCTCGCGCTGCGCCAGGAGGCCGCTCTGGAGCAGCACGCCCGGCGCGAACCCCTGTGCCAGGAGCCGCGTTTTCAGACCGTCGCGGTTCTGCGGCGCGTAGCCGAGGCCGAGCCGCTCGATGGTTGCCGGCGAGACGCCGCGCTCCTTCAGCTGCTGGCGCGCCCGCGCGCCCACCGGCGCGGCGAGCTGCTCGCGAAAATACGCGACCGCCACTTCGTGCGCTTTCAGCAGCGCCTCGCGCAGCGCCGAGTCGCGTCCGGCGCCTTCGTCGCCGCCCTCGGCGCGCTCGGGCAGCGAGACGCCGCACTTCTGCGCGAGCATGCGCACGGCGTCCTGGAAGCCGACCTTCTCGTGCAGTTCGAGAAACTTGAACACGTCGCCGCCGACGCCGCACCCGAAGCAATGAAAAAAGCCTTTCTCCGGGTTGACGTGGAACGAGGGCGTCTTCTCCGAATGGAACGGACACAGCCCCTTGTACGTCGTCCCCGCGCGCTTCAGCGGGACGTACTCCTGCACGACCTGCAGGATGTTCGCCTGCAAGCGCAGGTCGTCAATAAACGACTGGGGAAATAAAGCCATTTACGATCTACGACTTCGCGATCTGTTGATGTATCGATACATGTTCGGATCGCCAAGTCACCAAGTCGTCAATCCTTGAGCTCCACGACGGTGACACCCCCGCCGCCCTGTTCCGGGGGGGCGGTCCCGAATTTCGCGACCAGCGGGTGCTGCTGGAGAAATCCCGCGAGCGCGCGCTTCAGTTGACCGGTGCCGTATCCATGAATCAGGCGCACGGTACGCTGATCGCCGAGCAGCGACTCGTCGAGGAACCGTTCGGCTCGCGTCAGCGCTTCGTCCACGGTGCAGCCGATCACGTTCAAATCCGAAGGCGACGTCTCACGCGGCTGCAGGGCCACGTTCACGCTGACTCGGGCGGCCGCAGGCGATCCGCCAACGACGCGCAGGTCGCGCACCGAGGCACGCATGCGCTTGCCGCGCACGTCGAGATCCGCGGTGCCGTCGTGCACCGCGGTGACCACCGCTTCGAGTCCCAGGCCGCCGACGATCACGCGGTCGCCGATCGCGGGCGGCTTGCCCGGTGATATCGGCGGTGGCGAAGCGGCCTGATCCGGCTCCAGAAACCGCTGCGCCACCGAATCGATCGCGGCGCGCGCGTCGACGCGCGCCGAACCGATCGCGGCGCCTGCGGACGCCACGGGCGCCGGGTGCGAGCGGCCGCCGCCGGCCTGCGCCGCCGCCTCCTGCGCGATGGCCGTCGTCTTGGCTTTCAGATCGGCGAGCACGCCGTCGATCTCGCGCCGCGCCTGGCGCACCTGCGCGTCGAGCTCCTCGTTCAAGCGCCGGCGGAAGGTCTCTTCGCGCTGGCGCAGCGCTTCCTCCCGCTGTCGCATCCGCGCTTCGGCGTCGTGCAGCGTCTCGCGCTCCTTCGCGGCCAGACGCTGCTCGTGCTCGAGCGCGCGCATGTCGTGGTCGATCTTCGCGAGATGTTCGGCGAGCTGGGCGTCGCGCGCGCTCAGGTTCTGGCGCGCGGCCGCGATCACCGACGGGCTCAGGCCGATGCGCGCCGCAATCTCGAGCGCGAGGCTCCGCCCCGGCGATCCATAAATCAGCTGATATGTCGGCGCGAACGTGTCGGGATCGAACCCGAACGCCGCGCTCGCCACGCCTTCGGTGGTCGACGCGTAGCTCTTCAGCGCGTCGTAGTGGCTGGTCGCCACGATCGCCGCGCCGCGCCGCCGGAAGTGATCGACGATGGCGACGCCGAGCGCGCCGCCTTCGATCGGATCCGTGCCGGATCCCACTTCGTCGAGGAGCACGAGCGCCGGCACCGCGAGCTCGCGGTCCATCGCCGCGATGTTCGTGATGTGCCCCGAGAACGTGCTCAGGCTCGCCTCGATCGATTGCTCGTCGCCGATGTCGGCGAAGAGCGATCGGAACACCGGCACGCGCGATCCGTCCGCGGCCGGAATGCGCAGCCCGGCCTGCGCCATCATCGCGAGCAGACCGGCCGTTTTGAGCGCCACCGTCTTCCCGCCCGTATTCGGTCCGGTCACCAGCAGCGTCGTGGCCGGCGGGATGATCTTGATGGTCACCGGCACCGGCTGCTTCAACAGCGGATGGCGCGCCGCCTGCAGCTCGAACGCGCCGTCAGTCGTCAGCGCCGGCTCGATGCCGTCCACCGACTGCGAGAAGCGGGCGCGCGCCTGTAAGACGTCGAGCGCGGTTGCCGCCTCGATCGTACGCTGCAGATCGGCCGCGCGCGCGCGGAACGCGTCGCTCAGCGCCAGCAGGATCCGGTGCACCTCTTCCTGCTCCTGCTGCTCGAGCGCGACGATGTCGTTGTTGATTTCGACGGTGCTGAGCGGCTCGAGGAACAGGCTGGCGCCGCTGGTCGAGGACCCGTGCACGATCCCTGGAATCGAACTGCGATGCTCCGCTTTCACGACGAGGACGTAGCGGCCGTTGCGTTCGGTGACCACCTGATCCTGCAGGTACTTCGCCGTCTCCTTCCCGCGCAGATACGATTCCAGCGTGCCGCGCAGGCGGGTGCGCTGCTTGCGCAGACGCTCGCGGATGGTTTTGAGCTGCGGGCTGGCATGGTCGACGACGTCGCCGGATGGGTCGATCTGCTCGCGCACGTGCGCCGTCTCGCCCTTGAACGACGCGGCGGCGCCGCTGGCGGCCTCGAGGTGCGGAAACGATCCGGCGGCGCGGCGAATCGCCGCGCGCGATTCATCGACCGAATCGAGAAACGCCGCCAGCGCCAGCAGGCGCAGCGCTTCGAGCGCGCGCCCTTCGATGCCGAGCGACGTCAGGATCTGCGGCAGCTCGCTCGACGCCCGCAAAGGCAGCGCGTGGTTCGCCCCGAGGTAGCGCACCGTCTCGGTCGTCGCCGCCAGCAGCTGGGCCACCGTCGCGGGATCGGTCGACGGCGCCAGGCGCGCCAGGCGCTCGTCGCCCATCGGCGTCAGCGCACAGGCGCGGACCGCCTCGACGATCCGATCGAATTCGAGAGCCCGAAGGGCTCCAAGCTGCATAGTGGAAGGCCCGGAAAGATGACCGCGTACCGACAGGCGGAGAACCCTCAATCATACCGTACAGGAGACGGGATCGGGTTTGTTCGGCTAATTCGCGGCGAATCCCGATTCGATCCCGCGAACATCCCGCGAATCCCGATTCCCAAATCGCTTCAGAGATGATTAATGAGGCTCGCGATATTGGCCGCGCCGAATCCGTTGTCGATGTTCACCACCGACACACCAGACGCGCAGCTGTTCAGCATCCCAAGCAGCGCCGCCAGGCCGCCGAAGCTCGCGCCGTAGCCGACGCTGGTCGGCACCGCGATGACCGGCACGCTCACCAGCCCCGCGACGACGCTCGGCAGCGCGCCTTCCATCCCGGCGACGACGATGATGACGCGCGCCGCTTCCAAGCGTCCGCGCTCGCCGAGCAGACGATGAAGACCGGCGACGCCGACGTCGTACATCCGCTCCACGACGTTGCCCATGATTTCGGCGGTGCGCGCCGCCTCTTCGGCGACAAACAGATCGGACGTGCCGGCGGCGGCGATCAGAATCGTGCCGTGTCCCGGCGCGATGTCTTCCTGTCGAAACGTGATGATGGCCGCATCGGGGTAATACGCGGCCTCGGGGATCGCCGCGCGCACCGCGTCGAACGCGGCAGCGGTGGCACGCGTGACCAGCAGGGTCGATCCCTTGCGGGCGATCTCAGCCGCAATCGCGGCGATTTGGGCAGGCGTTTTGCCTAGGCCAAGGATGACTTCGGGGAATCCCTGCCGGACGGCGCGATGATGATCGACACGCGCGAACCCCAAATCGTCGTAGGGCCGGGAGCGGAGGGCATCGAGCAGCGCGCGGTGCGCGGCGGCCGCATCGGTCGCCCCGCTGGCGACACCGTCGAGCAGTGCTCGAAGCTGAGATTCATTCATCGCGGAAACCGCCAGTTTTGTTGACCTTTTGCGACCCGGACAGTAATATCACTGATTGTGCCGTTTGAAGTTTTCGCCGCTAAAAAATGACGCCCGCTGAAACCTTCATCCTCGCCGCGTACTTCTTCGTCCTCATCATTCTCGCTGTTTACGGCTGGCATCGCTATTACCTCGTGTATTTGTACATGAAGTATCGCGATAAGGAGCCGAAGTGTGGACCGGCGCTGGATCCGCTGCCAGTGGTCACCATTCAGCTGCCGCTCTACAACGAGATGTACGTGGCAGATCGCCTGATCGATGCCGTGTGCGCGATCGAGTATCCGCGCGAGCGCCTCGAGATTCAGGTGCTGGACGATTCAACCGATGAGACGCGCGCCATCGCCGGCCTCGCCGTCAGCCGCTGGGCCGCACGCGGCGTCGACATCAAGTACATTCATCGGCGCGATCGCACCGGCTACAAAGCGGGCGCGCTGGAGCAGGGGCTCAAGGTGGCCCGCGGCGAATTCGTCGGCATCTTCGACGCCGACTTCATTCCGACGCCGGATTTCCTGACGCGCCTGATGCCGCACTTCGCCGACGCGCAGGTCGGCATGGTGCAGGCTCGCTGGGGCCATATCAACGCGGAATATTCGCTCCTCACCAAGATTCAGGCGATTCTGCTCGACGGGCACTTCGTGCTCGAGCACGGCGGCCGCAATCGCGCCGGCCGTTTCTTCAACTTCAACGGCACGGCCGGTGTGTGGCGCCGCTGCGCCATTCAGGATGCGGGCGGCTGGCAGCACGACACGCTGACCGAAGACCTCGATCTCAGCTACCGAGCCCAACTGCGCGGCTGGCGCTTCGTGTTCGTGTCCGATCTGGTCGCCCCCGCCGAAGTACCGGTGGAGATGAATGCGTTCAAATCGCAGCAGCATCGCTGGGCGAAAGGGTCGATTCAGACCTGCCGCAAGCTGCTGCCGCGCATCCTGCGTTCCGATCTGCCGCTCGGCGTGAAGGTGGAGGCGTTCTTCCATCTCACCGCGAATTTCAACTACATCCTGATGTGCATCCTCTCGGTGCTGATGTTCCCGTCCATGGTGATTCGCTACAACATGGGCTGGTACGAGATGCTCCTGATCGACATCCCGCTGTTCTTCGCGGCGACCTTCTCGTTCTGCAATTTCTACACGGTGTGTCAGCGGGAGATTCACAAGGACTGGCGCGCGCGGATCAAATATGTGCCGTTCCTCATGTCGGTCGGCATCGGTCTGTCGGTGAACAACACACGCGCCGTGTTCGAAGCGCTGTTCAACAAGCAGAGCGAGTTCGCCCGCACGCCGAAGTACCGCATCGAGGCGGACGCCGACGAGTGGGTCGGCAAGAAATACCGCCAGTCGGTGGCGGTGCAGCCGCTGATCGAGCTTGGCCTGGGCCTCTACTTCACCGCCACGGTGTTCTACGCGCTGGCCAATCAGATCTACGGCACCCTGCCGTTCCTCGTGCTGTTCCAGGTCGGCTTCCTCTACACCGGACTGCTGTCGATCGTTCAGCAGTACGCTGGAGACACCGTCGTCGCTCCCGGATTGCAGCCGGGCCAGCAGGGTTCGTAAATTAGGAATTTACAATTAGGAATCAGGAATCAGGAACGGGGCAGTTCGAGCACGAATTCTTGATTCCTGATTCTTAATTCGAAATTGGATAGTGGTTAAACCCAAAGTCGCCGTGCTCCGCGTCTCGCCCGAGACGATCCTCGAGGACATCGACCGGCTCGTGACCCTCGCCGGCGTCGAGGCAGCGCTGGCGCCCGGAAAGACGACGATCCTCAAAGACAACATCTCCTGGCACTTTCCGTTTCCCGCCGCCAACACCACGCCGTGGCAGCTCGAGGGCACCATCCAGGCGCTGTCGGCGCATGGATTCGGCGATCAGGTCTGCGTCCAGAACAAGACCGTCGTCACCAACGCGTTCAAGGGCGAGGATCTGAATCACTACGTCCCGATCTTCAAGCGCTACGGCATTCCCGTCCGCTACAACTTCAAGGACGAGGATATGACGTGGGTGGACTACCGGCCGAAGGCGCGGATGCGCGTCCTCCACGACATCTTCCCGGAAGGCATCAGCATCCCCGATTATTTCTTCGACAAGAACATCGTCCACCTGCCGACGACGAAGTGCCACATCTACACGACGACGACCGGCGCGATGAAGAACGCGTTCGGCGGTCTGCTCAACACGCGGCGGCACTATACACACTCGTGGATCCACGAGACGCTCGTCGATCTGCTCGCCATCCAGAAAGAGATTCACTCCGGTCTGTTCGCGATCATGGACGGTACGACGGCCGGCAACGGACCGGGGCCGCGCACGATGTATCCGGTGGTCAAGAACGTGATGCTGGCCTCGGCCGATCAGGTGGCCATCGACGCGGTGTCGGCGAAGATGATGGGGTTCGATCCGCTCTCGCTGAAGTACATCAACCTCGCGCACGAGGACGGCCTGGGCGTCGGCGATCCGCGCGAAATCGAAATCGTCGGAGACGTCGACGCGGCGCGGGAGAATTGGCACTTCCACGTCGGTAAGAATCTCGTGCGCGTCGGCGGCGGCGATCTGATCTGGTTCGGTCCGCTGAAGCGGTTCCAGAAGCTGTTTTTCCACACGCCGCTCGTCAACGGCTTCATACTCGCCAGCGACGTTTACCACGATTTCTACCGATGGCCGCTGGTCGATCGCAAGATCTTCGAGCGCTGGTGCGAGAGCACTGCGTGGGGGCAGATGTTCCTGCGCTACGCGCGGATGGGACCGCAGGGCGGTCCTCTGTCGCCCCGCGGCGAGGCGCCCGACGCCCGGCCCGTTTCCCCTCGCATTCACTGAGCAACCCGCGTATATTCGCCGTTTCCAGCCTCGTCTGCGCGGGCGGTCGCGCGCTCGCGCCATCGCGGGCCGAAAGGTCTGCCGGAAGGAGTGCGCCATGAATTACGGTCGCATCACGCTCGCCGCCATCGTCGCGACAATCGTCGACGGAATCTATGGCTTCGTCGTGTACGGAAACCTGCTGACGGCGCAGTTCGCGGCGTATCCCGGCGTGTATCGTCCCGCCGACACGCAGGGCCCGTACATGGGGTATCTGTTCGGCGGAATTTTTCTGGCCATGCTCGCCGCATCGTTCATCTATGCGAAGGGATACGAGGGCGGAAGCGGCGTGATCGAAGGCGCGCGATTCGGCCTGCTGATCGGATTCCTCCAGATCGGCTACTCGGTGATCGTGAGCTACGCCATCACGAACATCGGGCGGCGGCTCACCGGATCGATGGCCGTCGCCTCCCTCGTCGAATGGATCCTCTCCGGCATCGTCATCGGCCTCGTGTACACGCGAGCCGCGGCGGCGTCGAGGCGGACGGCCGGAGTATGATCGTGAAGTTATGACCACGGCGGAAAAGCCCAAGGCCGGGCTCGAAGACACGGTAGCGACCTCGTCGGCGATCTGCTTTCTGGACGGCGATCGCGGCGTGCTCGCGTACTGCGGCTACGACATCCACGATCTGGCGCGGCACGCGACGTTCGAAGAAGTCTGCTATCTCCTCTGGCATCGCCGGCTGCCGACGCGCGCGGAGCTCGGCGACCTGCAATCGCAGCTGAGCGCGGCGCGCCAGTTGCCCGAGCCGATCCTGCGGCTGATGCACTCGCTTCCGGCGAGCGACGGCATGGATATGCTGCGCACGCTGACGTCGGCGCTGGGACATTACGACTTCGACGCGTCGGATCACTCCCGGCAGGCGAACGAGCGCAAGGCGATTCGCCTCACCGCGCAAATCAGCTCGATCGTGGCGACGATGGGGCGGATGGCGGCGGGCAAAGGCATCGTGCAGCCGGATCCCGTCCTCGGGCATGCCGCGAATTTTCTGTACATGCTCACGGGCGACCGTCCGAGCGCGCTGGCGACGCATGCGTTCGACGTCGCGCTGATTCTGCACGCGGATCACGAGCTCAACGCGTCGACGTTCGCGGCACGCGTGGCCGCGGCGACCTTGACGGATCTCCACTCGACGATCGTCGCGGCGATCGGCACGCTGAAAGGACCGCTGCACGGCGGCGCCAACGGAGACGTGATGCGCCTGCTGCTGGAGATCGGTCCCACGGCTCCGCCCGAAAAGGCCGAAGCGGTGGTGCGCGCGAAGCTGGCGCGCAAGGAGAAGATCCCGGGCTTCGGCCACCGCGTGTATCACACCGAGGATCCGCGGGCGACGCACCTCCGGCAGATGTCGAAGGATCTCGGCCAGCGCGCGGGTCAGCCCGTCTGGTTCGACATGTCGCAGAAGAT
>Ga0207657_10008063_pt1 | contig 10741 bp, 3 predicted proteins | sample KBSC33metaG_FD_184316 | JGI IMG/M metagenome (GOLD analysis project Ga0207657, IMG submission 184316) | Corn rhizosphere microbial communities from Kellogg Biological Station, Michigan, USA - KBS C3-3 metaG (SPAdes) (version 2) | ecosystem: Host-associated > Plants > Roots > Rhizosphere > Soil ... | reverse complement strand
TGCTGATTGGTCTCGGACTCGTTCGGATCCTTTCGACTTACCACGTTTTCAATCACACGATCGACGAAGGAGCGCATCTCGCCTGCGGAATTCAATGGTTTGAACACATCTATACCTACGATCAGAAACATACCCCGATCGCGCGCATTTCGATCGCACTATTGCCGCACCTTGACGGGCTGCGAAGTTATGGCAACCCCTCTTATTGGGAAGAAGGCGTTCTGCTTCTTTCTACCGGGGGCCGCTACTGGCACAATCTCTCGCTGGCCCGTCTCGGAGTGCTTCCATACTTTGTTATTGCGACGATTGTCACGTTTCTCTGGACGCGTCGTGTTTACGGCAACTCTGCGGCGCTCGCAGCAACCGCGATATTTACGATGCTACCTGTGGTGCTCGCCCATTCAGCGCTTGCCACGACCGACATTGCATTGGCTGCGTTTTTCGTAGCCGCTGTCTACGCCTTTACCCGATGGCTCTCATCTCCCAACTGGCGTACCGCGACTGCTTTTGGAGTTACTACTGGACTGGCCATCTCCACCAAGCTTTCAACCGTGGCTTTCTTGCCCGTCACGATGGCGAGTGTTCTGTTGCTTTATTTCGGCCCCAGGCGAAGGACTGCTCTTGAAGGTAATCCAGGTCGCTATCGGCTGACGCTTCGCGAGGTGGCGAGATCGGCCGCTGTCGCGACAATCTGTGTGTTCTTCATCATCTGGGCGGCGTACCGGTTCTCGCACGCGCCCATCAACAAGGTCTCGCCAGCTCCTGACCGCATAGCTAAGAGGCTATTCGGGCAATCGTCAATCACGAGAGGGATCCACGTTCTTACCGGGGCGGTGCAGATGCCTGCCCCTGAGTTGTATTTGGGCCTGCGCGGGTTGCGCGACATCAACAACATGCACCCGCGTTCCTATATGTTTGGCCGAGTCAAACAAGGGGGCTGGTGGTATTTCTACCCGGTGGCAATCATGGTGAAGACGCCACTCGCGGTACTTGTTTTCGCCGTGTTCGGCGCGGTACTGCTGGTTGCGGATTGGTGGCGCAGACGCACCGACTGGCAACCGCTTGTGCCATTGCTCGCTATCATCTCGATTCTCGTGATCGCAGCGCCAACCAAGCTCGACATCGGCGTTCGTCACGTGATGCCGGTATTTGCGTTCATTTCGATGCTGGCAGGAGTAGGGGCAGTAAGAATCTGGAACTGGCATTCCCTAAATACTCAGGCTGAGCACCGTAGGTCGCGCTTCCGCACGTGGGCGGGACCAGTCGCCACCCTGATGCTGTTCACGTGGCTGTTGCTTTCCTCCGGTCGCGCTCACCCGGATTATTTATCGTACTTCAACGAGCTTGGCGGCAAGCATCCTGAAGATATTCTCCTGATGAGCGACTTCGATTGGGGACAGGACCTGGCGCGCCTCTCGAACTACCTGCGCGAGCATCAGGTGAAGCACATCAACATCGGATATTCCGGCGTCTACGATCCTGGCGCGTTGGGCCTTCCTGAGACGCGGCAGCTCGAGTGTGGAACTGCACCTGTGGGATGGGTTGCTATGGAGATGCGTCGCGCACGCCTTTCCCCCGACTGTTTTCCGTGGCTCAATCAACTGCGTCCCCTAACCACGGTGGGAAAGACGATGCAGATTTATTACCTCCCGGAAACGCAAGGGCCGAGTGCAGATCACGCCACCGGTGAGAAACCGGAGCAGAACGATGGCGTCCCCGATGTTTCGCGATAAGGGCGCATATGGTCGGCCGCTAAGCATGTCTCTCTCGTACCCAGTCGGCTCGAAATATTAGTCTCTAGGCGCCCTTGTGTGTCGATGTAGAGCGTTGGCATTGCCAGATCTGCCGGAGCGATTCCCAACAAGTGCAATCTTCAACTTGCCTCAGGGAGCCAAATTCCAGGTAATCTGGACAAATGGTATGGTTTGTGCAAACCTCTGAAGAAAGCTAGGCAGGGTGGCTTCCGCTTGGCCTTTGACCGCCTCGGAATAGAGCCTCTCCCATTGACGGGCAAACATCGTCAAACCCTCCCTACTGTTGCAGTTTTCACCTTTTTCCGCTCCGGGAGAGACATGTTTACGTTCAGGCGCACGATCAGGCCCAACGAAAGCGGGCAAGCTATTGTTTTTGCAGCGGAATACGTGTGCATCGCACTCTCAGGTGCTGCTTTTTGTAACATAGCGGCGCATTCTGGCCTGGAGTATGCTGCTAGGCTTGCCGCATTACAACCCTTCTCGGCTTTTGCGAAATGTTGCGTACCGAACTCTTTAATCGCCTCATGGTGTGAAAAGTAATGGACCTTAGTACCTACTTTTTGCACTCGCCGACTTTCTCCTCGGCTGGACTCTCATTCAGACTGCGTCTTCACTTGGCGTCGAATTTGTACTTTGTTCAGAGGCCATTACGGGTCATAACTGGCGCCGTTGGCGCGCCCGTCAGGCAGCATCGATGAAGCCTTTTTGGAAACTCGAGCATCCCGCGACGAATCTAGCCGTAATCGATGTCCATAGCGGCGAGCAGAAGACCTACGGTGAAGTTCGCGCGGATCTTCAGCGGCTCAGGGTGGACATAGCCGAGCCAGGCAAAAAATCTTTGATGATGCTGTTGGCCCAGAACCGCTACGAATGCCTCGTCGCATATTTGACAGCATTAGATGCAGGACACCCCTTATTACTGGTCGATGCAACGCTGCACCGTGATTTGTTTATGAAGCTGGTGAATACGTATTCACCGGATTACATATTGGGTGCTGGTCCCGAGCTTGCGCCGTCAGGCTACGGGCATCGCCAAGCGGGGAAGCTGAGGATTTGGGAAGCCGAAAAGAGGCAAAACAGCAACATCCATGAATCGCTCGCGCTCCTTCTGAATACGTCTGGATCCACCGGCAGTCCGAAATTGGTACGACTTAGTGGCGACAACCTGCAGGCGAACGCCGTGTCTATCGCGTCCTACCTTAATCTGACGAAAGAAGAGCGGCCAATCACATCGTTGTCTATGGCGTACTCCTACGGGCTGTCCGTCATCAACAGCCACCTGCTCTCGGGTGCCACGCTGCTCTTAAGCGAAGATGGCGTCTTGCGCCGCGAGTTCTGGGACAGCCTGGACCGGTATGGTTGCACGTCTTTTGCCGGCGTACCGTATACGTATCAGATGTTGTTGCAAATGGGATTGCTGAAACAACGAGGTGCGACGCTGCGGAGCCTGACACAGGCTGGTGGAGCGCTTGCATCTCCCCTCATCCAGCAAATGCATGATATTGCCAAACAGCGCGGCTTCAAGTTTTTCGTCATGTATGGGCAGACCGAAGCGACCGCGCGCATTTCCTATCTACCTTTTGAGGTCCTCGGGACAAAGATCGGCTCCATTGGGATCGCGATTCCGAACGGCACGATGCAAGTGGACCCGGATACGGGCGAACTGATGTACATCGGACCGAATGTCATGTTGGGTTATGCCGAAACCCGGGATGATCTTTCGAAGGGGGACGAACTCGGCGGAGTACTGCGAACCGGTGATCTTGCTCGCCAGGATGCAGACGGCTTCTTTTACATCACTGGAAGGATGAAGCGTTTCTTGAAGCTGTTTGGAAAGCGTTTCAACCTCGACGAAGTAGCCCAGATTGTTCAGGGTCGGTTCGGATACTCCACAGCGTGCTTCGGCCGAGATGACCTATTGATGGTCGCCGTTGAGGCTGCGGCTGAAGATGTAGGCCCTATCGCGTCGATGTTGAGCGAAACACTTGCTTTGCCGAAAAGTGCGATTCGGGTTGAAGCGGTAAGCAGTCTGCCGCGGACGATGACAGGAAAGATCGATTATCAGGCACTGCCGGCGTGGAAAGACGGGCATCGAGCGATCATGGCGGGTCAGTTCACTCAGTGATGATTTGTGATGGAGAGAATGAAGCGTGAGTAGAGTAGTTCGCGAACAGCAGGCGATCAGCACGTCACGGGCAACTCCCGCGAATGGAAAATCCCCTGACAAAATTTCCGCGGTGCAGGCAGCTGTCGCGCGAGTGTGGGCTGAAGTCTTGCAGATCGAAGATGTGGACGCCGCCACAAACTTCTTTGATCTGGGCGGCGATTCGCTGAAGGCCATCGAAGTGATTTCGCGTTTGCAGGCCCTGCTGAAGCTTGACCTGCCGCTGATTGCTTTTTTCGAAGAACCGACCATAGCTCACTTGAGCGCCGTCGCGGAACAGCTACACCAAGAGCAAATAGCAGCGACAGTTCCATCAGCAGAAGCAGCCGTGGCCCAAGTCTGGGCTGAAGTCCTGCAAGTCCAAGCCGACAATCTCGAAGTTACGAAAAACTTCTTTGACCTTGGCGGAGATTCGCTCAAGGCCATCGAAGTGATCTCGCGTTTGCAGGCGCTGCTTAACATCGAGCTACCGCTGATTGCTTTCTTCGAAGAACCCACCATAGCTCACCTGGCCGCGGTCGCGGAACAGTTACGTCAGCAACAACCAGATAGCACTGCCCCGAGCTCGGCTGCGGATCAGGCACAGCCGCTATCTTTTTCCCAACTCACATTCTGGCTTCTGCAACAACGGGACCCGGTTGGGTACCTATACAACGAGCCCCGTGTGCTGCGTATTCGTGGCAACCTTCGGACCCATGTTCTAGAGCGTAGCCTGAATGAGATCTGGCGTCGCCATGACGTACTCCGTGCTCGGTTGCAACCGGGTGCGGAAGAACCCACGCAGGTGGTCGAGCCGACCTCCAGAGTTGAGGTTGCTTTTGATGACTTGAGCTCTGTCGCATCCACCCATAAAGAGGTGGCTGCATTGAAAATCGCTCGCAACGACTGGAAGCGGCCGTTCGATCTCGCGAGTGAATCGCCGATTCGTGTCCGACTAGTGCGCCTCCACGAAGACGACCACATCTTGATCATCGTCATGCATCACGTTGTCAGTGATGGCCACAGCGACGCCATTTTTTTTGACGAGTTAGGCACGTTGTACAACAGCATATTGGCCGAGCATCGCGATTCGCTGCCTGCATTGGATCTGCAATATCCGCAATACGCAGCTTCGGAACGAGCACAAATGCAAGGGGCGCGACTGGAGCGTGAGGTTAAATATTGGCGTTCCCAGCTTGAGGGGGCGCCCGCGATGCTCAGCTTGCCTACTGACTATCCGATCGCCCAAAAACCCGGGCACTCCGGCGATGCAGTGAGCCTGTTAGTTCCCCATGTGACGGTCGAGAAATTAAAAGCGGCAGCACAAGCAAACGGATCAACGTTTTTTACCCTGCTGCTCGCTGCTCTACGCATCCTGCTTTACCGCTGGACTGGACAGCAGGAAATTGTGATCGGCACCGTCGCCAGTAATCGAACCCGCTCTGGCACTGACCGCATGATCGGCTGCTTCCTCAACTTCCTCCCACTCCGGAACAAGGTGGACGGCCATGAACTAGCTTCAGGGTTAGTGGGTCGTGAGAAGCAAGTCGTAATGGATGCGTTCGCACATCAGGAATGCCCGTTTGTGAAGATCGCTGCCGCGGTCGCGCCTTCACGCGCCAGCGACGCTAATCCAATCTACAACGTCGCGCTGCTGCTACAGAATTTTCCGAAGATGAAGTTCACGGCCGACTCACTGCAGGCCGAATTTGTTGACCTCGAAGTTGAAACGGCATTGCTCGATCTCAGGTTTGTGGCAGCCGAGCAAGCAGATGGACTGCACGTCGATTGCGAGTACAAAACTGATCTGTTCGAACGCACGACGATGCAGAATTTGCTAGAAGGCTTACTTGGAGTGTTGGAGACGCTGACCTTAGATCCAGCGCGCCAGATTGCCGACTTTGCGATTCCTCAGCAACTCGTGCAACAGTCTCAAGCGGCGCGGTTGAGAGATCGGAAACAGACCGTCGCCATTGCCTCTACCTTCACGGCTGAACCACTGCAAGTACCTTTTGCCTTCTGGATGAAGGAGCTCGGTATTAATGGCGAGATAACCTTTGCACCGTACAATCAGGTTTTTCAGCAGCTACTTGATCCATCGAGTCTGATTTCCCGGAACGCCGACGGCGTGAACGTGGTCCTTTTACGCCTCACCGATTGGAAGAGGGTTGATGGGGCTGCAAACGGGCAAGAGGCAAGACACAATATCGAAAAGAATGTGCGCGACTTTGCGGCGGCGCTACAGACTGCAGCGCAACAATCGGTTGTGCCAACGATAATTTGCTTGTGTCCCGCTGAAGAGAACCTTGTCAGCAATTCGGAATGGGCTAAGTTTCTCGCGAGCACCGAAGAAACTCTGGTGTCGGAATTCAGCGCGAGCCCCGGCGTTCACGTGATTACTTCAGCAGAAGTCCTCGAGCGCTATCCCGTAGCTGACTACCAAGATGAGTATGCAGAGCGCGAGGGAAAGATTCCCTACACGGCCGCATTCTTTATAGCTCTCGCAACGATGCTGGCTCGGCGCGTTTGTTCTCTGCGCCGCTCGCCTCGAAAGGTGGTCGTTGTCGATTGCGACAATACGCTATGGAAGGGTGTTTGCGGCGAAGAAGGCGCTGCCGGAGTTTGTGTGGATGCTCCCCGGCGTGCGTTACAAGAGTTTCTCCTGCGACAAATCGATGCCGGAATGCTTCTATGCCTCTGCAGTAAGAATGCTGAGGAGGATGTGGAAGCGGTCTTTGCGGAAAATTCGGGCATGCTGATCACGGAGAAGCATGTCGCCGCCCGGCGAGTCAATTGGAATTCGAAGTCGCAGAATCTGCGAGAACTCGCAGACGAATTGCACCTTGGACTCGATAGCTTTGTATTCATCGATGACAACCCTATTGAGTGCGCGGAGGTGCAGGAGCAGTGTCCGGAAGTGCTGACCTTAGCGCTACCCCAGGATGAGCAACTCATTCCCGGTTTTCTGGACAGCGTTTGGGCCCTCGATCACTGGAAGGCCACCGCAGAGGACGCCAAGCGCACCGAGATGTACCGGCAGAGTGTCGGCCGCGACGAACTGCGCAAACGGGCAGCAACGCTGGATGAGTTCCTCGCCGGACTCGAACTGAAGCTCGAAATCCACGCCATGCAGGAGTCAGAACTGGCACGCGTTTCGCAATTAACCGAACGCACGAACCAGTTCAACTTCACCACGATCCGCCGCAGTGAGTCGGAAGTGCGGCAGTATCTACAGAGCGGCGGCGAATGCCTGGTGGTACGTCTCAGCGATCGCTTCGGTGACTATGGCCTGATCGGAGTGATGCTTTATTCGATCCAGAACTCGGCACTAAACATCGACACAGTCTTGCTTAGCTGCCGTGCTCTCGGCCGAAAGGTAGAACATCAGATGCTTTCGCGGCTCGGAGAAATTGCCGAGCAGCGGAGCCTCACTCGCGTGGTTGCTAAACTAATTCCAACTCAGAAGAACCAGCCGGCGCTCGATTTCCTTAACAATATTGGCAGCAAATTCCGCCAGGAGGTGGACGGATACTATCTCTACGAGTTCCCTGCGAACTATCTGGCGACGCTCCTCACGCAACCGCTCAGTGGCGATTCACAATTGCAGGCCCACGCAAAAATGCCGTCCATGCCGCAAACTGCAATTCCTGGCATCGTTAGTGAGAACCGAGTTGTGGCGCGGATTGCAGCACATTTGCGTGACGTGCCGAGTATTTCGCGCGCCATACACCAGCAACGCGCGACTCAGCGGCGCGACGGCCTATTTGTGGCACCCCGTAACCCCATCGAGGAAATGGTTGCGGCGATCTGGGCGGAACTGCTGGACGTAAATCGGGTCGGCATTCACGATGATTTCTTTGCTCTGGGAGGTCACTCCCTGCTCGCGACGCAGGTTGTCGCGCGAGTGCGACGGACACTAGGTGTCGAGTTGCCGCTGCGAGCCATGTTCGAAGCGCCGATGCTGGCGGAGTTTGCTCGCCGCATCGAATTGGCACGGCAAGATGGCAGAGTGCCACAAGCCCCGCCAATCACGCGCGTTGAGTCGCGGGATCAGCTTCCACTCAGCTTCGCCCAACAGAGATTGTGGTTTCTCGATCAGTTGGAGCCCGGGAATGCACTCTACAACATGCCCCAGGTGTTCCGGGTCCGGGGCGAGCTGAACAGCGATGCGCTGCATCGCGCATTGAACAAAATCGTCGAGCGGCACGAGTCGTTGCGCACCAGCTTCGTATTGCAGAACAACAAGCCCGTTCAAAGTATCGCGCCCAGCTCTCAAATACCGGTTCTCACAACCGATCTCTCCGGATTATCAGAGCCGCAGCGCGAAGATCTTGTTCAACAGCTCAAATACGAAGAGGCACGACGTCCCTTCAATCTTTCCTCGGGACCGGTGATGCGAGCGCAATTGCTGCGCCTCGCATCTGACGATCACGTCCTGCTCTTGACGATGCACCACATCGCCAGTGACCGCTGGTCGATGGGCTTGGTTGCGGAAGAACTGGCGGTTCACTACTCCGCCTTTTCGCAGGGGAAGCCGTCCCCCCTGCCTGGGCTCGCCATTCAGTACGCCGACTTCGCCGTTTGGCAGCGGAAGTGGCTTCAGGGCGAGGTTCTTAATGCACAGCTGGAGTTTTGGAAGAAGCAATTAGCCGGAGCCCCACAGGTTCTCGAGCTCCCCACCGATCGCCCACGTCCTCCGCAAATGTCGATGCGCGGCGAAATGCAGTCTGTGCTTCTGTCTCGCAAGCTGGTGGATGCGGTTTCTGCCTTAAGCAGAGATGAGGGGGTGACACCCTTCATGCTGCTGCTGGCGGTTTTTGAAGTCCTAATGTCGCGCTATTCGGGGCAGGAAGACATCGTGGTGGGTTCGCCAATTGCTAACCGCAGTTTCGCCGAGCTTGAGCCGCTCATCGGATTCTTTGTCAATACGCTGGCGTTGCGCGGCGATGTATCCGGCGATCCCAGTTTTCGCGAGTTGCTTGGACGAGTCAGAGAAGTTTGCTTGCGCGCCTATGCTCACCAGGACATTCCGTTCGAGAAACTCGTGGAAGAACTTCAGCCTGAACGCAGTCTGAGCCACAGTCCAATTTTTCAGGTCATGTTCGCACTCCAGAATGCGCCTCTCCAAGCCCTGGAACTTCCCAAGCTAAAGCTGGAGCGCATACCGGTGCATACCGGAACTTCGATGTTCGACATGTCTTGGTTCGCAATCGAAGTTCCCGAAGGCTTGCTGCTGCGGGTGGAATATAGCAGCGACCTCTTCGACACCGCCACGATCACACGCGCTCTGGGCCACTTTGAGAAGCTGCTTGAGTCCACCATAGCCAATCCCGATCAGCGCATCTCGTGCTTGACCATGCTCGGGGAAGACGAGCGTCGCAAGGTTCTTGTTGAGTTCAACACTACGCAAGCGGATTTTCCCGAAGGACTGTGCATTCACAACCTTCTCGAGCGCACGGCTGACCGGAGTCCGGAAGCAACCGCATTGATTTGCGGAAACCAAAGGACGACCTATTCTGAATTGAACAAACGCGCCAACCAAGTTGCGCAGTATCTGATCAGGCTGGGAGCGAAACCAGACTCGCTGGTTGCAGTCTTCATGGAACGCGTCCCGGATCTTGTTCCTGCAATCTTTGGCGTGCTCAAATCGGGCGCAGCATACGTGCCACTCGATGCGACATATCCGCGCGACAGGTTGCGTGCGATTCTCGCAGACTCCGGGGCGCCTATTGTCCTTACCCATGAATCGCTGCGAGGGCAACTCGAAGACATGGCTGCAACCTTCGTCTACATCGACTCAGATTGGCCGAAAATCGACCAGGAGTCGACTCGAGCTCCCGAGACCCAAGTCACACCTGAGAACCTGGCATATGTTTTGTTCACGTCGGGCTCGACCGGCCGCCCAAAAGGAGTGGCGCTCGAACATCGCAATGCGGTCACATTTGTGCACTGGGCGCAAACCATCTTTACGCCCCAGGAGCTTGCAGGTGTCCTGTTCGGCACGTCAATAGGTTTCGACATGTCGACGTTCGAAATGTTTATCACTGCCGCTGCGGGTGGCAAGATAATCATGGCTGAGAACCCGCTCTACCTTCCGACGCTGCCGGCGAGAGACGAAGTAACGCTCATCAATACCGTTCCCTCAGCAATCGCCGAATTGGTGCGGATGAATGCGCTTCCGGATTCGCTCACGACGGTTGCCTTGGCGGGAGAGGCACTTCCCGATTCGCTGGTCGAAGATATTTATCGTATTGGAACTGTGAGCAAGGTTTATAACCTTTACGGCCCTACCGAAAGTGGATATTCAACTTGGACACTGGTACCCCGCGGCGCGCCAGTCACGATCGGAAAGCCGATCGCGAAGGAACAATGCTACATTCTGGACAAGAACCTCAACCCTCTGCCGATCGGCGTGCCCGGTGAACTCTATCTCGCGGGAGGAGGTCTGGCCCGAGGCTATTTCGGCCGTCCTGATCTCACCGCCGAGCGTTTTGTTACCAACCCGTTCAGTACAAGACCTGCGCGCATGTATAAGACTGGCGATCTGTGCCGCTGGTTGCCGACGGGGGATATTGAATATCTGGGCCGTATAGATCACCAGATTAAACTGCGCGGTTTCCGCATCGAACCGGCAGAAATCGAAGCGGCTCTGGCCAAGCATCCAGACGTACGGCAATGCCTGGTACTGGCGCGTGAGGACGAGCCCGGGCTGAAGCGTCTTGTGGCGTATGTCGTCACGCGTGATAGTGAGCCTGTTTCAGACGATACGCTCAGCAACCATCTCCGCCAGAGTCTGCCGGATTACATGGTTCCATCCGCATTCGTGTTGCTTCAGGAACTCCCC
>Ga0207657_10008062_pt1 | contig 10741 bp, 10 predicted proteins | sample KBSC33metaG_FD_184316 | JGI IMG/M metagenome (GOLD analysis project Ga0207657, IMG submission 184316) | Corn rhizosphere microbial communities from Kellogg Biological Station, Michigan, USA - KBS C3-3 metaG (SPAdes) (version 2) | ecosystem: Host-associated > Plants > Roots > Rhizosphere > Soil ... | reverse complement strand
GAAGGAAGCTTGTCGCCGACGGTCAGCATGTTCGAATTTACTCCTGGTGGAATGGGGGCACGCGTTGTGCACCGCAGCATCTAGGAGGCTGGCCTTGATCGTTCAAGGCATTTAGAACGATCGGATTGATCGGGAAAAGCGATGACCGTCTATCTGCCTACCCTCAAGCAGCTTCAGTATCTGGTCACCTTGAAGGACACCGGCCATTTCGGCCGGGCGGCCGAGAGCTGCTTCGTCAGCCAGTCGACCCTGTCGGCAAGCCTTCGCGAGCTCGAATCGCTGATCGGCGTGACCCTGGTCGAGCGCAACCGCCGGGTCGTCGGCTTCACCCCGCTCGGCGCGCGGATCGCCGAAAAGGCGCGGCGCGTTCTTCGCGAGGCGGAGGAGCTGGCCGACATGGCCCGGGCCGCCGGCCAGCCGCTGACCGGCGAGCTTCGAATGGGCGTCATCCCCACCATCGCCCCCTTTCTCCTCCCCGCCTTGTTGCCGCGGCTTCGCGAGGAGTGGCCCAAGCTGAAGCTCTACCTGCGAGAGGAGACGAGCCAGGCCGCCTGCGAGGCGCTTCACCGGGGACAGCTCGACTGCGTGCTTCTGGCTCTGCCCTACGGCTGCGGCGACGTCGCTTCCGTCGGCCTGTTCGACGACCCGCTCTACGTCGCCTTTCCGCGCGGGGAGGAGCCGGCCACTCCGGACGTCGACGTCGAGGCGATCGACGAATCCCGGCTGCTCCTCCTCGAGGACGGCCATTGCCTGAAGGACCATGCGCTCTCTGCCTGCAACCGGCCCGACCTTCGCGCCCATGCGGCGATGATGGGGACTTCGCTCCACACCCTGGTCCAGATGGTCGACAACGGGCTCGGAGTTACTTTCATCCCGGCCATGGCGATCGCCTCGGGGATCATCGACGGCACCGGGATCGTCGCCAAGCCGCTCCGCTCCGACCATGGCTTTCGCCGGATCGCGCTGATCTGGCGCCGCTCCAGCCCGCGCGAAAGCGAGTTTCAGCTGCTCGCGTCGGCCCTTCGGGAGATCATGGGCAGGATCAATCCAGGCCCAGGAGCCACCGGTCCAGCGGTACCGGACGGAGGCTGACTCCGTAGAGGGTGCGCCCGAGCTCGGAGCGGTGGCGCGCGATCCAGGCGAGGCAGGCCAGCTCGCTGTCGAACGTCTCGAACGCGTCGCGGCTCGGCCGAAGCGTTCGGGGATCGACGAGGAAGCGCGCGCCCCTTCGGCAGCCCGGGGAGGCGGCCCAGTTCCGCTCGGGCGAGACGACCGTCGGGACCCAGTGCCGGCGGGCGGGGTCGAGGCTTTCGATTTCCGAGCGGCGCATCGGCCTCTCCCTGTCAATCGAACGCAGGATGGACCGCGGCGGGCCGCTTGTGAAGCCCGCCGCGCCGCCCGCCTTACCGGGCGCCCGCCGGGTCGGCGATGCCGATCGGCTCGATGCTGTCCGTATCCTGCTTGAGGTCGAACCGGTCGGCGTTCATCACCTTCGTCCAGGCGGATACGAAGTCGTGAACGAACTTCTCCTCGTGGCCCTTCTCGGCATAGACCTCGGCGACCGCGCGAAGCTGGCTGTTGGCGCCGAAGATCAAGTCCGTGCGAGTCGCCCGCCACTTCTGCTGACGGCCGCCGCGGTCGTAGCCGATGAACTCCTCGTCCGCGCTTTCGTCGACGACCTGCCAGAAGGTGTCGTTGTCGAGCAGGTTCACGAAGAAGTCGTTGGTGAGCTGCCCCTTGCGCTGCGTGAGGACGCCCTCGGGCCGATCCTGGTAATTGGCACCGAGGACCCGGAGGCCACCGATCAGGACCGTCATCTCCGGCACCGACAGGCCGAGCAGGGAGGCGCGGTCGAGCAGAAGCTCCTCGGTCTTCACCGAATGCTTGGTCTTCAGATAATTGCGGAAGCCGTCCGCCACCGGCTCCATCACCGCGAAGCTCTCGGCATCGGTCCAATCCTCGGTCGCGTCGCCGCGGCCGCCGCTGAACGGCACCTCGACTCCGAAGCCGGCATCCCGCGCCGCCTTCTCGACCGCCGCCGTTCCCGCGAGGACGATCGCATCGGCCATCGACAGCGACCCGCGCAACTCGTCGATCCGGGCGAGTATCCGGCCCAGCTCCTCCGGCTCGTTGACCGCCCAGCCGCGCTGCGGCTCGAGCCGGATCCGGGCGCCGTTGGCCCCGCCGCGATGGTCGGAACGGCGATAGGTGGACGCCGAAGCCCAGGCGAGCTTGACCAGCTGTCCGACGCTGAAGCCGCAATCGAGGATCTTCGAGCGGAAGGCCGAGATATCCGAGTCCGACGGAGCGCTTCCGGCCGGGACCGGGTCCTGCCAGATCAGATCCTCTTCCGGCACTTCCGGCCCGAGGTAGCGGACCTTGGGCCCCATGTCGCGATGGGTGAGCTTGAACCAGGCGCGCGCGAACGCGTCCTTGAACGCTTCGTGGTCGTTCCGGAACTTCTCCGAGATGGCCCGGAATTCCGGATCTTCGCGAAGCGCCATGTCGGCGGTCGTCATCATCGTCGGAACGCGCCTGGAAGGATCGTGCGCGGCCGGCGCCATGTCCTCTTCGCGCTGGTTGATCGGCTGCCATTGCTTGGCTCCGGCCGGCGAGCGGACCAGCTCATATTCGTAGTCGAGCAGCAGCCGGAAGTAATTCTCCGACCATTCGGTCGGCGTGTTCACCCAGGCGCCCTCGATCCCGCTGGTGATCGTGTGCTCGCCGAAGCCGCTTTCGTGGGCGCTCGCCCAGCCCAGGCCCTGGAGAGCGATGTCGGCCGCCTCCGGAGCGGCGTCGACGAGGCTCGGATCGCCGGCGCCGTGGGCCTTTCCGAAGGTGTGGCCGCCGGCGGTTAGGGCGACCGTCTCCTCGTGGTTCATCGCCATCCGCTCGAACGTCACCTTGATGTCGCGGGCCGACTGGAGCGGGTCGGGGACTCCGCCGGGGCCTTCGGGATTGACGTAGATGAGGCCCATCTGGATCGCCGCGAGCGGGTGCTCGAGCTCGAGTTCCTCCTCGGGCAGGATCCGGGTCTTGTTGTCCGGGTGCCCGACGAACTGCTCCTCGGAGCCCCAATAGATGTCGCGCTCCGGCTCGAACACGTCCTGCCGTCCGCCGCCGAAGCCGAAGACCGGGCCACCCATCGATTCGATCGCGACGTTGCCGGCCAGGATGAAGAGGTCGGCCCAGCTGATGTTCTTCCCGTATTTCCGCTTCACCGGCCAAAGGAGGCGGCGCGCCTTGTCGAGATTGCCGTTGTCGGGCCAGGAGTTGAGCGGGGCGAAGCGCTGCTGGCCGCTGTTCGCGCCGCCGCGCCCGTCCGCCGTCCGGTAGGTGCCCGCGGCGTGCCACGCCATTCGGATGAAGAGCGGCCCGTAATGGCCGTAATCCGCCGGCCACCAAGGCTGGCTGTCGGTCATCAGCGCCTTAAGATCGTTCTTGAGAGCCCCGTAATCGAGCGCCTTGAAGGCCTCGGCGTAGCTGAAGTCGGCGCCCATCGGGTCGGGCGACAGGCCGCCTTGGTTGAGGACCTCCAGAGGGAGCGATTCCGGCCACCAGTCGCGGTTGGTGCGCCCAAGAAGCGACCGAACCGTCGTCGGCTTGCCCACCGGGCAGCCGCCCATCTCTCCCGTTTTCGCGTCCATGTCCTGACCTCTCCTGGCTTCTTTCCCCAAGGCCTAGGCTCTGCCGGTGATCGAAGGAAGCGAGGAAATCCGGTCAGTTTAAGTGGAAATATCGATCACACTGGACCTCGCCCCTTCGGACGTCGGCGGGGCGGGAGACGGCGCCGTCCTGAACCCGGTCCTCGCCGCTCCGCGGGGGTCGGCTTGCGGAAGGAGAAGGGAGGCGCGCAGGCCCGGCCCGTTGTCCTCCAGCACCAGTTCCCCCCGGTGGAGATGGGCGACCGCTTCGGCGAGGGCGAGGCCGAGGCCGGCGCCGCTGGTCGAGCGGGAGCTGTCGAGTCGGCCGAACCGCCGCCTTGCCTCGGCCCGTTCCTCTTCCGGGATGCCGGGCCCGCGATCCTCCACTCCGAGCCTCACCGCCCCTTCCTCGGCGCAGGCGAAGACCACGACCTCTCCGCCGGACGAGCCATAGGCCAGCGCGTTGTCGAGGAGGTTCGACAAGGCCTGGGCGAGAAGCTGACGATGCCCGTCGAGCGGCGCGGGAGGCGGATCGGCGCGGGCGGCGAGGCGCACTCCGAGCTCCTCGGCCGTCGGCTCGTACATCTCGGCAAGCTCCTCGACCAGCTCGGCCGGTGAGAGGGAGGCGAACTGGCTGCGCGGAGCGAGCGCCTCGGACCGCCCGATCTCGAGAACCGTGGCGAGGATCCGCATCAGCGCGTCGGCTTCCTGGAGGACTCCGGCGAGGAGGGCGTCGCGCTCCTCGTCGCTCGCCCGGGCCGCCGCCTCCGCCCGGGCACGGAGCCGTCCGACCGGCGACCGCAGATCGTGGGCAAGGCAATCGGTGAGCATTCGAAGCTCGCCCATCAGGAGAGCGATCCGGTCGAGCATCGCGTTGATCTGGAGCGCAAGTGCGTCGAAGGCGTCGCCGCTTCCCGAAACCGCCACCCGATGGGCGAGATCCCCGCCGGCGATCCGGTCCGCGACGAGCGCGATCGCGTCGACCCGTCGGCCGACATAGCGGGCGACGACGAGCCCGCACAGCAGCCCGAGAAGGATCGACAGGGCGACGGCGATGAGCAGCGATCGTTCGACCGTCGCCTGAAAGGACAGGCGCTCGCCGAAGCCGTGGCCGCTGACCAGCCACAGGTTTCGGCCGACCGGCTGGGCGATGACTCCAGCCTCGACGGGGGCGGCGCGGTCGCGCAGGCGGACCTCGCCGGTGCGATAGCCGGTCTTGGGCGGCCCGGGGGCGAGCGACACGAGGTTGCCGCTCAGCGGCCGCCCGTCGGCGCGCAGGATCCCGGCGAAATAGAGGGAGTCGCCGCTCGCTTCGCTGTCGGCGACGGCGTCGTCGAGCGCCGCCGCTCCCCCGGCTCCGTAGACGTCTTCGAGCGCCGCCGCCTGCTCGACCACCTGGCGGCGAAGGGCCTCCGCGTCGTCGCCGTGGGTCTGCCAAAAAATGAAGCCGATCACGGCGAGGTTCGCGGCGAAGGCGAGCAAAGCCGCGAGCAGCGCGACTCGCAGGGTGATCGAGCCCCGCACCCGTCAGTCGCTCGCGCCGAGCCGGTAGCCGGCGCCTCGCACGGTGTGGAGGATCGGCCGGTCGAAACCCTCCTCGAGCTTGCGCCGGAGCCGGCTGACATGGACGTCGATGACGTTCGTGCCGGGGTCGAAATGATAATCCCAGACCTGCTCCAGGAGCATCGTCCGGGTGACCACCCGGCCCTCGTTGCGGGCGAGGAATTCGAGCAGCCGATATTCGCGCGGCTTGAGCTCGATCCGGCGGCCGCCGCGCCTCACCGTCCGGGCCAGCGGATCGATCTCGATGTCGGACACGGTGATTCGCAATCCCTCCGCCGGGGCCCGCTGGTCGCGGCGGCGCAGAAGGGCGTTCACCCGGGCGAGAAGCTCGCCGAAGCTGAACGGCTTGACCAGATAGTCGTCGGAGCCGCCGTCCAGCCCTTCGATCCGGTCGCTGACCGAGCCGAGCGCGGAGAGAATGAGGACGGGGGTCGCGATCCCCGCCGCTCGGAGCGCGCGAAGGACTCCAAGGCCGTCGAGGCCCGGAAGCATCCGGTCGAGTATGACGAGGTCGAAGCTGCTGTCGCTCGCCCGGAACAGGCCGTCCCGGCCGTCGCGGGAATGCTCGACGATATGGCCTTCCTCGCCGAGGCCGCGCTGAAGGTAGGCGGCGGTCTCGCCATCGTCTTCGACGAGCAGGATTCGGCGGCCCATGGTTCGTTCTCCGCGTCGATTCTGGGGCCGGCGCGCGGCTGCGGCAAGCCTTGGTGAAAAAAGGACCGCCCGGCGAGGGCTGCCGGGCGGTCCCACGAACCGAGGGGGAGTTTCCCGCGAGGGCGGCCCTCAGCCCGCTTTCTTGGTCGCCTTCGGCTTCGCCGCGGCGACGCGGCGGTGATGCTTGACCATCTTCTTGTGCTTGGACTGGGCGGCGGTCGCGGCCGGCGAGGCGTTGGCGGAGGCCGGGGTGGTCTTGGCAGGCGTGCCGGCCATGGCGGGCGCGGCGACGACGGCGAGGACGGCGAGCGGCGCGAGGAACAGGGATTTCATTCGGTGATCTCCTCTTACACGGCGGAGGGATGTCCCGCCGACCGGGAGAGGTCTAGGCCGCTTCGCGTATCGCCGAGGTGGCCGCGGCATGAAACTTTGTTCATGACGGCGGAGGGGCGGCGGACCGTCGGGTCGTCACCTCAGAAATTCGAACGCCGAGCCCGTCATGCCGGACTTGATCCGGCATCCACCTTCCTCGACGGTGCTGGGGAAAGGAAGGTGGACCCCGGATCAGGTCCGGGGTGACGCTTCCATCTGGCCAGGACCGCCTAGTCCATGTGCCTTAGGCCGGTGCGCAGATAGTCCCATCCGGTGACCACGGTGAGGCCCGCGGCCGCCCACAGGCTGGCGAGGCCGACGAGGTGAACCCAGGACCATTGCGGCACCGCGCCGCCGAGGATCAGGGCGCCAAGCGCGATGAACTGGAGCGCGGTCTTCCACTTGGCGAGGCGGCTCACCGGAACGGAGACCTGGAGACCGGCGAGGAACTCGCGAAGGCCGGAGACCGCAATCTCCCGGATGAGGATGATGAGGGCGGGGACGATGTGGAAGCCGTGGATCACCGGCTCGCCGCTGTGCGCCCGGGTCGAGACGAGCATCACGATCACCGCAGCGACCATGATCTTGTCCGCGATCGGATCGAGGAAGATGCCCAGCTTCGAGACGGCGCCCCGAGCGCGGGCGACGTAGCCGTCGAAATAATCGGTGATCCCGACGAGGCAGTAGAGGCCGAAGGTGATCCCGTAGTCGAACCAGCCCGGGCGCCAGAGCAGCGCGACGAGCAGCGGCACGGCGACGATCCGCGAGAGCGTCAGGAGGTTGGGCAGCGTCAGCATCGGCTTTGCGGCCTTAGCCGTTAAGCGGGCGCGTGTGGAGTGCGGATCGCGCCGCCGCACGGCCGGGCCCCGGCGCCATGGCCGTTTGACCCCGCGCCATAAGCGGCTATGGACCCCCGCTCATGTCCGCACCGCCCCTCTCCGCCAGAGCCTGAAGCCGTGCAGGATTCGATGCACCTGATGAAGAAGCGGCGTTTCCTGCCGTTGTTCGTCACGCAGTTCCTCGGTGCCTTCAACGACAATCTCTTCCGCACCGCGATGGTGCTCCTGGTCATCTACGGAATCTATCAGGACGAGGCCCAGGAGGCGACGTTCAGCGCCATCGCCGGAGCGCTGTTCATCGCTCCGTTCTTCCTCCTCTCCGCCCTTTCGGGCCAGCTCGCCGACGCGATGGACAAGGCCCGGATCGTGCGCTGGGTGAAGACCGCGGAGATCGCGATCATGGTGTTCGGGGCTGCCGGCCTCATCCTCCACAACGTTCCGCTGATGCTCGTCGCGCTGACCGCGATGGGAGTCCATTCCACCTTCCTTGGCCCGATAAAATACGCGATCCTGCCCCAGCATCTGCGTGAGGACGAGGTGCTCGGCGGAACCGGCCTCGTAGAGGCGGGAACCTATATCGGCATATTGGGCGGGACCATCGCCGGCGGCCTGCTGGTGCTCAAGGCTCCCGACGGCAGCTACCACGCCCAATGGGCGGCGCTGGCGGTCCTGGGAGTGGCGCTGATCGGCCGGGTTGCCGGGCAGTTCGTGCCCTCCGCGCCGCCCGCCGACGACGCTCCGGTAGCGGCCATGGACTGGCACATCGTCCGCTCCTCGATCGCGCTGGTCAACGCCACTCTCCACATCCCGCGCCTGTTCCTGGCGATCGTCTCGATCAGCTTCTTTTGGGCGATGGGGGCGATCCTCGCCGCCCAGTTCCCGCCTCTGGTCAAGAACGTGATCGGCGCGAACCAGGGAGTCGCCACCCTCTTCCTCGCCATCTTCTCGGTCGGGGTGGCGATGGGATCGGTGCTGATCAACCGGCTCTTGAAGGGCCGGGTCGCGGCCGTTCACGCGCCGGCCTCCGCCATCGCCATGGGCCTGTTCGTCGTCCACCTCTACCTGAACGTGCGGCACTGGCCGAAGCCCGGAGCGGAGCTGATGGCGCTTCGCGAATTCGTCCTCCTGCCGCGGGCGGAATGGGTGATGTTCGACCTGTTCGGAGTGGCCCTTTCGGGCGGAATGTTCGTCGTCCCGCTCTACGCCTTTTTGACCACGACGGTGCCCAAGTCGCAGACGGCCCGGACGGTGGCGGCCAACAACATCGTCAATTCCGGCGCGATGGTGCTCTCCGCGCTGATCCTCACGATCCTCGTCCAGGCGGGGGTCTCGGTCGCCGAGACGCTTCTCATCGTCTCGGTCGCGAGCCTCGGCGCCGCCGGGCTCGGCTGGCGCCTCCACAAGGCCTGCGACTGATAACGTCGCCCCAGGGGGTGAAAGGCTCGGTGTTCTTCACCCCCTGGGGTCCCAGCCTTCGCTGGGACGACGCAATAGGCTCAGGCCAAAAAGGTGCCGAAGACGACCAGTCCGCCGAGGAAGGCGGTCGCGAAAAGACGCAGGTCGGCGCCGGCTTCCCCGACGCTTTCGGCGGCGCCGATCGCCCAGGCGCGGGCGGGGCCGGAGCGGATGGGCGCTCGGGTGACGAGGGGCGACAGGCGGTTCATGGCGACCGGTTAACGCGGTCTTCACCATCCCATCAAGACGCCTTCGCGCACCGTCGGCGCCCTGTCCCGCTTCGACACTAATCGAGATCAGTCTCTTTCCTGTTTTGCCCCCGTTTCAGCCGCTTGCGAGGCACCGTAAAGCTGGCGTAACGAAAACGAGAAACAAGAGGGATGGACTGGATGCCGAACCGGCACGGGGCGCGTTTCCTTACCCCGATCCTCGCCGCGCTCCTGCTTTCCTTCGCCGGCTTTGCTGCGCCCCTTGCTGCGCAGCAAAACGGTGCCCGGCCGGCGGCTGCCGCCTCCCCGGCGGAAGACGGCCAGTGGACGATGCCGTCCAAGGATTTTGCCAGCACGCGCTACAGCGGCCTCAACCAGGTCAACCGAGCCAATGTCGCGCAGCTGAAGCTCGCCTTCACCTTCGACACCCACAACCGCAAGGGCCACGAGGCCGCGCCGCTCGTCGTCGGCAACATGATGTATCTGACGACGCCCTATCCCAACCACATCTGGGCGCTCGACCTGTCGAAGGGCGGACGGCCGATCTGGGTGTTCCGCCCGCACCCCCAGCCGGCGTCGCAGGGGGTTGCCTGCTGCGACGTCGTCAACCGCGGCGCGGTCTATTCGAACGGCCGCCTGTTCTTCACCACGCTCGACGGAATGGTCTACGCGATCGACGCCAAATCGGGGCGCCAGGTCTGGGGAACGAAGCTCGGCGACATCTCGCGCGGCGAGACGATCACCATGTCGCCTTTGGTGGCCGAGGGGAAGGTGCTGGTCGGCAATTCCGGCGGCGAGATGGGCGTCCGCGGCTGGCTGGTCGCGCTCGATGCCGGCTCGGGCCGGATCGCCTGGAAGGCGTACAGCACCGGGCCGGACAAGGACGTCCTGATCGGCCCCAACTTCAAGCCCTGGTATGCGAGCGACCGGGGAACCGATCTCGGGGTCCACACATGGCCTCCGGAGCAGTGGAAGATCGGCGGCGGAACGGCGTGGGGCTGGATCAGCTACGACCCGAAGCTCAAGATGATCTATTACGGCACCGGCAATCCCGGGCCGTGGAACCCGCAGCAGCGGCCCGGCGACAACAAGTGGACGACGGGAGTCTTCGCCCGCGACATCGCCACGGGCGAGGCACGCTGGTTCTACCAGTCGAGCCCGCACGACCTGTTCGACCATGACGACATCAACGAGCAGGTGCTGCTCGACATGCCGGTCAACGGCAAGCTGACGCCGGTGCTCGTTAGGCCGGGGCGGAATGGGTATATGTATGTGATCGACCGGCGCACCGGTCAGGTCTATTCGGCCGACGCGTTCGGCTTCATCAACTCGATGGACGGGGTGGACCTCGCCACCGGTCGGCTCCGGATGGTGAAGGACAAGGAGCCCAAGGAAGGCCGGGTCACCCGCAACATCTGCCCGACCGCCTCGGGCGTGAAGGACTGGAACCCGTCCGCCTTCAGCCCGCGCACCGGCCTTCTCTACGTTCCCCACGAGAATCTGTGCATGGACGAGGGGGTGTTCGAGGCGAACTACATCGCCGGAACGCCCTATGTCGGCGCCGACGTCAAGATGTACGCCGGCCCCGGCGGCCATCGCGGAGTCTTCACCGCCTGGGATCCAGTGCGGCGCAAGGCGGTATGGGAGTTCAACGAGAACCTCCCGCTCTGGTCGGGAGCGCTCGCAACCGGCGGGGACGTCGTCTTCTACGGGACCATGGACGGCTGGTTCAAGGCGCTCGACGCCGTCACCGGCAAGCAGCTCTGGGCCAGGAAGCTCGACAGCGGGATCATCAGCCAGCCGGTCACCTATCGCGGCCCCGACGGGCAGCAATATGTCGCGGTGGTCACCGGGGTGGGCGGCTGGATGGGCGCGATCGTCTCCGCCCAGCTCGACCCGCGCGACCCGACCGCGGCGCTCGGCGCGGTGAACGCGATGAAGGACCTGCCGGGCCTGACCCAGCCGGGAGGGAAGCTCTATGTCTTCACGCTTCCGCGCTGAACCT
>Ga0207657_10008058_pt1 | contig 10742 bp, 7 predicted proteins | sample KBSC33metaG_FD_184316 | JGI IMG/M metagenome (GOLD analysis project Ga0207657, IMG submission 184316) | Corn rhizosphere microbial communities from Kellogg Biological Station, Michigan, USA - KBS C3-3 metaG (SPAdes) (version 2) | ecosystem: Host-associated > Plants > Roots > Rhizosphere > Soil ... | reverse complement strand
CTGGATTCGAACCAGCGTACTCAGAGAGGGCAGATTTACAGTCTGCTGCCTTTAACCACTCGGCCACCCCACCGCGAAGAACCGCAGAGTATGAAGCAAGATAACAACTTCGTCAACTGCTTTTGCCTGAACTGATCAAACGCAAACAGTGTCGTTGCTTCGGGGCGTGATTGTAACGGCCGGAGTACAAGTCCGCAAGGGCTGTTTGCAATAAACGCACCAGTTCGGGCGCGGTGGGCATTTGGCGTACACTGTACTGACATCAGAGGCCACCCGATGGACCCGAATCGTACCGGCAATCACGACCTGCAGGGGCCCCGCCCATGGCTGGCCAACCTGGCGACCGTCGCCGTCTACGTCGGCACCCGGTTGCTTATCCACGCGCTCGACCTGCCGGCCGGCTACGCCACGCCCGTGTACCTGCCGGCCGGCGTCGGGTTCGCATTGGCGGTCGTGCTCGGCTGGCGGGTCCTGCCCGGCATCGCCGTCGGCGCCCTGCTGACACACCTGCGCGACGGCTGGATCGCGTCCGGCACGGCGGCATGGATCGCCGTGGTCGCGACACTCGTCGCCACGGCGGGCTCGGTGGCGCAAGCCTGGATTGGCGCGCAAGGCTTCCGCCGCGTCGTCGACCCGGCGCTCGGTACGGCACGCGACGTCGCGGCCTTCCTCGCGCTGGCACCGCTGTTCTGCCTCGTCAACGCCACCGCCAACGTGACCGCGCTGTACCTGCTCGGCATGCTGGCAGCGCCCGAGCGGGCACCGACCTGGATCAACTGGTGGGCCGGCGACACCGTCGGCGTCCTGCTGGCGGCCCCGCTCGTGTGGATCGTGTGCGGCACGCCGCGCGCGCTGTGGCGCCGGCGCGCGCGGCTCGTCGCGCTGCCGCTGCTGCTGGCGGCCGGCGTCGTCATCGTCGCGTACGAGCAGACCGTGCGCTGGGAACACCAGCAATACCTGCAGGCGTACCGGCTGAAGGCGCAGCAGGTGGCCGACGAGCTGCAGGCCGAGCTGCGCGAGCACGAGCGCTTCGTCGGCACGTTCGCGCGCGCGCTCGGCGCCGAAGACCGGTTCATGGAGCGCGACCGCTTCCTGCGCACGGCCAGCGGCTACGTCGCCGGCAGGCCCGACATCGCCGCCATCAACTGGCTGGTGCCCGTCACCAACGACGAGCGCGCCGCCTTCGAGACCTGGATCCGCATCAACGTCGACCCCGATTTCCCCGGCCTGCGCGACCTGGACCTGAAAGGCCGGCTGCAGCCGGCCGCCACGCGCCCGAGCTACCTGCCGCTGCTGTACACGTGGCCGCCCGTGAACACGATGGTGCGCGGCCTCGACTTCCTCGCGGCGCCGGAACGGGGCGACGCCGTGGCGCGGGCGCTGACCGCCACCGCGCCCGTGGCGACCGGCCCGATCCGGCTGGTGACGACGGGCGGCAGCGGCATTGCCCTGTTCCGCGCCGTCAGGGAACCGGGCCGGCCGCTGCTGGGCATGCTCGCCCTGATCCTCGACACGCAGAGCTTCGTCGGGCAGGCCGTGCGGCACGCCGGCTTCCCCGGCTTCGACATCAGCCTGGCCGATACGACGGCGGGGAGCGCTCCGCGTACGCTGGCGGGCAATCCGGGCCGCCGCGCCGGCAGCAACGACTATACGGTCCAGCTGGCGTACGGCGGCCGCACCTTGCAGCTGCGCTTCTCGCCCACGGCCGCGTACATGGAAGGCGAGCGCGGCCTCGCCAGCTGGATCGTGATCACGACGGGCCTGCTGCTGGCCGCGCTGCTGGGCGCGCTGATGCTGATCGTCAGCGGCGAACGGGCGCAGATCGAGGCCCAAGTGGCGGACCGCACGGCGCGCCTGCAGGCCATCCTCGACAATGCGGCCGACGCCATCGTCACCGTCGATGCGCACGGGCAGGTGCTGTCCGCCAACCGCGCCACGGCCGCACTGTTCGGCTACCCGCTGGTGCGCCTGCCCGGCCTCGCGTTCGCGACGCTGGTGCCGGGGCACGGCGACGAGGACGGCCCCGCCCTGCTGGCACGCCTGGCCGGCAGCGCGCAGGAAGAACGCCAGCTGGACGGGCTGAACGCGCAAGGCGAACCGCTGCCGCTGGCCGTGGCCGTGTCCATCGTCGACCTGGCCGGCGAGCGCCTGTTCGTGTGCATCCTGCGTGACCTGACTGAGCAGCAGCGTGCGCAGGCGCGCATCCACCGCCTGGCCCACCACGACCCGCTGACGGGCCTGGAGAACCGCCACGCGCTCGGCATGCGCCTGGAGCAGCAGCTCGCGCAGGCGCGGCGCGCGCGCCAGCCGCTGGCCGTGCTGTTCATCGACCTCGACCACTTCAAGAAGATCAACGATTCGCTGGGCCACCAGGCCGGCGACGAACTGCTGACGGGTGCCGCCGCGCGCATGAAGGACCTGCTGCGCGACGTCGACACCCTGGCCCGCCTCGGCGGCGACGAATTCATCATCGTGCTGGGCGGCCCGCTGTCGCCGGACAGCGTGCGCTCGGTCGCCGTGCGCCTCGTGGAATCGCTGCAGCAGCCCTACCGCCTGGCCGGCACGACGGCGCACAGCGGGGCCAGCGTGGGCATCGCGCTGTTCCCGGACGACGGCGACGATCCCGACACGCTGCTGCGCCACGCCGACATGGCGATGTACGCGGCCAAGCGCGAGGGCCGCGGCAATTTCCAGTTCTTCTCGCCCGCGATGAACGCGGCCACGCACGAGCACCTGATGCTGGAAAACCGCATGTGGGCGACATTGGAAAACGGCGGCTTCGACGTGCACCTGCAAGCCCAGGTCGAACTGGCGACGGGGCGCGTGATCGGCGCCGAGGTGCTGCTGCGCTGGCACGACGAGGAACTGGGCACCGTCGACCCGGGCCGCTTCATTCCCATCGCCGAGGACTCGGGCCTGATCCTGCCGCTCGGCGACTGGGTATTGGCGCGCGCCATGGCCCTGCTGGCCGAGTGGCAGGTCGACGGCCTGGACCACCTGCGCCTGGCCGTGAACCTGTCCGCGCGCCAGTTCACCGGCGGGGCGCTGCTGTCACGCCTCGACCAGCTGCTCGACGAACATGCGATCGATCCGACGCGGCTGGAACTGGAGATCACGGAATCGGCCGCCATGCGCGACCCGGAAAACACGCGCCGCCTGCTGCTGCAGCTGCGCGCGCGCGGCTTCAAGCTCGCGATCGACGACTTCGGCACCGGCTATTCGTCGCTGGCCTACCTGAAGCTGTTCGCGATCGACCGCATCAAGATCGACCGCGGCTTCGTGCGCGACATCGAGACGAATCCGAACGATGCCGCCATCGTCGACGCGACCATCGGCCTCGCCCATGCGCTCGGGCTGGGCGTGATCGCGGAAGGGGTGGAGACGCAGGCGCAACGGGGGTTCCTGCGCGACCGGCACAGCGACGAGGCGCAGGGTTTCCTGTTCGGGCGGCCGATGCCGGTGCGCGAATTCCGCGACTTCGTCAGGGCGCAAGCGCAGCCAGTACCTGGCCTTTGAGCGCCTTGATGAGCGCAGTCTCGTCCGCCGGCACGCCTTCCGGCGCCAGTTCCGTGCGGTCGGCGTAGAACAGGCCCAGCTGGACCTTGCCCACGACCAGCGGCAGCACGATGAAGCTCTGCGCATCCGGCAGCAGGGCCTTGTGCCAGGCCGGCAGCAGGGCGCGGATCTTGGCGCTGCGGGCGTCCGAGATCATCAGGTCGGCGTCGTTTTCCATCGCCAGGTGGAACAGGTCGCGGCCGCCCTTCTCCCCGCCGGCGGGCGCCAGCGGGAACGCGAAGCCGTCCTGCACGCGCGTCGCGCCGAGCCCGAACGAGGCGCGGGCGCGGTACTGGCCGGCGCGCACGTCCTTCAGCACGACCGTCGCGAAGCGGAAACCGAGCGCCGTGTACAGCGTCTCCAGCACGGCCATGACGACGTCGTTGACCTTGTGCTGGCCGGAGGCGCGCATCTGCGTGACGTCCTGCACCCCGGCCAGCAGCAGGTCGCGCGCGTTCTTCGGCTTGCCGCTCGGGTAGGTGCCCTGCTCTTCTTCCTCGCCCCCGCCCAGCGTCGCCAGCAGCAGCACGTTGGGCAGGCCGTTCTTGTCCTCGACCGGCGCGCGGCGCGGCACGGGCTGCAGGTTCATGCTTTGCAACAGGCTCGTCAGTTCGAACGCCACCGACTCGAACAGCTCGTCCAGCTCGGCCGCGCCGAGGTTCAGCGCCGTGCCGTAGCGTGCCAGCAGCGCCTGCGCCTCCGGCGTGTCGGACGGCGTGGGGGTCTTCGCCATCAGGCGCGCGACGTCGAGGCTGAACGATGCGACCTGGCGCATCCATTCGCCGCGGTTGACGGCGACCTTCAAGGTGCCGGGATCGAGCGGGCGCTGGGCGCGCATGATCACGTCCGGGATCTTCCACTCGCCCAGCACGGCCTCGGACAGCGCGTCGAGGCTGCAGCCGAGGATCATCTGCGCGGCCTGCGCGGGCGTGTGCTTGCCGGTGCCGAGGAGGGCCTGGATTTCGCGGTAGCGGTCGTGCTCGTGCGACGCCACCAGCAGCGCGCCCAGATTCTTGAAGAGCGCACCGATCGACGCTTCCTCGGCGCCCTGGTAAAAGCTGTGGCGCGCCATCTCGCGCCCGACGAGGCTCGCGCACAGCGATGCTTCCAGTTCCACGCGCACGCTGTACGCATGGTCGCTGCTGGCGAGCGCGTCGACGAGGAGCATCGCCAGCGCGACCGTGCGCACGTTGTCGAAGCCAAGCAGCGAGATCGCGCGCGACACGGTCGTGACGGCGGTGCCGGCCGCCGTGCGGTAGCGCACCGTGTTCGCGAGGCGCAGCACGCGCTGCGTGAGCGCGACGTCGGACAGCACGTAGTGCGCGAGGTCGTGCGTGCCCTGGTCGTCCGACGTGGACATCTGCACGACGCGCGCGACGGCGCTGCCGAGCGCGAACATGTCATCGTCGCCGCAGACCTTTTGCAGCAGCGCGGCGCGCACGCGGCGCCCGTCCGGCGGCGGGCTTGGAGTGGCATTGGCCATGGGAGCGGAAGCGGCGGTGGCGCCGATGGCTGGAATCATGATGGATCAGCCGGCCTTCTTCAGGCGCGGGCCCTTGTCGTATTTCTTGAGGATCTGCTGGTGCATCCCGGCCAGTGCGGGCAGCTTGGGATTGACCGGGTCGAGGCGGCGCACGCCCGTGATGAGGCCGAGCGCCTGCTGGCCGAGGCGGTCGTCCCAGCCTTCGTGGTCCAGGCATTTCAACACCGCCAGCGCCGCGTTGAACACGACCTGTGGATTGTCCGGCAGCTTGGTCGCCGCTTCCTGCATCAGCACGACGGCGCCCTTGTAGTCGCCTTCCTTCGCCCGCGCGGCGCCGCTGGCGACGAGGTCGATGACTTCCTGGCGGCTCTCCATCGCCAGCTTCTGCGCCATCTCGCCCTGGCCCGCCTGCTCGAACACGGCCATCGCGCGCGCCATCGCGGCGCCGTTCTGCGCATTGCGCATCACGTCGCGCACGATCTCCACGGCGCCCTCCTGCATGCCGTTCTCGATGCAGGTGCGGGCCAGTTCCAGCTTGAGCTCGGGGCGCAGCTCGGGCGCATCGCGGTTGGCCACGAGCGCCGTCTCCAGCGATTCCGCCAGGCGCGCCTCATTGCCCGTGTACTCGTGCACGAGGCTCGACGCGATCGCGCTGCAGAGCGGCGTGTTCTTCTGGAAGGCCATCGACTTGTCGAGGTCGCGGATGACGGCCGCGGCCTGCACGGGGTCGCCCTTGCGCACGAGCGTCTGCACGAGACGCACGTGATCCTGCGGGTCCTTGAATTCGGAGTACTTGGCCTTGCTGACGACCTGCTTGAGGACCTTCTCCGCCGTGTCGTGGTCGCCCGCCTCGAGGGCCGTCTCGCCCAGCTTGCGCAGGCGGCGCACGGCGTGCGGCGACACGGCCACCGCGTCCGCCAGCACGGCCTGCGCCGCGCTCAGCGCGCCGGCCGCCTCGTGCGTGCGCGCGAGCCAGTCGTAGGCGTCGAGGAAGTTCTTGTTGCTGTCGACGAGGTCCTCGAGGATGTCGCGGGCCTCTTCGTAGCGCTCGCGCAGGACCAGTGTCTTGGCCAGGCCCAGGCGCGCCCAGGCGATGGCCTTCGTCTCGATCAGCTTGCGGTAGATCGGTTCGGCCTCGTGCGGCTCGCCGAGGAACATGTGCAGTTCGGCGCGCAGGCGCAGGAAGTCGACGAGGTAGCGCGGATGGCGGGCCTCGCCCTCGATGCACGCGTCGATCGCCTCGCGCTGGCTGCCCCCCTCCATCAGTTCGTAGACGGGCAACAGCGCATTGCGCCGCTCCAGGCCGCGCGCGATGCGTTCGAGCAGGCGGTCGGCCGTGAACGGCTTCAGCACGTAGTCGGTGGGGCCCAGTTCGGCGGCGCTGACGACCTTGCCGTAATCGCCTTCGGCCGTGACCATGAAGAACATGGTCGACAGCGGCATGAGCTTGTGATGACGGACGTCCTCGAGCAGTTGCTGGCCGTCCTGGCCGCCTTCCAGCCCGTATTCGCACAGGATCAGGTCGTACTGCTTCAGGCCGAGGTGCTTCACGGCCTGGTTCGACCCGCCCACGTGGTCGATCTTGTTCAGGCCGCACATGTTCAGCATGTTGTGGATCGTCGAGCGCATACCGGCGTGCGGTTCGATGATCAGCGCGGTGAGGCCTTCAAGTTCGTTCATATCCCGGATTTCCGTGTGTGCCTGCGTTGGGCAGGGCGGGTTGCTTGGACCCGCAGTTTTACCGAGTATATTACGTCCAGGGAACAGAATTCTTGAATTTCACCCGCATGCGGCGGACAAGAATGTCGCAAAAAACCACACTCTTGGTCACCCGCCGCCGTCACGCACCGGGCTGACGGGCGGCGGCCTGGCGCAACGGCGCGCGGCGGCCATTGACGCATTCGCCATGGGACTCGCCGATCATGATGTTCTGATAACGGACTTCGTACTTGCCGGCCGAGAGTTTGTCGACGAGGAACTTGGCGTGCCCTTGCACGTACGCGTGGCGCACGGTGGCGCGGTGGTCCAGGTCGACGATCTTGACGAGCACGGGCGACGGATTATTGCTGTTGTCGACGAGCACCTGCATCTCATCGCCCTGGTTGCCGAGCGGGTACCCGTCGACGTAGCCGGAGTCCGCCGGCCACGGCATGCCCGTCGGTGCGACCTGGGCCGTGAGATCGGTATCGCAATCGGCGGCGCGGGCCGGCACGACCAGCTGGGTCACGGCCAGCGCCTTGACGTCGGGCGGCACGTCGGCCTGCCCCGCCGGGTGCGCCCAGGCGTCGGCGCCGGCATCGCCGCCGAGCGGAGCCGATGACGCGGCCGAGGCAGTGGCGGACACGGCCGGCGCGGATGCAGGCACGGGCACGGGTGCCGGCACCGGTACCGGCGCGGCCGGCGCCGTCGCGGCGACGGGCTGGCCCTTGCCGACCCAGGCGAGTGCACTGGGCAGGACCTTGGCCGGATCGAGCAGCATGAGCGCCAGCGCACCGCCGCTCGCGAACGCCGCGAGCCCGACACCCCACCAGCGCGGGTCGCGCAGCACGCGCCAGCGCGACGGCGCCGCGACGGTGCGCGGTTCCCAGTGCTCGCCCCGCTTCTCGCGCCCCTCGTCGCCGTGCGAACTTTCCAGCCACTCCACTTCCCACTCTTCCGACGCGATCCACTCGTCGTGCTCCTTGCGGCGCACGGGATCGGACAGGATGTTGTAGGCGGTATTGACGATCGCCATGATGCGGGCGGCACGCTCGTCGCCCGGATTCTTGTCGGGGTGGTATTTCTGACTCAGCGCCTTGTAGGCCGCGCGAATGACTTCCTGCGGTGCGTGGCGCGACACCTTCAGGTTGTCATAATGGGTATGGATCTTGGCCATGGTCGGGAGTCGGGGTTGCACGGGCGCCACGCACGGACGCCCCGCGCTGCCGCCGCGGGACCTCCTGCTGCATCAATATTAGCCGAATCGCTGTCACCGGCAGAGGCACGAGGCGCCCTGCCGTACGGGCGGCGTTACAGGATAGCCGGGTTTGTGTCCACCGCGCAAGATGTCCGAATCACAACTTATGGCTGCGATCGGCGCGCTCGATGGCGGGGTCGGCCGCGACGCCGCTGCCGACGATGAGTACCTTGAACAATTCCCCCATCTCCGCCGGCGACACGAGTTTTTGCACGGCCTTCGACTGGGGCAGATAGCGCAGCGCATCCTCCGGGTCCGTCCTCAGCAGCAGCTCGCCGATGCCGGATGCGAGCAGGAACGCGGCCTGGCTCATATAACCGAGCACGTCCAGTCCGGCGCCATGCGCGGCCAGCGCCATCGCCGTGAAGTCGACGTGCGCCGTGATGTCCTGCAGGCCCGGCAGGTAGAACGGGTCGGGGTGCGCATGGTGGCGGTAATGGCACATCAACGTGCCGCTCGTGCGTTCGTCGAAATAGTATTCGTGGGCGGGGAAGCCGTAATCGATCAGGATCGCGGCGCCCTTGCCCCCGTTGAACATCTGCGCCAGCGAGCGCATGAAGCCGCAGGCGACGGGGTGCACTTCCGTCAGGTAGCCGTCCTGCAGCGATTCCGCGTCGGGGATCTGGCGCGCGATCTGGTCCAGCAACGCGGCGTCGGGTTCGGCCGCTACGAAGGCGAACCGGCCCCCGTCGACCGTCACCATCTGGCGCTGCCAGCGGCCGCCGTCGCGCACGACGAGTTCCACCGGCATCGCATCGAGCACCTCGTTGGCGAGGACGGCGCCGTGGAACGCGTCGGGAAAGCCCGTCAGCCAGCGCACCTGTGGGAAATCCTTCAGCGCTTCCTGCTGGCGCGCGCGCAGTTCGCCGGACAATTCGATGATCGTATAGCTGTCGATGCGCACGCCCAGCTCGACGAGCGTCGTCAGCACGTCATGCGCCAGCTTGCCCGTGCCGGCGCCGAATTCGATGATGTTGGGGCCACTTTGGGCCATAATAGCGGCGGCCGCGCGCGCCAGCGTGGCACCGAACAGCGGGCTGATCTCGGGCGACGTCGTGAAATCGCCGTCGCGGCCCAGCTTGGCCGCACCGCCGCTGTAATAGCCGAGATCCGGCGCGTACAGCGCCAGTTCCATGAAACGCGAAAACGGGATGGCGCCGCCCTGGTCGGCGATCTCGGCAGCGATCACGCGCTGCAGGGCTTGGGACGCGGCCAGCGCGTCGCTCGAGGGAAGAGGCAAGGACATCCAGCCATTGTAGCGAGAATCGGGAGCGCCCCACAAACGGCGCTCCGCACACACCACGATGACACAGACAACGACGAACGACGACCCATCCCGCACCGGCCACGCCGACGACACGCGCGCACCGCATGCCGCGCGCGCGCGCGTGGCGCTCGTCACGGGTGCGGGCCGGCGCATCGGGCGCGCCATCGCGCTCGGCATGGCCGCCGCCGGCTGGGACGTGGCCGTGCATTACCGCGAGTCGGCGGCCGACGCGGACGAGGTCGTGACAGCGATCCGCGCGCTGGGCCGGCGCGCCGTCGCGCTGCACGCCGACTTGGCCAATGAGGCTGCCGTGCGCGCGCTGCCGCGCCAGGCCGTGCACCTGCTGGGCGCGCTGGATTGCATCGTCAACAACGCATCGTTGTTCGAATACGACAAGCCGGACGCTTTTTCGCCGGCCCTGCTGGCCACCCACATGCAGTGCAACGTGGCGGCCCCGCTGCTGCTCGCGCAGGCATTGCACGCACAGGTGCCGGACGGTGGCCAGGCCGTCGTGATCAACTTACTCGACCAGAAACTGTACAATCTCAACCCGGATTTTTTGTCGTACACGTTGTCGAAGGCGGCCTTGCACACGGCCACGACGATGCTGGCCCAGGCGCTGGCGCCGAAACTGCGCGTCGTCGGCGTCGCGCCCGGCATCACCCTCGTCTCCGGCGACCAGAGCGCCACCGGCTTCGAGCGCGCGCACAAGATCACGCCGCTGGGACGATCATCCACGCCGCAGGACATCGTCGACGCCGTGTGCTACGCGGCGAACGCGAAGGCGCTGACCGGCACCACCCTGCTCGTCGACGGCGGCCAGCACCTGATGCCGCTTGGCCGCGACGTGATGTTTTTGACTGAATAACCCCCTTTTATAAAATCAAGGTTTCCTATGTCGTCCGCCCTGTATTACCCGCAGCTGCGCGATTGCCGCCGGCTGTTCCTGCGCAATTACGAAGTCATGATCAACATCGGTGTCCATGAGTTCGAAAAAAAGGGCGAGCAACGCGTCCTGATCAACGTCGACCTGTACATTCCGCTCGCGCTGTCGACGCCGAAGGACGACCAGCTGCACGAAGTGGTCGACTACGACTTCATGCGCGAAACCATCTTCCGGCGCATGGCGCAAGGCCACGTGCACCTGCAGGAAACGCTGTGCGACGACGTCGTCAAGGCCATGCTGGCCCACCCGAACGTGCGCGCGGCCCGCGTGTCGACGATGAAACCCGACGTGTACCCCGACTGCGAAGGCGTCGGCGTCGAAGTGTTCCAGATCAAGGATGAAGCATGAATGACGTGACGATGGCACGCCCGGCCGACGTGGAAGACGTAGCCGTGGCAGCCGACAAGAAGGCCGACAAGCAGGCCTACGAAAACAACAAGCTGCACAAGCGCCTGTGCCGCCTCGTCGGCCAGGCGATCGGCGATTTCAACATGATCGAGGATGGCGACAAGGTCATGGTGTGCCTGTCGGGCGG
>Ga0207657_10008057_pt1 | contig 10742 bp, 4 predicted proteins | sample KBSC33metaG_FD_184316 | JGI IMG/M metagenome (GOLD analysis project Ga0207657, IMG submission 184316) | Corn rhizosphere microbial communities from Kellogg Biological Station, Michigan, USA - KBS C3-3 metaG (SPAdes) (version 2) | ecosystem: Host-associated > Plants > Roots > Rhizosphere > Soil ... | reverse complement strand
AAGGGACGGCGAACCGGCCGATTGCGTGCTGCTCTGGCAGAAGCGGGATATCGGCCTGCTGACGCATTTCGTGCAGCAGTTACAGGACTCCGCCGAACGGGAGCGCGCCTGGCAGCGTTACCACACGCTGCGCCGTTTTGTGGAGCAACCGCGTTGCCGCCACCGCCAGATCTGCCTGCATTTTGGCGAAACGCCGCGCTGGGAAACGTGCGGAGCCTGCGATGTATGCGGCGTCACGCTGGAGTGGACCAATCGAAAATACACGCCTATCCAACGGGCGAAGATGGCCGTTGCTCCGGCACCGATTGCAAAAGCAGCGGCCGCAGCGGTGGCCGCGCCGGATGCCGGCCATGACGCCCTCCGCGAGAGGTTGCGCGCATGGCGCCGCGAGTTAGCCAAGCAGCAAGGAATGCCGCCGTATGTGATTCTGCACGACGCCACCATCGATGCGCTGTGCCGCCAGCGGCCTCGGAACGCGGCCGAATTGCTCGAAGTGCCGGGAATCGGAGAGCGCAAAGCGGAGCGCTTCGGAGTGCGGATTCTGGAGTTGATCGCGGAGGGAGGGTAAGGCCGAATCGCGGTTTGAATCCCACGCGTACCGCCTACTTAAACCGCTTTCGGTACAGGAAATCGATCCCGAACAGGCCATTGGTATCGCGTACGGCGACCGCGGACCACTGCCGGTTGAAGTCCCATTGAATGCGCACGGTCTGCTCCTGGGTGCGGTTCAGGTTGGTGATATAGGTGAGGGTGATATCGCGCGAGATCTGCTGTTCCAGCGTCAGGCGCGCGGCCGGCAGGTTATTGTCGGCATCCAGAGTCGGATCTATCTTGACGCGGCTCGCGCCGAAGAAGCGCTGCAGGCGATTCGAGAGCTGCTCGGAGACGGCTTCTCCGAGTAGGCTGCCTGCATTACCGAAGGATGCGTTTGCGCTCGCCAGTTGCCCGCCGACCTGGTTGGACGTTGGATCGCGGCCCACCGCCAGAAGCGCGATGATCTCGTTGGATTGCAGCGGTGGATCGGAGCTATAGTTGACGGCCAAACGTTCCGGCGAGCCGGACACGGTCACGTTGACCGTGATGCCGCGCGTTCGGGTTTCGAGGTCGAGATCGAAGACGGGCTCGATCTTTATCGGATTCAGGAAGCGGATGTCACCGCGGTTGACGGTATAACGATTGCCAAAAATCTGAACCTCGCCGCGGTTGACAGTGATGGTCCCGAGCAGCGCCGGAACCAGAGGCGTGCCGCGCAGACGCAGATCCACCTCAGTTTGCACGTTGCGCGTGAGAGACGTTTCCAGCTCAAACAGGGGGGCGCTTTCCAGCCGCACGTCAAAACGCATGCCGCGCAGATATTCGTTAGGATTTGGCGGCGCGGGCGAAGGTTTGGAGGCCTCCGCGAGCAGCCGGGCGAGATCGGCTCCGGCGCTGATGGCCGCGCGGTTGAGCGTGACAGTGCCCGAAAGCGTGCTCGCTTCGGAGGTGCCATTCAACGCCAGTTGCGCGTTGGAAGTGAAACTCACGTCTTCGGGGTAGCGCACGCGGACCTGGTTCACATCGGCCTGCAGGCGATAGATCAGAGGGTCGCCAAATTCCAAAAAGCCCCGGAAGGAGATGCGCCCGCCCCCGGTCTCCGCCGTCAAAGTTTCAATGGTGGCGCGATTGCGATTGAATAGGATGGCTCCGCTCGCGTTGTCGACACCGTTGGGCACATCGTTCATATACAGCGAAGCGTTTTTAAACTCCATGCGGCCGCTCATTTGTGGATCGCGCAGGGAGCCGCGGACAGTGGTATTGACAGTAGCCGTGCCACGCGCGAGCAAGTCCGCATTAAACAGTTGCAGCTCCGCTAGATTCACGCTGCCCTTGATGGCCAGATTGGCCCCCCCGGTGTCGTTGAATGGGATGACGCCGGTAGCTTCAAGATTGGTGTCCCGGGCGGTGAAGTGAGCCGAGTTAATGCGGGCTTCCTGGGCCGATACCGTAACTAGAATGGGCTGCGTATTGCGAATCCGGACGTCTTGCGTCTGTACGTCCAGCCGGAGCGATTGCCCCGGCCTGGCGTCGAACTGCAAGGTGTCAATCTTTACGTCCGCGCGAAAACTCCGCAGATTCCGCAGCGCCACGTTCACGGTTGCCCCGCCCTCAAGGAAGCCTTCGAACGGAGGCGCCGCTGCTTTTTCGGCAGTTGTCCCTCGCAACATTACCAGGTCGTGCAGTGTTGCCACGGTGAGGCGCGAGAAGCTAAGCGCGCCGGATCCGGGATAATCTCCCTCCAGAGTCCACTTACCTTGGCCTTGAAGGGTGGTCCCGCGCACCTGTGCCTTGGCCTGTAGTGCCAATTCATTCCCCTTGGTCGAGGCGGTCAGATTCACATCGCCGAGCTTTTGCTGATCGAGAGTCACGCCGCGGGCGGAAGCCTCGCCGCGGATGGAGCGCAACTGTAAAGCGCCGCGTTCTATGCGGATTTCAACGGCGGCTTTGCCGTCCAAGCGGGCTTCCGCGCTGGGCTCAAGCCGATGCAGTTCCGCAATACGCGAGGCTGTGAGGGCCTGGGCGGCGACGTCCACGTGAAGATTGCCGTTGTGGATGTCTCCGTCCTGCTGCGCGTATGAGCCGGAGAACAGTAGTTTGCCTGAGCCGAGGTCCGCTTGTCCAGCGCTAAACACCAGAGCCTGCGCGCTATAGCGTAGATCAGCGCGGATCCGATCGAACCGTTCGCCAAACGCGGTTGCTTGGGCGGCATCAAACACAATATCGGCTTCCGGAAGGCGCGCCGTTCCCGAGAGGTGGACCGTGGCGGACGCCAGGGCGTCGGCGTCCACGCTAGCCACGGTGGCGATCCCGAATTCGCGTGCGGCGGGGGCTAGCCGCAGGTTCTTGACGCTCAATTGAGCGGCGAGAGGGCCGTCCAGGAAATCCCCGCTAGACGCGTTATTAGCCCCGCTGCGAGCAATGATCGCCGCGTCTCCCGTGATCTCGGTCGGACCACGTGAAAGCGCCAGATGCTGTAGTGCTACCGAATGCCGCGAAGCCGTGACGTCAGAACTGAAGCGATCGAAAACGTGGCCTTCAATACTGGCATTGGTAGCAGTAGCCTGCCCGCGAAATTGCGGATCGCTCAGGCTCCCGCTAATCGTGCCCACCACTGCCGCTTCGCCCTGCTTGGTGCGGTCGAGTTGGAGCGGCAAACTGGTCGACCCTCCGTCACCCAGCAGCGCCAGCGCCGGAAGAATGTCATCCAGGTTTGTCGAGCGGGCACGGACGTCCAGGTTCTGGCCCAGTGTCCCCGACAAGATCATACTGGTGGCCGGGGTCGCGGCGTGCGAATCGCCAAAGCTGACGGTTCCGGCGTGCTGGTCGTAGCGAATGTCGACCTGGCCCTGAATGGGTTCTCCGCTCCCGGCAGGCGTGATCGCAGCCACCGCGTGCACTTTGGAGACGGGCTCTCCAGCCACGGTATCCACTTCCAGCGTCCCGGCAAGCGCCCCGTCCCAGGGGATTGGTCTGGGCGTCAGCACGGCCAAAGCGTCGCGCACGCCGAGACCGTCGAAGTTTCCTTTGAAATGAAAATTCTTCCAGTGCCCCAAGTCGGCTTCACCCCTGAGATTCCCACCCAAGGCCGCACCGCTGATTCCGCGGAGGCTAAGCAGTTCTGGCGTCAGGCGCAGTGCCGCGCTCGCGGTGGCGTTCTGGATGTGCAAGCGATCCCGCGTGTAACCTAGCCCACGGCCGTTGATCTTTCCCGCGAGCGTATAGTCGAAGCCTCCGGCGAATGCGAACGTGACATCGCCTGTGAAGTTGGCTGAACCTTCGGCTGCGATCGGCAGCGAGAACAACGATACCGCGTCCCGCACCGCGATTGCGGCGGTAGTTTTGAAAGCGCCCTGCGGCGCTCGCAGATTGGTGAGCGAGCCCGTCAGATCGATTCGGGAACCGCCGACGTCGAGGCGCACTGAAGACAGCGTCAGACGCGAGGCGTCGAGCGTAAACGCGGCAGCTAAGCCAGCTTCTGCCGGAGCCATGATGTCCGAGGCGACACGCAGGCGCCGGGACGTGATGTTGCCGCGATAACGGGCGGCCGCGGCATCGCGCGTCATTTGGACACGAAGATCCTCACCGCTGAAGGCGAGCGGAACCTGGCGAATATCGATGTCGGCCATGCCTCCCGTTACGGCATAGCGGCGCACAGCCAGATCCACCAGATTCTGAGCCCAACTCTTGCCACTGCTGGGACCCGGCGGGGTAGGTAAGTTGTTGGAGCCGTCGGGATAAATCACGATGCGCAGCCGCGGCTGATCCACAGTCACCGAGGCCAGATCGACCTTGCGCTCGAGCATGGATATGATGCGCAGGCCGATGCTCACGGATTCCACTCGCAAGAGAGGAACCTCCGATGCGGGCTCCATGCCATGCAGGACCAGAGGTGAAATCTTCGCCGTCAGCGTCTCCCATTTGAACGAAAAGTTGCCGACTTCGACCCGACCGCCGGTGGCCGATTCGATTTCCGTGACGATCCTCTGGCGCACCAGTTCGCGAAACCACCCGCTGCGGACTACCAGCAGCGCCGCGACGGCAAGGACCACCAGCAAGATGGCGGCCGCGGCCAGAAACTGACGGGTTAAGTGGCGTGCCCGGGTCATTTGAACGCAGCCTCGTGGTAAACCACCGCCGTCTCGCCTCGGACTGTGCTCAGCCAGCGATCCAAGGCCTGCATGGTCTGCTGCTCGGTTAATAGTTTTTCGATATCGTTGCGGCTCGCTTCGAAGGTGGGACGCGGGGAAGTGTTACCGGCGCTTGCGGTCAGCTTATCGTAGTAAGCGCGCAAAGCGTCCTCAGTAATTTCCACTTCCGGGCGAAAGCGGAGATCGGTGTAGCGCAGCATCCGCAGGCCCGCCAATAAATGTTCCGCTAATTCCGCATCCGTGATTCGGGCCTGTAGGAGGGCGCTCCGGTATCCCTGATCTGACGTATATCGAGCCTTGATGGGCGCAAGCATCGCGGCGACATCGGAGACCGAAGGCATAGGTGTCCGGGTCGATGCTGCGTCCTGGAGCACCAGATATTGATCGATCAGACGGTCGGCGGCTTTGCGCTTTTGTTCCGCGCTGAAATCGGGTTGCTTGCTATCGATAAAAGCGGAAAGGCGGATATCCTGCAGAATGTCGTGTTCGGAGATCACGTGCCGGCCCACCGTGACCGCGATACGGTCAAGAGTTTCGCCGCGGGCGAGCGGCGTCGCGCGAAAGGCGCCCAGCGCCGCCAGGCATTCCAGGATCGCGATGGCGGTGTACCGCTGCATCAAAATGTTTGCCCCAGGGAGAAATGGAACTGAAAAGAATTGATGCGCTGCGGAATGCCCACGCAAAAGGATGGATTCTGGGCGGGCGGAAGATTGGGATTGCAGGTGAGCAATTGGTCGCGGGTGCCGCTGAATCCCACAAAGCGCGGGGCGTTGGGGCTGTAGCTGAAATCGAGCCGAACCGGACCCACCGGGGTTTTATACCGAATGCCGAAACCGACCGCCTGCACCATATAGTTGAAATCCTGATTGGAATTTTGCCGGAAACGGAAACTGATCTGGTTGACCTCCGAATAAACGTTGCCCATATCGTGGAAGAACACGCCTCCTATATTTTCTCCGAACAGAGGGAAGCGCAGCTCGGTGGAATGGAACAGGAACGCATTCCCGCCCAGTGGGAATCCGGTTTCGGCGTCGCGCGGCCCGGCTTGGTTATCCGGGAAGGCGCGCTGGGAAGCCGAGCCGCCCGCGAAGAAGCGCTCGCCCAGCGGGATTTCCGCGAGGCCACCCAGGCGTTGAATATAACCAAACTGGAGCGTGCGCGCGATCACCACATTCCGGCTGAGCGGGTGATACGTGGAATTGCGCAGCACCACCCGCGCATAGTCGGTTTGCGAAGCGAACTGCGGCAGGGCGATTCCGATATCCGCGGTGTTATAGATGCCGCGGTGCGAATCGGTGGGATTGTCGCGGCGATCGTTGATATAGGACATGGATAGCAGTCCGACGCGCACCGGCTGCGCCAGCAACGGGATCAGCTCCTTGGAGATTTTCAGGGAGTTCCGATCGATGGTGACGCGGCGATAGGAAAAACGATATTGCAAGCTGTTGGCGCGGGATAATTTCTGGGCCAACTGCACCGCGCCCTCGACGCGCTGCGAGGCGAAAGTGCGGATGTCAAAGGAACGGTCGAACAATCCCGAGAAGGTCAACGCGAGGTTCTGATTGCCGGTGAACTGCTGTGCCAGATAACTTGCAATGGCACGCTGCTCCAGCGTCGAAGCCAGAGTTTGCAGACTCACTGTGTGGGCCAGGCCCAGGAAATTTAGACGGCTGATTCCGGCGGTGACCCTCGGGCTGAACCCGGTGGCGCCGGCCGGGGCGTCAAAGGTGGTCACGCCCCCGCCGATCCGGGCCAGCTCCGCTCCGATCCCAACGTTGAAGGAATATTTGGCGGCTTCATCCAGTTGGAACAGCACGTACTTACTTTCCTCCTGGCCGTTGGGATCTTGCAGCGCGGTTTGGACTTTGGAGAAGATGCCAAGGTCGTAGAGTTTCTGCTGGGTCTCGCCAATGCGGCTCTGCGATATGGGATCCCCGGGATGAATGAGAATGCGGCTGCGGACCACGTTGGGACGCGTGGTTTCAAGACCCCGCACCAGCAGATCGCGCACGTACTCGCGCTGGCCCAGCCGGATTGTGTAGTGCAAGTCGGCGCGATCCGCGATGCCGGACGGAGTCTGCGACCAATCGAAAGAAGCTTCCGAGTAACCGTTATTAAAGAAATAGGCCAAAATCGCATCGCGATCGGCCGCGATACTGGCCTCGCTGTAAGCTTGCCCGGCGCTCGATTGGATGATGGTACGCAGATAGGCTTCGTCGCCGGCGCTCACGCCTTCGATGGTCAACTGGTTGACGGTCCACTGCTTGCCTTCTTCGATTTCATAGCGGACGCCCAGATTATCCTGCCGGCCCCGATAGTCATCCAGAGTGGAAGCTGCTACTTGGACGTCGCGGAATCCGTTGGAGCGATACAGATCGAGGATCGAGTCGCGGTCGTTGTCACGCAGCTTTCGGGAGTAACGCCCGTACCGGTCGTGCAACCACCCCGCTTGACGGACCGACAAACGTTCGCGAATCGTAGCCACATCGAAATAACGATTGCCTGTGATTTCGACGCCGACCAGCCGGTGGCGGGAGTTGCGCGTCACATCATAATCAATCTGTTGCACGCCGGGCTCCGGCGATTCTTCGCGGAAGTCCACGGCTGCATCGAAATAGCCTTGTGACTGAAAGTAGTCCACCAGATTGCGGCTGCCTTCGAGCAGCAGGCCGCGGTCAACCGCCCGCTCCTGATAGATCGGGATCAATTGACGGAGGCGGCCTTGCGAAATATGTGCTCCCATGGTGGATACCTGGATTAACGGACCGCTGACGATGACCAGGGTAGGGGTAACGGTATTGGTTTTATCGTGATACTCCAGTTTGTCGAGCGTTACCTGCACCTGCAGACGGTTTTGATTCTGGAAATCCCGGCGCACGCGTTCGACGCCGGTTTGCACGCGCTCTTCGGTAGCCTGGCTCCAGCCCGGAAGTTGTAGGGGGCCAATACTTCGCCGGTAGCGGGTCGCGCGGATAATCTTACTGGGGAGGCGGTCGAACTTGCCGCTAAGCTGTACCCCATCGAAGCGCGCGCGTGCGCCGGTGTCAAGCTGGAAACGCACGCCGACTTCCTCGGTGACCGGGTTGCGTTCCAGAACGTAATGGATGGTGGCCCGATACAGGCCATTGGCGCGCAGCCGCTGCTGCAGGTTCCCGACAGCCTGCGGCATTTGGGACTCGGCGAAGGGCATCCCTAGTTCAAGTTTAGTGGCGGTGAGCAACTGGTTGCGGTTGGGCGGATCGGCCACGCCTTCAAAGCTCACGCCGCCGACAAAGTAAGTCAATTCGGTAGAAATGCGCAGCGCAACCCCGTCTCCCAATGCCTCGGCGTCGATAGAGACATCGGAAAAACGTCCGGTATCGAATAGCTTCTGAAGAGCCTGCTCAACATCCATTTGCCGGAGCGGATTTCCCGTATGCAGGGGCAGCAGCCTGTCGAGCTCCGGGCGGGGAAGTGGCTGATCGGGAGGATTAAAATCGATGCGCCCGATCGTGCGGCCCTCGAAGATTTCTGAGCCGCCGGTCGCGGAACTTTGAGCCAACGCCGCTACGGCGCCGAGCAGCAGCGGCAGAACCATCAACACCGGCGGACGCACGTTCCTCAATAATAACGCATGCTCCGAAGAGGTCGAGAGTATCGACAACCGGTTTCGCAGGGAGCGCTTGAGTCGTGCTGTTACCATCTATATGGGAATCCAAAGAGCCTCCCTCTGTTCGATGCGCCACGCCGAATCTCGTTACTCGCGTCAAGTACGTTTCGCGCCTGTGGGTGAGGCGGGCCAAGCCAGGATTCGCTCGGCCACCGTAGCCATCGTGGGATGCGGAGCGCTGGGAACCGTACAAGCGGAGACCATGGCGCGCGCCGGAGTCGGCCGGCTGCGCATCATCGACCGTGATTTCGTCGAATGGTCCAACCTGCAGCGTCAGTTCCTGTTCGAGGAGTCGGATGCGGCCGAGGCTCTGCCCAAAGCCGTTGCGGCGGCGCGACGCCTGGCGCGCGTGAATTCCGAAGTAACCGTGGAATCGATGGTCGCGGACCTCACGGCAGCGAATGTCGATGACCTGTTCGAGGACGTCGACCTGATCCTCGACGGCACCGACAATTTCGAGACCCGCTTCCTGATCAATGATGCCGCGGTGGATCGTGGAATTCCATGGATCTACGGAGCAGCGGTGGGCAGCTACGGGATAAAGCTTGCGATTGTGCCGGAGAGGACCGCGTGTCTGCGCTGTGTTTATCCGGAAGCTCCGCAGGGTGCGCAGCCCACCTGCGAAACCGAGGGCGTCCTGGCGCCTGTTACCGCCACTATCGCGGCGCTGCAGATGGCCGACGCGCTGAAGATACTGGCGCTCGGCACGGAGTCGGTGGTCGCACGGCTCACTACCATTGATGTATGGAGCGGAACCATCCGCCAGCTTGCGCCTCCCTCGCGCGACGCTCAATGTCCGTGCTGCGTACGTCGCGAATTCGTCTATCTGGATGGGTCACGGCGCGCGCCGATCAGCTTGTGCGGGCGCAATGCAGTGCAGATTCATGAACGCTCTCGTCCGTTGGATCTCGCCGACCTGGCGGCGCGGCTGGGTACAGTAGCGACGGTGCGCGCGAACGAGTTTGCGTTACGCGTCGCGCTCGACCCCTACGAGTTGACCGTGTTCCCTGACGGCCGCGCCATCATAAAGGGCACTACCGACGTGGGCGTCGCCCGCAGCATATACGCCCGCTACATCGGGGCGTAGGTTTTATCGGAACTCCCGATTTCACCGACCGGGCCGATATCCCACCAGATGAAGTTTTACGGGTGTCTACTGGCTATCGGGCTGGCGTTCGCGGCTGAGTCTGGCCTTGCGGCGAGCGCCTCGACAGTGGCGCTCCACCCTGCCCCTTTATTTTTCATTGAAGACGCTCCCAATCGCTTTCTGATTCAGGTGCCAGGAACCTCCGCGGCGTTTAAGCCCGAAGGCGTGGAGTTTCACACCAGCGGCGAAGTGGTGCGGGCGAAATTTCAAGGCGCCAACGACGCCCCGCGCATGCAGGGAGTCGAACCCATGGGCTTTGCGAATGTTCTGGTGGGGCAAGATCCAAGCGCATGGCGCACCGGCTTGCGTACTCACCGGAAACTCCGCTACGCCGATCTATATCCCGGAATCGATCTGATCTACTCTGGGATCGCTGGGCGGATCAAATCCGAATACCGGGTTGCGGCGGGCGCCGATCCCGGCAACATTCAAATCGAGTACTCAACTGATCTTTCAATCGATGCCGAAGGCCGTCTGCACGCGGGGAATCTGATCGAGTCTGCGCCCGAGATTTTCCAGGACTCCACGTCCGGCCGCGCGACTGTCGCCGGTCGCTACCGCTTGCTGGATTCGCGAACCGTGGCCTTCGAGGTGGAGGCCTATGATAAAGCGCTTCCGCTGGTGATCGATCCGGTCATTTCCTATGCGACTTACATGGGCGGATCGGGACTAGGGGCCGTGACGGGAGTCGCGCTGGACAGCGCCGGCAATCTCTATGCGGCGGGCTGGACTGAGGCGCTGAACTTTCCTATTTTGCTGGCCGAACAGGCTGCCAACGCGGGAGGGGTGGATGCTTTCGTGGTGAAGGTGAGTCCCACAGGCGCGGGACTGATCTATGCGACCTATATCGGAGGGCGCGGCGATGATCGGGCCGCGGCAATCGCGGTGGACGCAAGCGGCGAAGCCTATGTGACGGGAGCCACCAGTTCCGCGAATTTCCCGCTGGCAGCAGCGGTGCGCACCTTACTGGGCGGGTCGAAGGCTGCTTTTGTGTTGAAGCTGAACGCAACGGGCAATACGCTACTCTTCAGCACTTATCTTGGCGGATCGACCTACGACATAGGTACCGCGATTGCGGTCGACGCAACCGGACACGCCTATATCGGGGGGGATACGCAGTCCACCGATTTTCCCGTAATCGGCGCCTTCCAGGCGGTCATCGGTGGAGGATTTGATGCATTCGTCACCAAACTGAATTCGAATGGAACGTATGCATACAGCACTTTTCTCGGGGGCGTTGCGAACGAGCACGTCGGAGGGA
>Ga0207657_10008055_pt1 | contig 10744 bp, 7 predicted proteins | sample KBSC33metaG_FD_184316 | JGI IMG/M metagenome (GOLD analysis project Ga0207657, IMG submission 184316) | Corn rhizosphere microbial communities from Kellogg Biological Station, Michigan, USA - KBS C3-3 metaG (SPAdes) (version 2) | ecosystem: Host-associated > Plants > Roots > Rhizosphere > Soil ... | reverse complement strand
GGATTAACGACTCCGATTCGGAATCAAGACTCGAAGTCGCCTCGTCCAGGATCAGAATTCTCGGTTCGGCGAGGATGGCCCGGGCAATCGAGATTCTCTGCCTCTGTCCGCCGGACAACTTGACCCCGCGCTCGCCCACGATGGTGTCGTACTTGTCGTCAAAGCTCTCCGCAAATTCGTCGACTCGCGCGATTCTGCAGGCCCGCATGATCTCTTCTTCGGTTGCATTCGGCTTTGAGAAGGCGACGTTCTCCCGGATTGTGCCGTCGAACAGAAACGACTCCTGGAGGACAACGCCGAGCCGCGTGCGGTAGGAGTCGAGCCGCACGGTGCTTAGGTCCACTCCGTCCACGCTGATGGTGCCTGCACTGGGAACGTAGAACGCGGATATAAGTCCGATGGTGGTCGATTTGCCCGAGCCGGACGATCCCACCAGAGCGGTAACGGTCCCGGGCTCCGCCTGGAATGAGACATCGTGCAGAACGGTTCGGTTTCCGTCGTAGCTGAAGCTCACGTGATCGAAAACGATTCGGCCTTGGAGGTCCGGTAGTTCGACGGTACGGCGCGGATCCTTGTCCTCCGGGCGTTCGCTCAGGACCTCATGGGTGCGTTCCAGGCCAGCCAGGGCTTCGGTCAACTGGGTTCCAATGGAAACGATTTGCATGATGGGAGCGACCAGGAACCCGAGGAACAGGGTGAAGGTGAAGAATCCGCCGATGGTGAGCGTGCCCGCCATGATTTGATGCGAGCCGATATACATGATTACGGCTCCCACAACGCCCATAAGCAAACTAGCGGACAAGCTCATCACCGAGGTTGCGGTTAGAGTGCGCATCACGTTATCAAGCAGGCGATGAACGCCGGAGGCAAACACTTTCTCTTCCCGATCCTCTGCGTGATAGCCCTTAATGACTCGGACCCCGCCAAGGGATTCGGCGAGACGGCCTGTGACCTCGGCGTTGATCTTGCCTCGCTCGCGGAAGATCGGGCGAATCGTGCTGAAAGCTTTGTTCAGTGCGACTCCGAAGCAGAGAAGGAAGCCGAAAGCGAGGGCGGTCATCAGGGTGCTGATGCGGAACAAGACGACAAGAGCGATTACCGAGGTCAGCAATCCTCCCGCAAAGTCGACCAACCCGGTCCCCAACAGGTGACGAACACCTTCCACGTCGCTCATGATGCGAGAGACCAAAGTTCCTGTCTTGGTGCCGTCATAGAAGGTGACAGGTAATCGTCCGATGTGGGCCTGCACTCGCTGCCGGAGTTCGGCGATCAGGCGCTGAGCCGCCTTGGATAGAAGCTGGGTCAGCGAAAACGAGGTGATGCCCTGGATGATGGTTGCGGCAAGCACGAGCAGCAGCAGAGGCTTGAGCATCTCCAGGTGGCGCTTCACAATCACGTTATCGATCAGGAACTTGGTGGAGTAAGGAAGAACAAGGCCGGAGACGCGATTGATGACCATCAATCCGAAGCCAAGCGTCAGCAGGGCACGGCGAGGACGCACCAAGTCCCACACCATGGGCAGCACGAGTTTCAGATTTTGCGGCTTCTTGCGGCCATCACCACTGGATCGACCGATGTAGTGCATTGCCTATTAGAGTACGCCACTCCGCACTTAGGCTCAGGCTCCATGGCCGTACCCTAGCCAATTGGGTGGTTGCCCACTGACCCGACTTGTTGGAGAGGAAAGGATGCTGGGCCAGGTCGTGCAGATTAGACTTGCACGGTAGAACCGCTAGGTTGAGGAAACGGTCGACTCCCCGCAGAATTTTTCGAAGGCATTCTTCAGCTCAGAAGCGATGTCGATCGCCTCGCGCTGCTCGATGTCGCTTCGCTGCATCATGTAGACCACCTTACCGTCACGCAGCAAACCGATGGAAGGCGAAGAAGGCGGGTAGCCGGTGAAATAAGACCGGGCGCGATCGGTGGCTTCCCGGTCCTGGCCGGCGAAGACTGTAATCGCATTGGTAGGTCTGTCGCTATGTTGGAGGGCGAGGCGGACGGCCGGGCGCATGCGTCCGGCGGCACATCCGCATACCGAGTTCACGACGACCATGGTGATTCCCGGCTGCGCAACGGCACGGTCGACCTCGGCTGCGGTGCGCGCTTCTTTGATACCGAGACGGGTCAGTTCCTCGCGCATTGGAACAACCATGATTTCTGGATACATTCGCTGGCTCCCCTGGAAAGGTATGAGGTTTTAGTGTAACGCAGTTTTTCGATAACCGTTCAGTTGGTGGAACATATCGCAGCGACCCTCGCCGACGGGCAATTCGGACGTCATTTATAGTGTTGGGCGAGTGAACCTCCAGGAAAACATTCCACTCGCACCGCTCACGACGCTTCAGGTTGGGGGCCCTGCCAGATATTTCGTCGAAGCCAGCAACGTTGATGAAGTACGCGAAGCGGTGGAGTTCTCGCGGACGAAGAATCTCCCGGTGTTTGTGCTGGGAGGAGGAAGCAACCTGGTTGTCTCTGATGCGGGCTGGCCGGGATTAGTGTTGAAGATGGGCATCAACGGGATCAATCACCACCATGGCAGCCCCGTCGTATTCGAGGCGGGAGCAGGTGAAGAGTGGGACAACTTTGTAGCCATGACCGTGACGCACCAGTGTGCCGGATTGGAGTGCCTGAGCGGAATCCCCGGAAGCGTGGGCGGGACCCCGGTGCAGAACGTGGGTGCGTATGGGCAGGAAGTCTCAGAGAGTATCGCGTATTTGCAGGCGCTTGACCTGACCACCCTAGAGTGCGTGGAACTAACCAAAGAGGAATGCGGTTTTCAGTACCGCACGAGCATCTTCAACGGGACGGAACGGGGACGCTACATCATTTTGCGAGTCAGTTACGGTCTGAGATTTCATGGAGAGCCGAAGATCGCATACGCCGATCTCAAGCGATATTTTGCGGGATGGAGTACTACTCCCACTTTGGCTCAAACGCGAGAAGCAGTTCGCGAGATCCGCGCCAGCAAGGGGATGCTAATTCGGCCCGAGGATGAAGATTGCCGCAGTGCCGGATCGTTTTTCAAGAACCCGGTGCTGGATCGAGATCAGCATGCGCAATTGGAGAAAAAGGCAGCGGAACGGGGCTTGAAGATTCCCAGCTACCCGGCGCTCGAATCCCAACACAAAGTCTCGGCAGCCTGGCTGGTCGAGCACTCGGGATTCGTTAAGGGCTATTCTGCGGGCTCGGTAGGCATCTCCCACAAGCATTCGCTTGCGCTTGTCAATCGTGGAGGCGCAAAAGCCGCTGATGTGATCGCTCTCAAAGAGGAAATCCAGAGCCGTGTCGAGCAGACCTGGGGAATTCTGCTGCAGCCGGAGCCGGTGTTTGTAGGGTTCTGAGGATTTCTATCCGTGAAAAACAGGACGGCCGTCGCAGGCGCCAGAGGATCACCATACCTGTGCATGCCGCAGGCAGAATTCGCTCCGCCCGGGAAACCGTCCCTACTACATATCGGCTAGAAGGCGCGCTTCTTGAAAAATTTTGACGAACATCTGGCGCGTGAGCTTGCCCGTGTTGGTGTTCTGGTTTGAGGGATGATACGACGCTAGCAAGATCTTGCCGTCCGGCATTTTGTAGTGCGCGCCATGGGCAAATACGTAATCTTTCTTTCCCTGGAGCAGACCGCGTCGTTTCAGGTGGTTCAGGTAGGCGTCGAACCCGATCCGACCAAGAGCGACGATCACTCGCAGTTCGAGGAGACCTTCGATCTCACGGTCGAGGTAAGAGGAACAGTTCGCAATTTCGGCCGGAGTGGGCTTATTGTCCGGAGGGGCACAGCGGGCGGCGGCTGTGATGTAGGCATTTTTTAGCGCCAGACCGTCGCCTCGATGGGTGGCCATAGACTGAGTGGCGAACCCTGTCTCGTGCAGAACCGGGTACATGAAGAAACCGGAGGAGTCGCCGGTAAATGGGCGCCCGGTCCGGTTCGATCCATGGGCGCCCGGCGCAAGTCCCAGGATCAGTACCCGCGCATTAGGATCCCCGAATCCGGGGACAGGCTTGCCCCAGTAATCCCAGTCCATGTAGGCGCGGCGCTTCTCACGCGCAATTTTTTCGCGATACTCGACCAGGCGCGGACAACGAGTGCATCCGACGACCTCGCGATTGAGGATGCGCAACCAATTGGGGAGCGCGGAGGCGTGAACTTGATCAGTGGAGGCAAGTGCACGAGTGGTGGGCGGCTGCGGTCGGCTGGCGACGTTCTTTGTATCACTTCCGGACGGCCTGGATTCGACAGTTCTGCTCACGCTCACTCCTATATTCACTATACGAGTTAAGCGAAGACATCGTGGAGTTCGCAAGGGCTCCCCAAAGGCGGCGCAGAGAAGGTGGCTGCTTTTAAGCGGCAGCTGTCTTCTAAGTAGCCGGGCTTCGATTATGCCTACTTTCATCTGCGCCGGGAGGACGAAGGCAGGTGTCCTTACGTGCGGGCGGGTAGCAACGAGCTCTTCGCGGGTGGCCCAAAGGCATCTATAGTTTGACGGTCGTCGCCGGTATCTTACACTCAAAATTGCAGCCCGGGGCCTCGGGGCTCCCGCCTGCCCATTTTCGTTCAAAGGCTATTTGAAACACCTCAGAGGCTGAAGCCGGTTTTGGGCAGCGGAGAAAGGCCGCTCCCCTCGCCTTCCGGCTGGACTGCACCGTGGCTGCGCTGAAGCCGCGAATCCCCGCCACTCTGACCTGTTTCACGAAGTTAGAAGAGAGACAAAAGAGGAAACGTGAGTTCCACTGAGACAGCTGAAAGCACAAACCGGGAGATCCAAGTTGAAATTCCGGCGGAAGAAGTTGCGCGAACAACTGCAACATTAATTGAGAAGTATCAGAAACTTGCCCGCCTGCCCGGCTTCCGTCGAGGGCACGTTCCCCCGTCGATCATCCGCCAACGGTTCTCCGAGGACATTAAGAGCGAAGTGGTGGAAACTCTGGTGCCTCGCTATTTTCGGCAAGAAGCCGAGAAGAAGGGGTGGGTGCCGGTTTCGCAACCTCGAGTTACTGACCTGCATATTCATGACGGCGAGCCTCTTACATTCAAGGCCAGTTTCGAAATACTGCCTGAGGTGAAAGTCGAGGGTTACAAGGATCTGAGAGCCGACAAGCCGGAGATCACGGTCACCGATGCAGAAGTGGATGAGACTTTGAATGGATTGCGCGAGCAACACGCTGCTTACAATCCGGTAGAAGGACGTCCACTGGCGGATGGTGATTTTGCCCAGGTTTCACTCGATGGAACACCTAAGGAGACGGAAGGCGCCGCTGCACAACCGGTCCATATGGACGACATTCTGGTTGAGATTGGCGGGAAGGGCACCATGCAGGAGTTCACCGAGAACCTGCGCGGAGCCAATGCCGGGGAGGAAAAGACCTTCGATGTTGTGTATCCCGAAGACTATTCGGATAAGCGACTGGCGGGCAAGACGCTTACTTACAAGGTTCGGATCCAGTCGATCAAACAGAAGACCTTGCCGGAGTTGAACGATGCGTTCGCCAAAGAGCTTGGAGCTGAATTCGCCAACGTTAACGACGTGAAAACGCGCATTCGGGAAGGCATGGAGGCGGAGAAGAAACACCGCGCCGAACACGAGGCGAAGGACAAGTTGCTAGATGAGCTGGTGAAGAGGCATGACTTCCCTGTTCCGGAGTCGTTGATCGAACACCAGATTGATGTTCGTCTGGAACGGGGCCTGCGGGCTCTGGCCGCACAGGGCATGCGAGCCGACGACATGAAGAAGATGGACCTGAACCGGTTACGGGCGGGGCAACGTGACCAGGCGGTGCACGAGGTGAAGGCGTCGCTTCTGCTGGACAAGATCGCAGATGCGGAAAAGATTGAAGTAGGGGATGAAGAGATCGATCGCGAGATTGAAGCGCTGGCACAACAATCGAAACAGACGCCGGAGGCGATCCGCGCTCGATTGACACGTGATGGGGCCCTCGATAGGATTAGGAACAGAATCCGCAACGAGAAGACCCTCAACTTTTTGTATCACCAGTCCGCCTGAGGCGGGCCACTTTCGATCCTCCCCTGAACGTAGGACGCGTTGTCTGGGCAGGAGTGTGAAAGGCGAACGGGAAAGGACCGGAACCCATGCTGGTACCGATGGTCATTGAACAGACGGGGCGAGGCGAACGGGCGTATGACATTTACTCCCGGCTGTTGCGCGATAACATCATTTTCATCGGCACTCCTATCGACGACAACGTGGCCAACCTGGTCATTGCACAAATGCTGTTCCTGTCGCAGGAAGATCCGGAAAAAGACATTCAGCTGTACATCAACTCGCCGGGCGGATCGATCACGGCCGGGATGGCGATTTACGACACCATGCAGTATGTAAAAAATGATGTGGTGACGATCTGCATAGGCCAGGCCGCGAGCATGGCGGCACTGCTGCTGGCTTCGGGCGAACAAAAGAAACGGCTCGCGTTACCGAATTCTCGCATTCTGATTCACCAGCCCTCGATGGGCGGTTTGTCGGGTCAGGCGACTGATATTGATATTCATGCACGAGAGATTCTGCGCATGCGCGAAATCACGAACCAGTTGCTGGCTAAGCACACGGGGCAGAGATTAGATAAAGTGGAGAAAGATGTTGAGCGCGACTTCATCATGAACGCTCAGCAAGGGAAAGAATACGGAATCATAGACGATATCATTTACAAGACGAGATAGAGGTATGATCGGCATTCCGCCGGTCAATTTCCTGCATTCTCGGCGAAAACGTTCCCGAAGCGAGTCTGAAGGTGGGGACGGGAAAAACTAAGGAGTAAGCCGAGTGAAAAACAGGTCGGGTACGGATGAGATTTTGCGATGTTCGTTCTGTCACAAGTCCCAGGACGCAGTCGCAAAGCTGATCTCATCACCTAGCGATTATCCGCGAGCGTACATTTGTGATGAATGCGTTGCGGTCTGTAATTCCATTCTGGAAGATGATCGCACGGCCACTCCCCCCGCCCAGTCTCCGAACACACTTCCCAAGCCGCAAGAAGTAAAAATCTTCCTTGATGAATATGTGATCGGCCAGGAGCAGACCAAGAAGAAGCTGGCAGTTGCGGTCTACAACCACTACAAGCGGATCTACATGAACCGCCAGCGGACCAGCGATGGCATTGAGCTGACGAAGTCCAACATCCTGCTGATCGGCCCAACCGGCACCGGTAAGACGCTACTTGCACAAACGCTGGCCAAGATGCTGGACGTTCCCTTCGCGATCGTGGACGCCACCACGCTGACGGAAGCGGGCTACGTGGGCGAAGACGTGGAGAACATTATTCTCAAGCTGCTGCAGGCGGCTGAAGGGGATGTAGGACGCGCTCAGACCGGGATCATCTATATCGACGAAGTCGATAAGATCGGCCGCAAGGACGAAAATCCGTCGATCACTCGCGATGTTTCAGGCGAAGGCGTGCAACAGGCTCTCCTGAAGATTCTGGAAGGAACGATAGCCAACGTTCCGCCGCAAGGCGGGCGGAAACATCCTCACCAGGAATTCACTCCGGTCGACACTACGAATATCCTGTTCATCTGCGGAGGCGCGTTTGTGGGCCTCGACAAGATCATTGGCCGGCGCGCTGGGCGTAAGGCACTGGGATTCAAGACCGGCGAGGAAGAAGCCGAAGCGGTGTCACCGGCGGCGAAGAAGAAGCAATCGGAACTGATGGCTGACGTTCAGCCGCAGGACCTGATTAAGTTTGGGCTGATCCCCGAATTTGTCGGCAGAATGCCGGTCGTGGGTGTGCTCGAGGAACTGGACGAAGCGGCGTTGATCGATATTCTGGTGCGTCCGAAGAATGCGATTGTCAAACAGTACCAGCGGCTGTTCGAGTTTGAGAACGTGCGTCTCAAGTTCAGCGATGAGGCTTTGCGGGCTGTGGCCCGGCAGGCTCAGAGCCGGAAGGTAGGCGCGCGTGGACTTCGAATGATCCTTGAGGAATTGATGCTCGATCTGATGTATCACCTCCCCAGCCAGAAGAAGGTGAAGGAGTTTGAAGTAACCAAAGACATGGTTGAAAAGAAGGCCGTATCTCTGGCAATGATGGAAAAAGCTGGCTAGCGTGGCGAAATAAGTGGCGTAAGATTTTTGGAGAAGCGAGTGACTCAAGCCAAAGAAAAATTCGAGAGCAAGAAACTTCCCATGATGCCCATCCGGGACGTGGTCATCTTCCCTCACATGATGACACCGTTCGTGGTGGGCCGCGAATCCAGCGTGCGTGCCCTGGAAGAGGCTCTCGCGGCCGACAAAAAGATCTTTCTTGCCACTCAGCATGACGCCAGCATCGACGAACCGAAGCCCAACGAGATCTACCAGGTTGGAACCATCGTCAATATCGTGCAGAGCCTCAAGCTGCCCGATGGCAATATCAAGGTTCTGGTAGAGGGCGTGGAGAGGGGCAAGATTCTGCAGGTCACCGAGACCGAAGGGTTCATGCAAGCCACGGTACGGGTGGTGCGCTATACGGCGGAGCCCAACGCACAACTGGAAGCCGGGATGCAGCGGGTCACCGCTTTGTTCGAGCAGTACGTGAAGCTTTGCCAGTCCCTGAATTACGAAACCATGATCGCCGCTGTCCGAATGGAGGATCCGGCGAAGCTTACCGACACCATCGCAGCCAATCTTCAGCTTTCGATCGAGGAGAAGCAGGAACTGCTGGAGATTTTCGATCCCGCGGAGCGCTTGAGCCGCATCGGCGACGTACTCGATATAGAAATCGAAAAGTTGAACATGGATCGGACCATCCAGTCGCGTGTGAAGCGGCAGATGGAGCGAGCGCAGAAAGAGTACTACCTAAACGAAAAGATCAAGGCCATCCAGAAGGAACTGGGACGCGGCGAAAAGAGCGAGTTCGACGAACTGAAGAAGAAAATCGAAGCCGCCGGCATGCCGAAAGAAGTGAAAGACAAGGCCATGCAGGAACTCAAGAAGCTGGAAGCTATGCCGCCCATGTCGGCAGAGTCTACGGTTTCGCGCAACTACCTGGATTGGCTGCTGGCCGTTCCCTGGAAGAAGCGATCTAAGGAGATCCGTAACATCAGCCGCGCGGAAAAGGTTCTGAACGAAGATCATTACGGACTGGAGAAGATCAAGGAGCGCATCCTCGAGTTCCTTGCCGTCCGCCAGTTGGTTAAGAATCCGAAAGGATCGATTCTGTGCTTTGTCGGGCCTCCGGGAGTCGGTAAGACTTCTCTGGGCATGTCGATTGCGAAAGCGACTGGTCGCAAGTTCGTGCGCATGTCGCTAGGCGGCGTGAGGGACGAAGCAGAAGTTCGTGGCCACCGGCGCACTTACATCGGGGCCCTGCCGGGCCAGATCATTCAGATGATGAAGAAGGCCGGCACCAAGAATCCGGTTTTCATGCTCGACGAAGTAGACAAGATGTCGATGGACTTCCGTGGGGACCCGTCTGCTGCGCTGCTGGAAGTTTTGGATCCCGAACAGAATTTCATGTTCGTCGATCACTATCTCGATGTCGAATACGATTTGTCCCAAGTGTTCTTTATAGCTACGGCGAACGTGATGCACACGATCCCGCCTGCTTTGCAGGACCGCATGGAAGTGTTGCGCCTGCACGGATACACCGAGCAGGAGAAGATTGAAATCGCCAAGCAGTTCCTGGTGAAGAAGCAATTGCTGGCAGCCGGACTCAACGACAAGAACTTGAAGTTCACCGACGATGGGATTACGACCATCATTCGTGGCTACACGCGCGAAGCCGGCGTTCGCAATCTCGAACGGGAGATTGGAAACGTCTGCCGCAAGGTCGCCCGCAAGGTAGTGAAAGAGGGCGAGAACTACAGCACCGGTTTGACGGCAGAGAACGCGGCGGAGTTCCTGGGCGTAATCAAGTTCCGCGACACGCTGGCGCATGAGAAGAGCGAAGTCGGGTTGGTTACGGGCCTAGCTTGGACAGAAGTTGGGGGGTCGATTCTGAGCACGGAAGTGACTGTTGTTGACGGCAAGGGCAAGCTGACTCTTACCGGAAAGCTTGGCGACGTCATGCAGGAGTCCGCTCAGGCAGCGATGTCCTATGTGCGATCGCGAGCGCAGCGGCTTGGGTTGCCGCGCGACTTCTATCGCCATCTTGATATTCACGTTCACGTTCCTGAAGGCGCGATTCCCAAGGATGGGCCGTCTGCCGGGATCACGATCGCAACCGCGATTTCCAGCGCGTTGAGCAAGATTCCCGTTCGGCGCGACATCGCGATGACCGGCGAAATTACTTTGCGCGGCAAAGTTCTACCCATCGGAGGCTTGAAGGAAAAGCTGCTGGCTGCACACCGCGCGGGGGTTTTCGAGGTGATTCTTCCTAAGGACAATGAGAAGGATCTCGCTGAGGTTCCAGAGAACCTGCGAAACGCCATGAAGATGCACTTCGCGGAGACGATGGATCAGGTGCTTTCGGTAGCCCTTGAGTCCCCGTTGCCCGAGCCCTTGGCACCAACGACCGAACCTGCGCAGACCATAGCTTCCCTTCCAACTCAGCCCGAGGCACCAACGGCTCATCAGTAAAGACAGGATCCAAGTTCGCGGGTGGCAAGGCTTGAGTACCTGCGGCGGCGAAGCGCGTCTTTCCAGCGGGGCTTCTGGGGGGAATGAAGCCCTCTTCTCTCTTACATACCGTTCGGAGCGGTTCACACTCTAAATGGCGCGGCCAAGAGCCTGGCGGGCAGCATCACGACGGCCCGGACCAGGGCTAAGGCCCCATGTACGGCTACTCCCACAATTCGGAATGGCAACAGGATGAG
>Ga0207657_10008054_pt1 | contig 10745 bp, 10 predicted proteins | sample KBSC33metaG_FD_184316 | JGI IMG/M metagenome (GOLD analysis project Ga0207657, IMG submission 184316) | Corn rhizosphere microbial communities from Kellogg Biological Station, Michigan, USA - KBS C3-3 metaG (SPAdes) (version 2) | ecosystem: Host-associated > Plants > Roots > Rhizosphere > Soil ... | reverse complement strand
CGCTGGATATTGGCGGCGATTTCGCGGGCTCCGTTTCTGCGGTCATGAACACGCTCGGGAACATCGGCGGCGCGATTTCGGCGGCGGTGGTCACCTATGCCGCGCGAGATTATGGCTGGAATTCACCCTTCTTTATCACCTGCGCGCTCTGTCTGATCGCGGCGGCGCTGTTCCTGAAAATTGACGCGACTAAACGGGTCGCGTGAAGATGGAAGTGTGAAGATCGATCAGAACAAGTGCGTGGCCTGCGGGAATTGCACGTATGTGTGTCCGGTGGGCGCGATTTATATCGATCCGGCGACGCGGCGCGCGACCGTCAATTCCAAAGAATGTGTGGAATGTTACGCGTGTTATAACGGGCTGAGCCAGGAGCACCTCAATCCCACGTTTGTGCGCACGCTGCGCAAGGTGTTTCAAGCGCTGCGGCTGCGCTTCGATCCGGAACCGGATGTGTGCCCGACGGCGGCCTTCGCGCCGGATGAATTAGTTTGGCCGCGCACGGTGCGGCGGGCGTTTTCCGATCCGCGGGTGCCGCATGAATCGACGGGCGTACATGGACGCGGCACTGAAGAAGTGAAGACCAACGATGTCAGCGGCCGCGTGAAGCAAGGGGAAGTGGGATTCACCATTGAATTCGGGCGTCCCGGCGTGGGCGTCTGGTTCCGCGATTTGCAAATTATGTGCTGGGCGCTGGCCAAGGCCGGCGTGACTTTCGAGAAGCGCAATCCGGTGACATCGCTGATGAGCGACGTGGCGGCGGGAACGATCCGCGAAGACGTCATGAACGAGAAGGTGCTCTCGGCGATCATCGAAATCAAAGTGCCGGTGGAGCGCGCCGAAGAAGTCATACGGCTGGTGTGGGACGTGGAGAAACAGATCGATACTGTGGTGGCGCTGGGCGTGGGTGCGCGCTGCGATGCGGATGGCGAAGATCATGTGGTGGCGCCAATCCTGGAAAAACTGGGATATCATCCCGAGCGCGCCAAGACCAATATCGGGCTGGGTCGGGTGACTCAGGCTGAAGCGGGGGTGGGCGCATGACCAACACACTCCATCGCTTTGGGCCGTCGCAAAGTTTTGCGGACGACTACATCGTTTTCGCGATGTGCGCGCGCGGCAAGAATGACAGTGATGCGCTGCCCAAACTGCGGCAGTTCCTCGAAATGGCCGTCCCGTTCAAGCCGGTGAATCTGGGCGATGCGATTCACGGCGGGGCGCTGCGGCCGTCGCGCTCGATGAATCCGCTGGCGCATTGGAATCGCGATTCGACCGCCGACTTCCGCGCGGTGATCGACGGCACGGACGCGCTGACTACAGTGGCTGCCGTGTTCGACAACCGTGTCGCGGCCGAGGATTTCGTGAAGGCCGTCAAGGAAGCCGATCTGGGGCTGAGCATCAACATTTCGACGTCCGTGGACGGCGCCGAACAGTGTTGTTTCGCCGCCGGAATTCCGCGGCACAGCGTAGGCTACTCGTTGGGCTTCGAAGGCAAGACCGAAAAGCTGCCGAACGCCGATGTGCTGCTGCTCTCGACCATGTGCGGACACGGCATGGTGAGCCATTCGCTGGCGAAGAAAATGATCGACTGGGTGAAGGAAGGCCGCCGCACTCCGGAGCAGGCTGCCGCGTGCATGACGCGATTCTGCTCCTGCGGAGTGTTTAACCCGGCGCGCGCCGCGCGCATCCTGAAGCAGGCGGCACGCGGAGATTCCCCGGCGTCTTCGTAGTTGCCGCACCGGCATAATTACCAGTATGGGTTTCGCGCTGTGGATCGATGCGGAGCCGGGGCTCGCGTGGGCCCAAGGCACGCACGAATACCGGCCGCTGGGGGCAGCAGTGGTTTCCTTCACCGACCAATTCCGGGCGCGCGATTTCAGGCAGTCGCGGCGTCGACCGCGGCATCTGGACCAGGCGTTTGTGGGCTTCTTCGGGTCACTCGAAGAAGTGAACGTATGGTTACGCTCGCCGATTCGGCGCAAGCTGCGCGCTACGCCCGCTCATTTGTTGTGAAGCGGCGCACGCCGGTCAGATTCGGCTGCTGCGGCGCTTGTCTTCTTAGATACTCAAAACGGGGCAGGGCGCGTGGCGAATGATGGGGTAAAGATGCGACCACATCCGGCTCACGGCGCCATACACCAAGCCACGGCCGGTCACGATGAGGTCGGCGGCGGTACGCAGAGCTTCATCATGGATCGTGTCGGCTACCGGTCCGTCCAGAACCTTATGAGGAGCGCTGACGCCGGCTCGCTTCTTTAACTCAACAATACGGGCGTAGGCGGCCTTCATAAAATCGTCACGGTAGTTTCCGAACGCAGTTTCCATGCTGAGGGGTGGCATTTCCAGGGCGTAGACCAGCGACAACTTGGCTTGGTAGGATTCGGCGAGAGCGGAGGCGGCGCGGATCACGGCTTCCGCTTCGTCGCTGGTGTCGATCGCGGCCAGGATCGATGTGTAAGGGATGCGCAAGGGATGACCGGTCCAGACGGGCACGGTGAGATCGTGCAAGACTTTGGCGGTGACTGATCCCAGCAAAAAGCGGCGCATGGGCGCACGTCCGTGAGTGGGCAACATCACCAGGTCGGCGCCCTGATGGCGGACGACGCTATCGATGACAGCGCCAGGATCGCCGACTTCAATAAATACATCCACCTCTAGGCCGGGAAAATTGGCTCTTGCGAATTCGCGCAGCCGTTCTTCCGACATAGAGCGAACCTGCTCCGGCAACTGCAGATCGGTAATGGGCAACGAGCTATAGGCGAGAGCCTCCGCGCCATAGGCGTGAACCAAACTCAGTTCCGTGGAAAAACGCTGCTGCATTTCCGAGACATAGGGAACGATGGCCTGGCAAGGCTCGGAGTAATCAACTGGAAAAAGAATTTTTCGAAAAGGGAGCATTGGTACAGCGTAGAAGTATTTCTCGAAAGCCACAAGGGGCGGGCGATGGCGCATTGGCGAAGTCGTGGCGATGGCGAGCGGCGATTCGGGGACCAAGCAAGTTTGCGGGCTTCTAAGCGGCGAATCACTAAGGCTTCCAAGGTGTTTTCCCGATGGTACGAAGACTCCTTTAGCGCTATTCTGAGACCCTCGGAGGAGTGTCGCTTTGAAAAATATTGTATCTATAACCCTGCTGCTAGGGTTCGCAGGCCTCGTGTCCGCGCAGACGCCTGCCATCGGAAATTGCACGGTTCTTCCAGCGGATGATATTTGGAATACGCGAATCGATCAACTGCCGGTGCATCCCAGTTCTTCCACTTGGGTGAACACAATCGGGGCTTCTTCGCCGCTGCATCCGGATTTCGGTTCGGGTTTGTGGGATGGCGGGCCTATCGGCATCCCTTATGTGACGGTTCCTGGAACGCAAACCAAGTATCCCGCGACGTTCACGTATCAAAGCGAGAGCGACACAGGCCCCTACGCCATCCCGCTTAATGCGCCGATTGAAGGCGGCAGTGCGAGCACCGGCGACCGGCATGTGATCTCGATCGATACCGATCATTGCATCCTCTACGAGATTTTCAGCGCCTATCCGCAGACGGCGAGCTGGACCGGCGGTTCAGGCGCCATCTTCAACCTGCTTTCGGACGCGCTGCGGCCGGCCACCTGGACCTCCGCCGACGCGGCGGGCCTGCCCATTTTCCCGGGACTGGTACGGCATGATGAAGTTGCCGCCGGAGCCATTCACCACGCGCTCCGCTTCACGGTGCCGCAGTCGCAGCAGGCGTACGTGTGGCCCGCGCGGCATTATGCGTCCTCGCTCACTGGCGCGCAGTATCCGCCGATGGGCGCGCGCTTCCGCCTGAAGGCGAGCTTCGACATTTCGGATTTCTCGGCAACCAACCAAGTGATTCTGACCGCGCTGAAGCAGTACGGCATGATACTGGCGGATAACGGCGCGGCCTGGTTCATCTCCGGGGCGCCGGATGCAGGCTGGGATAACACCGATCTGCACGCGCTGACGACCATCGCAGGGTCTAATTTCGAAGCAGTGGATGCGACGGTGTTGATGGTGAATCCAGACTCCGGGCAGGCTGCGCAAAATGGCGTGACGGTGAGCGTCAGCCCGTCGAGCGCGAACGTTACGGTGAACACGAAGCAACAATTCACGGCGACGGTGAGCGGCAGCTCGAATCAAGCGGTCACCTGGGACGTGAACGGCATGGTCGGAGGGAACGGAACGGCCGGTTTCATCGATTCGGTAAGCGGACTCTATACGGCCCCCGCGGCGCCGCCTTCGCCAGCTACTGTCACGGTTCATGCCAGTAGCAGCGCGGTGACGCCCGTGGCTGTCGGGAGCGCGTCGGTTACAGTGGTGAACGCGCCGCCGCCGCCACCCCCAGTAGGCATCAGCATCTCGCCCACCAGCGCGAGCGTGCGCGTGAAGACTACGAAACAGTTCACGGTGGCCGTGACCAACACCACGAATACGTCGGTCACGTGGAAAGTAAACGGCGTCAACGGTGGAAATGCGACGTTCGGCACCGTTAGCTCGAGCGGACTCTATAAGGCTCCGAACAATGTGCCATCGCCGGCCAAAGTTTCTGTTACCGCGATAAGCGCGGCGGACACTACTAAATCGGCCAGTGCCTCGGTTACCGTTACGAGGAGATAGATCAGATTTGAGTTAGCGCGTCGTATAGTTCTTGCTGAATCCGGTGCGTTCATTGGTGATGGTGATTTTGCCGTCGCGCGTCACCGATGCCATGATCCAATGACCCTCGTGCGGAGTGGCTTCCAGATTCGCGATCTGGTCCGGCTTCACATTGTGATCGCGGTTTGGACCCATGGCCTGATGCAACTGCCACACATCCTCCAGCCCGGGAATCTTGTGGACGGTGTCCCAGGCCGAGTTCTGCCAACCTTTGGTTGCGCCGTTATTCACGATCACGATCTGCGGTTTAAGCGCGAGCACATGCGCCGGGGCGCCGGAGAAGTCATTGAAAAAACCGTGGTGCGTGGCCTGAAACAGGGTTACCGTACCCAGTTTATTCACGGGGCAAGCGAGCTGCATTTCGACGTACCAGGTCAAATCGCCCAAGTCCAGGAACTTAAATTTTCCATAGGTCAATAGAATTCCAGCGCTGCGCTGATTCTCGGTGGTGTCGGGCGGCTTCTGCTGTGCGCCTTTGCAATACGGATTCTCGCCGCCGCTCGCGCCCTTTACGGGTGACGCGATGACCTGGCCGTTGGAGGCCACCACGACCGTGTCCAGTCCCTTGAGCGGCAGCTTGTCGCCGGGCTTCAGAGTGGTGCGTTTCCCGGCGGCCAAGGTTTTGTAGGCGTCCCAAATCTTGCCACTGCGCGGGTCCTGAGCTTCGATGGAATCGCCGTGATCCAGAAAATGCTCGATGGGGATTAGCTTGGCGAGGGCAGGGGCGCCGCCGATATGATCGCCGTGGTGGTGCGTGATCATCAGATAGTCGATTTTCTTGAGGCCGGCCTTTTGGGCAGCGCGAAAGATTCGCTTCGCGTCGCGATCATCGGGGGCCGGATTCCCGGTGTCGACCAGCAGCGACTGCCCTTCGGGAGTGACGATGAGCGTGGCGCCGCCGCCTTCCACGTCCACCCAATAGATATCGAGATTGCGAGCCGGCGCGGATAGCGCCACGAAGCCGGTCAAAAGCGCTACGAGGATGAATTTCTTCATGGTTTCTATGCTACTCCATTGGCGGCGCGCGTTTGGGCGCGGACGGCTCGCCTTGAGCGGTGTCACTTCGTCTGAAAATAGGCCCACGCGTCGCGCACGATTTCGTGGATTTCGCTGTGCTGCGCCTCCCATCCAAGCGTGTGGCGGAGTTTGGCGGAATCGGCTACGAGTTCGGTCGTATCGCCCTCGCGTCGCGGCGCGATCTTATGCGGCACGCGCTTCCCGGTGACTTCTTCGACCGCGCGGAGAACTTCCATGACGGTTTGTCCCTTGCCGGTGCCCACGTTGAAAGCGCCGGATGCGCCGCCTGCCATCAGGTGATCGAGCGCGGCCAGATGGGCGGTTGCAAGGTCGCTGACGTGGATGTAATCGCGAATGCAGGTGCCGTCGGAGGTGGCGTAGTCGTCGCCAAAAATCTGGATGGGTTCGCCGGTCGCAATGGCGCGGAAAAGCAGCGGGATCAAATGGGTTTCCGGATTGTGCGCTTCGCCCAAGCCAGCCCCGGGTTCGGCGCCGCAGGCGTTAAAGTAGCGCAGGGCGATCGTTCGTAAACCCCGATAGAGATCGAGCTTCTGCAGAATATTTTCAACGATGGCCTTGGATTCTCCGTAGGGATTGACCGGTGCGATGCGCGAATCTTCCGGGATGGGGAGCGTTTCGGGATCGCCATAGACAGCGGCGGTGGAGGAAAAAACCAGGCGTCGGACGCCCGATTGCGCCATGGCTTCAAGCAGCGATACGGTGCCACCGACGTTATTGGAAAAATACAGCTCGGGCTCGCGCATGGATTCGCCCACGGCGCTATGAGCCGCGAAATGAATCACGGCATCTACCCCGCCAAGAAGGCTCGCGACGACGTTGGTGTCCTGCAATCGCAGGACATGCAAGCGTTCCGGCGCGACGTTTTCGCGATGGCCGCGCGAGAGGTCGTCGATCACGGCCACATCAAAGCCGCGATTCAATAAGTGGCGGGTAGTGATGGAGCCGATGTACCCGGCGCCCCCGGTTACCAGGATTTTCGGCATGTGTCCCATTTTACAATTGAGGCATGCGCATCAGCCGCCGCCAGTTCGCGTGTGGAATCGCGGGAGTCGCGGCGCTGGGCTCCGCTACGGCGCGGACGCAGGCGATCATCGAGCGGCGTACTTATGCTTTCGGCAGTGTGTTGCCACCCCCGGAAGTTCTTCGTCGCCATGGAATTCACCCCGTATCGGTGAAACGGCAGCAGGACGGCATTATGTACTCGATCTCGTTCGCTTCGGTCGAAGCCCGAGTTCAGGCGTGGGATCGATTCAATGCGGACCCGGACTGGTGCGCCTTTCGCGACGGGGGAAGCGTCGCGCTGCGAGAAATTAAAGTTTATCCGGCCGGGAAGATCTTCGAGATATCGTTATAGATCACGAAGACCACCACGAACATCAGAAACACGAAGCCGACCTTGACCACGGTTTCCTTGACCTTCATGTCCAGATCGCGGCGCATCAGCATCTCGACGAATAGCATCAACATCACGCCGCCGTCGAGAATGGGCACGGGCAACAGGTTGAAGATCGCGAGATTGAGGCTGACTGCAGCCATCAGCAGGAAGTAGGGGATGGGGCCTTCGCGCGCCGCGTCGCCCGACATCTGCGCGATGCCGATGGGACCTTGCAGCGATTTGGCGGACATCTTGCGCTCCACGATGCCTTCGAGCGACTTCACGATGAGTTGGGTGTTCAGCAGGTTCTGACGCCACGACTCAGAGAGCGCCTCCGGCAACGCCAGCTTGGTGATTTCCACCCTGGGCTGAAGCGTGAGACCAATCATCCAACGGGCGCCGCCCTGCCCTTCGATGTCGCGCTTGGCGGGCGTTACCTTCACCGCGTGCTGCTGGCCGTTGCGCGAGTAAACCAGATCCAGGGGAGCGCCGCTGGTCTGATTCTCAATCTCGTTCAGGCGGGGAATCGAATGCAGCGGTTGGCCGTTCACGCTCACCAGGATGTCACCCCGTTTTAGGCCGACGCGCGCGCCGTCCATGTCGCTTAGGACGCTGGCCACTTCGATTTCCGATTCCTGCTGCCAACCCGCATTGCCGATGCTCTCTTTTTCCAGCAAGGCCGGCGTAAGGGTCAGGTGAAGATGTTCGCCACCGCGCATCACCCATACGTCGAGGGGTTGCTTGGGGTTCATGGCACTTTTGATCGCGACCTGTTCCCAGGTGGGATCCGTAGTGTCGTCGATCTGGACGATCTTATCTCCCAGCTTTATTCCGGCTTTGGCCGCGGCGCCATCGGGCGCCACATACCCGATCACGGGAGAATGGGGGTTCGGCACCTTCTCGTAGTGCACCATAAACAACCCGGTGAGCAAGGCCAGGGCCAGCACGATGTTGATGGCGGGGCCCGCAAACGCGATCAGCAAACGCTGCCAGCGCGGCTTGGAGGTGAGCGCGCGGGGATCGGCGGCGCCTTCGTCACCCGGCTGCTCGCCAGTCATTTTCACGTAGCCGCCGAACAGAATCAGGGAAAAGCGAAAGTCGGTTTCGCCGCGGCGGAACCCGAAGAGGCGGGGACCAAAACCAAAACTAAAGGTCTCTACCTTTACATCAAAAAAGCGCGCGGCGAAATAGTGGCCGAATTCGTGGACCAGGATCATCACACCGATGAGGACCAGGTACCACCAGATGTTTTGCAGCAGAGCCATAGATTGCCTTACGCGTGCAATGTCGCTTCCGTCGAGACTTTCTCAGACGAGCGCGGCCGCGTTATCTCACCCTTCTCCATAATGCCACGAGCTACGGCTCGCGATTCGCGGTCGATATCGAGGATTTCTCCAACCGAGCCGGGTTCGCGAACCGGCACCTTCGCGAGCGTCTCGGCTATGATCGCGGCGATCCCGGGATAAGAAATCCGTCCCGCTAGAAACGCTTCCACGGCTACCTCATCGGCCGCGTTCAAAGTGCAGGTAGCAGAGCCGCCGGTTTCCTGGGCTTGGTAAGCCAAGTTCAGCAACGGAAACTTTTCGAAATCAGGCGGATCAAAAGTCCAGCGGGCAGATTGGGTCCAGTCGAGGCGGGCTACCGGAGCAGCGGCCCTTTCCGGATAGGTGAGGGCGTACTGAATCGGCATCCGCATGTCGGTGGCGGAGACCTGCGCCATCACGCTGCCGTCGGCAAACTCCACCATGGCGTGAACTTTGGATTGAGGATGCACCACTACTTCTACTTCTTTCGGCGCAAGATCGAACAACCAACAGGCCTCAATCACCTCAAAACCTTTGTTCATCAGGGTGGCCGAGTCGATGGTAATTCTCTGCCCCATCCTCCAGGTTGGATGATTCAAGGCCTGCTCCGGTGTCACAAATATCAGATCCGCCGCCGGAGTTTCGCGGAAAGGGCCGCCCGAGGCAGTCAGGATCAACTTCGAAACCTCGCGGCGCAGTCCGGCACGAAAACACTGGTGGGCGCCGTTGTGCTCGCTATCTACAGGGATGAGCTCCGCGCCGGAGGCTCGCATCGCATCCGTGACGAGCTTCCCACTGGCGACTAAAACCTCTTTGTTTGCAAGTCCTACGCGCTTGGCAAGGCGCACCGCCTGGTAGGTGGCTTCGAGGCCTTCCACGCCGACGATGGCTGACATCACGAATCCGGCTTCCGGCGCTGCCGCAGCCGCGATACGGGCTTGGGGACCGGCAGCCAGCTCCGGGAGCGGTGTGCCATCGGATTTGAGGATTGCGCGAAGCTCCGCCAGGGCTTTCTGATCGGCGACGACTGCCACCTTGGGCCGAAACTCCGCGATCTGCCTAGCCAGCAGGCTGACATTCTTGCCAGCCACTAAAGCAAAGATTCCAAAGCGGTCCGGCCAGCGGCGAACCACATCAAGAGTGCTAGTGCCGATGGAACCGGTGGAACCGAGTAGGGTGAGGTGAGTCACTTGTCTCCGATCATATCATTTTGGAAACGGGGGGCTGAGAAAAACTTCGCTGCTGTCGCCTTTTGCGCAAACGCTGGTTTTTGGGGGCTTGGTTTGAAACTCTTTAGGAAGGGGCGCCGGGAAGGTGCTTCAGGGGTCTTAGTGAGGTTAGTCTCGCTTTGGTGGGAGTTTCCTCCCCGGCTTGATTCCAATAATAATATACTCGTTCGACAAAAGCAACAGTTTTTTGTATTTCAAAATTGTTGAATAGGGTGAGGACTCATAGAACTCTCTTATAGTCCTGATATTACAGGCTAATTACATCCCTACGCCGCTCACTAAAAGGGGCGCATCGCAAGTAATATCTACCATATCGGGGAGCCTCTAGGCTAACTCTTAACCTCCACCCCCGCCAAATCTTCCAAAATACGTATAACTGAACAGAAATCATCCTCGCCGTAGCCCTTGGCAATCGTCGCCCGGAGCATCTGTTCCGTGATGGCGGTGAGCGGCAGTGGGAGATCCAGCGCTTTGGCGGACTCCAGGGCAAGGCCGACGTCCTTATGCATCCATTTCACGGAGAATTTCGTGCTGAAATCACGTTTCAGGATGGAGGGAGCTTTGGCGCTCAGGAGGGCGCTCTTGCCTGCCGTGTTATCCAGGATCTCCAGCATCAATTCGGGCGCGATACCGTTCTTGACCGCCAGCACTAATCCCTCGCTGAAGGTTTGCAGCAGGTTCGCCGACACCAGATTCAGGGCGAGTTTCGCCTGCAAGCCCTGGCCGGCGGCTCCGCAGTAGAACATTCGCTTACCCATGGCCTCGAAGTAAGGTTTGAAGCGATCAAAAGCGTCCCGGTCGCCTCCCACCATGAAAGTCAGCGTCCCGCCTTCTGCTCCGGCCTTCGATCCGGTGATGGGCGCATCCAGAAAGTGCGCGCTCTTTGCGGCGAACATGGCGGCGATCTCGATGCTCTCGGTGGGCGAAATTGTGCTGCAATCCGCGGTCACGCTATTCCCTCGCAGGCCTTCGATCAGACCGTCCTTGCCGATGGTGATAGCGCGAGCCATGGCGTTGTCGCCGACGCAGTAACAGATGAAGTCGGAGCGCTGGGCCACTTCCTTGGGCGTGGCGCAGGCGGTGCCCTTGCCTTTCGCCGCCAGCTCGCGGGCTTTTGCGGATGAATGAGTCCACAACGCGACCTCGTGTCC
>Ga0207657_10008051_pt1 | contig 10747 bp, 6 predicted proteins | sample KBSC33metaG_FD_184316 | JGI IMG/M metagenome (GOLD analysis project Ga0207657, IMG submission 184316) | Corn rhizosphere microbial communities from Kellogg Biological Station, Michigan, USA - KBS C3-3 metaG (SPAdes) (version 2) | ecosystem: Host-associated > Plants > Roots > Rhizosphere > Soil ... | reverse complement strand
GGGGCCTGCTGTTTGGTCTCGTCACGGCCTACATTGGTCGCCGCCGCGGCACCGAGGTCGACCCGATCGAGGCCAACGCGCTGCATGGCGGGCGCATGTCGATGCGCGGCAGCCTGATCGTGGCAGCGCAGACTGTATGGTCGAGCGGCATCGGCGCTTCGGTCGGTCTGGAAGCGGGCTACACGCAACTCGCCAGTGGCATCGCATCGGCAATAGGGCGCTCATTTCGCCTGCGGCGCAGCGACACGCGCACGCTGGTTGGCTGTGGGGCCGCCGCGGCGATCGCAGCTGCTTTTGGCGCGCCGTTGGGCGGCGCCTTCTATGGCTTCGAATTGATTATCGGCAGCTACTCGATTGCTTCGCTGGCGCCGGTCGGAATGGCGTCATTGGTCAGCTATCTGACTGCGCGCACTTTCACACCGGACAGGCTGGGTATCGATGCGGGCGCCGTGGCGAGCCTCGCGGTCCACGACGTCGTGATTGCCGCCTTCGTCGGGGTTCTCGCCGCCGTATTCGGTATCGTCCTGATGCGCGGGGTCGCCGCCTGCGAATTGCTGTTCACGCGGTTGAAGATCAGGCCTGCGTTGCGGCCAATGATCGGCGGCGCGGTGGTGGGCCTGATGGCGATGCTTTCCCCGCAAGTGATGTCGTCCGGGCATGGGGCCTTGCACCTGACGGGGATCTTCAAATTGCCGCTTACGGCGATCGCGCTGATTTTCGTGCTGAAGGCCCTTGCCTCGGTCGTCTCGCTCGGCTCGGGCTTTCGTGGCGGTCTGTTCTTCGCCTCGCTCCTGCTTGGGGCGCTCGGTGGCCAGCTGTTCGCATACGGGCTCGGCGCGGTGTGGCCGGGACTGCATATCGATCCGGATTCATACGCGATCATCGGCATGTGCGCATTGTCGGTGTCCGTTATCGGCGGTCCGCTCACCATGACCTTCATTGCGCTGGAAACCACGGGCGACCTTTGGTTGACCACCGCTGTGCTGATCGCGGCGATCATTGCAATGCAGGTTACGCGCGAGTTCTTCGGTTACTCCTTCGCCACCTGGCGCTTTCATCTTCGCGGCGAAACCATTCGCAGCGCGGCCGATGTCGGCTGGATCCGCGATCTCACGGTCGCGCAGATGATGCGGTCGGACGTGCGGACGACTCCGGTCGAATCCCCGGTTGCCGCATTCCGCGAGGCATTTCCGTTGGGATCGACCAGCCAGGTTATCGCGGTGGACGAGGATGGTCGCTATGCGGGGATGGTGCTCGTTGCGGAAGCGCACGCGGCCGAGCTCGCCGCCACTCAATCGGTACGCACCGTTTTGCACCACGCCGACCACATGCTGTTGCCGCAGATGACCGCGCGGGAAGCCATTGCGGCTTTCGACCGGTATGAAGCGGAAGCGCTGGTCGTGGTCGATTCCGTGGAACGCCGGCAGGTCACCGGACTGCTCAGCGAGGCCCACGCATTGCGCCGCTATTCCGATGCGTCCGAACGGCAGCGGCGGGAATTGCTGGGGGAAACCTGATCCCGAAGCAGGTTTTTGTTACCGCCTGCGTATTGAGGCCTGCGCAGATCCATCGGAGGTCAACTCCTGCGCCTTGACGGTCGCGCGCCGCAAGTGCTGGAACTGTGGCTCGTAGCCGGGGATCGGCGCACTGAAGGCAGCAAGGCCGGCCGCGAGGATCTCGATACGATCGAGATCTGCGCGTGTTTTATCGAACGCGCGATCAAGCTCGCGTCTCACCCGATCGATTGCAGCGTCCGTGGCCATTGGTAACCTCATTACACGTGTAGGGGTAAAGCAGCCGCCGGGTGATGGTTCCGGTTTTCGATTAATTGATCGCATTTCGATTAACAAAACGTGAGGCTATTTCCGGAACCGCTGCGCTGATACGGGTTCCACGGCGCCGCTCCGGACGACGAACAAATTCGCGCGGCCCACGATGTCGCCGAAAGCCGCCGGGTCGGCACCGGTCATCCACACCTGCGCGCCCAGCGAGGACAGCGCGTCGTAAAGTGCCGCGCGCCGTTCCGGATCGAGATGGGCGACAACCTCATCGAGGAGCAGGAGCGGCGCAAAGCCGGTCATCTGTTTGATCAAGCTTGCATGGCCGAGCATGAGGCGGATCAGCAGCGCCTTCTGTTCGCCGGTGGAGGCGTCCGCGGCCGCAATATTCTTTGTCGCATGAGTGACAGCGAAATCGGACAAATGCGGTCCATCGAGCGTTCGGCCGGCGGCGGCATCGCGGGTGCGATTGTCCTTCAGGAGCGCGCGGTAGCGATCCTCGATTTCGACCGCGCTGTGGTCGGGCAATAGCTGCTCCATCCACCCTTGCAATGAGATCCGGGCGTGCGGAAATTCCGGCGCTTCATTGCGCGAAGCATCAAGCGCCGCCGACAATCGCCCGACGGTTTCGGCGCGCGCGGCCGCCACGGCAACCGCCACTTCCGCCGTTTCATGCTCGATTGCGTCGAGCCAATGCGCGTCGTGCGGCGTATTTTCCAGGAGACGATTGCGCGACCGCAGGGAGCGCTCGAGCGCGGCGACGCGGCTCGAATGCTGCGCATCGACCGCCAGCACCAGACGGTCGAGGAAACGCCGGCGCTCGGAGGCCGGGCCATTGAACAGCGGATCCATGGCCGGAGTCAGCCACACAACGCGCAAATGGTCCGCGAAAGCCGCGGCCGAGCCGACGCTTTCGCGATCGACGCGGCATTTGCGCAGCGGTGCGGATTCCTCGCCCGCCGGGGGATCGATCCCGGTGCCAAGGGTGGCAAGCCCCAGCATGCCTGCAATCGAGGCTGACACCGCCCACGCGCCGTCGCCCTCCGCGAAGGCGAGTTCTTCCATGGTCGCGCGGCGCAGCCCGCGACCCGGCGCCAGCAAGGAGATCGCCTCGATGAGATTGGTTTTGCCGGCACCATTGGCGCCGGTCAGAACGACGGGGCCAATGCGATCGAGCACGATTTGCGCTGCGTGGTAGCTACGGAAATTGGTCAGCGTCAGGCGCTCAATGAAGGCGACGGTCATGGGCCGTGCCGTGCAGCGTGCCGCAGCTGACCCTCTCCCCTTGCGGGAGAGGGTGGCGCGCAAAGCGCGCCAGGTGAGGGGTCAGTTTTGATCATCGGTAAGATGCGCGAAAATATCATCGAGAACAGAGGCGGATCGTTGAAGGACATCGTTGTTCCAATAGCGAAGAACACGAAATCCTTCACGGTCTATAATTGCATCTCTCTGCTCGTCGCGCTTAGAGTCAAAATGGTGGCTACCGTCTACTTCAATGACAATCTTTTTTTCGAAGCAAACGAAATCCAAGATGTAGTTCTGAAATGGAACTTGCCGACGAAATTTAGCGCCTGCAAGACGGCGATGTCGCAAAAGTTGCCACATTACCTTTTCGGCGGCAGTCGGCATCCGCCGCAACGATCTCGCGAATCCGCGGCTGCGCCTGGCGACCGGACGATGGTGAAATCCCTGCGACACCGACCCCTCACCCGGCGCGGGCCTGTCGGCCCTCGCCACCCTCTCCCACAAGGGGAGAGGGTACCCGAGTAAACGGCCAGGCCGCTACACCCGCATTGGCATCAGCACGTAGAGGGCGCCTTTCGCGTCCTTGTCCTGAATGAGCGTGGGCGAGCCGGGATCGGCGAGCTTGAGCACGGCGACTTCGCCTTCGATCTGCGCGGCGATGTCCAGCAGGTAGCGGGAATTGAAACCGATATCGAGCGGATCGGCCTCGTATTCGACCTCGATCTCCTCGGTCGCGCTGCCTGAATCGGGATTGGTCACTGACAGGACCAGCCGGCCCCCAGTGATCGAAAGCTTGACCGCCCGGCCCCGTTCGCTTGAAACGGTTGAGACGCGATCGACGGCCGCCTCGAAATCCTTTTTGTCGACAATCAGGCTCTTGTCGTTGTTGGCCGGAATGACGCGCGCATAGTCGGGGAAGGTGCCGTCGATCAGCTTGGACGTGAGCACCACGTTGCCGATGGTGAACCGGATTTTCCCGGCCGAAAGTTCGATCGCGACCTCTCCTTCGCCGGTCTCGATCAGGCGCTGAACTTCGCCCACAGTCTTGCGGGGCACGATAATGCCGGGCATGCCGGCAGCGCCTTGCGGCAGCGGCAATTCCACCTGCGCAAGCCGGTGCCCGTCGGTTGCTACCGCGCGCAGCATCCCGGCCTTTGCCGTGCCTGCCGTGTGCAAGTAGATGCCGTTGAGGTAGTAGCGCGTCTCTTCGGTTGAGATCGCGAACTGCGTCTTGTCGATGAGGCGCTTCAGGTCAGCGGCGGCGACCTTGAAGGAGTGGCTCATGTCGCCGGCAGCGAGATCAGGGAAGTCGCTTTCCGGCAAGGTCTGCAGTGTGAACCGCGAGCGCCCTGCGCGCAGGGACAGCACGGCGCGGTCCCCCGATCCTTCGAGTACGATCTGCGCGCCGTCAGGCAATTTGCGCACGATTTCGTAAAACATATGCGCCGGCACCGTGGTCGAACCGCCAGGCGAGACTTCGGCCGCGATGGAATCGGTGACCTCGAGATCAAGATCGGTGGCCTTGAGGCTGAGCTTGCCGCGGTCGGCCTTCACCAGCACGTTTGCCAGAATTGGAATGGTGTTACGCCGCTCGACCACGCGATGGACGTGGCCCAGCGACTTCAAAAGTTCTGCACGCTCGACGGTAACTTTCATGGGGAGACCCGCTTCGGCGCCTTCAAAAGGAAAAACCAGGCGCAACGGCAAGCCGGCGTTCGCGGAATGCGAAGCCGGGGAGCAAAGGTGACGAAAGAGCGCGCCTTTCGCAAGGGTGCGTTTTGGGCCGGCTGGCATATCCCCAGGCGTCCACAAGCCCGCATAAGCGAAAGGCCCGGTCCCGGGGACAGGGCCTTTTGCCAATCGGATCACCGGTGGCGCTGTTCCTGCACGCTATTCCTGCAATTGCCGCTTGAGGATCTCGATTTCCTCGGCCAACGCCATATCGTTGCCGACGAGGCCTTCGATCTTGCGCACGGCGTGCAGAACCGTGGTGTGGTCGCGGCCACCGAAGCGCCGGCCAATCTCGGGCAACGAGCGCAGGGTCAAGGTCTTCGCGAGATACATAGCCACCTGGCGGGGCCGCACGACATTCGCGGTGCGTCGCGACGACAGCAGATCAGAGCGGCTGACATTGTACTGGCGCGCCACGACCCGCTGGATGTCCTCGATCTTGACCCGCTTCGGCTCCTGCGGGCGGATCAGGTCGCGCACTTCGCGCTCGGCCATTTCGAGCGTGACGGCATGGCCCGTCAGCTTGTTATGGGCCAGCAGACGGTTGAGCGCCCCTTCCAGATCGCGGCCATTGTGAGTGACAGTCTTGGCAATGTAGCCGAGCACCGGCAGCGGCACGTCGAAGGCCGGGTGGTGCGTCCGCGCTGCCATGACTCTTGCCTTGAGGATCTCGAAACGCAATTCTTCGCCGAGCGGCGCCATTTCGACAACCAGCCCGCCGGCCAGCCGCGAGCGCACGCGATCGTCAAGGCTTTCCAGGTCCGACGGCGGACGATCGGAGGCGATGACGACCTGCCGACCCGCATCGATCAGGGCATTGAGGGTATGACAAAATTCCGCCTGGGTTGATTTACCCTGCAGGAATTGCAAGTCGTCGATGACCAGCACGCCGATCCCGCGAAGCGCCTCCTTGAAGGCGAGAGCCGTCTGCGTACGCAGGGCGGAAACAAAGCCGTACATGAATTTCTCGGCGGTGAGGTAGAGCACCTTTCGTTCGCCCGCTGCATTTCCCGCCCAGGTTACGGCTTGCAACAGGTGTGTCTTGCCGAGGCCGACGCCCGAATGGATATAGAGCGGGTTGAACATCACGGCGTCGCCGCGCTTGGCGCTGGCCACCTGTCTGGCCGCTGCATGTGCAAGCGTGTTCGAGCGGCCGACGACGAACGTATCGAACGTCAGGCGGGGATCGAGCGGCGAGCCGCCGAGCGCCTCATGCACGCTGGCGTCGCCGACCAAAAGGGCGCGGCCATTGCCAATGCCATTTGTATAGCGGCCGCCATTCTCGATGGTACCGATGTCGGGCTTTGGCTTGGGCAGCACTGCAGACTTCAGGACCGCCGAGCGCACGATCAACTCGACGCGCGTCACTTTCTCTTCCTGAGCCTGCCAGCAGGCGAGGACGCGTTCGGCATAATGCGACTGAATCCAGCTTTTCAGAAAGCGCGTCGGGACCGACAAACGTACCGAGCCTTCCTCGATGGCCTCCAGATCCATGCGGGCGAACCAGCTCGAATAAACGTCGTCACCGACCTCTGCCCGCAAACGCTCTTTGACCCGCGACCAGTTCTCCTGCTCCCCGTTCGACATTGTCTTCTTCTCGATCCGATTAAAGGTGGGACGGACTCGGTTGCCCGGCCTGACGGCGGAACCGCCAACGCGCCGGAAAACGGACGCAACAACACTCGCCTGATGATGTCGTCTTTAAGATGCGGCTTTAGCGGAGTTCACAGTGGTCGGCGAAGCGGCATTGACGAGACGTCGAGGACGTTGCGCCTTCAGTCCGCAGGTGGCGGGGTAGCGCCTCGGATTCCGACTGTGAAAAAAGACGCCATGCGGGACGGATGGCGGCTGAAATGAACGCCGCATGAAGCCAAACCGGATTGTCCGATGACGCGGGCCACAGCGACACACGAATTTGCACTGGACGGCTTCCATCCAGTGGCACCAACGTTGGTCCCCGACCCTCTCCCTGCGCCTGTCATGACATCACCCCTCGAATTGGCATATGGGCTTTCGCCCTGTGGTTATGTTTCTTGTCAGTTTCTTGGCGCCTCAAAACTTTGATTGCGCCGCTTAACGAACTTACTGAGGTTGATCCTTGATTCTTTATAACTTTGACTGCCTCGGTATTTTGAAAACGTGTGCACGCAAACCAAAGCCGTTCTCATCCGCCGATGAGCGTGACGTGGAACCTTGTTTCTGAGCGTGCCCGAAGAATTCCCGGGCGCGTTTTTCAAGATACACAAGCGATGTGGGCCCGCAACGAAATTCACAAGTGTGGCGGTAAGAGAAAACACAATTTGGGCAGCTGTTGCGCTAACGCCACTCTTTCGTTTTACCCAACGTGTTGGAGTCGCGCGCAATTTCGACGCTAAAATTCGTTGCCGGCACCAAAAGAACGCCAAAACATTTTAAAATCTACCGTCGACCGAAAATGCCTGTCACATATGCATTTTTTGGGTCCTCGCTTCGCTTTCCTCTTAAGTCATTATCGAGGCGAAAAAAAATCTGAGCGAATTTTTGGGTAGCCCCCATCGCAAAAGCCATTGACATCGCTTGCCAACGCGAGTCGGGCGGCGATTTGATCGCGCAAATGCTTGACGAGCAAATTTCTCTGACGCCGCGATGACGCTTTGACTACAGCGACGCTCCGGCCCGTCCGTTTTGCCGGAAGCGCCGTTCGGAGTCATTTACAAGATTTAGAAGCGAATTGATCCGCGCTACGTGTTCAGCGCAATCGATCACTTGCCAAGCTTGGCAATGCGATGGGCGAGGCGCGATACTTTCCGGCTGGCATTGTTCTTGTGGACGATGCCGCGCTGTCCCGCTCGCATGATGACAGGCTCCGCCGCCTTGAAAGCCGCAAGAGCGGCCGTGCGGTCGCCGCTCTGGATCGCTTCTTCGACTTTGCGAACAGAATTTTTCAGCACCGAACGGCGCCCCTTGTTCATTTCGGTCCGTCGCGCGATCACGCGCGTAGCTTTGCGGGCGGACTTGGTATTGGCCATCGATCTCTCGTTCGCAGCTGGCGCCTTCGGCGGGTATTCGCGAAAGCGACTAGGTTTTACAAGAAGTTACGGCGGCGAAACCTCTCCGCCGTCAAGGCTGAGGCTTATAGTGACGCCACGCGCAGGCGTCAACGTCCGCAATGCGCGTGGCTCAGGCCACGCGCCTGGATCTCACCGCGTCGTGACCAGCGATGACGGACGCACGATCGGCGGCCGAGAATGGTGCCAGCGGCGGTCTTACGCGTCCCAGGCCGGCATCGCCATGAATATGAGCAAGCAGCGCCTTCACCCCCGAGACAAGTGCCTTGCCGTCGAACAGCTTTCGGATCGTGACGGCCGCATCGAGCGCGCCGGTGTCGCCTTGACCCCAGGCTCGTCCGCAAAGATCGGCGTTGACGTTGGCCGTCGCCGAGATGCAACCCGCGAAAACGCCGGACCGTGCCTCGATCAGGCAGGCTTCGGTTGACGGGAATACCGAAAAATTTTTGGAGATCGCCGCGGCCGAGCGGGCATAGGCCATGTCGCCGGAAGAGTCCTTGAGACCCACAATGCGGGATGGGTAAGCGTCAAGTAACCGATGGATCAAGGCCACGTGCCAGGGCAGCCCCGACATCGCCGGGAAATGATAGAGATAGATCGGGATCGGCTTTCTTTCAGTCGCCTTCACCAGTGTATCGACATAAGCAATCAAGCCGTCGTCGGGCACTCCCTTGTAATAGAAGGGCGGGAGCACAAGCGCACCGCCGAAGCCGAGCTCGGCCGCGTGGCGCGTCAGCGCAACTGCATCCGATACCGCAGCGGCACCAGTCCCAACCATCAGGCGGTGCAATGGCAGGCCGTTGGCCTTGTAGGCGTCCATGACGGCCTTGCGCTCGTCGAGCGAGAATGAGGTCGCTTCGCCGGTCGTGCCGAGGACGTTGAGGCCATCGCAACCGTTGTCGAGCAGATAACGCGCCAGGTTCACGGCGCGTTTGAGGTCGGGAGCTCCGCTCTCGTCGATTGGGGTGGCGACGGCGGCGATGACGCCTGAAAGTCTTGCTGCAGACATATGTTACCTCAGGTACAGCGTCATGACGGGGACAGGCCGGGCCATGACGATCAACGACTTAGCCACTAACATTATAGGCGGCAAGCGCTGCCATGTTGACCAGCTGGTTGTCTTTGGCCCCGAGCTGGACGATTTGCACGGGCCGATCGAGCCCGACCAATAGCGGGCCAATGACAGTGGCACCGCCGAGCTCCTGCAACATCTTGGTTGAGATTGATGCCGAGTGAAACGCCGGCATCACCAGGACGTTTGCCGGACCCGAAAGGCGGCAGAACGGATAGGCCGCGGCCAATTCCGGATTGAGCGCGATGTCGGCCGCCATTTCACCGTCGTACTCAAAATCGACCCGCTTGCCGTCAAGTATCTTCACGGCCTCGATGACGCGCGTCGAACGCTCGCCTGCGGGATGTCCGAACGTGGAGAAAGCGAGAAGCGCCAGCCGGGGTTCATAGCCAAGCCGGCGCGCGACACCGGCGGCTTCGACCGCGATGTCGGCAATCTCCTGCGCATCCGGCATTTCGGTCACGGCCGTGTCGGCGACCAGCACCGTTCGGCCGCGGGCCACGACGACCGACACACCGATCACGCGGTGTCCTGGCTTGGGATCGATCATATGGCGGATGTCTTCGAGCGCGACCGAGAAATTGCGTGTCACACCGGTGACCATCGCATCGGCGTCGCCGAGCGCGACCATGCAGGCAGCAAAATGATTGCGGTCCTGATTGACCAGCCGCTGGCAATCGCGCACCAGATAACCGCGCCGCTGCAGGCGCTCGTACAGGTAATTGATGTAAGCGGTATTGCGGGTTGAAAGCCGCGCATTGACGATCTCGATGCCTTCGCCGAGTTCGACCGCGCTCTCGAGCGCGGACTGACGCACGCGATCTTCGCGCCCGACCAGAAGCGCGGTGCCGAGCCCCTGATGCACGAAGCTCGCCGCTGCGCGTATCACCTGCTCCTCTTCGCCCTCGGCAAAGACCACGCGTTTGGGCTGCCGTCGCAGCCGGTCAAATACGTGCACCAGCGTTCCCGCGATCGGGTCCCGTCGCGCATTCAGCTGGTGACGGTAGGCATCCATGTCGACGATCGGCTTGCGTGCGACGCCGGTATCCATAGCGGCCTGTGCGACCGCGGGCGGCACGTAGGAGATCAGCCGCGGATCGAACGGCACCGGAATGATGTAATCGGATCCGAATTTTGGCCGCGCGCCATAGGCGCTCGTCACTTCGTCCGGCACGTCCTCGCGGGCGAGCGCTGCGAGCGCGCGCGCAGCAGCGATTTTCATTTCCATGTTGATGGCAGAGGCGCGCACGTCGAGCGCGCCCCGGAAGATGTAAGGGAAGCCGAGCACATTGTTGATCTGGTTTGGATAGTCCGACCGCCCCGTTGCCATGATGGCGTCGTCGCGCACCGCTGCCACCTCCTCGGGAGATATTTCAGCGTCGGGATTGGCCATGGCAAAAATGATCGGCTTGGCCGCCATCGACTTGATCATGGCCGGAGTGAAAGCGCCTTTGACGGAGAGCCCAAAGGCCACATCAGCGTCCTCGAACGCCTCGGCCAGCGTTCGCTTCGAGGTTTTGATGGCGTAGCCGGACTTCCACTGGTTCATGCCCTCCTTGCGGCCCTGATAGATCACGCCTTTGGTGTCGCAGAGGATCAGGTTCTCCGGCTTGAAGCCGATCGATTTGAGCAATTCGAGGCAGGCGATGCCGGCTGCGCCCGCGCCATTGCACACCAGCTTGGTGGTCGCGATCTCGCGACCGGTCAGATCGAGCGCGTTGAGCAGCCCGGCGGCGGCAATAATGGCGGTGCCATGCTGGTCGTCATGGAAGACCGGAATGTCCATCAGCTCGCGCAGGCGCTGTTCGATCACGAAGCATTCCGGCGCCTTGATGTCTTCGAGATTGATACCGCCCCAGCCCTTGCCCAGCAGC
>Ga0207657_10008050_pt1 | contig 10748 bp, 12 predicted proteins | sample KBSC33metaG_FD_184316 | JGI IMG/M metagenome (GOLD analysis project Ga0207657, IMG submission 184316) | Corn rhizosphere microbial communities from Kellogg Biological Station, Michigan, USA - KBS C3-3 metaG (SPAdes) (version 2) | ecosystem: Host-associated > Plants > Roots > Rhizosphere > Soil ... | reverse complement strand
AAAGCTCTCGGTAATCCGATTGCAGCAGCAGCTTCTTCCGCGCTGGCCACGCTCGTGTTCGCGACGCCGACGATTTCAAAGGTGCCCACAAAGGGGCCTTCCAATATCTGCCTTTCAAGGCTTTCTACAGCACGGGCCGTCAGTCCACCTTCTGCATCGCAAGTGTTTAGCGGCGACACTTCGGTGTAAGGCCGGGGACCGGGCGCGTAAGCGAATGCGATGCTTTGTGCCACCACACGCCTCACCCCTGCCTCCAGCGATGCCGACACCAGATTGCGAGTCCCTTCCTCGCGTAAGCGCGCGTTCCGGACTCTTGCGTGTGCCATTCGGGATGCGTCGAGCGCAAAAGGAAGATCCGTAAGCTGGTGAATCACCACGCTCGGCCTCGCCTCTCGAACGATGCTGATCAGAGCGTCGCGATCGAATGCGTCAACAACGACAGGCTGCACGCCGAGCACGCGGAGGGTCGACGATTTTTCCGCAGAACGAGTGGTACCGATGACTGTCCAGCCGTCCTTGATAAGCAGGGGACACAGCCGGCGACCAATGGCCCCGCTTGCGCCGGCAACAAAAATCGTGTCACTCATGGTACGCAACGTCCTTTTGGCCGCCACAGCCAGGAAATGGCGACGCGCGTAGCGTGTCTGTCGCGTTGAGTTGTTACGGTGCTGCTACTCATTGCATTCACCCGATTGCGCTTTCGGATCGCCCGTCGCGGCTGCGAGCAAACACACCACGCGATGCCACCGCACCGGTGCCTGGTGCATCGCGTACACGGTCTTGACTTGCAGGTGATTACGTTTGACGGCTTGCAACACCTCTCGCATCAATTCCGGGTCGTAGAGTTTCTGTGGACCCTCGAGGACCAGGGTGTCACTGGCGTACAACAGTTTGCGAGCTGGGAAAAAGACCATGTACTGACGCCCCGTCGACGCGCCACGCAAGGGGTACAGAACCACCCGGTTTATTCCGCTGCCGACTTCGCGCCGACTTGACACGGAAACCCAGTGGGCAGGCTCGGGGGTCGTCTGGAGATCATCGGGTCGCAGCGTGTGCTGTGCGGCCACGATGCGTTTGAGGATTGGCAGGTTCAAATCGAGCGCATACACAGGCACCTGTTCCGCCACGGCTTCGCGCACCCCCGCCATGTGAGGCCATGAATCCGACGTGGTCAGCACGCCGCTGATTGGCAAGGAGGGATACAGCTCGCGTGCCTTGGCGAGCGCTCCCTTCGTGAAGGACGGGCCGATTGGAGCTTCCAGTAGAAGTACGCCGTCTTCCTGCTTGATGATCGTGACGCTCCACGAACCTTGGTAGAGATCGACGCCTGGCGCCAGCGCGATATGTTTTGCGGTACCGAAGGACACATTCCATGGGTTGTGGCGCGCGCTCTCTGCGGCGGCCTTGCGATCCATCGTGAAGAGCTTGTCGTCCATCTTGGTATTGAACGTTGCATCGAGCACCTGCGAGGACCTCCATGGCAGGTTGTTGCGTTCCTCGATCCACGTCGTCGGATAAACGACGCCCTGCACGACCTTCCAATTGCCGAAATAGATGCGCTGTGTGACATCGCCCCAGGCGAACCAGAAATCGTCAAACGTTTGGGTGCTTTCCACCGCATCGGGCAGATGATTGAACCTGTTGATCAGCACCTTGACCGGAATGCCGTGCCAAGTAAAAGCCACCACCGTGTGCGGCGTGTCGCGCAGGATCTCGTCAGGCGAGAAATGCAGGTCTGTTGCTGCTTCAGCGGTGAGCAGCAGGCGCGCGGGGCCCAGGGCGAGAGTAGTGCGCGCCTGTTCGATCGAGGCGGTAGAAGCAGGTTTGTCGCCGCTTGGCGTGCGCACAACCGCCGCCCTTGGTGTCGCAACGACGGTCGTTGTCGAATCTGACTGTTTCGAACCCACATCGCTTTCTGGCCACATGCTGTGCGTGTCGGTTACGACAACGCCCTGGTCGAAGTTCACCGTTTGTCGAGTTCGTGCGTAAGCAGTAAGGAACGGTGCCTGTCGATAGGATTGCTCGGCGATCGATCGATGCTCGATGATCTCCAATTGCTCACTGTGGATGTCCGCAAGCTTGTCGGCGCCTCCCATCGCGGTGATCGACAGCTTGACGCACTGAAGTGGAGTGGCGTGCTCGCACCCAGGATGAACCGATCCCGTCGCAGCGGCACCGGACGCGGCGATTACGGATGCGGGCGCTGCCATGAGGATTGCAAGTGCAAGGGTGGGCAAGTAAATCAAACGACACATGCTTCAGCTCCAATAATGTGTTCGGCGATGAACCTGATTCGAATGATGGTGCCATCTGGTGGCTTTAGCGCCGACATGGATGGACCACGGACAGTTTTGGCCTTCGCGCAGAATCGTTGGTGCGGCTTCAAAAAATTGCCAAGTTCCCTGGCGAGCGCGAGGCCGGTGGCATATTCAGCCATCTGGAAAGAACACAAACAGCACACATCCTTCTTTTGATTGAGGGGCGTGGGCGCTCCCCACTGGGCTGTGAATGAAGCTTCCGGCCGGGTAGTCACTTACGCCATCGTTGAAGACCCCGGATACCACGAACACCTCTTCCGGGCCGGGAAAGTGTTCGTCCGCCTCGGTAAACATTGCGCCCGGGGCGAATTCGAGCACGAGAGCCTTCGCGCCATTCGGATCGACCCAAAGCTCCCGCTTGATTACGCCCGGGTAGATTTCTTTGGCGGCTGCGGTGTGCCAAAAGCCAGTTTGAACACCGGTCAAGTCAATCTTCAATTTGTTCATAGTTGTCGCACCCTGTTATCAAATTCGACATCGCCTGAAAGACGCCACTACCTGTCACTCAGTAGGTGTCAGTTGGCAACAGCCATTGGAGCGATGGTGCCGTCATCGTCGCGGTGAGCCGGATGATTGTGTATTCGGCTACTTCGAACCTGTGAAACGGGTCCTCCGCAAGGATCGCCTGCAGCTCTTCATGTGAATCGAGGTTCACGAGAATCACTCCGCCGGTCCTTGGCTCCTTGGGACCGGAGAGGAGAAAAGCGCCGGTTTCATAATTTCGTTGAAGAAACTCGCGGTGGGCGGAGAGATGCGAGTCGACCAAATTGATCGGCTTGACATATGCAAGCAGCACAATGAACACGAGAGATCTCCTTGGGGGCAACTGTTCGGTGCGGCTGAGAGGCCGACGGTGCAAGCGTGGTCTGCTAGCCGAGCAGCGCGGCGTTGGCGCTGGGGCCAGGCAGGACCGAAGAGCATTTTGCGCATGGCGATCATCAATGGATGCTTGTCAGATATCGCCGTAGCTCCTCAGGTTGCCCTGCCATCCACTACGTTCAAGAAACTGCTCCCAGGTCAGCGCCGCTGGATCGATCTTCCTGCTCCACTCCAGATCCCGTTCAGGTGCGAAGTACCCGTATTCAACCGCGTACTCCGTCATACCCACCAACTCGCGGACCAGAGACTCATCAGCCCCGAATTGCGGAAAGTGGCATAGCAATTCTTCCCGTGTGTACGCGGAAGCGTAGCGAGCCCTTTGTCCGGATACCCGCACAAACGTGTCCACGATCTGCGAGGCAGTCAGGATCTCACCGATGACGGGCATCACCTTGCCCGTGTACTTGTCAGGGTGATCGAACACTTCCAGCACCGCGGGGCCGGTCGCCGTGAGCGGATCTACGAACGGCATGGGCGCATGCGGAGGCAGGTAGATGGCGATCGTCAGGCTATTGTCCGGGTTCCGGCGCGGCACATAGTATTCAAGCAGGTTGCTGTAATAGAACGCGAGATAGATGAAGGAACTGCGCAGGGGAAGAGCGCGGATGTAATCCTCTACCAATGCCTTTTCGGTGAAATGGGGCGCCCACTTCGCGCCGCCGGTGCGTGCATCGACGTTCTCCAAACCACTCCACACGATGTGGTGCACACCGGCGGCATGCGCCGCATCGGCCAGTTCCCGGCCTAGCGCAAACTCGGGCTGGCCTGGCGCCGGGTTGATTGGCGGTGTCATCAGGTACGCGCCATGGGAGCCGCGGAATGCCTGGGCGAATGCAGCTTGGTGGCCGAGTTCGAGCGGAACCACCGCAATATCGGCGCCGCGTCTGGCCAAGTCGCGCATCGTCGCGCTGTCGGCATTCCGGCCGAGCGCACGTACGCGGTAACGGCCGCTGGCCAGCAGGGTGGATGCTACGCTGCGGCCTTGCTTGCTGGAGGCGCCGGCCACGGTGATCAACGGCTTTTGCATACATGAAGTTCCAGAGAAGGATCAGGGTGTCGTCCCGCCGCACGCCGTTCCGATAAGCGCACCGGCAGCCATTGCCGGGCCATGGATGTCGTGCAGTCCCGACATCAGCAAACATGCAAGCAGGAGCGTCGCTGCATACAGGCGCTGGCGACGTGACCCGCCACGGAATGTCGTTGCCGCGAACAGGGCCCCGGCGACGCCAAGGATCGCGGTCGAATTGCCGGCGCCGAAGGGTTGCCATGCGAGCCCTGCCAAGCCACCCGTCAACGCACCGCCGACGTATGCAGTAATCCAGCATCGCCGGCTCAGTTTTGCCTCGGTCACCCAGCCGACCGCGGCGAGCATGATCAGGTTAAGCACGGTCCCCGCCAGCCCTCCATCTTGGAACCACTGTGAGGTGAGCAGGCGCCAAGGCTGCCCGTGTCCCACCATCGGACTCCGCTCGCTCAGCGCGAGAAGTGGCGGATAAAGCGCTTGCGCGACGAAGCATGCGATCAAAACCATCAACAGTCCTACGGTGAGCCTGGGCATCGGCAACCACCGGTGCGCACGGATTGCCGGTCCAACGGCAGCGCTGGCTACAAGCGCCTGAAGCACCGAACTCAAAGCCACCGAATCAGTACCGTTCGCGATTGTCATGGTCCTTCCTGATTGCGACACCGTTTGCCGTCGCCGCGGACCGTGCAGCGGAAGCGCGGTGCGATGGGAGTCGACTGTGACTTGCCGGTCGGGAAGCCGCGACCTCCGCTGCAGATCGGCACTACGGAAGGCCCAACTACTCCGTGGAGAGCTTTGCTGCATCACAGTCCGCGGGCACGCGGCCCGCCTTGCAGTGAGGCCAGAGCGATGCACAGTACGAGTAGGCCGATCGCAGCGATTGCCCCGCAAAGCAGCGGTCCAGTCATTTGCCCAACCGAAAACATCACTGTCATCACGGCGACTGTACCCAGCGCGAGGCGCGCAGGTACCCACAGCGAGGTGGCGGCCGGTTCGGCGTTGCGTACCGCACACGCGGGCGCCTCGAGGGTATAGCAGTCGGGTCGGTTCATTTGTGGGTCGGGCTGTTGGACGAGGCCGCGCAAGGTACGCCGCGCCCGCACCGAACTCCAACGACATTTTTTGACCTGACATGTGAATTTAACTAACCTCTGCAGATGCCGGATCGATTCCCTTCGCTGAAGGCCTTGCGCATCTTTGAAGTCGCGGCAAGGCGCCGCGGCTTCAGCCGTGCGGCGGAGGAATTGTTTCTGACCCACGGCGCGGTGAGCCACCAGATCAAGGCGCTGGAGGCGGAACTCGGAACCAAACTGTTTCGCCGAACCGGTCGCTCGATGCTGCTGACGGAAGATGGCGAGCGGCTTTACCGGTCGGTGCACAATGCGCTGGATCGCATCGCGAAGGGCGTTGCGGCGGTGCGGGCGGACGACCGTCCGCAAGCGTTGAACGTCAGCGCGCCACCTTCGCTCGCGACTTGGCTGGTGCCGCGGCTTGCGGACTTCAGGCGTCGTCACCCGAACCTCGAGGTGAACCTCAGTGCGTCGGTCGCGCTGGTCGACTTCAGTCGCGACGAAGTCGATCTTGCCGTGCGCTTTGGCAGTGGCGTTTGGCCCGGCGTCACCGCGCGTCGGCTTCCGTTGGCCAATGTCGGGTACCTAGTGGTCTGCAGCCCGACCTATCGCGACGGCCGCCTGCCAGTCACCTTGCAGGGGCTGCGCAGGTGTGCATTGATCCATTATCCGCACCTGTCGTGGGCAGAGTTCTTCAAACGCACAGGCATGGACGTGGAAACACCGATACGGGGGCTCCGGTTTAACGAGTATCCGTTGGCCATGCGGGCCGCCATCGCCGGTCAAGGGATCATGCTCGCGAACCCGATCATGGTCGACGCTGAACTTGCGGACGGCCGGTTGGTGCGCGTTTTGCGAAATCAGCCATCGTTACCGCAGCCATCCGCGTACTACATCGTTTATCCCAAAGACCGCAAGTTGCCGTCCAAGGCACGCATGTTCAGCGATTGGTTGATGAAGTACGCACGAGAGTCAGCCAGCGAGTAATCGTGGGCGCAGGCTTCTCACGAGTCGTCAAGGCCTGAAACAACGGAATGTTGGCGGGTGCCGTGTAGGCGCGGCAATGGTAAGCGGGCGCCGCTGTCGCCTAAGACGTGATGACGGCGCCGGCTTTTGACCGGCGCCGATTGCTGCGGATCTTTCGCTGCAAGAGCGGCAAGCGCATGCGTCACAGGATTCGACTCGTGGTGCGAATCTGCTCTATCGTCGACGCCCGGCGATCGCACCAAGGAATGGCGTCCGATCGCCCGCGATTCTGAAGTCGCGCAGTGGCACGATTACGCTGGGCTAGCTTGCTGCCTGACCCGCGACTCCTCAACGCGCGGCAACTCATCCGTGCTGTGCGGATCTTCACTGTAAGGGTGCATGGTTGCAAGAAATCCAGGCTGCGTTTGCACCCGCGAGATCCAGGCACGGACATTCGGGTACGGTTCCAGCGCGAGGCCGGCCTCGTCGGCGCGACTGCCGTAGGCGAACACCGACATGTCGGCGATGCTGTAGCGATCGTTGGCAAGAAATGGGCGCGCTGACAACTCGCGTTCCAGGATCGCGAGCGTACGCAGTGCCGCCTTGCGCTTCATGTCAACCAGTTGCGATGGACGCTGTGGCAATTTGCCAGTCATCGTCCAGAACCGGAGTGATCCGATTACCGATTCAACACGCTCCTGCTCAAATTGGAGCCACTGCTGCACCTTCGCGCGTTCGAACGAGTCGGATGGCAGATATGGGCTTCCATCGGCGAGGTACGTGAGGATCGCATTGGATTCCGCCAGAGTGCGACCATCGCCCAGCTGGATCGCAGGTACTGTTCCGGTTGGGCTGATGGCGAGGAACGCGGCGGTCTGGCCCGCACCCTCGAAGATGCTCACAACCTCGGTGCGATAGGGCCGGTCGAGATGATGCAGCAACTGACGCACTTTCCAGGCATTTTGCGAAGGGAAGTAGTCGAACAAGGTAAGCATGGTGGGCTCCGTGTAAGGGGCGCACAGTTTCCACACGCGAAGGTGGGATTCCCATCCGATTCTTGCGCCGTGAATCAACGGGACCATCGGCAAGGTCAGGTTACGCGTACGGTCTACAGCCGTTCGAATGCAGAGCAGTCCGCAAGTTGGCGGTTAGGCGGATGGTTGATCCGGCTCTGCAGGCATTGTGCCTGCGAGTTGAAACAACGCTGTTCAGCGGCGCTCTTCACCTGCGAACATGAGAGCGCGCGGAAGACGCGCGCTTTGCTCGCCGCACAGCCGATCGCACCGTGCGGTCTCTGACGCATTGAGCGCCTCTCCTTTCACTGGGTGGCTCATGTGTTGCTGGCTGCCGCGTCGTAAACCACGGCATCGCCATATGTGCCGTGCAACGTCTTGTCCAGAATGTAATCGCGCATCATCGTGAAGTAGCCATCGGCATTGCGCGTGTCGTCACGTGTGCCGTCCGGCTTCTCCACAAACTCGTAGATGCCGTGTTCGGCGCGGGGGAAGACCGCCAGCGTGATGGGGTGCCCAGTCTTCTGCAGCGCGCGCAGGCGCTGCCTTGTTTCCGCGCTCGGCGCATCTTCGTCCTCGCCGCCCAATACCCATAACTGTGGCGTGTTGAGATTGCGCAACACGGGCATGGGGTCGTACTGCATGGGTGTGCCGGCAAACATCACCGGACCTTCCCGCCGCAGCTTCGCCGGCGGCCACGACAGCAATATCCACGTCAAGTCACCACGCACATACTTGAACCATGGCTCCTCGTCGTACTGCTGCTTCAGCGCGTCCAGGTGTGCATAGCCCGAGCGGAAACCACTGAGCAAAATCGTGCGCGAGGCGTCGGCTATCTGCATCGCCTTGGCCATGACGTCCGGCCCGAAGCCGTGGTGGTTCATATCGTAGGCGATCGCTTCTCGATCCTCTTCGAGTGGCGATACCGCGAGCCCGAAGTCGACGATCACAAAGTCCACGGGCGAGATCTTTGCCGCCAGCGGCGCGACCCAGCCGCCTTCGCTGCTGCCCAGGTATCCAATGCGCCCGGCACGCGCGCCGGCGAGGCGCTTCGCCTCGTGCACCGCTGCAATGGCATCATCGGCAAGTGTCGCGAAGCTCTGCGTGTAAGTGCCGCCCGATGCGCCGGTGCCGCGCTTGTCGTATACGAAGACACCGATGCCCATGGCCGGAAACATCCGTTGCAGGTCGTAGAACCGAAGCGCCGAATCGTGTTCCGATCCATGCACCAGCACCACAATTGGCACGCGCACGCTGCCGTGAGGCAGCACCAGTCGGCCCGCCAGCGTGACGCCCGCGCCTTGGAAGCGAGTGTTGGTGGTGTCGAAGTCAATACGCTTCCCTGCCGTGCCATCGAAGGTGATCCGGCCATCCCCGCAATCCGAAAACCGAATGGCCTTGCCATCGGGTCGCCCTGTCCAGCCCTGCGTGCTGGTCCAGGTGCCATTGGGGTGAGGCTTCAGCAAGCCGGTGGTGCCATCCACGCGGCGCCAGCGCAGATCGGTCGCCGGATCGGTGGCGCCGATGTCCACCAAGCTGCCATCGGCAAGCCGGTAGGCGCCAATTTGGCAATTCGCGGCAGAGCGACCGGCAGCGTGAGCGATACCGCTCGCCGCAATGAAGCCGATGGCCGCCAAAAGGGTCAGCAGGCCTCGGGTCGGAGCCAGAGGCCCAAACAGTTTCGTACTCATCGTGAATCCTCGATGGAAAATGGCATTGCGCCGCGCCACAGCACGTCACGACCGAGTTCGCAAAGGCAGTCGAGACGGTCTTCAATCACCAACACGGGGTTACCCTCGAGTGGCCCTGCTTTACTGGCAAAGCGGCTTGTGCCGTAAGGAATCAACAGCTCCGGTTCGCTGCGTTCTCCGGCATAGAGCAGTACTTCGCCGGGGCGCGGAAGCGCGCTTGAATTTTCAAGAGGAAGGGCCAGGTTCGCCGGCCAGACTTTGGCCAAGGGCGACCAGAGGGCTTCACCGCTCCAACGCGCATGGATCACGTTCCCGGAATAGGGAAGCAGTGCCGTCAGGAGCTCGCAGGAACGCGGTGCACGATTGCGCTGCAGGCGCGCCAAGAACCGTTCGACGCCGAACGTGACAACGAGTGTGTGCATGCGCACTATCCTCTCTCGCCGCGCCACGCTCCGTATTGTACGGATTCAAGGTGGTAATCCCCGCGGGTTGCACTGTCGCGTCGGTGTTGCAGGAAGGGTGATACTGTCTTCCCGACCGGCGCCTCGCCAATTGATACGGAACAAAATGTTGCACGCGTTCAGAGGTGCTTTCGTGCGCAGGACGATCGATCGAAGCGACGCCCGAGTGCCGGAGCATGCCCATGACTGGCCACTCCTGTCGCTCTTTGTCATCGGGTCCTACTCGAACCATACCGAGGCTGGCGAGCAGCTCATCGCCAGTCCCTCCGCCGTCCTTTACGCGGCCGGTGCGGCGCACCGAAATACTGCAGGATCGGATGGGTTCGAACAAATCGAAATTGAGTTCGACCCAGCTTGGCTTCGAACTGTCAGTCTGCCTGACCGTCCGGTCGTGCGCTGGGTGGGCGGACGCAAAAGTGCCGAAGCCCATGCGATTGCCATGCTCTGCAACGGCAGCGTCTCCGAAGCATCGCTACGTTCGGCCCTCTCGCGGTTTCTGGGCTCAGCGTCCACTGATTACTCGGTTAGGTGGCCGAGCTGGTTCGATCAAGTAGCTCGTCAACTCCGGGAAGACCCGACCAAAAGGATCTCCGAGATCGCGCGCATGGTTGGGTTGCATCCTTCCTGGCTGGGCGAGGCATACAGACACGCCGCGGGAGAAGGGATTCTGGACACGACGGCGCGACTCCGCGTCGAGCACGCTGCGAAGATGTTGCGCGAAACAACGTTGCCGCTGGCAGAGGTCGCGATCGAATCGCGCTTTTTTGACCAGAGCCATATGATCCGAACATTCCATCGGATCCTCGAACGGCTGCCATCTGAAGTGCGGACAGACCGGGTGCTATTCAGGCAGCTGCCCGGCGTGGACTCCATCGCCGTTTGCGGGAGCAGGGTTCTTCCCGACTCCGCGGGCGCTTCCAAGTGAACTCATCCTGAGTCACGACACAACGAGGAGGGTTCAGTGCAGAGTTCATGCGTGAGGCCGTCGATCTGATACGGTTCCCGCAGGCACCGGTCAGCCAGGTTGCGCAGGAGCTTGGCATCCATACCAGTGTCTTGGATCGCTGGCGCGGGAACTAGCGAAGGCGGGCTTCCATCCGACGCCCACCGTTCGCAACGTCCGCTATCTGGCAACTTGATCGAAAGGTCGATTGACCGCTCTTGGCCGGTCAGCGACCGGCGCTATCGACCCGTTGCGGTCATCCGTCCTTCCGGAAAGCGGCCCCTGCCGGGGCGAAAGCTGACGCCTGGAGAGCCCAGAGCGGGTCGGATGGTTGCGTCCCGTACCTGAATTCCGGCACGCGCTCGTTTACACTCGCGCCCGTG
>Ga0207657_10008049_pt1 | contig 10748 bp, 7 predicted proteins | sample KBSC33metaG_FD_184316 | JGI IMG/M metagenome (GOLD analysis project Ga0207657, IMG submission 184316) | Corn rhizosphere microbial communities from Kellogg Biological Station, Michigan, USA - KBS C3-3 metaG (SPAdes) (version 2) | ecosystem: Host-associated > Plants > Roots > Rhizosphere > Soil ... | reverse complement strand
GTCAACAGGCTTATGGCACGAACACGAACGTCGCGGTCGCCGACTCCTGCCCGCATGGCGTGAGGACGGCGTTGTTGAACGCGTCTCCACTGTAGGCCACCTTCCAGTAATACGTGACGCCCGCCTGGATCGACACCATGCTCGCCATCGTCGCGTGCGCGGTGGTTCCGTTGTTGCCGTACGTCAGCGTAATCGGGGCGGAGGTGAACACGAGGTTCGCTCCTGCCCCAGAGTCGACGCAGGTGTTCGCGGAGTACAGCTTGAAGGTGGCGGTCGCGCTCGATGCGTCCGATGCGCCCGTATGGATGCCCGTCAGGTTGATCTCGTCCTTGATCATCGCCGCGCCGGCTTGCGCCGTCGACTGCGCAGGCGTCGCCTTCACCAGCTTGTTGACGATGGTGCACGCCGTGGTCTGGCCCGCTTCCACCGCGAACGTCGACACCGTGTTCTGACCCGCTCCGAACAAATGGAACGACGTGCCGTTCAGCGTGCAGTCGATCGACTGGAGCTCGAATTCCGGACCGGGCGAGACTTCGTCCAATGTCCAGTTCGTGTCGTGCTCCATCAGATTCGCAATCGTGCTGCTCGCCGACAGGACCTGCGCGCTCGTGGTCAGCGTGCCTTGGCACTGCGTGAGATCGCTCGCGCCCGAGACCGAGCAGTCGGCATCGACGCCGCCGCTGTTGAAAATGTTCGAGCCGCCGGCGGCCAGCGTATACGTGAACGTGCCTGACAATCCGGCCGGGTTCGTCGTCTTCGTCACGGTCACGGAGCCGCAGTTCGAGACTGGCGGAAACGTCGAGAGGACCGTGTCCTTGTAGTCGGCCGTATCGGAGTTGCCGGTCACCGTGTTCGGAATGATGTTGGCAAACGTCTGGCAGGTGCCGTTGGTCGCGAACACGTCCGCCGTGAGGTCGACGGCCGCCTCTCCGCGGAAACCGTCCGAGCTGAACCTCGCCTCGGCACTGCCCAAGACCGTCAGCGGCCCGAGCACGAGGTTAGGTTTCACCCCCGAAAAGACGCGCTTATAGATGTCCGTGCTGCCGCCTTGCTGATCCCACAGGAGTAAAAAATCGCCTGCCTGTCGATTCTTCCAGGGGTTACACGACGCGATCAACTGGTCCGGTGTCTTGGACGCGTAGGCGCACGCCGGATCCAAGGCGGCCTGCTGGAACTCAATGGAGATGAAGCCGCTGCCGTTCGCCGAGTCGCGGGCCCAGCCAAAGTAGTACCAGAGATGCCCGTTATCGGCCTTCTGGGTCTGCGTGTAGATCGTGTTCAGATCCACTTGCGCGTTCTGGATCGTGAAACCGAGCATGGGCGGAGCCGCGTTGCCGATCACCGCAACCTTCGTCGAGCTGCTGTTGATCGGCCCGAGCTCCTTCGCGTTGCCGGCGGGATCGAGCGTTTTGAGCGCCGACCCGATCGCATGGCTGTTGGCGGCGTCGGTGACGACGCCGTCGATCAGGAACGGGTTCTGTGCGGACGCGCGCGGTGCGGTGCCAGCCAGCACCATTGCGGCGATGGCGACCAGGCGTCCTCCGGTGTTCCACGTTGTGCTCTTCGACATAGCTGCTGTTCCTCCGCATCGAGCGAAAATGTGCTGCCGACGAGAGTGAGTGGGTGGTCGATCGAGAGGGGGAGCGTATCGCCGCGGGAGGGAGCGGAAAATGAATCGATCGTCCCATTCAAATGGGACGATCGTCTGACGTCACGTCGGCTTCGTGCCGTCGAGACCGTGATGCAGCGCGAACAGCGCGAGCTCGAGGCGGTTCGACACACCCAGTTTGTCGAAAATATTCGTCAGATGATGTTTGACCGTCTTTTCACTGATCGCGAACTTCTCCGCGATCTCTTTGTTGCCGTACGCGGCGACGATGGCCCGGATGATCTGCAGCTCGCGCGGCGTCAACCCGAAATCGCGCGGCTTCACGCCCTCTGTCGGCGCTTGGCGGCGCAGCGCCTCCAGCAGATCGGCGACGGTCTCGCGGCCCACCCAATACTGACCGTGCATCACCGCATGGATGGCATCGAGCAGCAGTGCCGTCGCCGACTCCTTGAGCACGAGCCCGCGCGCGCCAAGCTGCAGCGCCTGGACGATCTCCGACTTCTCGATAGCGGCCGTCAGCAGGATGATTCGCGTGTCCAGAGCGCCGCTGTGCTTGAGTGCGGCGAGCGCCTCGAGGCCCGACATGGTCGGCATCGCGAGATCGAGCAGGAGAACGTCGGGCGCGATGCCGCGCGTCAGTTTCACTGCGGCGTCGCCATCGCCCGCTTCGCCCACCACCGTGAGGTCGGCTTCCATTTCGAGCAGGTTGCGCAGCGATTCCCGAAACATGCGGTGATCGTCGGCGATGACGACGCGCAGCGGCGGATTCGCGGCGGCGGCCGTGGCAGCCATCACGGTTGGAGTGGCACCGCGACATCAACGCGGGCGCCATGGCCCGGTCTCGATTCCACCGTGATCTCGCCCCCGAGCGCGTGGACGCGTTCCATGATCACCGCCGGTCCCTGATGACGGGCGGCGAGCTCCGCGTGCGACAGACGGCCGCTGAACGGAAACCCGCAGCCATCGTCTTCGATCGATAGCCGTACGCGTCCGTTCGACGCGCCGGCCCGGACGAGCACGTGTCGCGCGCCGCTGTGCTTGCGCACGTTGACGAGCCCTTCTTGCAGGATATGCGACACTTCGTCGCTCGAGCGGTGCGACAGGACGACGGCGCTGCCTTCGGCGAACAGGCGGGTCTCGATGCCCGTGTCGCGCTCGAAGCGCGTGATGAGATCGGTGAGGGCGGGGAGTGGTGCGCCGGATTCCGTGCTCTTCAATCGATGTGTGAGCTCGCGCAAGTTGCCGACCTCTGCGCGCAGGAGGGTTTGGATGTGCGCGAGCGCATCGGCCAGGTCCGGCGCCTCCGCCGCACTACGGCGGCGCACGACTTCGACTTGAATTTCAGCGACGATCAACGATTGCACCACGCCGTCGTGCAGCTCGCGCGCCAGGCGCGCACGCTCCGCGCTGGCCGCGCGCGCGCGCAGCGTGCCGAGCAGATAACCCTGGTGCGCCGCCGGACCGATCTGACCGGCGAGGCGATGCGCCAGACGCAGCGCGCCCTGTCGGCTGGACCCGATCTGCGGGTTGATTAACAGCAAGCGGCCGGTCCACTCTGTCCCGAAGCCAATCGCGATCCCGAGGGCGCTCTGGCATTGGTACGCAGAGAGCAGAACGGCTGGCAGCGTGAAAGCGCCGGTCGCCAACCTGTTGCCCGCCGCGTCGAGGGCGAACAGATCGAACCAGTCGCTGGCGCGGAACCGCGATGCGTGCCAGATCGGGCCAGGCACGTCGAAGAAGTAGCAGGCGCGTTGGTCGTCGTCGAGCTCCGATGAGGTCACGACCACATCGCCCGCGCCGCACGCCGGCGACGCATGCCAGAGAAACGCGCGCGCCGTAGATGTTTGTGTGAGCACGAGCAGCGCGCGTTCGGCGGCGAACGCTCGCTGGACGACGCCGAGCACCGCTTCGAGCGTTCCTGCCGTCCCCGCGGCGGTGCCCGCCTGCTCGAGCAGCGATGCAATCGTCGAGACTTCTTTGCGCCGCTGCTGTTCGTTGTCCGCGAGCGCGGCGAGCAGCAGACCCAGAATTCCCACGTAAATCACGGCGACGACTGGCCGGCCCAGATCGAAGTCGCCATCGAAGAGTCCGATCGACAGCGGTGTCGCCGTGCCGACCAGCAGCGTCTCCACTGTGATGACGGCGACGACCACGGCAGTGGTGATCAGCGTCTCGCGCGAACCCCACCGGCAGGCGGCGGACAACACCGCGAACAGCAGGAACGCCAGAAACGGACTGGCCGGACCCCGTGTCAACAAGGTGAGCGCGACGGCGAACGACAGGTCGGTCACCAGCATCGCCGGGCGCGCCCATTGGGGAATCCGCTCGATGGCGGCCAGCGGCAGCAACACCAGCGCCGCAAATGCCGCGTAGACGGCCAAGGTCGCCAGCGCGAGGGGTGCGTAGGTGGCGGGCGCCGTCGATTCGAACCAGACGATCAACAGCGCGGAGCTCGCCAGCGCGGCGCGCGCGATCGCGATCAACCACTCCGACCGTGCGCCATCCTCGCTGGCCCAGACCGTCCAGAACTGCGCGGCGCGCGATGGGCCGAGACGCGGAGTCAGCACTTGGGATCCTGAACGGGCGTCGGCCCTGGAGGGATGGAGGGCCTCAAATTCATGAACGTGGTGGCGAATCCGCATATTTCGTTCCCGCCGGGACTCCGCGGGATCACGAAACTGTAAGATGCGAACGCACAAGGAGTTCAATGTTGTCTTAATCTGGCAGGATATACACAGATTGCGGCAAGCCTTTGCGCGCATTTCCGCATCGGCGATGAAGAAAGACGTCTACCAGGTAAACTAACAGAAAGGCGCGTCGAGACGAGCGCCAGGCGTGGCAATACGATCACGTCGCCACGGAGCCGCGTACCCCCTGAGAATCCACATCCGCGTTCGCCGGAGAGCCGCCAACGCCCGCAGCGGGCGCTCTCGAAAAATATCGGTTTCGCTCGCCATCTGCGCGGCCGTGGCCCTGGGCATGTGGCGCGGCTCGGTGGCCCTCGCGCAGCAGGCGCGCTCGGCTACGATCCGGATCGGCTTCGCGCGTCCGGGCGGCGGCTACACAATCGAGACGCTGCCGATTGAAACCTACGTCGCGCGCGTGCTCGCCGGCGAAGCGCTGCGCGACAGCCGTCCGGCGGCGCTCGAGGCGCTGGCGATCACCCTGCGCACCTTCGCGGAAGCCAACCGCGGGCGGCATCGCGCGGACGGATTCGATCTCTGCGATCAGACGCACTGCCAGGTGGTGCGCGCGGCGACCGCGGCAACCGAGCGCGCGGCGCAGGCGACCGCAGGACGCCTGCTGCTGCGCGACGGCGCGCCCGCCTCGGTCTACTACAGCGCGTCGTGCGGCGGACATACCGAGCTGCCGTCGAACGTGTGGCCGGGCGCCGAAGATCCGCCGTTCATGCCCTCGCGGATCGACGACGCGTGCGCAGGCACGCCGGCGTGGACGGCATCGCTCGACGCGTCGGATCTGATGAAGGCGCTGCGCGAAGCGGGATTCCGCGGCCGTCGCCTCGAGGAGATGACCATCGCCGGGCGCAATTCGTCGGGGCGCGTGGCACGGCTGCGCCTCCGCGGGCTGACGCCAGACACGATCTCCGGTCAGGATCTGCGCGTCGCCGTCGGACGCACGCTCGGCTGGCAGCACATCAAGAGCACGGCCTTCGATCTGCATCGCTCCGGCGACGTCTACCGGTTCGAAGGACACGGCTCGGGCCACGGCGTCGGGTTCTGCGTGATCGGATCGGCGCATCTCGCGGAAGCGGGAGAAGGCGCCGAGGCGATTCTCGCGCGGTACTTTCCTGGACTCACGATTGGCCCGCCCGAGGTCCGCACGACCGCTGCGCCCAAAAGCGTCGCCAAACCGACGCTCACAGCGCCCAGCGCGGTGCCTCCGAGGCCCGACGTTGTGGTGTCGCTGCCCGCCGGCGACGAAGGCGAGCGGCAGTCGATTGCGCGTCTCGCTGCGCGCGAGCGCGACGATCTGGCGCGCGCGCTGAGCGTGCCGGCGCCGTCGCCGATCACGCTGCGCGTCCATGCCACGACCGACGAGTACGAACATTCAACCGGCTATGCGTGGTTCACATCCGGCGCGCTCATCGACGGCGAGCTTCATCTGCTGCCGCTGGCGGTGCTGCGCGACCGCGGCGTGCTCGAGCGCACGATCCGGCACGAGCTGGTGCACCTGATGACGGACGAGGCGCTCGGTCATCGTCCCGCATGGGTCCGCGAGGGCGCGGCGATCTATTTCGCCGGCGAGCGTCCGATTCCGGGCGGTGTGCCGCAGCGTCCCGCGTTTCGCCCCGAACCTCGCGCGTCGTGTCCGTCGGACGCGGAGCTGCTGCACCCCGTGTCGGTCGGCGCGCTGAGCAACGCCTACGCGCGAGCGCGCGCGTGCTTCGCGAAGCAGATGGCGGCGGGGAAGGACTGGAAGGATGTGCGGTAGAGAGTGCGCGGCAGGGAGCCATGAGCCTTGAGCCCAGAGCCCCGATCCGTCTACTTCGGCTCCGCCACCTTCGGCAGCACGTACACCTTCTTCAGCGCTTCCTGATACTCGCCGAACAGTGCCTTGATGCCGGCGAATTCCCTCTTCACCGCCGCGCGATAATCCTCGTGCGTCGCGAAGTCGAACAGCACCGCCGTCATCGTCTCGGCGTCGACGGTGAAGCCGTGGTGGCCGATCTCCTTCAGGTTGTCGTCGTTCATCTCGTACGTGTGGTTGGGAAACGTCGAGGTCTGCGCGCTGATGCCGATGCCGGGAATGTCGCGCGAGACGCTGCCCGTCTCCTCGTACCCCTGCGGCTTGCCCGGCTGCGCTTCGAGGTTGGTCGCGCCGTACTTCTTGTCGTAGGCGAAGCTCACTTCGCCGAGCGTCGCGACGCCGATGCCGTCGAGATCCTTGCCGTAGTGATCGATCTTCACCTTCGTGCCGGTCGACAGCGCGGCGGCCTTCGCGGCGTTGTCGACGAACTCGACGACCTGCTGCAGATACACTTCGTCGGGATACCGGATGTAGAAATCGGCGACCGCGCGGTCGGGCACCACGTTCGGTGCCGAACCGCCCTCGGTGATGATGCCCTGGATGCGCGCCTCGGGACGGATGTTGCTGCGCACGCTGTCCACGTTCTCGAACAGGTGAATCACCGCCTCGAGCGCGTTGCGTCCCGCCCACGCCGTCATCTGGTGCGACGGCGCGCCGCTGAACGTGTACTTCGCGCCGACGATGTTCAGGCAGCACGTGCCGAATCCAGGCGCCGGCCTCGTCGTCTGCATCACCGCATGGCTGCGGACGATGACGTCCGCGCCGTCGAAGACGTGCGCCTCGTGCATGACGGTCTTCGCATTGGGCGGCATCATCTCCTCGCCCGGCGTGCCGTACACGACGACGCTGCCGGGGGAGTGCGTGCGGGAGAGGTACTCCGCCATGGCGATCGCCGCGGCCATGCCGACCGGGCCTTGGGCGCTGTGCTGATCGCCGTGAAAGGCGCCCTGCGTCCCGCGCAGCGCGTCGTACTCGAGGATCACGCCGAGCGTCGGCGCGCCGTTGTTCTTCTTGTATGTCGCGACGAACGCCGTGTCGAGTCCGGCGACACCGATTTTCACGTCGAAGTCGTGCTGCTTCAGATAGTCGGTGAGGATCTTCACCGACCGCGTTTCCTTGAAGCCGATCTCCGGATGCGTGGCGATGTCGTCGGCCATCGCGAGCAGGTCCTTGTCCATCAACTCCTTCGCGCGCGCGACCACCTGATCGCGGGCGGGGTTGGGCGTGCCGGCGAGCTTCGACACCCACCCTGGGACGTCGAGCGACTGCTCGAGCGTCGCCATCTTTTTCAGCACGTCGCGGGCGGCGTCGCGTTCCGTCGGCGTCTCCTGCGCGCCGGCCAGCACCGGGACGAGCACGAACACCAGGGCGAGGGGATGAAGGCGGCGGAGATGATGGGACATGCCCGATTTATAGCACAGGCGGCGCGCCTCGACCGTAGTGATGGAACATCGAACCTGGGTCGACACTGGAACTCGACGAATCGATTCTTGCTTGCGAGTCAGGTGATGACTCAGACCGCCGCTGTCGATCCGACGCCGCAACGATCTTCTTACGCCGCGTGGGAGCACGCCGAAGTCGCACGCAGCAGCGTGGAAGCCTCGCGCACGCCGGCCGATTCGCTGCGCGTCAGCACGCGAACGCGGCAGCGCTATCTGAATCCTCCCGAGACGACGGCGTATCCGCTCGAGTACGCGTACTGGCTGCTCGGCGACGTGCGTGCCAAGGCGGTACTCGACCTGGGTTGCGGCAGCGGCAGCAACACCGTGCTGCTGGCGGATCGCGGCGCGCGAGTCACGGGCCTCGATCTCTCGCCGGATCTCGTCGAACTGGCTCGCCACCGGATGGCCGTCAACCACATCGCCGGCGACGTTGCGTTCATGGTCGGATCGGCGCACGCGATCGATCTGCCCGACGCGTCGATGGATGTGGTGTTCGGGATGGCAATCCTGCACCACGTGGATCTGCAGCAGACGGCGGCGGAAGTCTGGCGCGTGCTCCGTCCGGGCGGACGCGCGATCTTCCAGGAGCCGGTCCGCAACTCGCGCATGATTCGCGCGATCCGGCGTCTCATTCCGTATCAGCAGCCCGACGTGTCGCCGTACGAGCGGCCGCTCCTCGATACCGAGATTGCCGGATTCGCGAAACGGTTTCGCGGATTCCGGGCGCGTGCGTTCGTCCTCCCCCATGTCGCGGTCGTGCAGGTCCTGCCGGGCGCGGCGAAATGGATTCCGGCCGCGTATCGGCTCGATCGCGCGCTGCTGCGGATGAAGGCCCGCTCGCACTTTGCGGGCGTTCGCGTATTCGAGGTGACGAAATAGCGCGCAAGGAAACCGTTGCCGCCAGCTCGGCATGACGCTTGCGTCCTCGGTGCTCATGCGCCTTGTGTGGGTCGGTGTGTTGGCCAGCTCAGCCGCGATCGCGTTGGCTGCGTTTACTTCTCCCTCCAAGCTGGCGAATCAGTCACCGGCCCCGACCAAGATCGATCCGTATCAGATCACCACGCTGTGCACCGCGTTGCCCGTGAACATCGGACGGCGGCTGTCCGTATCGAACGGCGCCGAACTGCAAGCGGCACTCGACAGCGCAACGGCCGGCGACACGATTCTCCTCGCCGCCGGCGCGACTTTCACGCCGCCGGCGTCCAACGGCAGCTTCGTCCTGCGCAATCGGCACGTGCCCCAGGGACAATGGATTCTCGTGCGATCGGCGAGCTCGGCATTCGACGATCGCGGCGCGGTGCAGGCGCACACGCGCGTGAGCGCCACGAACGCCACGCTCATGCCGCAGATTCGCGCCAACAAGGCCAATGCGCCGGCCATCAAGGCGGAATCCGGCGCGCGCGGGTACCGCCTGATCGGCCTCGACGTCGCGCCCGACACGTCGCTCCAGCAGCTGGCCAATCTGATCGAGCTGGGCGGCGGGGCTGATACTTCCGCGGACACGGAACCGTCGGACATCGTGATCGATCGCTGCTATCTGCACGGCAACGACTCGGGCAATTTCCGGCGCGGCGTCCTGATGAACGGCGTCCGTCTGGCGGTGATCGATTCCTATCTCGCCAACTTTCACGACAACAGCGCCGACTCCCAGGCACTCGGCGGATCGAACGGCCCCGGTCCATTCAAGATCGTGAACAACTATCTCGAGGCCGCGAGCGAGAACATCCTGTTCGGCGGCTCCGACCCGGCGATCCCGAATCTGGTGCCGAGCGACATCGAGGTGCGGCTGAATCTCAGCACGAAGCGGCTCTCGTGGCAGACCGCGAAGGTGCCGGTGAAGAACGCGTTCGAGCTGAAGAACGCACGCCGCGTGCTCGTCGAAGCCAACACGTTCGAGCACGTGTGGGTGTCTGGTCAGGACGGCACCGCGATCCTGTTGAAGTCGGTCGATCAGGACGGCCACTGCCCCTGGTGCGTCACCGAGTATGTGACCTTTCAACACAACATCGTGCGCGGCGCGGCGAATGGCGTCGTGATCAACGCGAGGGAGACGGGACAGAGCGGTCTCGCGCAGCCGGTGCCGGCGAATCACATTCGATTCGCCAACGTCTTGTTCGAGGATTTGGGCAGCGCGCAGTGGGGCGGCGGCGGCAAGCTGCTCCGCGTGTTCGGCGGCGTGTCCGATGCCTCCTTCACGCATCTGACGTCGCGCAGCAATCCGAACGGGATTCTCGATCCGGCGGGGCCGTCCGACGTCAATCCGAACTTCGTCTTCAGCTTCAACATCGTCGAACGGCAGTTGTACGGGATCGGCGCCGGCGGCGACGAAGGCGTCAAGACGCTGGCGCGAAATTTCACGCCGTATACGTATCAGCAGAACGTGCTGGTGAACACGTCGGCGGAGACGAGTCAGGCGATCGCCGACGGCAGCCTCGAGGCGAAATATCCGCCGACCACCTGGGTGGCGCGCGGATGGACCGACGTCGGATTTCAGGCGAACAGCTCGAAGTTGGCGAAGGGCAGCCGCTTCGCCGGCGCCGGCGGCGACGGCCGCGACATCGGCGCGGATGTGGGGGCGATCACCGCGATGCAGACCGGCGCGCGCCGCGGCGATGGCTGTGGTCCCACCGCCGTGCCGCGCTGATCCGCACGCGGGCGTTCGGCCGGCCGTGTGGCCCATGATCATTCAGTCCATCGCTCGCTCGTTCGCACCGCAGACGCTGGCGCTGCTCGACGAGCTGCGCCTCTCGCTGTTCGGAGTCCGGACGCGGCGGCTCCACACCGCCCTCGTCGAAGACGGGATCGCCGGCGAGATCGACTGCCGAATCGCGACCGAGGCGGACCGTGTGCTGGGTGTCGTGCTCGCCGCGCCGGCGTCCTACTGGCGCACAGCGCCGCTGAAGCACTGGGGCGTGGCGATCGATTGCGTGCGCGCGCGTCTGAGCGTCGGGGCACAGGATGCGGCGGCCGATCGCGAGTCGTTCATCAATCCGGAAACGCCCGCCGTGTTGTGCGACGGCGCCCCGGCGCTGACGTGGGCCGAGCCGGGCGACGCGTGGAGAATCATCCTGGTGGGCACCAGCGCCCCGGCCAGAGGCCAGGGCGTCGCCGGCCACCTCTATCGCAGCCTGATGGCCGAGCGATCGCTG
>Ga0207657_10008046_pt1 | contig 10751 bp, 9 predicted proteins | sample KBSC33metaG_FD_184316 | JGI IMG/M metagenome (GOLD analysis project Ga0207657, IMG submission 184316) | Corn rhizosphere microbial communities from Kellogg Biological Station, Michigan, USA - KBS C3-3 metaG (SPAdes) (version 2) | ecosystem: Host-associated > Plants > Roots > Rhizosphere > Soil ... | reverse complement strand
GTCGCAACGGAAGCGGGACTCGATCTACACCTCGCCGCGGTTCAGAGCTTCGGGATAACTGATCCCCGCCCGTACGGGTTGGACGCCGCGGTCGAATTCCCGCCCCACACCGAGCGCTTCTTGATGGAGCGCTCTGAGATGCCAGGGCTCAACTCGGGGTTCGCCGGCTACCTCGAGGATTTCGAAGCGGTCATGAAGCACCAACTGGCCATCGAGTTGCCGGAGTACGCGTGGTATCGCGGTGTGATGCCGTCCTGGGACAACACGGCACGCAGGGGAGACCTCGCCCACATCCTCGTCGGATCATCACCGTCCCTGTATCAGACCTGGTTGCGGAAGATGGTGCTGCAGGCCGCGTTGCGTTCGACCGTCGACGAGCCGCTCGTGTTCATCAATGCCTGGAACGAGTGGGCGGAAGGGACTCACCTCGAGCCGGATCGGCGGTACGGGCTCGCGTGGCTCGAGGCGACCCACAACGGCCTTCGTGATGGAATTCGCCAGTATTTCGCAACTCTCGGCCATCGCCTGAGCGCCTCAGAAGCTTCCGACCACATTGCCGTGACACTGCCAGTACCTTGAGTCGATGCAGGCACTGCTGGGCAGGTTCCGTCACTGGGCACGTGGCGCGCCGAGCCAATCCCAAACGACTGAGGGGTTGACCTCCGGATGGATCCCGGAGAAAGACCTTGTCGAACTGCCTCGTCGCTACGGTGCGTACGAGACGCCGCCCTTGGGGTACGCAACGGTCCGAGACTTCGCGGACAGCCTCGATCACCTGGGATACCTTGCCCGCGCTCAAGGCGACCTGAAAGACGTCCAGCGCCCCTGGGCACTGAAGGCGATCCTTGGCCGCGTCCCGCGTGGATCCCGGCTGCTCGAGATTGGCGCCGGACAACCCTATGTTGCCGACATTCTCAGCCATCTCGGGTATGAGGTTTGGCTGGTCGACCCTTACGACGGCTCAGGAAACGGCCCGCTCGAGTTCGACTACTTCCAGCGCGTGTGCCCGAGGATTCGGTTTGTCAGGGAGACGTATTCCGACGAGCTCGCAGGCATCCCTGATCAGGCGTTCGATTGCATCTACTCGATCTCGGTTCTCGAGCACATCGACCATCCGGGTCTCGCCGCTGTCGCGCGCGGGGTAAGCCGACACCTCTCTACAGACGGATGCTCGATCCACGCAGTCGATCACGTTCTCCGCGGTATCGGGGCTGACGAGCATCTCGAGACGCTCCGCGAGATCGTCCGCCTGTTCGGTCTTCGCGAAAGCTTGCTGGCCACGGCCCTCGACGAACTGACGGAAGACACGGAGACGTACTATCTATCCGCGGAGAGTCACAACAGGTGGCGCGGCTCAGTCCCGTACGACGAGTTTCCAATGAGGGTCTGCGCCAGCATCCATCTGACCGTTTGAGATCGGAGTCAACGCGAGCCGCGGAAACCGCTTGCGCAAATCAGGTTGTAGGCACGGCGCTGGTTCTGGCAGCTCTCCCCAGCGCGTCATACGCATCGATCACATCGGTCGCGGGGCCCACGGCCTTCGGCACGCCCAGGTCGAGAAGTAGTGCCCGGTCGCAGTGTTGTGAGACAGCCTCGAGGTCGTGGCTGACGAAGATCATCGTCTTGCCTTCTTCGCGAAAACGTCTGAAGGTCGCGAAGCATTTCTCCTGGAAGCTTGCATCGCCGACCGCCAGCACCTCGTCGAGGAGCAGGATGTCGAACGGCACCTGGATCGCAATCGAATACGCAAGACGCAGCTGCATCCCCGAGGAGTAGTTCTTGAGCTTCTGGTCGACGAACCGCTCGAGCTCGGCGAACGCGACGATCTCGTCAAACTTAGCCTCGAGCTCGCGGCGGTTGAGGCCCAGGAGCGTGCCGTTGACCCGGATGTTGTCGCGAGCGTTGAGGGCCGGGTTGAAGCCCACTCCCAGCTCGATGAACGGCGAGACGAGACCGTCCACTCGCACCTCGCCTTCGTTCTGGCGGTAGATCGACGCGAGAATCTTGAGCAGCGTGCTCTTCCCGCTTCCGTTCGGTCCAATGATCCCGAAGAACTCACCCTTCTCGACCTGGAACGAGACGTCCTTCAGAGCTTCTTGGCGCTCGTAGGTGGTTCGCTGCCACGGATGCAGAAAGACCTCCTTGAACGTCGTCCGGCGGTGGTGGGGCAGCACGAACGACTTGCTCACGTTACGGACGTCGAAGGCATAGCTTGAGGTCATGTCACACGCGTTCCGCGAACCAGGGCTGTTCCCGCCTGAAGAGGAAGAGCCCGAGACTTAAGAGCGTGATCGCGACGCCGATCGGGATCAGGCGGCCGGCGGGCGAGCCGAACGCAACGGCCGCCGTGATCCGGTTCGGAGCGAGGTCGTTGTAGAGCACCAGCGAGCGGATGTCCTGCATCGTCTGCGTGAACGGATTCAGGAACGTCAGCTTCTTCGCCCAGCCCGGCAGGTATCCCACGGGGTAGATGATCGGTGACGCATAGAAAAGCAATTGCAGGAGAAGCTCCCAGATCTGCCCGATGTCCCGAAAGCGCACGAATAGCGTCGACAGGATCAGTGAGACCCCGAGAGCGATTGCGTACAGCTCGATCAGCAGCGGGATGATGAGCAGCCAGTCGAGGCGCGGCACGACCCGGTTCCACGCGACGAACCCTGCGATGACGGTCAGATTGACGCCTAGCGTAATCGCGGCGGTCAGCGTCGCCGACATCGGAATGATCAAGCGCGGGAATGTCATCTTCCTGATTAGCGACTCGCGGGCGACGATCGACGTCATCCCGATCGAGGTGGCATCGCTGAAGAACGTGAAGAGGACGATCCCGATCAGCAGGGATAGCGAGTAGTACCGCGAGATCGCGCCGAGGTGGAACACGCGCCCAAAGACCAGGTACAGCACCGTGAACAGCATGAGCGGTTTGAGCACCGACCAGACGTAGCCGAGGGCGGAGTCCGCGTACTTGAGCTTGAAGTCCACCGAAGCAAGGACGTGGAGGATGCGAAGCTGGTGACGGAACGACCTGCTGGGGATGCGTCCGGTGGCTTTCGTCTGCGTCATGTGGCGCCGGTCCTGAACTCGGGGCCGAGCTGCCCGCGGAGCATCCAGTCGAAGAGATCGTCGGACGGCGCAGCCTCGCGCCGAAGTCGCCGAATGTCCGGAAGCTCCTTCAAGACCCGCGCGAGCGCCGGAAGGATGACCCGAGGGTGTCGAGGGAGGCGGAGAAGCTCGCCGGCGACCACGCGAGCGACCGTCCGAGCTGGGAGGCACTTGAGGGCGAAACGCAGCATGTTGTGGTGTGCGGAGACGAGGCGCGGCACTTCGACGGCCGCGGTCATCGCTCCTCCTACCCGATGGCGAAGCCGTGCCTCGGGTACGTACACGCTAGACCAACCGCGGAGCCAGGCCCGCCAGCAGAGGTCGAGGTCTTCCGCGTCGAGAAAGAACGTCTCGTCGAATCCGCCGAGCTCCATGAACATGGTGCGGCGGACGAGCATCGCGGCGCCGTGCGCGGCGACCGTCGGCACGACCGTGCCGGCCGGCGCCTTGTGCTCAAGCCGAAGCCCCGGAATGTACTGGTGGAAGAGCGGCCCGCGCCGAAGTGTCGTTTGCGCCTTGATGACGCGGTCACCGTCCCAGTCGAGCTGCGTCGAGTCGGCGGCAAACCGGCTGTCGTCGGCGACGAGCGCTGCGACGAGGAACTCGATACACGATGCTTCGTACGCGACGTCGTTGTTGGAGAGGAGGACGTACGGCGCGGTGGTCGCGGCGACACCCGCGTTGTAGAGGGAGCCGAGCCCCTTGTTCTCGAGCTCGATAAAGCGAGCGGCGTACTCGTCTGAGACGCGTCGACTTGCATCGGTCGAGCCGCCGTCTACCACCACGATCTCCGCAAGCTCGACGGTCTGCGCGCGCAAGCTGTCGAGGCAGTCGGGAAGAAGGTGCTCGCCCTGGTGGTTGCCGATGACGACCGCGACTGCCGTCACGGGTCGACCTCCGCAAGAGCTCGGGCGAGTGCTTCGCGGAACCGGTCGGGAGCGTGGTGTGCATCGACGTAGGCGCGCCCCCGGCGGCGCATCTCCGTCAAGCGCTCGCGCGCGCCGAGTAGCTGAAGGATCGCAGTCGCGAGATCCTTCGTGACGACGCCCGCGCCCGAATCGCGAACAAGCTCCTCTGGCCCGCCGCTCGGCGTCGTCACGACCGGAAGCCCGCACGCCATCGCTTCTGCGGCGACGATTCCGAATCCCTCCTGCCGCGACGGCAGCATGAAGACCGCTGCCTTCCGGAGCTCGGCGGCGACGTCGACGGCGTTTCGAACCGCTTCTACGCCCGGGAGTTGTGCGCCGAGCGGCGTCGGGCTGATCAGGCGCAGCCTTGCCTCTGGCCACACGCGTCGGATCTCGGCGAAGGCGTCGAGGAGGAACGGGACGTTCTTGCGCGGGTCGTCGGCACGGCCGACGAAGGTCAAGACCGGCCGCGAGAGCGCTTCGAGCCACACCTCGTCCGGCGCGGGAGCAAACCGCTCGAGGTCCACTGGGATCGGGAGTATGCCGATGTCGTCCTCCGAGACCCCGGCGGCGGCCGCAACGTCCGCCCGACTCGCCGGCGACGTGGCGTACACGCGAGTGGCGCCGCGCAGGACACGGCGCTCGAGCCGCTCGAGACCGGCGATGCTCATGCCGGCGGCGAGACGATGCCGCGGCGTCAGTCCCCGCGCGCGGCCACCCCACTCCGACCGGATGGTCGTCCCGGCCCAGCAGGCGTACGAGCGCCTCGTACGGACAGCCGCGCCGCCGCTTTGGGCGAGCGGCGCTACCACCCAGAGGGAACGCGCTTCTTTCGCCGCGGGCTCGAGCCGTCGTGCGGCACGCAGCTGTCGGAGCCACTCGACGCGTCGCCACGTCAATTCCGGCGAGCCCAACCCGGGGTGTGGCTCGTGCAAGAGCTCCGGCGTTCGTCCGAGCTCGCGCGCCATGGAGATGAAGGCGTCTGTCTGGGCCGCACCACCGCCGCCGAAGCGCGGGTCTTGACCGAGCACGGCGAGGTCGATCGGCACTCCGCAAACGTATCGGGCATTGCTGGCCGGTGGTCGGACTGTTCGTCCCGGAGTCGTCGGCTGCTGTAGGGCGGCCGGTTTCTCTGGGCGCACGCCGGGTAGCCCGCGTGCGCCGCGGCGCTCGCGCGCGTCCGCCGGCGCCCAACCCGAAGAGCGGAGACCGTCACCCGGCCCGCCGTCTGCGCGAGCTCTGGACACAGACGTTCTCGCGGGCCCGCGGCTACCCTGAGTCGACGTGGAGCCGCGCCCTCGCCTCCTGGTCCTGAACCAGTACTACGCTCCCGGCCTCGAAGCGACCGCCCAGCTCCTCGCCCAACTCTGCGAATCGATCGCCGCCGAGTGGGAGGTGCGGGTCATCACCGGACGCATCCGATTCCAGGAAGACGAGCCGGACCACGAGCTGCGAAACGGCGTCGAGGTGATTCGGGTGCATTCGACGGCGTACGACCGGGCGCCTCTCGTCCGTCGCGCGACCAACTACTTCACGTACCTGGCGAGCGCGTTGCGTCGGGCGCTCACCACTCCTGTCCCCGACGTCGTGCTCTGCATGACCGATCCCCCGCTCGTCGGGAACGTCGCGCACCTCGTCGCCCGGCGCTTCAGGAGACCGCTCGTGATCGTGAGCCAGGACGTGTTCCCTGAGATCGCGATCCAGGTTCAGAGGCTCGAGAACCCCATCGCCCTGGCCGTCCTGCGTCGCCTCATCACTCGTTCCCTACGCAGTGCGGATCGAATCGTGGCGATCGGGCCTGTGATGCGGACACGCTTGATCGACAAAGGCGCGCACCCCACGAAGACGGTCGTCATCCCGAACTGGGTCGACGTCAACGAGATCGCGCCGCAAGCGAAAGACAACGACTGGGCCCGTGCGCATGGGCTCGTCGATCGGTTCGTCGTGATGCATGCGGGCAACGTCGGTCACGCGCAGAACCTCGACGTGCTGCTTCGCGCGACCGCGCTGCTCCGTGACCTCGACCAGCTCGAGGTCGTCATCGTCGGGGCGGGCGCGCGGCACGCGCACACGGTCGAGCTCGCGGAGAGGCTCGAGATCAACGACCGCGTCCGCTTCCTCGAGTACCAGGACCGCGAACGTCTGCCGAAGGTCCTTGCAGCAGCCGACGTCCACTTTGTCGGGCTGCCGCGTGGCCTCGCCGGCTACATCGTCCCGAGTCGCGTGAACGGCATCCTCGCGGCAGGACGGCCGATCCTCGCTGCCGTCGACGAGGAGAGCGAGACGGCAGACGTGATCCGTCGGGCCCAGTGCGGAACGACCGTCGCGCCGGACAACCTGCCTTCGGTGGCGGCCGTCCTGCGCGACATGGTCACCGGCAAGATCGATCTGGCCGGGCAGGGGGCCAATGCGCGCCGCTTCGCCGAGCGCGAGCTGAGCCTCGAGGGGGCCGTGTCCGCGTACCGCGCCGTGCTGCGCGACGTCCGCCGCTAGCGCACGTCACTGATCGCAGCCCGATACACGGCACGGAGCGCGCTGCCGACCTCACCCGGCGAAAGGCCGGCCGGCTCCGGACGTGAGGCGGAAGCGAGCGCCGTCTCGATCGCGCGCCGCAGCGCCGTCACGTCGCCCGCCGGGACATGCGTCACGCCGGCTCCCGCCAAGTCGACCAGCCCGCCCACGCGCGTGGCGACGACGGGCCGCCGATGCGCGATCGCCTCACGCGCGGTCACCCCGTACCCCTCCCGTCGCGAAGGAACGCAAACGACGGTCGCCCGAGCGTAATACGGGCTGAGCTCCGCCGGAGGGATGAAGCCGACCGCGTCCGGAACCCGATCGCGGAGGGGCCCGTCGCCGACGATCACTCGCGGCAAGTCCTCGGTGGCCGCCAGGAACTCGAGGATGCCCTTCTCCTCGCTGAGGCGCCCGACGAAGAGCACGTGTGGAGGCTGCGCCGGCTCTCCGACCGACGCCGGCGCTTTCACGGGGACCGGAACGACCTCCACGCGCCGCGCGCCGAGCGCGCGTGCCTCACCGGCGAGGTAGCTCGAAGCGACGACGACTGAGCGTGCACTGCGAACGAGCGAGCGGAAAAGCCACGGCGCCCGACGCGCGAGCGCAACATCCGTGCCCCACAGCTGCAGGACATACGGCTTGCCCGTCGCCCGCGCCGCGATCGCCGAGGGGATCCAATGCGCGTGCACGAGATCGGCGTCACGTGCGGCACGCCGTGCCGCGACGGCGAACGCGCCGAGGAACGGCGGCACGAGCGCGACCTTCCACGGCGCAGCGCGCAGGTTCTGCGCGATTCCGTCACCGAGCGCCACGCCGAAATGCCGGAACGTGCCGGGCGAGACGACGTCGACGACCACCCCGGCTTCGCGCGCTGCTTCGACGGACGCGGCCACGAAGTTCCCCGCGACCGGATTCGCCGGCGTCGGGTAGGACGTCGTCAGGACGACGACCTTCATTCCTGCTGCGTGAAGACGACGGGGATCGCGAGCGCGAGCGCGACGAACGCGTAGAAGTAATAGAACTGCATCGTCAGGTAGAAGGCGTTCGACGCGAGCGTCCCGACGAGGGCGGCCGTGCAGCCCCACGCGAGCGGGCGGACGCGCGCGGCGAGCGGATCGCGCGCGGCCGAAAGCGCCCGGCCGAGGGCGCGCGCCGCGTGCAGGCGCCAGAAGACCCAGAACAGGAACGCGGCGAACAGCAGCGTGCCGACGAGGCCGGTCTCGACGATCAGCGCGACGTAGTAGCTGTGCGGGCCCCAGTTCGTCTTGCCGGTGACGAACTCGTAATAGACGGAGAAGGTGTTCAGCCCGAGCCCGAACAGCGGGTCGGTGTGCAGCACGTGCGGGATGAACGAGTAGACCTGGAAGTGCGCGTTCTCCGAGCCGCCGCTCGTCTGCACACGCGACTTCAGGATCGTCGTGAAGTACGACCGCCGCGAGAGGACGATGCCGGCGAGGATCGCGACCGCGAGCCCGATCGGCACGAGCAGCTGCGGTGTGCGGAGATAGCGCCGGTAGGGCACGGCGAGGATCAGCGCGCCGACGCCGAGGCCGAGCAGACCGCTGCGGGACAGGGTCGCAGCCTCGACGATGAGCAGGAAGCCGATCGTCGGCGCGAGCCACCTGCGCATGCGGTGGCCGCGCTCGAGTCGCAGATAGAGCGGTGTCAGGACGAGCAGCGGGACGATCAACATGATCCCGAGGTGGTTCGGGTCGCCGGTCAGCGCGTTCGGGCGGAACACACTCGCGCCGTTGATCGCGCCGTAGACGTTGATCTGGCTCGCGCCGCCGGTGATCGGCGAGAGGATGGACGCGTCCAGGTTGCCGCCGCGCCGCGCGTCGAGCAGCTGCAGCACGCCGTAGGCCGCGTTGAACACGATGCCGGCGCTGAACCAACCGAGCGTCAGCCAGAAGTAGCGCTGCCCGCGCCGTGACAGCCACACGACCGCGGCGGCGAGGAACGCGAAGTGGATCGCCCACTTGGTCAGCCCCTTGCCCCACTGCGCGAGCGCGTCCGAGTCGGAGAGGTCGAAGTAGCCGATCAGGTACACGAGTAGGAAGACGGCGAGGAAGCCGGCGAGCACGGCGCTCGTGTGCGGGACCCGCCACCGCCGCGTGCCGAGGACGAACGCGATCAGGAACCCGATCGCCAGCACGTCCGCGAGCGAGACGGTGCCGGCAAAGCTCCAGTGCACCTTCTCGAACGTCACGCAGAAGACGCTCGCGAGGAACAGGAAGCTCGTCACCCGCCTCATCCGACCACCTGTTCCAGCAGGCGGACGAGCTCCTCGGAACGCGTGCGCCGCGACACCTTGCGCCGCCACTCGTCCGTCAGCGGCGCGCCGTCGAGCGTGCCGGCCTTCCAGTCCCGATGGAGGTCGCGCAACGCGGCGGTCATCCCCGCGACGTCGTCGGGCGCGACCACGATCCCGGCACCCGCCTCGCGGATCAGGTTCGCGGCGGCCCCGTCGGGCGGCACGACGGCGAGGATCGGCCGCTCGGCGGCGAGGTACTCGAACACCTTCCCCGAGAGGACGCCCCTGCCTCGCCCGCCCGCGTCGGGGATGAGCAGGAGCAGCGCCTCCGAGTCGCGCTGCAGCTCGAGCGACCGCCGCCGCGCCGCGTAGGGGATCAGCTCGAGCCGGTCGCCGAGCGCGCGCGTCTCCGCCCACTCGCGATCCGACGAGCGGAAGTCGCCGAGGAAGCGGACGACGACGTCGTCGAGGCCCGAGCCCTCGAGCGCCGTCAGGAACGGCCGCGGGTCGCGCTTGCCGAAGAACGAGCCGGCGTGCGTCAGCCGGAAGCGATCCGAGTCGTGACGCTCGAGCCCCGCGAAGTCGTCGAAGTCGGAGCCGTTCGAGATCGTGACGACACGCCCGCGGGGCGCGCGCTCGCGCAACTCGTCGGCGATCGCGTCGGAGACACAGGTGATCGCGTCGGCGTTCCGGGCGACCAGGCGCGCGACGACGTGCTCGCCCTGTTCCTTCGTGCGCACGAGCAGGCTCTCGGCGCGCCGGTGCGGGTTGGCGACGAGCGAATCGCGGAGATCGGCGACCCACTTCACACCGGTCGCCTTCTTCACGGCCGCGCCGACCAGGTGCACCGACGACGGCGGCGAGGTGGTGATGACGACGTCGATCTCCTCCCGGCGCACGATGCGGATCGCGGCCGGGATCGCGGTCAGGTTCCAGCTGACGTTCTCGTCGGGGACGAGCAGCCGGCGGCCGGCGAGTTGCGCCTGCCGCGAGAGGCGAACGAGACCCTGAGTCCCGTGGAGCTCCTCGGCCGGCTTGCGGCCCTTCGGCCCGAGGTAGCGCGCGCGATGCACCCACGCGAGCGTCGGCGGCTGGAGCTCGTCGTCGCGGTGGATCCACTTCGGGTCGTCAGGCGCGAGGACGTGCGTCTCGATCCCGAGCTCCGGCAGGTGCGTCGCGAACTTGAGCGGCCGCTGCACGCCTCCTCCCCCCGCGGGCGGGAAGTAGAGGCTGACGATCAGCGCCTTCATTCCGGAAGACGATAGAGACGGCCCGCGCGAATCGCCCACGTTGCGCCGTACCGGCGCGCGATCGCGGGGTCGTTGCTGTGAATCCACCGGTGCACGTCGTCGACGCGCCGGTACGGGTCGTTCGCGACCGTGTTCGCGACGTGGGTGACCGGCGCGGCGACGATGTAGACAGGCGCGACGGCGGCCACCTCGTAGCTCGTCCGCACCGGCGCGATCACGATCGCGCCCTTCGGCACCTTCGTGCGCAGGTTATGGATCAGGCGCGCCGACAGCGCCTCCGGGTCACGCGGGCTCTTCGGGCCCCAGTGGGAGAAGCCGTGGACGACGACCGGCAGCACGAAGAGCGCCGCAGCGGCCGCGGCGAGCCGGTGATGCTCGTGCACCGGGCGCGGGCGCAGCACCAGCACGGCGACGAGCGCGAGCAGGCCCCCGATCAGCGCGACCCAGGCGGCGAGCGCCGGGCCACCGTGGCTCAGGCCGACACCGAAGTCGCCGGGCCAGACGATCTGCAGGACGATCCCCGCCGCGAGCGCCGCCGGCAAGGCGACGAAGCGGCGCGCCGCGAGCGCGAATGCCCCTGCGAACGCGAACGGCAGCGGCGCGAACCCGGCTGCGCGGCGCGCCTGTGAGAGCGACGCGGCGTCGGAGAGGTGAACGAACAGCCACGGCACCTCCATCAGGAGGAGGATCAGGAGCGACCCGCCGAGGACGTACTGGCCCCAGCGC
>Ga0207657_10008042_pt1 | contig 10759 bp, 8 predicted proteins | sample KBSC33metaG_FD_184316 | JGI IMG/M metagenome (GOLD analysis project Ga0207657, IMG submission 184316) | Corn rhizosphere microbial communities from Kellogg Biological Station, Michigan, USA - KBS C3-3 metaG (SPAdes) (version 2) | ecosystem: Host-associated > Plants > Roots > Rhizosphere > Soil ... | reverse complement strand
ATTTCATCGTCGCCAATACCGATGCGCAGGCGCTCAATGCTTCCGCCGCCGATCGGCGGATCCAGCTCGGTCTCAAGATCACGCAAGGATTGGGCGCGGGTTCGCGGCCCGAGATCGGCCGAGCCGCCGCAGAGGAATCGCTGGACGAGGTCGAGCGCGCTCTCGAAGGCGCGCATATGTGCTTCCTCGCCGCCGGAATGGGCGGCGGCACCGGCACCGGCGCTGCGCCGGTCATCGCGAAGGCCGCGCGCGATCGCGGAATTCTAACCGTTGGCGTGGTCACCAAGCCGTTCGCTTTCGAAGGCGCGCGACGCGGCCGCTCCGCCGATGCCGGAATCGAGGAGCTTCAGCAGCACGTCGACACCCTGATCGTAATCCCCAACCAGAATCTGTTCCGCCTCGCCAATTCGGACACGACCTTCAAGGAGGCGTTCCAGATGGCCGACGAGGTGCTCCAGCAGGGCGTCCGCGGGATCACCGACCTGATGGTGATGCCCGGCCTCATCAACCTCGATTTCGCCGACGTCCGCTCGGTGATGGGTGAGATGGGCAAGGCGATGATGGGAACCGGCGAAGCTTCGGGCGACAATCGTGCCATCGAAGCCGCGGAAAAGGCAATTTCCAACCCCCTTCTCGACGGCGTGTCGATGCGTGGCGCCAAGGGCGTGATCATCTCGATCACCGGCGGCGAGGACATGCGGCTGATGGAGGTCGACGAGGCCGCCAGCCACATCAAGGAACTGGTCGATCCCGATGCGAACATCATCTGGGGCTCGGCCTTCAACAACGATCTCGAAGGCAAGATCCGCGTATCCGTGGTCGCCACCGGCATCGACGCCGAAGTCGGCAGCCAGCCGCAACCGGCGAAGGTCTTCACCTTCCCGACGCGTCAGAGCGCTCCTGCGCCCGCTCCCAAGGCCGCTCCGGCGCCGGAACCTGCGCCTGAGACGGATGAGGCCGAGGATCTGCCGCCGCTCGATCTCACCGAGACTGACGAAATTTCGGAGGGCGACGAGCTTCTGCTCGACAGTGACGATATCCTGACTCCACCGGTTGGCGCGCCCCCGATCGCTCCGCCGTCGGATGATGAAGTTGCGCGTGAGAAGGACCAGAAGCCGCAGGCGGCCGCAGGCGGGACTCTGTTCGAGCGGATGCAGAATATTGCGCGCGGCGCCGCCAAGGCTCAGGTCGAGGATTCCGAGCCTCAGGCCGGCTTCCGCCGCGAGCCGATCGACATCCCGCGCTTCCTCAACCGGCAGAACAACCAGTAATCCGGTGCGGCGGGCCCGTCCCGCCGCCGCTGCTGCACGGTTCGCCGTAATCGGCCTAGGCAGAAAGCTTCCCGTAAGATTCAGTCGCACAGGGGATGCTGATGCGGGGAAATCGATGAGAACCACCGGCGCAATTGCGCTCGTGATGATATCGCTCGGGGCGGTTGCGCTTCCGGCGGCCGCTTCGGCACAAACAGCGACCGCCTACGCGCAGAATCCCGCCGACGTGCTGGCCAGCAATGTTCGCCTGCTCGCCACCGACCCGACAAACTTTCAGGCGCTGGTGACCGCCGGACGAGCGGCGCTCGAAACCGGCGATCCGGAGGCCGCCGCCTCCTTCTTCGGCCGTGCGCAGGAGGTGAATTCGAACAGCTATCTTCCTCCGGCCGGGATGGGCGCGGCCCTGGTAGCGGCCGGCAAAGCGACCGAGGCGCTGCCTTACTTCACCCGGGCGCAACAGTTGGGGGCGAGCGTCGCAAGCATCGGCGCCGATCTCGGGCTTGCATACGATCTGATGGGACAGCAGGCGCTTGCGCAGGCCGACTATCGGGCGGCGCTCTCCGGGCCTAGCGCCGACGATGCCCGGCGCAGGCTGGCGCTGAGCCTTGCCATCACCGGTCAACAATCGCAGGCGCTCGCAATGCTTCAGCCGCTCTTGATGCGAAGCGATCCTGCCGCAAAGCGCGGGCGGGCTTTCATCCTCGCGCTCGGCGGCAACATCGCGGATGCGGAGACCGCGCTCAATTTTGTGATGCCGGGTGCATCGGCTCGGATGGACCCATTCTTCCGCAGGCTGGCGGCGCTTTCGCCTGCGCAGAAGGCTGCGGCGGTTCACCTCGGTATCTTCCCGGAAAGCGACGTCGCCAGCTATGCCGGCGCTACTCCGTCGAGCCCAACGCCCGCTCCGACGGTCGCCAGCAGCAGCTCCGGCGATCGCCTCGCCTCGATCGACCAGCTTCTCCAGCATACGCCTGCCCCAGCGGCAAGCTCGGTTCAGCAGGCCTATACGCCGGCAGTGATCTCGTCGCAGTCCCAGGCTGACGACTCCGCTCCGACGCGCTATTCCCCGCCGGTCCAGGTCGCCTCGATTTCGCGCCCTGAAATTCAGCAGGCGAGGGATTCGAACTCGCCGGTGCAGATCGCCCGAGTCGCCGGCGATCCGAGCGCGCGAAAAATCTGGCTTCAGCTCGCGAGCGGCAACGCCGTCGCCTTCCCCGACCAGTTCCGAAGGATCAAAGCCAAGGATCCCTCGCTGTTTTCCGGCATCAGTGGGTATGTCGCCGAGGACGGGCAGAAGGCGCGGCTCGTGATCGGGCCGTTCCATAGCGGCGAGGATGCCCGCCTGTTCTCCGATGCCCTCTCAGGCGACGACATCACGTCCTTCAACTGGACGAGCGATCCGGACCAGCCGGTGACGAGGCTGCCCGGCCAATGAGCCTTGCGGCGGCACTCGCCGCCACTCCATCCCGCTCGCGTGGCCGAGTCCATCCGGAAAGCGACAAGGGCCCACGCGGTCCACGTGACATCTTCCAGCGTGACCGCGACCGGATCATCCACTCCATCGCATTCCGGCGGCTCCGGCACAAAACCCAGGTGTTCGTCGCGCCGGATTCCGACCACTATCGCGTTCGTCTCACCCACAGCCTGGAAGTGGCGCAGATCGGGCGGACCATGGCCCGTGCTCTGGGGCTGAACGAGGACCTCACAGAGACCCTCTGTCTGGCTCACGACCTTGGCCACCCGCCGTTCGGGCATGCCGGCGAAGATGCGCTCAAGGAAGCGATGGCGGACGCCGGCGGCTTCGATCACAATGCGCATACGATCCGGATCGTCACCAAGCTGGAGACGCCCTATCCCGGCTTCGATGGGCTGAACCTCAGCTGGGAAGCACTGGAGGGGCTGGCGAAGCACAATGGCCCTATCGCTCACCCGTCCTGGGCTCTGGATGAAGCGAATGCCGAATGCGACCTCGAGTTGGAGAGCTGGCCTTCGCTCGAGGCGCAGGTTGCTGCGGTGGCCGACGATATCGCTTACGACAATCACGACATCGATGACGGTCTGCGCGCAGGGTTGATCCGGTTCGACGATCTTCTCGATGTACCGATGGTGGAGCGCCACTGGCGCGCGATCCGGGAGCGATCGGGCGAGCTTCCGCCGGACAAGATGCAGCGGGCGCTGGTCCGGGACCAGATCGGGACAATGGTCGGCGACGTCCTGGCAGAGACCCAGCGGCGGGTGAACCAATCGGGTGTTCGAACCATCGACGATATCCGATCGGCGGGGCGGCAGCTCGCGGGATTTTCGCCTTCGCTGGCTGCGGAAGAGAAAGCGCTCAAGCGCTTCCTCCACGACCGCGTCTATAACGCGCCCGAACTGCTCGCGGTGCGGGAAGAGGCGATCCGGGTGGTCTCCAATCTCGCGTCCGCATATCGGTCCGATCCCTTGCTGCTCCCGTCGGAATGGCGCGCGGAAGAGGGTGTTCAGCAAGTCCGCCGGATCGGCGATTTCATCGCGGGAATGACCGACCGCTTCGCCCTGCGCCGGCATGAGGAGCTGATTGGTCCGGTCGAGCTGCCGGACAGGTTCTGATGCGCATCGTCCTGGTCGGTGCAACGGGCCTTGTCGGATCGAAGCTGCTGCCGCTGATCCGCAATCACGACTTGCTCGTGCTGACGCGCCGCCCGACCGGAACAGGCGTGGCTGAACGGATCGCGGCCGCCGTAGAGTGGCCACGACTGCTTAGCGGAACCAGCATCGACGCGGCGGTGTCGACCCTGGGTACCACTTGGAAAATGGCCGGCAGCTGGGCCGAGTTCGAAAGAGTGGACCGGACGGCAGTGGTTGAATTCGCTCGAGCAGCTCGGGACGGCGGTGCGTCCCAGCTGGTGAGTGTCTCCTCGGTCGGCGCCGATCCTGATTCGAATAATCGATATTTGGCGTTGAAGGGTCGGACTGAGGCGGACTTGGCCGGGATCGGCTTTGCTCGTCTGGATTTGCTCAGGCCCGGACTGCTCCGCGGCGAACGGGGAAGCGATCGCCCCTTCCTCGAACGATTTGGGATCGCAATCAGCCCGGTGACAAACCTCCTCCTGCGCGGGCGCAGGGACCGGTTCGCCGCCATTGATGCAGCGGATGTCGCATGCGCAATTGCAGCGCTGCTCAAGCAGCGCGAGCCCGGTGTTTTCGTCCACCACAATCGCGAGATCAAAGGATGGGTGAGAGGCGGAACGAAAACCGAATGAACCGGTGAAGTCAGATACTTTCTAGAAGCTTTCATTGGGAAAACTGCGATTTCAGCGCGCGTTAAGCCGGCGAGGCGGAAGCAGGTGACGGAGAACTCGTCGATGCCCGCATCCGCAATTGCGCTTAACCGTTTCGGCCTTGGCGCCCGCCCCGCCGATCCCATCCCGTCCGATCCGAAGGCCTGGCTGCTGAGCCAGCTCAGCAGCTTCCAGCCACGGCCGCCGGTAATCGCCGCCGTTCCGAGCCGTGCCGATGTCATTGGCCAGCTGGCCGACCTGCGTGAGCAGCAGCGCATGGATCGCGCTGAGCGGCCGAAGCTGCAGCAGGCGTCGCTCGTGACCGGCATGCCCCAGCCGGCCGCCGAAATGGCAACAAGCAGGGAGCCGAAGCAGGCCGTGGTCGTCGATCCGGAGAAGAAGGCGCTGCAAAAGGCGATTCGCGCCGATTACGTCACAATGACCGGTGCTCGTCTGTCTTCGGCGCTGACCACCGACGCGCCCTTTGTCGAGCGGCTGGTCCATTTCTGGGCCAATCATTTCGCCGTCTCGATCGACAAGCAGCCGGTGGTCGGACTCGCCGGCCTGCTGGAATTCGAAGCGATTCGCCCGCATGTGCTTGGCCGCTTTTCGGACATGCTGCTGGCGGTCGAGCAGCATCCGGCGATGCTCCTTTATCTGGATCAGGCGCAGTCGATCGGGCCGAATTCGCTGGTGGGCCAAAGGGCCGCGTCGCGGGGCGGCAAGCGAGGCCTGAATGAGAATCTCGGGCGGGAGATCATGGAACTCCACACGCTGGGGGTCCGCACCGGCTACACGCAAGCCGACGTCACCGAATTCGCGCGCGCGCTGACTGGTTGGACCGTGAGTGGACTGGCCCGGGGTCCGGCGGCGCGTCTGCTCGGCGACGGCGAGCCGGGCGAGTTCCATTTCGCCGAGGCGCTTCACGAGCCGGGCACGCGCACCATCATGGGCAAACGCTACCCACAGGACGGTGAGCCGCAGGGGAGGGCGATCCTGATGGACCTCGCCGCCAATCCAGCGACGGCAAAGCATATCGCTTTCCAGCTCGCGCGGCATTTCGCCGGCGACACGCCGCCTCAGCCCTTGGTCGACCGGCTGAGTCAAACCTATCTTTCCAGCGGCGGTGACCTGCCTTCGCTATATCGGACGCTGATCAATTCTCCGGAGGCGTGGGCCGCGCAGCCGGTCAAGTTCAAGACTCCCTGGGAATGGTCGGTGTCTGCGCTTCGCGCCGTGAATGTGGATCAGCTGGATCCGCAAAAGGCGGTCGGCCTGCTGAACCAGATGGGCCAGCCGGTGTGGAAGCCGGAATCGCCCGCTGGCTATGATGATATCGCGGCGAGCTGGGCGGCGCCGGAGGCGTTGATGCAGCGGGTGGAGGCGGCGAAGCGGATCTCCGACCGCGCCGGATCTTCCATCGATCCCAGAGCAATCGCCGAAAAGATCCTGCCGGGATCGCTCAGCGACTCAACCCGGACGGCAATCGCGCGCGCAGAAAGCCCGGCGGAAGGGCTCGCGCTTCTGCTCGTCAGCCCCGAATTCCTGAGGAGATAGAGATGCTCACTCGCAGATATTTTCTGGCATTGGGCGGGGCGTCCGCGGCGAGCCTCACCTTCCCCCGAATGGCGTTCGCCAGGGCGAGGACCGACCGCCGGTTCGTCTTCATTATCCAGCGTGGCGCCGCCGATGGGCTGCACATCGCCGCGCCAACCGGCGATCCGGCCTACGCAGGAATTCGCGGCGATTTCGCTCAGGACTTCGCCGCCGGGACCCGGCTGGACAGCCTCTTTACGCTGCATCCGGCGTTGGCGGAGACGGCGAAGCTTTTCGAACAGCGGCAGGCACTGTTCGCGCATGCCGTCGCGTCGCCCTATCGCGACCGTTCGCATTTCGATGGCCAGAATGTGCTCGAGACAGGCGGTTCGGCGGCATACCAGCTTCGGGACGGCTGGATGAACCGGCTTGTGGGGCTGCTTCCACAAAGCGAAGGCAAGGCTCTCGCCCTCTCCTCGACGGTTCCGATGGCGCTTCGCGGGTCCAACGAGGTCTCCTCCTATGCGCCGACGCAGCTCGCGAACCCCTCGGACGACCTGCTGACTCGCGTTTCGGGCCTCTATCAGGCGGACCAACAGCTTCACGGAATGTGGGACGCGGCATTGCAGACCCGGCAGATGGCGGGGGATGTCGCCGGCCAGGCCGGGCAGAACGGCGCTGCGGTCGGGGCATTGGCGGCCAAAATGCTGAGCGGTGTGAATGGTGCCCGGATCGCGATGATCGAGACCAACGGTTGGGACACGCATTCCGGACAGCGCGGGCGGCTCGCAGCGCAGCTCAAAGGCCTGGACCAGGCGGTCGCTGCAATGAAGACGGGGCTCGGACCCGACTGGGACAATACGCTGGTGCTGGTCGCGACCGAGTTCGGCCGCACGGTGCGCCCCAACGGTACCCAGGGCACCGACCACGGCGAGGCCTCGCTGGCGATGCTGCTGGGCGGCGCGGTCGCCGGCGGCAAGGTGATTGCCGACTGGCCGGGCTTGGGGCCGAACGCGCTTTACGAAGGCCGCGACCTCAAGCCGACTACGGGCCTCGATTCGCTGGTCGCCGCCGCGGTCGTGCAGCATTTCGGGCTTGAGCCGTCGCTTGTGATGAAAACCTTGTTCCCGGAGAGCAGCGGCCCGGCGCTGACACAGACCCTGATCGTCTGAACCTGCCCGCATTAGCGGCTGCTATTGCGCCAGGCGGAAAGCCTGCCCACGTCGGCTCGGATATTTGCAAGGCGGGAGAGGAACAATGCAGTGGCTTGTGGCACTCGTCGTGCTCGTCTTGCTGATGCTGGTCATGCCTTCAGCCGTTCGGTTCGCGACCAAGTCGGCTCGCGGCAAGCGGGGGCTTGGAGGCGCCACTCTGGCGCTCGGCATTGCGTTCGCTTTCGTTTTCGATCCGCCAAAGGCCGCCGCGATCGAGAATATTCAGAAGAATGAAGAGGGTGACGAAGAAGGCGAAGGAAGTAGCGACAGGGACGGCTAGACGCTTCTTCGACCGTTCTAGGTGACGAGCGTCCGGCGCTGCGCTAGAGGCGCTCGCTTCCGAACACAGGTGAGCAATTGAGCCTCTACGCCCAATATGCAGCGCTCCTCGACGGAGTGCTCGACGATCTTCAGTCCGAAGGCACGATTCCGGCCAATCTCGACCGGAAGAATGTCGCGGTTGAGCCGCCGCGCGATCCTGCGCACGGCGATCTTGCGACCAACGCGGCGATGGTGCTGGCGAAGCCGGCTGGGACGAATCCGCGCGTTCTGGCCGAGCGCATTGCGGCGAAACTCGGGGAAATTCCCGCAGTACGATCGGTCGAAGTGGCAGGCCCCGGTTTTATTAACCTGCGATTGTCGCCCGATGCCTGGCGCGACGAGCTCCGGACGATCCTTCGCGAAAGCGAAAATTACGGACGTTCCGACGGCGGCGGCAACGAGCGAGTCAACGTCGAATATGTTTCGGCCAACCCGACCGGGCCGCTGCACATGGGCCATTGCCGCGGCGCAGTCGTCGGGGACGCGCTGGCGCGGGTGCTTGAGGCGGCGGGTTTCCGGGTCACCAAGGAATATTATGTCAACGATGCGGGCTCACAGGTGCAGACCCTCGCCCGCTCCGTGCACCTCCGCTACCGCGAGGCTCTCGGCGAAGACATCGGCGAAATCCCCGAGGGAATGTACCCCGGCGATTATTTGAAGCCGATCGGGGTCGCGCTCGCCGCCGAATTCGGCGACAGATTCGTTCAAGCGCCGGAAAGCGAGTGGCTGGAGCTGTTTCGCGAGCGAGCGGTCGCCGCGATGCTCGATTTCATTCGCCACGATCTCGCTCTGCTCAACATTCACCACGACCTGTTCGCGTCCGAAGCCGAGCTCCAGCGCTCCGGCGCTGTCGACCGAGCGCTGGAAACATTGCGGTCCAAGGGGCTCGTGTACGAAGGTTTGTTGGAAGCGCCGAAGGGCCAGACTCCGGAGGATTGGGAGCCGGTCGAGCTGACCCTGTTCCGCTCGACGCAATTCGGCGATGACCAGGACCGGCCGATGAAGAAATCGGACGGCAGCTGGACCTACTTCGGTGCGGACGCTGCGTACCATCTGCAGAAAGCGGAGAACGCCGACCATCTTGTCAACATCTGGGGCGCGGATCACGCCGGAACGGTGAAGCGTGTGCAATCGGCGGTTCGGGCGCTGACGGACGGCCGCGTCGATCTCGACGTGAAGATCGTCCAGATGGTTCGGCTGTTCCGCGCCGGCGAGCCGGTGAAGATGTCGAAGCGCGCCGGCGACTTCGTCACGCTGGCGGACGTGGTGCGTGAGGTCGGCAAGGACGTCGTGCGGTTCATGATGCTCACCAAGCGCGCGGACACGCCGCTCGATTTCGATTTCGCCAAGGTGGTCGAGGCGTCGAAGGACAATCCGGTCTTCTACGTCCAATATGCGCACGCGCGGATCAGCTCGCTTCAGCGCAAGGCGGCGGATGCTGGAGTTGAGCTGTCAGCGACGGCGGATTTGGATCTCCTCGATGAGGAGGAGCTAGCACTGGTAAAGCTGGCGGCGCAATATCCGCGGACGGTCGAAAGCGCGGCGATAAGCCACGAGCCGCACCGGATCGCTTTTTACCTTTACGATCTGGCGGCCGCGTTCCACGCCCTTTGGAACCGCGGCAACGACGATCCCGAGCGGCGCTTCCTGCTTGAGAACAATCCACAAATTTCGCGCGCGCGGCTGGAACTGGCGCGCGGCATCGGGCAGATCATCCGCAGCGGGCTCGATCTGATGGGGGTCGAAGCCGCCGAGGAGATGCGCTGATGAGCGACACCCGCCCGAGCTTCGACGAGGAGCGGATGCCCTGGCTTCGGGAGGTCGAGAACGAGGACGCTCCCGGAGGGATATCGGCGGGCAGAATGCTGATTGCTCTGCTGGTGGTGCTCCTAGTCGCCGCAGCCGTTGCAGGGACATTCTTCTGGCTCGGTCACCGGGATGTTGGCGGCAATGGACAGCCCGAGCTGATCCGCGCTCCTCAGGCGCCATACAAGGTGAAGCCGCCGACTGCGGGCGGGCTCGATGTCGCAGGCGAGAGCCAGACCACCTTCGAAACCAGTGCCGGCCAGAATGTGAGCGGGCAGCTGGACACGAGCAAGTTGGCGGAAACTCAGGCAGTAGCCGCGCCGCCACCGGCTCCGGCCAAGGCACCACCTAAGCCCGAGACGAAGACACCCGCCGGAACGCCGACAGCATCAGCCGCGGATTCGGATGCTGGTCCAACCGATGGCTCGGTGGTCCAGCTTGGCGCTTACAAGAATACCGCGCAGGCGGAGCGGGCGTGGCTGGCGTTGACCTCCCGCTTCCCGCAGCTTTCCGGAAGCCGCAAGATCGTGGTGCCATACTCCGCCGGTGGAAGCAGCGGCTATCGTCTGCGCGCTGCCGCCTCTTCGCCCGCTGACGCCAAGGCGGTGTGCGACGCGCTTCAGGCGGGCGGCGAAGGCTGCTTCATCGCGAAATAGGCGGGCATGCAGGCTGCAATCTACGGCCTTTCCGGCCCGGAACTGACGGACGGCGAACGCGATTTCTTCCGCGATTGCGATCCGGCCGGATATATCCTGTTCAAGCGCAATTGTGTCGATCCGGCGCAGCTTCAGGCGCTCACGGATTCCTTGCGCGATCTTTCCGGCCGGACCGATGTGCCGATCCTGATCGATCAGGAGGGCGGCCGCGTCGCCAGGCTGCGCCCGCCGCAATGGCCCGGCTTTCCCTCCGGCGAGGCATTCGACCGGCTGTACCGGCTCGCCCCCTCTTCGGCCATAGAGGCGGCGCGCGTGAACGGGCGAGCGCTCGGGCTCATGCTCCGCTCGGTCGGGATCAATGTCGATTGCACGCCGCTGCTGGATGTGCGCCAGCCCGGTGCGCACGACATTATCGGCGACCGCGCTCTTGGTTCTGAGCCGATGCAGGTGTCAGCGCTCGGCCGCGCAATCCTGGACGGCCTCGCGTCGGCCGGTGTGGTGGGGGTGGTGAAGCATATGCCAGGTCATGGACGTGCTCTTGCCGATAGCCACCACGAGCTTCCTGTGGTGACTGCAAGCGCGGAAGAACTCGAAGTGGACATTGAGCCGTTCGAGCGGTTGAACTGGGCGCCCATGGGCATGGTTGCGCACGTCCTCTACACTGCTTGGGACGAAGCGCGACCGTCGAGCCAATC
>Ga0207657_10008040_pt1 | contig 10759 bp, 8 predicted proteins | sample KBSC33metaG_FD_184316 | JGI IMG/M metagenome (GOLD analysis project Ga0207657, IMG submission 184316) | Corn rhizosphere microbial communities from Kellogg Biological Station, Michigan, USA - KBS C3-3 metaG (SPAdes) (version 2) | ecosystem: Host-associated > Plants > Roots > Rhizosphere > Soil ... | reverse complement strand
GGTGGTGGATGCGATCGCGGCACTCATCATCCCGACCGACGACACGCCCGGCGCGCGCGAAGCCGGTGTGGTCCAGTTCATCGATCGCTCGCTGGCGACGTTCGCTCGCGATCAGCGCGCGCTCTTCGCCAATGGCCTCTCGGATCTGAAGAAGCGGGTCGGCGCCGCGCACCCCGGCGTGGACTCCTTCTCGAAGCTCGACGCAGCACAGCAGTCCGCGCTCTTCCACGATGTCGAGCGCACGAATTCGGATTTCTTCACCGCACTGCTCGCCGCGACCGCCGCGGGGATGTTCGCGAGCCCCGAGTACGGCGGCAACCGCGACAAGCTCGGATGGAAGCTGCTCGGATTCGAGGATCGGTACTTCTGGCAGCAGCCGTTCGGCTACTACGATCGGGACGAGGTCACGCATGCGTAAGACGGCGCCCGATCAGCAGCGCGGCGCCACGTTCGCACCGGGCGATGAGGTCGACTTCGTGATCGTCGGGGCGGGTGCCGCCGGCGGCGTCATGGCGCGCGAGCTGTCGCAGGCCGGCTTTCGCGTCGTCGTTCTCGAGCAGGGACCCTATCTGCGCGCTGCGGATTTCAAGCACGACGAGCTCGCGATGGGCACCTTGTCCGCGCTCACCAACGATTGGCACAGCCAGCCCAACACGTTCCGCACGTCGCCCGACGCCGTCGCCAAGAAAAAGGGCGTTCTGAAGTACGGGCGACTCGTGGGAGGTGGCTCGGTGCACTTCACCGCGAACTACTGGCGCTTTCACGAGATCGACTTCATCGAGCGCGGCACGAGGGGCCCGATCGCCGGCGCCGACTTCGCGGACTGGCCGATCACATACGCCGATCTCGAGCCCTACTACACGAAGGTCGAGTGGGAGATTGGCGTCTCCGGGCTCGCCGGTGCGAATCCCTTCGATCCGCCGCGCAGCCGCGGATATCCGCTTCCGCCGCTGCCCATCAAACCCCTGGGGGTGCTCGCCGAGCGCGCCGCGAAGAAGATGGGCTGGCACGCGTTTCCCGCGCCGATGGCCATCCTCTCCCAGCCATACCGCGGCCGCTCCGCGTGCGTGCATTGCGGATTCTGCGAAACGTTCGGCTGCGAGATGAACGCGAAGTCCAGCACGCTCGCCGCGATGATTCCGGACGCCGAGAAGACCGGCAGGTGCGAGATCCGCCCGCACAGCTACGTGCGGCGCGTGGAGACGACCAGCGCCGGACGCGCGACGGGAGTCACGTACTTCGACGCCGAGCGTCGCGAGATCTTCCAGCGCGCGAAGTCCGTCGTGCTCTGCGCCAACGGTGCCGAGACGCCGAAGCTGCTGCTCATGTCGGAATCGAGCCGCTTCCCGGATGGACTCGCCAATTCGAGCGGCTACGTCGGCAGGAACCTCATGTTCAATGGAGGAGCGTACGCGGGCGGCGTCTTCGAGCACGAGATCAACGGCTTCAAGGGCGTCGTCGACTCACGCGTCATCCAGGACACGTACGAGCTCGATCCGGCGCTGGGACTCGCGGGCGGCGGCGGTTTCGACTTCCGTCACGATCTCTCGCCCATCGCCTTCGCGCTCGGCGGTCTCCCGTTCGATGCGCCCAAGTGGGGGCCGGGATACAAGCAGATGCTGCGCGAGTATTACACGCGCAGCGCCTACGTGCTCGCGCACGCGACGTCGCTCCCGATGGAGACGAACTCGATCACGCTCGATCCGGCACTCGAGGACGCGTGGGGGCTGCCCGCAATCCGGATGACGTTTGCCGAGCATCCCAACGATGTGAAGCTGAACGAGTACATGCAGGATCGCGCGATCGACCTGCTCGAGGCCGCCGGCGCGAAGAAGAGCTGGCGTTTTCCGCGCGATCCCTGGTTCCCGCAAGTGCATCTGCTGGGCACGTGCCGCATGGGCAACGACCCGAAGCGATCCGTGGTGGACAGGTACAACCGCTCGCACGACGTGCCGAATCTGATCGTCGTCGATGGCAGCAGCTTCGTGACCTCGGGACGCGGACAGCCGACGATGACCATCCAGGCGCTCGCGTTCCGCGCAGCGGAGCATGCGGCGCGGGCCGCGAAGCGCGGAGATTTGAGCTAGCCGAGCGACCGCATTTCGCGCGGCACCGCCTTGCGTAGGGGCGAGTCGTAATCCATCGTGCGAGCGGGCACCACGACACCAGCGTGCCCCTCCGCTCCAAACTTTCACAGAGGATTCTTGCATGCAGCGCACCTTCGGCGCGGCACGAGCCATTTCGGCCGCCGTGCTCGCACTTCTTGGCGTCGCCACCGGCTCGCCGGCTCAGAAGAAGAGGACGCAGACACCCGCGCGCACCGCCGCGGTCTCCCGCGACTTCCCGGATTCGGCATCGCTCGGCGCGCTCAACTTCCGGTTCATCGGCCCCGAGGGAAATCGCACGGATGCGATCGCGGGGGTGAAGGGCGATCCGAACGTCTACTATGCGGGTGCCGCCAGCGGCGGCGTGTGGAAGACGATCGATGCGGGCGCGCACTGGGCTCCCATCTTCGATGACCAGCCGGTGTCCTCGATCGGCGCGATTGCCGTCGCACCCTCGGATCCCAATGTGGTGTGGGTGGGCACGGGCGAGTCGTTCATTCGCAGCCACATCTCGATCGGCTGGGGGATGTACCGCTCGACCGATGCCGGGAAGAGCTGGTCGCACATCGGCCTCGAGAACACGGGCCGGATCGCACGCATCGCCGTCGATCCCACGAACCCCGATCGCGCACTCGTCGCCGCGCTCGGACACGCGTACGGTCCGCAGCCGGAGCGCGGCATCTTCCGCACGGTCGATGGCGGCAAGACGTGGGAGAAGGTGCTCTTCGTCAACGACTCCACGGGCGGCATCGACGTGCTGCTCGATCCGTCCAATCCGCGCACGGTGTACGCGGCGATGTGGCAGATCGAGATCCACACGTGGGGCCGGAAGAGCGGCGGAGCCGGAAGCAGCATCTGGAAGTCGACCGACGGCGGCACCACCTGGAAGCGCCTCCGCGACGGTCTGCCCACGAAGCCGTTCGGCAAGGTGGGACTCGGCATCAGCGCCGCGATGCCCGAGCGCATCTACGCCGAGGTCGAGACCGGCGATGGTATCCCACGCAATGGTGAGCCGCAGGACACCGGCCGGGTGTTCCGCTCGGATGACGGCGGCAAGCACTGGCAGCTCGTGAGCTCCGATCTTCAGCCCGCGGGGCGCACCGCGTACTACGATCGCATGGGCGTCGAGCCGGACAATCCGAACGAGGCGTATTTCCTCGCCTCGAACTTCACCAAGACCCTCGATGGCGGAAAGACGATGATCGATGTTCCGCGCGAGCAGGTGCCGCGCGGCGACCATCACGACATCTGGTTCGATCCCTCGAACGGCGACCGGTTCGCCGTCGCGCACGACGGCGGCGTCGGCATCACGACCACGCGCGGCCGCACGTGGCATCGCATTCAGCTGCCCATCGCGCAGATGTATCACGTGACGGTCGACAACCGCGTGCCGTACTTCGTCTACGGAAACAAGCAGGACGGCGAATCGGCGATGGGGCCGAGCCAGAGCAAGCAGGAGTTCTTCGGCACGGACGCCGGTATCTGGCGCGGCGAGTGGCGCTCCGTGGGTGGAGGCGAGAGCGGCTGGGCCACGCCCGATACCGTCGACGAGAATCTCGTCTGGTCGAGCGCGTCGGGCAGCGGGTCCGTCGGCGGCATCGTCACGCGCTACGACGTGCGCACGCGCAACATCCACGAAGTGGAGGTATGGCCGCAGTCGACCGAGGGCACGCCCGCGGACAGCGTGAAGTACAGGTTTCAGTGGACGTTCCCGCTCACCATCTCCCCGCACGATCACAATACGGTGTACGTGGGCAGCCAGGTCGTGCACATGACGACGGATGGCGGCAACACGTGGAACGTGATCAGCCCCGACCTCACGCGCAACGACAAGTCGAAGCAGACGATCTCGGGCGGGCTCACGCCGGACAACATCGGCGTCGAGTACGGAGATGTCGTGTTCGCGATCGCCGAATCGCCGGTCACGAAGGGCGAGATCTGGGCGGGGACGAACGATGGGCTCGTGCAGCTCACGCGCGACGGTGGCAAGACGTGGACGAACGTGACTGCGAACATCCCGGGGATGCTGCAGTGGGGCACCGTGAGCAACATCGAGCCATCGCGCTACACCGACGGCACCGCGTTCATCACCGTCGATGGGCACCAGGTGAACAATCGCGATCCGTGGGTCTACAAGACGACGGATTTCGGCAAGAGCTGGGCGCTCATCGTGAAGGGCGTTCCGAAGTCGCCGCTGTCGTACGCGCACGTGATCCGGGAGGATCCCACGCGCAAGGGGCTGCTCTACCTCGGCACCGAGAACGGCCTGTACGTCTCGTTCGATGACGGCGCCCAATGGCAGCCGCTGCAGGGCGGCCTGCCGCACGCGCCGGTGTACGGCCTGGCGGTGCAGCCGCATTTCCACGATCTGGTGGTGGCGACCTACGGGCGCGGCTTCTACATCCTGGACGATCTCACTCCGCTCGAGCAGTGGGCTCCCGCGACCGCCGCGAAGAACGTGTCGCTGCTCAAGCCGCGCGATCAGTACCGCTTCAGGAACATCGCCGATCCATTCACGGAGATGGACGACATCGTCGCCGGCCAGAATCCGCCGCGCGGTGCGCTGCTCAACTACTGGATCAAGCCGGGCACGAAGGACACGACGGCGAAGGACAGCGTGACGATCACGATAGCCGATGCGAGCGGCGCGATCGTGCGCACGCTCAAGGCTCCCGCGAAAGCGGGGCTCAACCGCACGAACTGGGATCTGCGCTCGGAGCCCACGAAGGAAGCGACCATCCATGCGAGCCCGCTGTACGAGAACTGGTTCCAGGTGCCCGGCGAGGGTGAGCGTGCGCCCGGCATCAGCCGCTACGCCGTTCTGGAGCCGCCCGGCACGTACAAGGTGACGCTCAAGTTCGGAGGCGAAGAGGAGTCGCAGCCACTCGTGATCCTCAAGGATCCGCTCTCCGGTGGAAGCGAGCAGGAGATCGCGGCGCAGATGCAGACCGAGCACGCGATCGTCGCCGACATGAACGAGGCGGTGACGGAGATCAACGCCCTCGAGGTCGTTCGAGGGCAGCTCACGGATCTGGCCGACCTCGCGAAGAAGGACAGCACGTATTCCGACCTCAAGGGATCGACGGCGGACCTCATGACGAAGCTGGTCTCGGTCGAGAAGCAGCTCTACCAGATGCAGCTCACCGGTCGCGGACAGGACGGGGTGCGCTGGCCGGCGCAGCTGGCGGAGCAGCTGTTCTACCTCGCCGGTTCGGTGGGCGGGTCGGACTACGCCCCTACCGCATCACAGAAGGAGGTCGCGCAGGTGCTTCACGCCCGACTGGTCAAGGTGAAGGCCGAGGTCGAGGCGCTGCTGAAGAACGATGTGCCGGCATTCAACGAACGGCTGCGCGGTCGCAGCGTGCATCCGGTGATCTCCGAAGGCCGGTAGCGAACGGCGTACGACTCGGCACATTACGCGGAGCGGTGCGCGCCTTCCGGATCCCGGGAGGCGCGCACTCGTTCGTGCTCCATCACCGCTCGCCCATTCGCTCGGTCACGATGTGCCGCATGCGTGTCACCCAGTATCGGTTCGTCAACCGCTCCTGCACGTCGTCGCTGCGGAAAGCATCGCGGTGCTCGGCGTGCCAGCGGCGCAACCTCTCCGGGGTGATGTCGCGCCAGTCATCCACCATCACCACTGGCAGTCCGTCGTAGAGCGCATCGAGTGATGAGCGCTTCACGATGACGATGTTGCCGAGCGCGAGCGATTCCCACGTGCGGTGGCAGTCCAGGCCATTGCCGTGCGGACTGATCACGAACGCATAGCGAGTCTTTTCGCGCCAGAGATCGAGGCGCGAAAGCTTGCGGGGCTGGAAGTCGACGCACGGATTCGCACGGAGCACCGACTCGATCGAATTCCGCGTCTCTCCGCTGAACGGCTTCTCCGGCATGTTGAAGTGGAAGTCGGCGTGCGCGCGCACCAGGCGATCGCCGTTCGCGGGCATCGCCGCTCGAATCTCCTCGAGCTCGGCCTCCTGCTGATCGGGTGTGGCCTGCCAGTGCCCCCACCGGCGTCTCGCGCTGATCGTGTGAGAATCGAGGCCAATGGGGATCGGGAAGATCTTTCCGCTGGCGTCCGTGCCATCGGAGTTCTGGGTGAACCAGCAGAGCACAGCGGGGTTGGCGGTGATGGTGCCCGAGTGCACGAAGCCGGAGGGGATCGACCAGTCTTCATCGCCGGTGACGAGCGCGAAGCGCGCGTCGACGTGCGGAAGGACCTCCTCCACGAATTGCGGCAGCGCAGTGAGCCGCACCCACACGAGATCGCCATCGCGAATGCCGGCGTACGCTCCGGCAGCAAAGCGAAGCGCTGGACGGCCGCTTCCGCGCTGCCGCCTGACAAAATCGAACCCGCCATTGTGATCGCACGACAGCGCGAGCCCGCGACTCCACACGAGGCGCGTTGGCCGGAACGATGATCGCGTGTTCAGTCGCGCTCCTGCGACCGCTGCCGTGACGTTCCAGATTCTCGCGGGCAGCCGAGTGACGACACTCATCTCGCTTTCACGTGAGTCTCGTCAGCCATGTCGGTAAAGAAAACCGAGCATTCCACGTGTGTCGCATCTCGACATCATACCTTCGAAAAACCGTCCGCGGAGTGACTCGGGAGCAGCATTTCCACCAAGAATTCTTGTTATGGGTGTGTCAGCTGCGGCGCCTACGCTTCGACGTGTCCCCTGATTGGAGTAGCACATGTTTCGTATCGCGCCACTGGCCCTGGGAATCGCTCTGGTGTTCTCGTCGTCCCAGCGATCCAGCGCCCAGAAGACAGGCACTGCACATAGCCGTGCGGCAATCGACTCTTCACTCGCGGCTGAGGCGAGGATCTCGCTCGATTCCGCCCGAGCCATCGCTTTGAGCAGGGTGCCGCATGGCACGGTGGCTTCCGAGGAGCTCGAGCGTGAGAACGGCCACCTGATCTATTCGTTCGATGTGAAGGTGGCGGGCCGCACTGGTATTCAGGAGGTGAACGTGAACGCGCTCACCGGAAAGGTGCTCGGCGTACATCACGAGGGCCCGGCGACCGAGCGCAAGGAAGCGCGCGCGGACAGCGCGGCCGCGCGAAAGGCGGACTCCTCACCCGCATCGCCCTGATCATGGCACGCGAGCTTGCGGAGGAGGCACCGTCCCCAACGGAGAATCCGTCTGCCAAAGCGGGTGTCCGTCTGGTCGTTTCACTCGCAGTGATCGCACTGCTCCTGTGGGGGTTTGCCGCGCTCGCCGACGGATTCGGCGAAAAAGGACGAATCGCGCGAGGCGATCTTGCCGTGCTCGATTGGCTTCAGGCGCACGGCACCGAAGGGGGCGAAAGTATTTTCGTCTTCGTGAGTTGGCTCGGAGCACCGGTTCTCGTCGCAGTCGATGTGGCCGTGGGAATCTGGCTCGCAGCTCGCCGTCTCTGGCGGTGGCTCGCGCTATGGTGCACCGCGATCATTGGCGGCGTGGTGCTCGACCAGATCCTCAAGCTCGCATTCCGTCGTGCACGTCCTTCCGTCGCGTCGGAGTTCATCGCGCACAGCTCATGGAGCTTTCCAAGCGGTCACGCCATGAACTCCCTCGTTGGCTATGCGATGCTCGCGTTCCTTCTGCGCGAGCGCCTCACGAATTCTCACTCGCGCCTGGCCGTCACCATCGGAGCGGCCATCCTGATTGCGGCCATCGGCTTCAGCCGCCTCTACCTCGGCGTGCACTACCTGAGCGATGTCACCGCCGGGTACCTCGCAGGCGGCGCATGGGTGCTCGCCTGCATCGTCGCCGAGCGACACGCGATGGGTCATCGAAGAAGTGAGTCACGTTCGTCGTGAGCGACCGTTCTCGGCCATGGCGACGTACCGCGCCTGCCCACGAGGATGCTTCATTTGCGATCGGCGCCCCGGCGCACCATTTTGGGCGGTGTCGAAGCACATCCTGACCTACGGCTTGATCGGCGGCGCCACCATCGCGCTTCTCAAGCTCATCGAGTACCAGTACCTCGTGGTCGAGCACTCCGTCGAGATCTATGGAGCGCTCATCGCGGCGTTGTTCGCCGCGTTCGGCATCTGGCTGGGCCTTCATCTCACGCGCGCGCGCGAGCGCGTGGTCGTTCGCGAAGTGACCGTGCCTGCCGCCTCGACGTTCGAGCGCGATTCCAGGCAGGTACAGGCACTGGGAATCACCCCCCGCGAGCTCGAGATCCTCGAGCTGATCGCGAGCGGATTGAGTAACCGGGAAATCGCCGCGAAGATCTTCGTGAGCGAGAACACAGTGAAGACGCACTCGAGCCGTCTGTTCGACAAGCTCGGCGCGAAACGGCGCACCCAGGCCGTGCGGCTCGGCAAGCAGGCGGGGCTCATCTCCTGAGTTATTGTCACCCTTCGGAATGAATTTCAGCGGGGCCGCCGAAAATCATCCGAAAGTATGACGCCGGATGCGCCCTGCATCGCTACTCTCCGATCTCCAAATCGACCAGGGAGCACGCAATGAGAAAAGTCATTCTGGTTTTCGGATTGATCAGCGGAGCCATCCTTTCGGCAATGATGATGGGGAGCGTGCTCTTCGCCGACCGAATCGGGTTGGGCCACAGCTACATCGTCGGGTACACCTCGATGGTGCTCGCCTTCCTGATGGTGTACTTCGGAATCCGGTCGTATCGGGGCAACGTGTCGGGTGGCACCGTCACGTTCGGGAAGGCATTCGTGGTCGGCCTCGGCATCACGCTCATCGCCTGCGCGTGCTACGTCGCGACGTGGGAGGTCGTGTACAACAACTTCTATCCGGATTTCATGGAGAAGTATGCCTCCTCCGTCATGGACAAGGCTCGTGCATCCGGAGCGACGCAGGCACAGCTCGATGCGAAGGCGCTCGAGATGGACAAGATGAAAGCGATGTACAGGAATCCGTTCTATAGAATGCATGGACGTTCATCGAGGCGTTTCCGGTGGGTCTCCTGTTCACGCTCGTGAGCGCGGCGCTGCTCAGAAGGAAGCGCAACGACAGCGGTGCGGCACCATCGATGGCCGGCGCGTCGGCGTCGTGACGCACGGCGTCAGTGCGACGGACTCCATCGATGCGCGAGGTCCAGTGAGGCCGGGAGGATGGCGAGTGCGAATCGATGACCGCCGGCCGTGGGAGTGATCGTGGCGGACAACAGCCATCGATCGACTCGACTGCGCGCGTGCCCGTGCGTGTACCGCACGACCGTGATGCCGGCGATCGTGCCGAGTCCTGCGCCGAAGACCACGTCGCTGGCCCAGTGCTGATCGTTGTACATGCGGGAGAGCCCGACCATGCCCGCGCTTCCATAGAGCACCGGCCCAAGGAGCCAGCCGGAGTGCGCCCACGAGCGTGAGGCTTCGCTCGTGAGCGCGGCCGCCGACGCGAATGCGGCGATCGTGTGTCCCGAGGGGAAGGATGAGTAGTCGTATCCCTTCCGGACTCCGCGAAGAAAGCGGAAGTCGCCGGGCAGCGTGTCGCCCACCGCGAACGGCCGCGCGCGACCCGTCGTCCATTTGAGCAGCCCGCCCGCCACCTCGGCGAGCACGATGGCTTCGGTGCTGTGCAGCCCCGCCGCCGCGAGCCCGCGCGCGTGGGTGACGCGCCCGACGGCGTAGAACGTGCCGCCGAGCAGGAGCACGCCGGGACTGCCGAGCAGCCGGAACGCGGTCGCTGCATGCTGCAGGCCGGCGCTGTGCTGGAGCGAAGGACGTTGCAGACTCAGCGCGATGCGCTCGTCGAACGGATGGATCGCCGCGGTTGCGGCGGCGATGCCGACGGCCGCCACGGCATCTCCGTGCGTGAACACGCCCGGCGGGGCGCCCGCGGAATCGGTGCTCTGGGCGAGTGCCGGACAGGCGCCGGCGAGCAGCACCCCGAGCCACGCGGCCGGCAATCGGCATTTGATGGTCTGCACAGCGGCGTTACGCCTCGCTCCCGGAGATGTCGGTGTATCCCACGCTATGGGACGAAGCGTGCCAGCAGCCCGGCGACCAGTGGACGGCGCGGTCTCCGCGGATGGATATTGAAGGAATGATGCCTCCCTCGAACGATGGAAGCCGCGGCGATTCGAAGGCACATTGGAATGCCGTCTACGCGTCGAAGGCGCCGACCGAGCTGAGTTGGTATCAGCCGCAACCCGCGCGATCGCTGGAGCTCCTCGAGCAGCTCGGCATCCGACCGGACTCCGCGATCATCGATGTCGGCGGAGGCGCGTCGACGCTGGTGGATGCGCTGCTCGATCGCGGCGCGAACAACGTCACGGTGCTGGACATCTCGCTCGCCGCGCTCGAGCACGCGCGAGCCCGGCTCGGTGCGCGGGCGTCGACCGTCACGTGGATCGAGAGCGACGTCACGAACGCCGAGCTTCCGGAAGGCGCGTATGATGTCTGGCACGATCGCGCCGTGTTTCACTTTCTCACCAGCGCGGACGACCGTCGGCGGTACGCGGAAGTCGCGGCTCGCGCGCTCCGAAGCGGAGGGGCGGCGATCATCGCCACCTTCGCGCTGAACGGACCCACGCGTTGCAGTGGACTCGACGTGGTGCGCTACGACTCCGAGTCGCTCGCGCGCGCGCTCGGCCACGAGTTCTCGCTGGATCGCAGCCTCGATGAGCTGCATCACACGCCGGGTGGAGTCACGCAGGCATTCACCTACACCGTGCTGCGCCGGCGGCTGCG
>Ga0207657_10008039_pt1 | contig 10759 bp, 9 predicted proteins | sample KBSC33metaG_FD_184316 | JGI IMG/M metagenome (GOLD analysis project Ga0207657, IMG submission 184316) | Corn rhizosphere microbial communities from Kellogg Biological Station, Michigan, USA - KBS C3-3 metaG (SPAdes) (version 2) | ecosystem: Host-associated > Plants > Roots > Rhizosphere > Soil ... | reverse complement strand
GGGGTCGGCGTGGCCCAGGCCGCGAGCCCGGGTGCGGCGCCGGCAACGGTGACGACCTCGACCAGCTCGACCCATCACAGCCACGAGTCCGAGGCCCGCGGCCGGGTCGCCGAGGGCGAGACGCACGCCCGCCACACCGGCACCGACGACGCCACCGGCTCCGGCCGCGTGGCCGAGGGCGAGACGCACGCCCGCCACACCGGCACCGACGACGCCACCGGCTCCGGCCGGGCTGCCGAGGGCGAGACGCACGCCCGCCACACCGGCACCGACGACTGACCGGCCGGCCGAACCGACCAGGGCGCCCACCTTCCGGGCGCCCTGGTCGCATGTTCAGGTCCGGCCGACCCGGCGCCGGCTCCACACCGGCTCCACCAGCCCGATCAGCACGATCGCGACGCCGATCTGCAGGATGTGCCGGATCCAGTCGATCCCGCTGGTGTCCCTGACCCCGAACGCGCTGGCCAGCAGGTTTCCGATGATCGCGCCGGCCATCCCGATCAGGACGGTCAGCCACAGTGGGATGTCCTGCTTCCCGGGACGGAGCAGGCGTGCGATCACGCCGATGATCAACCCGGCGATGATTGCCCAGATGAACTCCATGTCGCCCCCCGACTCGAAGCGGTTGATCGCCAGGATAGGTCGGCGACCACACCGCCGGCCTCATCCGTCGAGGAGTGCCAGGTCGAGCCCGGCCAGCCGCTGCGGGTCGTACAGGATGTCGATCGCGACGATCCGGCCGTCCGTGACGGTGAACCCCAGCACCGCGAACAGCCGCCCGTTGATCGGGACGACCGCGCCGGCAGCGCCGTTGACCAGGGCCGGGCGGACGAACCGGGCCAGCTTCCGCGCGGCCGAGGAGTTCTCCGCGACCGCACGGGCGCCGCGCAGCATGACCGTCGGCCGGGTCGGGGCGTCCCCGCCGTCGGCGCGCAGCACGACGTCCGGGTCGAGCACCGCGACCAGCCCGTCGAAGTCGCCGTCCCGGGCCGCGGCGAAGAACGCGTCGACGACCTGCCGCTGCCGGCCGAGGTCGGGATCCGGCACCGGTGCCCGGCCCTGCACCCGGCGCCGGGCCCGGCTGGCCAGCTGCCTGGCCGCGACCGGCGAGCGGTCGAGCATCGGCGCGATCTCCTCGTACGGGACGGCGAACATGTCGTGCAGCACGAACGAGAGCCGCTCGGCCGGGGTGAGGGTCTCCAGCACGACCAGCAGCGCCAGCCCGACCGAGTCGGCCAGCACCGCCTCCTGCTCGGGGTCGCTCCCCGGCTCCGGCGTCACGATCGGGTCCGGCACCCGTATCTCGAGCGGCTCCTCCCGCCGGTTCCGCCGGGCCCGCAGCATGTTCAGCGACACCCGGGCGACGACGGTGGTCAGCCAGCCGGGCAGGTTCTCGACGTCGCTCGTGTCGGACCGGCTCAGCCGCTGCCAGGCCTCCTGCACGGCGTCGTCCGCGTCGCTGAGCGAGCCGAGCATCCGGTAGGCGACCGAACGCAGGTGCGGCCGGTTCTCCTCGAACCGCTCGGCCAGCCAGCTCCGGTCGTCCATCGGTCACGCCTCTCCGTCGGCAGGGGTCATAGCGGTAGACCCGCGCACCCGCGCGGATGTGACCACTGGAGGAACCCCGTGACCGCACCCATTCTCGTCACCGGCGGCACCGGCACGCTCGGCCGCCTCGTCGTCCCCCGCCTCCGGGCGGCCGGGGCGGCGGTGCGCGTGCTGACCCGGCAGGACCGCGAGCCCACCGACGGCGTCGACTACGTGGTCGGGCAGCTCGACACCGGCGCCGGCATCGCCGCGGCACTGTCCGGTGTGGACGTCGTCGTGCACCTCGCCGGCAGCCGGACCGGCGACGGGGCGCGGGCCGGCACGCTCGGGCGGGCGGCGGCCGAGGCCGGCGTGCGGCATCTGCTGAACATGTCGGTGGTCGGCAGCGACCGGGTCCCGGTGGTGAGCCGGGCCGACCGGGCCATGTTCGGCTACCTGGCGGACAAGCTCGCGGCGGAGCAGGCGATCGCCGGGTCCGGCGTGCCGTGGACGACGCTGCGGGCGACGCAGTTCCACGACGCCCTGCTCATCGTCATGCAGGCGGCCGCGAAACTGCCGGTGCTGCCGGTGTTCGCGGGCTTCCGGTTCCAGCCCGTCGACGCGCGGGAGGTGGCCGACCGGGTGGTCGAGCTCGCCCTGGGCGAGCCGGCCGGCCTGGTCCCCGACTTTGCCGGCCCGGAGATCCACCCGATGGCCGCGCTGGCCCGGGACTACCTGCGGGCGGCCGGGAAGCACCGGCCGGTGCTGCCGGTGCGGGTGCCCGGCCGGGCGGCGCGGGCATACCGGGACGGCGCGAACCTCGCGCCCGAGCGCGCCGTCGGCACCCGCACCTGGGCCGAGTTCCTGGCCGAGCGTCTCGGCCCGAGGCGGCTGAGCCCGGTCGAGTAGCGTGCGGCCATGGTGTCGCTCGCGCGCCTCGGCGGCCTGCTGGCCGACGCCGCGCTGGGCCTGCCCCGCACGGCCACGCCGTACACGGTCGAGCACGACGTGGCCGTCCCGATGCCCGACGGCGTGACCCTGCTCGCCAGCCTCTACCGGCCGGCGGGCGAGCCGGGACCGCAGCCGGTGGTGCTGATCCGCACCCCGTACGGCCGGGACGGGTTCAGCGGCCAGGTGTTCGCGGCGCCACTGGCCCGGCGCGGCTTCCAGGTCTTCCTGCAGTCGACCCGCGGCACGTTCGGGTCCGGCGGCCAGTTCCGGCCGTTCACCACCGAGCAGGACGACGGGCTGGCCACCCTGGACTGGGTGCGCAAGCAGTCCTGGTGCGACGGGCGGGTCGCGATGACCGGCGGCAGCTACTTCGGGCACACCCAGTGGGCGGTCGTCCCGTACGCGGAGCCGCCGCTGGTCACGTTCTCACCGCACGTCGCCGCGGCCCGGTCGAGCACCGTCCTGTACGACCACGGCGTGCCGCAGGTGCAGAACGCGCTGAACTGGTCGGGGCTGATCGGCAGCCAGGAGCGCGGCGACCTGCGCCGGGTGCTGACCGCGCCGGTGCTGCGGGCCCGCTCCGCGCGAGCGCTGCGCCGGCTGCCGCTGCAGGCGGCCGACGTGGCCGTGGCCGGCGCACCGGTGCCGTTCTGGCGCGACTTCGTCGCGCACGCCGGGCCGGGCGACGGGTTCTGGTCGACCGCCGACCACGACTCGGTCGACCTGACCGCGCTCCCGCCGGCCAGCATGGTGACCGGTTGGTGGGACCTGTTCCTGCGGTCCCAGCTGAGCGACTTCGCGGCGCTGCGGGAGGCGGGCGTGCCGGCCCGGATCGTCGTCGGGCCCTGGCTGCACGGCGAGCCGCGCGAGCTTCGAGCGATCGTCCGCAGCGACGTGGCGTGGCTCGACCACCGGTTGCGCGGCGGCCCGGCACCACGCGGCAAGGCGGTGCGGGTCTTCCTGCAGCAGGCCGGTCGCTGGCTGCAGTTCGACGAGTGGCCGCCGGCGGCGGCGCGGCCGGTCGTGCTGCACCTGCGGGCCGGCGGCGGGCTGACCGAGGATCCGGCGGAGGACGGGGCCCGGCCGAGCCGGTTCCGGTACGACCCGTTCGACCCGACGCCCTCGGCCGGCGGCCCGCTGCTGCAGCCGCCCGGCAAGCAGGTCGACAACCGCGCGATCGAGTCGCGGCCGGACGTGCTGACCTTCACCGGCGTGCCGCTGCCAACTGACCTCGACCTGGTCGGCCCGGTGCGGGCCAGGGTCTACGTGCGCCCGGAGCTCGAGCACGCCGACGTCTTCGTCCGGCTGTGCGACGTGGATCCCGGCGGCGTGTCCCGGAACGTCGTCGACGGGATCCGCCGGCTCGACCCGCGTACGGTCCCGGCGCCGGACGTGTCCCTCGGCGCCGACCGGGTGCTCGCGGTGGACGTGGAGCTGTTCCCGACCGCATACCGGATCGGGGCCGGGCACCGGCTGCGGCTGCGGGTCAGCGGCGGCGCCTTCCCGCGCTTCGCCCGCAACCTCGGCACCGCCGAGCCGTTCGGCACCGCGACCACCGGCCGCGCCGGCACGGTCGAGGTGTTCCACGACGCCGCCTGCCCCTCGCAGCTGCGGCTGTCCGTGCTTCGCTGAGCCCTGGACGGAGGAGCCCTGGCCGCCTCCCGGCATCAGGCCTCGCCCTGGTCGGGGCCGCCCGAGCCGGCCGCGGTACTCCTGCAGCGGCACGAGGTCCTTTCCCACATGGTCAGCACCGAGCCGGCGGACCGCTACAGGAGCCCGAGATCGCGGGCGCGGTCGACGGCGTCGCGACGCCTCGTCACCCCGAGCTTGCGGTGCACCGACCGTACGTGGGCCTTGACGGTGTTCACCGAGATGTGCAGCTGGGCGGCGATCTCGGTCTGGGTGCGCAGCGAGGCCAGGTGGGCGAGCACGATCCGCTCCCGGTCGGTGAGCGGACCGCCCGGCGGGGTCGGCGGCTCCGGCCGGCGATCGGGGCCGGGGATCTCCCCCAGCAGGGTCGCGACGAACCGGCCGTCCGACTCGCCGAGCTGCAGCCGGCGCCGGAGCATGGCGTCGAGCCGTGGTTCACGCTGGACCACGAACGGGCGGCGGATCCCGGTCGGCTCCGCCAGCGCCACCGCGCGGTCGAGCGACGTGCGGGCCAGGTGGTCGGCCCGCGACCGGTTCGCCAGCAGCGCCGAGGTGAGCCAGGCCTCGGCAGCGACGACAGGGTCGTCGCTGTGCCGCAGCCCGGCCAGGATCGCTTCGGCCCGGCGGGCGTCGCCGAGGGCGAGCTGCACCCGGGCCATGCCGGCGCTGACCCGCTCGGCGCCACTGCCGGCCTGGTCGACCAGCGGCTGCAGGCGGTCCCGGGCCGCGCCCGGCCGGCCCCGGGCAAGGTCGATCTCCGCCTCGGCGATCGCCTGCCAGGACCGCACCAGGACCGGCGGCCCGTGTCCGCGACCGGTCGCCGGCTGCTCCGCGAGCGCGGCGCGGGCACGGTCGAGCTGCCCGGAGACCAGCAGCAGCCGGGCTTCGGCGGCCTTGAGCGCGAAGAACAAGCCGGTCTCGGGGTCGTTGCGCTGTGCCGCCAGCCCGGCGTCGAGCCGGCGTCGCGCGTCCTCCAGCTCGTTGCGTTCGAGGTGCCGCAGCGCGAGCGCGAGGTGGACCGCGATCGCCTGCGCGAGCTCGGTCCAGCCGCGGAGCTCGGCCAGCTCGAGGGCTTCGCCGGCGACGGAGTCCGCCGTGCGCAGGTCGCCACGTTCGACCGCGAGCAGCGCCCGGTAGCCGAGCGTGTTGAGCAGAGGCAGCTCGACTCCCGCGTCGCGGCTGGCACTCTCGGCCGCCAGCAGGCACGGCTCCGCCTCGCCGGCCCGCGCAGACCAGAGCAACGCCAGGCCGAGGTTGCTCAGCGCCGGTGCCTCGTACTGGGCCGCAGCCGGCAGCACGCCCGCGCCGGTCCGCGGCAACCGGTCGAGCAGCCCGCGAGCGGTTGCGATCACCGCCGGCATGTCGCCCTGGACGCGGGCGAGGGCCATGTCCCCGAGTTCGATCAGCAGCTCGGTCGGCTGCCGCGCGGCCGGCTCGCGCTCGCCGAGCATCACGCGGGCCTGGGCGACGTCCTGGGCCATGCCGGCGTAGTCGCGGGCGATGAACCGCTTCACCACCGAGCAGGCGCGCAGCTCCGCGGTCGAGCTGAGCGCGGTCACCGGTATCTCGGCGAGGAGGGCGGCGAACGCGTGCCGTTCGGCCGTGACCGCGCGCATCGCCGCGACCGTGGTCACCATCTCGCCGACGAGGTCCCAGTCCCGGGCACGGACCGCGTGCCGGACGGCTTCGAGCGCGTCGCCCCGCGCGGCGAACCAGCGTGCGGCCCGGCTGTGCAGCACCGGGATCAGCTCCGGCTCGTCGAGCAGCAGCTGGTGGCGGAGCATGTCCGCGAGCAGCGGGTGGTAGCGGAACCAGACGTGTCCCGGACCGAGCGAGACGACGAACGCGTTGGCCTGCTCCAGCGCCTCCAGCTCGCGCTGGCCGCCGCGTCCCCCGCTCAGCGTGTCGGCCAGGTCTCCGCAGAGCCGGTCCACGACGCTGGTCCGCAGCAGGAACCGGCGCCGCTCGGCGGGCAGGGTGGCGAGCACCTCGCCGGCGAGGTACGCGGTGACCGTGCGGTCGTCGCCGGTGAACTCGGCGAGCCGCTCCGCATGTCCGGTGCCGGTCGCGAACATGGCCGCCAGGCGCAGGCCCGTCGCCCACCCCTCGGTCCGCTCCACGACCGTCCGCTGCAGGTCGCCGGGCAGCTCGACGCCGGCGCCGGCCAGCAGCTGAGCCGCCTCGGCCGCGGTGAACGCCAGTTGGGCCGCGCGGATCTCGCGCAGCTGACCCTCGACCGCGAGCCGGTGCAGCGGAAGGCGCGGGTCGGACCGGCTGAGCAGGATGAGGCGGAGCGGGGACGGATGCCGCAGCATCGCGGCGATCCCGTCCAGCACATCCGGGTTGCGCACCTCGTGCAGGTCGTCCAGGACGAGCACCAGCGGCTGCGACAGCTCGGCCAGCCCGCTGAGGGTCCGCTGCAGTTGCGTCGGCCCGAACGGGTGCCGCAGCGCCAGCCCGCCGAGCCGGCCGTCCAGCGCCACCCCGGCACCGCGCGTCGCGGCGAGCAGGCCGGACCAGAACACCACCGGATCGTTGTCGTAGGAGTCCAGAGACAGCCAGGCCACCGGGTACGGGGCCGTTCCCATGGCCGCCCACTGTGCCGCCAGCATGGACTTGCCCCAGCCGGCTCCGGCGCTGATCAGCGTGACGCGCTGCTCGACGCCGGCGGACAGCAGGTCCAGCAGGCGGCGCCGGACGACCAACCCCGGCGGGAAGTGGGGGAAGGCCAGCTTGGGTTGGACGACATCACCGGCCTGCACGGCGAGCGCCGCACCCGAGCCGTGTGGTGACCCGGCCATCCGCGGCCTCCCGTACCGACCTCACCGAGCGACTCACTCTAGCCCGGGGCGCGGGCACGCGCCGGAAGACCGGCGACCGGTCCGCGTGGCTCAGCTGCCCGGCTGGTAGGGCGGGGCCTCTCCCCAGCCCCAGTGCGGCACCGGGGCGGTCTCCGGAGGAGTGGCACCTGGCTGCGAGTTGGCCAGCGCGATCCGCGAGCCCCACTCGAGGTAGGCCACGAACGCCGAACGGAACTCCGGGTCGTCGGGCAGGCCGACCTCGTCCGCGGTCTCGGCCAGCAGCACGACCCATCTGGTCCGCTGCTCGGGCCGGATCCGCAGGTTCAGGTGGTGACGCAGCATCCGGGTGTAGCCGCCGAGCTCGGTCGAGTAGGCCGCCGGGCCGCCGAACACCTCGCCCAGCCACATCGCGACGTGCTTCGGGTGGTCGTCCGGCATGGCCGCGAACAGCGGCTCCAGCAGCGGGTCGGCCTTCACCTTGACGTAGAAGCGCTCGGTCAGCCGCTCCAGTGCACCTGCACCGCCGGCCCACTCGTACAGCGTCGGCACCGCCATCGCGACCCCTCCCGTCGACGGCAAGCCTAGGCAGACCAGGCGAACAGCCCCGGCGTGTTCACGCTCGGCGGACGCGCCGGCCCCGGCGGTCGTGCCACGACGGCCGGCGGGGGCGGTGCTAGCGTCCCGGGCGTGCCGACGTACCGCATCAGCGAGGCCGCCTCGCTGCTCGGCGTCAGCGACGACACGGTGCGCCGGTGGGCCGACTCCGGCCTGCTGCCCACCATCAGGGAACCGGGCTCGCGGCTGGCCGTGGACGGCGCCGTGCTCGCCGACTTCCTCGTCCGTCGGGGCGCCGACGCCGCGCCGGTGACGGCGGCCGGGGCGCCGATCGTCGCCGAGTCGGCCCGCAACCGCTTCCGGGGGATCGTCACCCAGGTGACCCGGGACAAGGTCATGGCTCAGGTCGAATTGCAGGCCGGTCCGTTCCGGGTCGTGTCGCTGATGAGCCGCGAAGCCGCCGACGAGCTCGGCCTCGAGCCCGGCGTGCTGGCCGTTGCCGCGGTGAAGTCGACCAACGTCGTGGTCGAGGTTCCGGGACGGTGACCGTGGCGGCCGAGAACCCCGGCCGGCGCGGACCGGCAGATCAGCGCCACGGGTCGGGACGGATGAACGCGCCCACCGAGGCGCCTCAGCTGTCCAGGACCTCGCGCAGCCTGCGCGCGAACGCCTCCGGTTGGCCGGCGTAGCCGGACTCACCGCCGACGAATCCGCCGTGGTGGCTCGGGAACACCGTCGCCTGCTGGCCCAGCAGTTCGGCGGTGGCTATCGCCGTACGCCCGGTGAACGTGTCCAGGGACTCCTCGCCGACGGCGATCACGATCCGCGTGCGGGCCGCGGCGAGGGCGTCGACGTCGGGTCGGTAGCTGGTGATCGCCCAGGACCGGTCGGACAGCAGCGGGTCGTCCCGGGACCCGTCGTCGTCGGCCGGCATCCCGAACTGGGCCGGATCGGGCGCCGGCCGGGCGAAATAGTCGTCGGTGAACTCGCCGCGCCACGACGTCATCGCGATGAACGCGGCCATGCCGGCACCCCAACCCTTGGCCTGGTACGCGTCCCGCACGCCGGCCTGGGCGCGCCGTGCGGCCTCGGCGTCCGGGAGCACCGCGATGAGCGGCGGCTCGTGGGCGACCAGGGTGGTCACGTCGCCGGGATCGGCGGCCACGAGCGCCAGCGCGGTGACCGCGCCGCCGCTGCTCGCGAACATCTCGACCGGGCCGACCCCGAGCGCCTCGATGAGGGCATGCAGGTCGCCCGCCTGGACCTTCGGCGCGTTGTCGACCCGGCCGTCCTTGCGGACGCTTCGACCGAGCCCCCGCGGGTCGTAGGTGACCACGGTGCGGTCCGGGAAGTGTGCGGCCAGCGCTCCGAAACCGCTGGCGTCCATGGGCTGGCCGACCATGAACAGCGGCGGTCGCCCGTCGGCCGTCGGCAGCGGGCCGTGCAGGTCGTAGGAGATGTCGGCCTCGGGGGTCTCGAGGACGTGCGTCGTCGTCATGGCTTCTCCCGTGGTCAGAACCCGTCGGACGTTACGCCCACGGCGCCCGGCGCAAGGTCTCACCCTCTGGACGGCTTGCCGGAGCGGCGGATCGGACCGCGCTGGCAGCGCGGGCGCTCGACCGAGCGCCGGCTCCCCCACTGCGCGCCCGGGACTGAGCCGCTCGGCCGGTAGCGGGAGCGGATTGCTGCGTACTCGCTCACCCGCCCAGATCCTGGTCGGCCCACATCACTCACAATGTGTGAACTTCAGCGCCTCATCGATCCTGCCGTCCCGGCCGCAGGGTGCAGACGGCTCGCGCCGTGGACATGAGCTCGAGACCGAGGAGAGTGGACACGGCCATTCATGTATTGCGCGTGATGCCCTCTCGCCCGGCGGAAGCGCACAGTCGCAGGCGAGGGCCCAGGTACAGCGGCTGTGGGGGACATGATGGGTGGTTTGACCGCTCTGGCGGCGGTCGTGGTCGTCTACACGCTGGTCGCGTCGCAGTTGGACCGGTGGTGGATCACCGGGCCGATGGTGTTCGTCGCCGCCGGTCTGGTCCTCGGCCCGGGCGGGTTGGATGTGCTGCCGTTCTCGCTGGGCAACGAGACGATCCTGACCATCACCGAGCTGACCCTGGCCCTGCTGCTGTTCGCTGATGCCTCGGCGATCCAGTTGCGGGATGTCGAGGGCGACGCCGGACTACCCCGGCGGCTACTGTTCGTCGGGCTACCGCTGACGATCGTGGCCGGCGCGCTGCTGGCCTACCTGATGTTCCCGCACGTTGGGTGGGCCGCCGCGGCGCTGGTCGCGACCATCCTGGCCCCCACCGACGCCGCGCTCGGCCTGGCCGTCGTCACCAACAAGGCCGTGCCGGCGCGGATCCGGCGGGCACTGAACGTCGAAAGCGGCCTCAACGACGGGATCGCCACCCCGTTCGTCACCCTGTTCATCGCCGCGGTCGCCGCCGAGGAATCGCTCGGCGACACCGCCTGGGGACTCGAAGCGGTCAAACAGATCGGGCTGGCGATCCTCGCCGCCGTCGTGATCGGGTCTCTCTGCGGGAAGCTCCTCACCCTCGCCATCGACCGTGGCTGGACCTCCGATGTCTCCGAACAGATCGCGATCCTCGCCCTCGCCGTGCTCGCCTACGGCGGATCCGTCGCGATCGGCGGGAACGGGTTCATCGCCGCGTTCGCCGGCGGCATGCTGTTCGGCGCCGCCACCCGCCGCCGCCTGACCGAACCGGTCCGGTTCACCGAGACCCTCGGCCTGTCCGCCTCGTTCCTGGTCTGGTCGATCTTCGGCGCGCTGTTCGTCGGCGGACTGTTCAGCCAAGACCTCACCGCCCGACCGATCATCTACGCAATCCTGAGCCTCACCGTGATCAGGATGCTGCCCGTCGCGATCTCACTCGCCGGCGATCACCTGCGCCCGGCCACCGTCGCGTTCATGGGATGGTTCGGCCCACGCGGGCTCGCCTCGGTGGTATTCACACTCCTCGCCCTGGAAGAGATCGAACACGGCGGCGACGGCCAGCTGCTCCTGCAGACCATCACCTGGACCATCCTGCTCTCCGTGCTCCTGCACGGAATCTCCGCCTCCCCGCTCGCGGCCCGGTACGGAGCGGCGATCGCGACCGCGCGAGAGATACCGGAGAAGCAACCGTCCCGCGAGCCCTCCATCCGGCTCCGCGACCTCGCCGGACGACACCACGCACGCCCGACCGACCTGGCCGCCGGACCATCCGCCGGAACCGACGGATGATGACGTGACCACCGCAAGGGTTCCGGCA
>Ga0207657_10008037_pt1 | contig 10761 bp, 8 predicted proteins | sample KBSC33metaG_FD_184316 | JGI IMG/M metagenome (GOLD analysis project Ga0207657, IMG submission 184316) | Corn rhizosphere microbial communities from Kellogg Biological Station, Michigan, USA - KBS C3-3 metaG (SPAdes) (version 2) | ecosystem: Host-associated > Plants > Roots > Rhizosphere > Soil ... | reverse complement strand
ACGTCATCCTCCAGATGGCGGGGACGACCATGATCGCCTTCGGGGTCGTCTTCGTGCTCCTGCTCGGGGAGATCGACCTCTCGATCGCGTACGTGAGCGGCATCGCGGCAGTCGCGGTCGCCGAGTTCCAGCTGCCCTCGTCATCCCACGACTACCCGGGGTGGCTCGCGATCCTGCTCGGTCTCGCGATCGTCGCCGTGATCGGGTTCGCCCAGGGCACCGTCGTGGCCAGAATCGGGGTGCCATCGTTCGTCGCCACGCTCGCCGGCCTGCTCATCTGGCAGGGCGTGATCCTCAAGGTCCTCCAGGCGCGCGACTCGATCATCATCGAGGACAACTGGATCAACTACACCGCGACGTACTACTTCTCCGCGAACGTCGGCTGGCTGATTGCCGCCGCGATCACGGGCCTGTACGGGGTCGTGGCGCTCGGAGGGGTCATCGGCCTCCGCCGTGCCGGCCTCTCCGCCGGGACCGGGACGGCGATAACCAAGTTCGTCGCCGTTGCCGCGGTGAGCTTCGGCATTGTCGCCATCTGCAACCACGCCAAGCGTCCGACCGCCTGCCCGGAGGGCACGCCCCTCACGGAGACGTGCTACCGGCCGCTCGGCCTTCCGCTCGCCGCGCTCCTGATGGTCATGTTCCTCGTCGGTCTCACCTACCTCGCGAAGCGCACCGCGTTCGGGCGTCACGTGTACGCCGTCGGCGGGAACGCCGAGGCGGCGCGGCGGGCCGGCATCAACGTCCCGCGCGTCCGGATCATCGTGTTCGTGATCTCGTCGGTCATGGCCGGCGTCGGCGGCATCGTCCTCGCGGCGAGGCTCCAGTCGGTGAACCTGAACCAGGGCGGGGGCACGCTCCTGCTCGACGCGATCTCGGCCGCCGTGATCGGGGGCGTCAGCCTCTTCGGCGGACGCGGCGAGGTGCGCGGCGCGCTCCTCGGCGCTCTCGTCATCGCGACGATCGCGAACGGCCTCAACATCGGCGGCTACAGCACCGGCACGATCTACGTGGTCACCGGCATCATCCTCCTGCTGGCCGTCACGCTCGACACCATCGCCCGACGGCTCCAGGTGCGTGCGGGCCGGTGAGGACGTCCCTCGGCATCTGGGCGCTCGGTCCGATGATCACGCGCTTCGTCCCCGGCGGCTACCAGCCGCAGCACGCGAACGAGCCGATCGCGGTGAAGGTGCGGCGTGCGGTGGAGGGGCTCGGCGACCTGATGGACGACTACGAGTTCCACTACCCCGGCGAGCTGAACCCGGACAACCTGGACGAGGTGCGCGACGCGCTCGACGGCCACGGCATCGCGACAGTCTGCACCGGGCTGCACACGGATCCGCGGTTCGGGAGAGGCGGGCTGACGTCGGTCGACGCGGCGACGCGCGCCGAGGCGCGGAGGCTCACTCGCGAGACCGCGGAGATGGCCGGAGCGGTGGGTGCGAACATGATCTGCTGGCCCGGGATCGAGGGCTACAACTACCCGTTCCAGACGCCGTACGCGCAGTCCTGGGAGTGGTTCATCGAGGGGATGGCCGAGGCTGCCGAGACCTGCGCGAAGCAGGGCGTCAAGCTCTTCCTCGAGCACAAGAACTCCGAGCCCGCGATGAAGATCTTCATGCGGAACATCGGCATGACGCTGCACGTCATCCACACGCTGCGCGCGCAGGGAATCGACAACGTCCAGGTGAACATGGACTGGCAGCACCTGCTCATGAACGGCGAGTCCCTCGGCGAGTACGCAGCGATGCTGGCGGCGGAGCGGTTGCTCGGCCATCAGCATGCGAACTCCGGCTGGGGCACGTTCGACGACGACAACATGGTCGGCGCTACCGCGTTCATGGAGACCCTCGAGCTCGCGCTCGAGCTGCGGCGCGCGCGGTACGGCGAGAACGGCGAGCGGCTCGGCTTCGACCTCTACCCGTACACCGAGGACGCCGTCGCCGCGGTGAAGCGCTCGGTGCTGCAGTGGAACTTCATCTGGGACGTCTCCGGCCGGATCGACGACGCCGCACTTCGCGAGGCGCAGTCGCGCAAGGACGCCGTCCGCGCCTACGAGCTCGTCTACGCCGCACTGGGTGCGTAGACGTGGGGGAACCATGGGTTCCCCCACGTTAGTCGGCATCGACGTCGGCACGACCGGCGTCAAGGCGCTCGCGCTCTCGCCGGACGGTGAAGTGCTCGCGACGGCGACCCACGGCTACCCGCTCTCCACCCCGCGGCCGGGCTGGGCGGAGCAGGATCCCGGCGACTGGCTGCGTGCCGCCGAGTCCGCGCTCGCCGAGGTGTCGGCCGGGCGCGAGATCGCCGGGATCGGCCTCTCGGGCCAGATGCACGGTCTCGTCGTGCTCGACGAGACCGGGCGCGTGATCCGTCCCGCGATCCTCTGGAACGACCAGCGCACCGCCTTCGAGTGCGCCGAGATCGAGGAGCGCATCGGGCTCGAGCGCCTGATCGAGCTGACGGGGAACCGTGCGCTGCCCGGCTTCACCGCGCCCAAGCTCCTCTGGCTGCGCCGTCACGAGCCCGAGGCCTATGCGCGCATCGCACGCGTGATGCTGCCGAAGGACTACGTCCGGCTCGGGCTGACCGGCGAATGGGCGATCGACGCCTCGGACGCGTCGGGGACGCTCCTCCTCGACGTCGCGCGCCGCGACTGGAGCGCCGAGGTCCTCGACGCCCTCGAGCTTCCACGCGACTGGCTCCCACCGGTGCTCGAGTCGCCGGCGGTCTCCGGCCACGTGACGAAGAGTCCAAGTGACACTGTCTCACTTGGGACTCCGGTCGCGGCGGGTGGGGGAGACCAGCCCGCGGCGGCCGTCGGCGTCGGCGCCACCCGCCCCGGGACGCTCTCCGTCGTGCTCGGGACCTCGGGAGTCGTGCTCGCGCCGCTTCCGGCCTACGCGCACGATGCCGAGGCGCGTGTCCACGCCTTCTGCCACGCGCGTCCGGACACGTGGCAGGCGATGGGCGTGATGCTCTCGGCCGCCGGCTCCCTCCAGTGGCTCCACGACACCCTCGCCAAGGACGTGCCGTTCGATGCCCTCGTCGCCGAGGCCGCGGCATGGCCACCGGATGCGGAAGGGCTGCTGTTCCTGCCGTACCTCGCCGGCGAGCGGACGCCGCACGCCGATCCCGACGCCCGCGGCGCGTTCGTGGGGCTCGAGCTGCGCCACGATCGCGGCGCGCTCGTCCGGGCGGTGCTCGAGGGCGTGGCGTTCGGCCTCGCGGACTCGCTCGACCTGCTTCGCGCGCTCGGTGTCGAGGCAGCGAGGGCGCGGATCTCCGGCGGAGGCGCGCGCAGCCGCCTCTGGCTCGAGATCGTCGCGTCCGTGCTTGGCGTCCCGCTCGAGCTGACCGAGTCCGAGGAGGGCTCGGCCTTCGGCGCCGCGCTCCTCGGCGGTGTCGCGGGAGGCGTCTTCCGAGACGTCGACGAGGCGGTCGCCCGATGTGTCCGTGTGACGAGCACGGTCGAGCCGAACACCGCGTGGTCGGACGCCTACCGCGAGGCGCACGAGCGCTACCGCGCGCTGTACCCGGCTCTGCGGGCCGTTAGGGTGCCCGGATGAGACTCGGCCTCCTGTCGACGGCGAACATCAACCGCGCGATCCTCGCGGGCGCTGCGAAGACCGACCGGGTCGACGTCGTCGCCGTCGGAAGCCGCGACGCGGAGCGGGCGGAGGCCTACGCCGCGGAGCACGGGATCGCGACGGCGCACAGCTCCTACCAGGCGCTCCTCGCCGACCCCGATGTCGAGGCCGTCTACATCTCGCTCCCGAACGGCATGCACCACGAGTGGACAATGCAGGCGCTCGCGGCCGGAAAGCACGTCCTCTGCGAGAAGCCCTACACGCGCCATCCCGGCGAGGCCGAGGAAGCGTTCGACGCCGCGGACGCCGCGGGGCTCGTCCTGGCGGAGGCGTTCATGTATCGCCACCATCCGCAGACCGCGGCGGTCGCCCGACTCGTCGCCGACGGCGCGGTCGGACGGCTCTGCGCCGTGAAGGCGACCTTCACGTTCCCCCTCCACGACCTCTCGGACGTTCGCGCGCTGCCCGAGCTCGACGGCGGCGCGCTGATGGACGTCGGCTGCTACTGCGTCAGCGGGATCCGCCTGCTGGCGGGAGAGCCGGAGCACGTGCGCGGCGAGCAGGTCACGGGGACGACGGGGATCGACATGGCGTTCCACGGGACGCTCCGCTGTGCCGACGACGTCGTCGGCCAGTTCGAGGCGTCGTTCCGCTCGCCGCAGCGGCAGTCGCTCGAGGCGGTCGGTGAGACGGGCGTGCTCGTTGTCGAGGCGCCGTGGCGGCTCGACTTGGGCGGCAGCGTGACGCTCCGTCGCGACGGCGAGACGGAGGTCGTCGAGGTCGAGGGGGCCGATTCGTACACGCGCGAGCTCGAGAACCTCGCCGACGCGATCGAGGGCGGCGCGCCCGCGCTCCTCGGCCGCGCCGACGCGGTCGGGCAGGCCCGCGTGATCGACGCGCTGTACCGCTCCGCCGCGAGCGGCACGCGGATCGCCGTCTGACGCGATTCAGTCCGGACGCTCGACCGAGGCGATCACGTCGCGCGCGAGCGCGAGGGCCTCGTCCGGGGACAGCCCCTTGCCACGCGCCACGGCCGCCTCGACGTCGATCTGGGTCGACACGCGTGCCAGCGTCGCAGCGAGCCGCTCAGCCTCCACTGCCTGCGGATCGCTGCCGATCGCGTGGAAGTGCTCGGAGAAGGCGCCTCCGAGCATTGCGGCGTCCTCCGGCCGGCCCGTCTCCGCCGCGACCGCGGCGACGATGCCGAGACCATAGGCGGTGACCTCCCGGTAGGACAGGCGCACCGAGCACTCGAGGGACGTCGCAGCGTGCTCCGCCGCCGCGACGAGGTCGCCGCGCTCGAGATCGAATGTCGCGAGGTTGAGGACCGAGATCGCGACGCCGTCCTCGTCGCCGATCGCCTCGGCGATCGCGAGCGCCTCGGTCGTCGCCTCGACGGCGGCGTCGAGGTCGCCGAGCGCGTGGTGGACGGCTCCGAGGTTCGCGAGGATGACCCCCATCGCGTTCGGGTCGTCGACGTCGACGAACGCGGCGCGGGCGGCTTCGTAGTGCTCGAGCGCGCGCGACAGCTCGTCCTCGGCGTGCCAGCTCGCGCCGATCTCCAGCTGCGCTCGGCCCATCTCGCGGCGGTTGTCGACCGTCTCGAACAACGGCAGCGCCTCGAGCCAGAGCGCGCGTGAGCGCTCCTGGTCTCCGGCGACGAATGCCATCACGCCGGCCTCGCCGAGGGTTCGCGCGCGGAGCTCGATGTCATCGATCCCCGGCGAGAGTGCGACGCCGCGCTCGAGACGCCGGCGTCCTTCCTCGGCATAGCCACGGACGCGCCAGAAGTAGCGCATCGTCACCGCGAGCCGGAGCTCCTGCTCGGCGTCCCCGACGGCTTCCGCGTGCGCGAAGGCCGCGCGGATGTTGTCGTGCTCCAGCTCGACACGGTCGAGCCATGCGGCGTCCATGAGGCGGTGCCAGTACACGCCTGCGCCCTGCACCATCGAGAGGAGCCACGCGAGATGGCGATCGCGAACACCGCGCTCGTCGCCCGACGCGGCGAGCACCTCTGCCGCATACTCGCGGACGGTCTCGAGCATCGCGAAGCGTGGTTCGGAGGCGCCGCCCACTCGGGTCACGAGCGCCGCGTCGAGGAGGTCGTCGAGCGCGGTCACCACATCGATGTCGCCGACGACAGCCTCGAGCGCCTCGAGCGACGCGCCGCCGCTGAAGGCGCCGAGCGCGCCGAGCACCTGGCGCGCGTCGTCGGCGAGCAGCTGGACGCTCCAGTCGAGCGTCGCGCGGAGCGAGCGCTGCCGCTCCGGCAGGTCTCGCGCGCCTCGGGAAAGGAGCGAGAGCCGCTCGCCGAGGCGCTCCGCCGTGCCCTCGGGCCCGAGCGTCCGCGCGCGGGCCGCCGCGAGCTCGAGTGCGAGCGGGAGCCCGTCCAGCGCGCGGCAGATGCGCGCTACGGCGGCAGCGTTCTCGTCCGTGACCGCGAAGCGCGGATCGGTCGCGCCCGCGCGCTCGGCGTAGAGGCGAACCGCGGGCGTGCGCTCGATCGAGGCAGCCGTCACTTCGCCCGCTTCGGGGACCGGCAGCGGCGGCACCGCGTAGACGCGCTCGGCGGCGATGCGGAGCGGCGCGCGGCTCGTGACGACCACCCGCAGCGACGGTAGGGCGGCGACGAGGCGCGCCACGTCCGAGGCGGCGTCGAGCACCTGCTCGAAGTTGTCCAGCACGAGCAGCGTGCTCTCGCCCCCGAGCGCCTCGACCAGCGCCTCGAGATCGTTTCGTGCGCGAGACTCGGGGGCGCCGGTCGCCCGCGCGGCGGTGGCGAGGACGAGCGACGGGTCGAAGACGGGGGAGAGGTCGACGAAGATGACTCGTGCGCTGTCGGCCGCGGCCGCGATCGCGAGCCGCGTCTTGCCCGTCCCGCCAGGCCCGGTCAGCGTCACGAGGCGGGTGTCCGGACGCCCCAGCAGCGCGCGCACAGCGGCGACTTCGAGCTCGCGGCCGATCAACGGTGTCGTCTCCGTCGGGAGGGTGCTCGGCAGCGGCGTTGCGTCGATCTCCGGCGCGGCGACGTCGAGCTCAGGGTCGTGCCGGAGGATCTGCTGCTCGAGCGCACGGAGCTCCGCCGACGGCTCGAGGCCGAGCTCGTCCAGGGCTGTGCGCGCGTCCCGGTACGCCTCCAGGGCGTCCGCCTGCCGGCCCGAGCGGTAGAGCGCGAGCATCTGCTGCGCGCGCAGCCGCTCGCGGTGCGGGTGGGCGGCCACGAGTGCGTCGAGCTGCGCGGTAAGGGCGGCGTGGCGGCCCGCCTCGAGCTCGGCCGCGATGCGCGCCTCGTCCGCCGCCAGCCGCGCCTCGTCGAGGCGCGCCGCGTCGGCGTGCGCGAACTCCTCGCCGGCCAGGTCGGCGAGCGCAGGCCCGCGCCAGAGCCCGAGCGCCTCGTCGTACGACCCCGCGCCGACGAGCTGCTCGAAGCGGTCTGCGTCGAGCTCCCCCGGCTCGACCCGTGCGAGATACCCGGGCGCGCGCGTCACGATCCGGTCGGCGCCGAGCGCCTTGCGCAGCGCGTGGACGTGCACCTGCAGCGTCGAGCGGGCGTTGGCGGGAGGATCCTCGCCCCAGACCGCGTCGATCAGCCGTTCGGTCGAGACGGCGCGATTCGGGGTCAGGAGCAGGAGCGCGAGCACCGCGCGGGGCCGCCTGCCGCCGAGCGGGACGGGCTCGCCGCCGTCGTCGACCACCTCCAGCGGCCCGAGCAGCCGGAACTCCATGACCCCTCTCAACTCCTCCTTAAGCCGACCTGGAGTCGATCTTAAGCGGCGTCTCCGATGGTGCGTCGCGTCAAGACGAACCCCTTCCAGGAGGAGACGAAATGATCACCACAGGCCAGTCCATCACGAACTCCGTCACCGGCGAGACGCTCGTGTTCCGCACGACGTCGGCCGACACGAACGGCGAGTGCGTCGTCGTCGAGACATACGTCGAGCCGAACGGTGCCGTTGCCGCCGCGCATGTCCACCCGTCACAGGAGGAGACCTTCGAGGTCATCGCCGGTGAGCTCGAGTTCCGGCTCGGCAAGCGCAAGCTCGTCGCGAAGCCGGGCGACCGCGTGCTCGTCCCCGCGGGGACCCCACACAAGTTCCGCAACGTCGGCGAAGAGACGGCGCACTTCGTCTGCGAGGTCAGGCCCGCGCTCGGCTTCGAGCAGCTGATCGAGACGATGTTCTCCCTCGCCGAGGACGGGAAGGTCAACAAGAAGGGCATGCCGAGCCCCCTCCGCCTCGCGGTCATCGCGAAGCACCACTTCGACGACGTCAGACTGCCGTTCCCGCCCGCGTGGCTCCAGCGCGTCGGCCTCGTGATGGGCGCCCCGCTCGGCCGGCTGCTCGGCTTCCGGCCGACCTACCAGCCGCAGGCGCCGAAGGCGCCGACCGCGCTCGGCCTCTGAGCCCGGCGTGCACGCGGCGTCCCGAGACCCGCCCCCTCTCCGCCCGCCTGCCGCGGCCGGAGAGGGGCGCGGTGCACTCAGAGGGATGCCCGCAGAAACCGCAGGAGATTGGCCGACGTCACCGCCTCGACGTCCTCGCCGCTCCAGCCGCGCCGCTCGAGGCCCGCAACGAGCGCGGGGTAGCACTCCGGGCCTGTCAGCTGCTCGATCCCCTGACCCGGCTCGAGGCCGGGCGGTGCGAGGCCGTCCTTCGGCTCCGGCGGTGGCGGCATCGCCTCCCACAGCCGCTTCGTGAAGTCCCCGCCGAGGCAGACGCGCTCGATCCCGATCACCGAGGCGGCGTGCTCGAGATGGTCGATGACACCGTCGATCGTCCTCCGCTCCGGCCCGATCGCGATGGGATGGAGCATCAGCCCGAGGATGCCGCCCGCCGCGGCGAGCATCCGGAGCTGGTCGTCCTCGAGGTTCCGCGGCGACTCGTGCACGCTCCGGCAGCCGCCGTGCGAATAGAGGACGGGCGCGCCGGCGGCCCGCTCGAGCACCTCCGTGAAGACGCCGCGCGAGGCGTGCGCGAGGTCGAGGATCACCCCGAGCGAGACGAGACGGTCGACCAGCTCACGACCGAGCCGCGAGAGGCTTCCACCCTCCTCGGCCGCGCCGTCGGCGAACGCGTTCCGGCGGTTCCACGTCAGCCCCGCCATACGGACCCCGAGCGTGTGGAAGACATCCGCGGGCCACGTCTCGACGCCGAAGCACTCGACACCCTCGAGCGAGAGCATCAGCCCGATGCGCTCGCCGGCCTCCACAGCGTCGAGGTCGGCGGCGGACGTCACCTGCTTCACGTGATGGGCGTTCTCGCGCAGCGCGTTCTGGAACGCCGCGACCATCGACAGCGCCTCGCGCAGCGAGCCCTCCGGCTGCACGGCCACGTCGACGTAGACCGCGCACACCTGGAGGCCGACGCCGCCGCGTTCGAAGAGCGGGAGCCAGGTTTCGGCGAAGACGTTCGTCTCGCCGAGCCGGCGCTCGCGGTAGGCGACCTCCATCAGGAGGTCGACGTGGGCGTCCGCGATCATCGCCGCCCGACCCTACAGTGCTCAATCCGCGCAAGGATGACGGACGTATGCACCTCCATCCGCCACCAGATACGAAGGAGAGACAGATGATACGCACGCTGACCGTCGCCGCGACCGCCCTCGTGGCCATGCTCGCGCTGGCGCTGCCCGCAGTCGCAGCGACGCCGACCTACAAGGGAACCGTCGGCCCGGGATTCACGATCAAGATGGCGACCAAGCCGACCAAGGCGGGGAAGATCAAGCTCGTCGTGTCGGACAAGTCGCCGCAGCACAACTTCCACCTGACCGGCCCCGGCGTCAACGTCAAGACCAGCGTCGGCCAGAGCGGGACGAAGACGTTCACGATCACGCTGAAGAAGGGCACCTACAAGTTCATGTGCGACCCGCACGCGAGCTTCATGAAGGGCTCGTTCAAGGTCAACTAGAGCGGTGGCTCAGGCGAGGGGAAGCGGCTCGTACCCGTCCGGCGACACCCGCCAGGCCGCCAGCTCGTCGAGCCGCACGGAGTAGATGACGTACGGCCGGTCCCGCCAGAGCCCGATCCGCTCCACATCGGTGCGGGACGGGCGCGGCGGGGCCGAGACGTGCGAGTGCACGACCGCCTGCTCGAGATCGCGGTCGCCGATGTCCGCCCAGGCGACGGGATCCAGGCGGAGCTCGAAGAAGTACGGCGACGGCGAGGCGTTCTCGCCGGCCACGTACTCGACGGCCTGGTCGCCGTCGAGGAGCAGGAGCCCGCAGGCCTCGTTCGGAAGCTCGGCGCGGGCGTGCTCGGCGATCGCCGCCCGCACCGCGGCCGGGATCACCACCAGACGGTGGACTCCATCGACTGCTCGACACCCGCCTCGGGCGCGTCCCAGAAGTCGGCGCTCAGGTACTTCCAGCCGCCGTCGGCGAGGATCGCGACGACGACGCCCTCGTCGAGCTCGGCGGCGAGTCGCCGAGCGACGTGGATCGCCGCGCCAGCGGAGACGCCGCCGAGGATCCCTTCGAGCCGGAGCAGCTCGCGTACCGCGGCGACCGACTGCTCGTTCGAGACGAGCACCTTCCGGTCGAGGCGGCTGACGTCGAGGATCGGCGGGACGTACCCGTCGTCGAGCGAGCGCAGGCCCATCACCGGGTCACCCGGGAGAGGCTCGGCCGCGGCGATGACGACGTCGGGGAAGGTCTCGCGCAGCCGCTCGCCGGCGCCCATCAACGTCCCGCCGGTGCCGAGCCCGGCGACGAGCACGTCGACCCGGTCGAGCGCCGTGGCGATCTCGGCGCCGGTTCCCTCGTAGTGCGCGCGCGGGTTCGCCTCGTTCGCGTACTGGAACGGGACGAACCACCGCGGGTCGGCCTCGGCCATCTCGAGCGCGAGCCGCACCGCGCCGTTCGATCCCTCGGACGCGGGGGAGTGGACGATGTCGGCGCCGTAGAGCCGCAACAGCCGCTTCCGCTCCTCCGTCGCGTTCTCGGGGAGCACGCAGGTCAGCGGGTAGCCCTTGAGCGCCGCAACGAGCGCGAGTGAGATTCCCGTGTTGCCCGACGTCGGCTCGAGCAGCGCCCGCCCCGGCTCGAGCTCGCCCGACGCCTCGGCAGCTTCGATCATGGCCTTCGCGACGCGATCCTTGATCGACCCGGTCGGGTTCTGGCCCTCGAGCTTGGCGTAGATGGTCACGCTCTCCTTCGGGGAGATGCGGGGCAGCTCGAC
>Ga0207657_10008036_pt1 | contig 10761 bp, 11 predicted proteins | sample KBSC33metaG_FD_184316 | JGI IMG/M metagenome (GOLD analysis project Ga0207657, IMG submission 184316) | Corn rhizosphere microbial communities from Kellogg Biological Station, Michigan, USA - KBS C3-3 metaG (SPAdes) (version 2) | ecosystem: Host-associated > Plants > Roots > Rhizosphere > Soil ... | reverse complement strand
TGGCGGCTCTCGGCGAATTTCGAGCTGATGCGGAAGCTGGCGAACCTCCGGCGCGAACGCTGGCGACCATTGTGCAAGCTCTATAACCTCGGTCTCTGGCGGCGGCGGGGTCCTTCGATGGCGGGTGCGACGCGGGCGATCGGCGTCCTGTTCTGGTGCCTCGCAGCGGCTGCCTGCAGCCGCAGTGAGCCGGAGAAGGCTGCCTCCACGGCTGTGACGCAAGCGTCACATGCAGAGCGCCAAGCTCCCCGCGAGTTCGACGATTGCGCGGGCGCCGCGTGGTGCCCGCGCATGGTGTCCTTGCCGGCCGGAACCTTCGTGATGGGCTCGCCGATGAGCGAGCCGGGCCGGTTCGACGACGAGGACCCGAAGAAGGTGAGCCTGGGAGCCTTCGCGATCGGCAAATATCTCGTCACGCGCGGCCAATGGGCGGCGTTCGTGAAGGCCTCCAAACGTCGGACGCCGGCGGCGCCCTGCGCCTATGCGCCGTCGCCCCACCCGTCCTGGAGCGACCCCGGCTTCGCTCAGGATGGATCGCATCCGGTGGTCTGCATCTCCTGGTCAGACGCCCAGGACTACGCCCGCTGGCTCAGCGATCGCACCGGACACCATTACCGGCTACTCACCGACGAGGAGTGGGAGTACGCCTCCCGGGCGGGGACCACGACGGCCTTTCCATGGGGCGGCCAGGCAAGTCATGAGTACGCAAACTACGGGTTGGACGAGTGCTGCGGGCCTGCGACCAGCGGCCGGGACCGCTGGGAGTTCACTTCTCCCGTGGGGAGTTTTCCAGCGAACGGCTTTGGCCTGTACGACATGCAGGGCAATGTTTTCGAGTGGGTGGAGACCTGTGCGGATCTGGCGGAGAAGCTGCCGATCCCCAAGGGCGCGAAGGGTTGCTCGTACCGCTACGCCCGAGGCGGGGTCTACGCCGACCGGCCAACACTCATGCGCTCCGCGGCGAAGAATCTGGCTCCGCCGCCAGGCGACGTGATGACCATCGACAACTATCGCAGCGCCGGCTTCGGCCTGCGCGTGGCGCGCGACATCGCAACGGCCAGCCGGGGCTCGTAACCAGCTATCGTCCGCGGGAGCCCTAAGCGCCTCGCCTACTTCGGCGTGGGTGCGGGCGCAGGCGCGTTGGGCGCGGTGGAGACGATCGGGGGAACCGCCTGCTTGGGCGTCGTGGGAACCGGCTGGACGTCGGTGTGGGGCGCGGCCGTGGCCGGGCCAACCGCGCCTGGGGTGGAGGCTGCGTCGGGCATGGACGCGGCGACGTCGTTGTGCGCGGGCACCGGGGCGGTGTCGGTCTTGCTGCAGGCGGCGAGGGCGAGGGTTGCGGCTGCGGCGACCGTCAGGCGTAGGAGAAGGCTCATGGCGTGGTCCTTCGGGCAGGGCGTTCGCCGCCTCAACGCGGTGAGCCCGCCCCAGGGTTCCGGCGTAAAAGGAGGGTTCCGGCGCATAAGGAGAGCGCCGCCGGGCGGGGACCCGGCGGCGCGTACGCGACACAGAGCTGGAGGGCTCTTCATTAAGAGCAGGCGCCGGTGTTGGGGCCGGCCGCCTGCATGGACACGGCGCACCGCATCCAGACCGCCGAACCGTTGGGAGCGCGGCGGGCTCACCGGCCAAGTTACGCAGGCCGCCGAGAGTGTTTCAGCTGCGCCGTCCCGCAGAGAGACAGGTCGGCGCTTTCACTGAAGGGCGTTGCAACGAGGGCGCCAGCCGGGGACGCCAGCCCGGGGGCGCTAAAGCACGCAGTCGGCGAGGCCGTCGCGGCGGACGGTCCCGGCGGCGGCGGCGATGTGGCCGCCGCGGCGCTGGATGTAGGGGCCCGGCCGCGCCGCCTTCCACGCCAGCGGCTTGGGGATGATCGCGGCGAGGCGGGCGGCCTGGGCCGGCGTCAGGCGCTGGGCGCTGGTGTGGAAGTTGCGCTGGGCCGCGGCCTCCGCCCCATAGACGCCCGGACCCCACTCGATGGAGTTCAGATAGACCTCCATGATGCGCGGTTTGCCCCAGATCGTCTCGATCAGCACCGTGAACCAGGTCTCCAGCCCCTTGCGGACCCAGTCGCGGTGCGGCCACAGGAAGACGTTCTTGGCGGTCTGCTGGCTGATCGTCGAGCCGCCGCGCAGCTTCCGGCCCGCCTCGTTGTGGGCCATGGCCTTCTGAATGGCGTTGAAATCGAAGCCATGGTGTTCGCAGAACCGCGCGTCCTCCGCGCCGATCACGCTGCGGACCAGTTGCGGCGAGATGCGGTCAAGCGGGACCCAGCGGCGGTCGAAGCCGTGGCCCTGGAACATCCGCTCGACCATCAGGAAGGTCAGCGGCGGCGGCACGAAGCGGTAGACCGCTACCACCACGGCCGGGCCGACCAAGATGAACACCAGGACGCCGAGCATCGCCCAGCGGACGATCCGGCCGGCGAAGCCGCGGCGCCTGGGCTGTGGGGACGAGCGACGTGGGGCGGAGCGGTTGGCCACGCGGGCGTTCTTGCCTTTACCTTAGGGCGTGGTGGAGAACTGCCGTGCGCCGCCGAGGCGCGTCAAGACGGAGCCGCCCATGGATGTCTCGGAAGCCGTCGCCCGGCGCGTGTCGATCCGCGCGTTCAGGCCCGAGCCGGTGCCGGGCGAAACCGTGGCCGACATCCTGCTGCGCGCCGCCCAGGCGCCGTCGGGCGGCAACCTCCAGCCCTGGCGGGTGTACGCCATTGCGGGCGAGCCGCTAGCCGAGTTCAAGGCCCTGGTCGCGGCCAACCCGTTCGGCGAGGAGGCGGAGTACGACGTCTACCCGCCCAACCTGTGGGAGCCGTTCCGCACGCGCCGCTTCCAGAATGGCGAGGATCTCTATGCGACCATCGGAATCCCCCGGGAGGACAAGCCTGCGCGGCTGAGGCAACTGGCCCGCAACGGCGAGTTCTTCGGGGCGCCGGTGGGCCTCTTCTTCTGCCTCGACCGAAAGCTCGGCCCGCCGCAATGGGCGGACCTGGGCATGTACATGCAGAATGTCATGCTGCTGGCCGTCGAGCGGGGGCTGGACACCTGCCCGCAGGAATACTGGGCGCGCTACCCGAAGACCGTGGCGACGTTCGTCGGCCTGCCCGAGGATCACATGGTGTTTTCCGGCATGGCCCTGGGCTATCGCGCCGCCGATCATCCAATCAACACCTTGAAGGCCAGCCGCGACGCCTTCGAGGTGTGGGGCGAGCTGCGTGGTTTTGACTAGGGGCGTGCGCTGACGCCGCCTTGTCAGGCGATCGATTTCCACGCATCAGCATACCATGCCTTCTGTTAAGTCGGATCGTCCGCTGATCGCGCTCGCGCTGGGATTCGCCTTTCTGGCGCTCACCGTCATGGCGGCCGTCGTGATGGTTCAGCAGCAGCAGCGGACCTATGGCTGGGTGACCCACGCGCTGCGCGTGGAGAACCAGCTGACCGTTGTCATCTCACGCCTGCAGGACGCCGAGAGCGGTCAGCGGGGCTATCTGCTCACCGGCCGCAACGACTTCCTGGAGCCCTACGACACGGCTGCGAGCCGCGTGGAGGCCGACATCGCCGCGCTCGACGCCCTGGTCGCCGACAATCCCGAGCAGCAGGCCGCGGCGAGGCGGCTGCGGACGCTCGCCGCGGCCCGCGTCGCGGTCCTGCGCGAGACGATGCACGCCTATAACCGCGACCCAAACGACGCCGCGGCGATGGAGCAGCTCGGCCGTGGAAGGGCGCTGATGAGCCAGATCCGCGCCCTCGAGCGGGAAATGAAGGGCGAGGAAGAGGGGTTGCTGGCCAAGCGCAACGAGAAGGCGCGCCAGCAGGCCGTGCTGATGACTGGCGCCCTGGCGCTCAGCACGGTGCTGATCCTGGTGCTGGGCGTCGTCGCCCTGCGCGACGGCCGGCGGCGGCTGACCGAGGCGCAGGCGGCTCACGTGGCGCTCGAGGCCGTGAACCGCGAGCTGACCGCCGAAGCGGCCAGCCGCGAGGCCGCCGAGGGCCAGGTCCGGCAGATGCAGAAGATGGAGGCGGTGGGCCAGCTCACCGGCGGCATCGCCCACGACTTCAACAACATGCTGGCGATCGTCATCGGCTCGTTGGACCTCGCCAAGCGGCGGCTGGACAGCGACCGGGCGCGCGCCGAGACCTGCATCGACAACGCGCTGGACGGCGCCCAGCGCGCCGCCCAGCTCACCGGGCGGCTGCTGGCCTTCTCGCGGCAGCAGCCGCTGGCGCCTCGCGTGCTCGACATAAACAAGCTGGTAGGCGGCATGTCGGAGATGCTGCGCCGCACGGTCGGAGAGCATCTGCGGGTCGAGACGGTGTTGGCAGGCGGGCTGTGGAACACCTTCATCGACCCCGGCCAGTTGGAGAGCGCCATCCTCAACCTCTGCGTCAACGCCCGCGACGCCATGCCGGACGGCGGCAAGCTGACGCTGGAAACCGGCAACGCCCATCTGGACGACGCCTACGCCGCCGGGCACGCCGAGGTCGCCGCGGGGCAATACGTCATGGTGTCGGTCACCGACACCGGCGCAGGCATGCCGCCGGACGTGGCCGAACGGGCCTTCGATCCGTTCTACACCACCAAGGGCGTGGGCCGCGGCACGGGCCTGGGGCTCAGCCAGGTGCACGGCTTCGTCAAGCAGTCCGGCGGCCACGTGAAGATCTATTCCGAGCCCGGCGTCGGCACGACGGTGAAGCTCTACCTGCCGCGCAGCCAGTCGGCCGAGGATGCGGCCGGCGCGCCTTCGACGCCGATCGAGGCGCTGCGTGCGGCCGGCGAGGAGATCGTCCTGGTCGTCGAGGATGAGGAGCGCGTGCGCCACCTCTCCGTCGATGCCCTGCGCGAGCTGGGCTATACCGTGGTGCAGGCGTCCGACGCGGCCCAGGCCCTGACGGTGCTGGAGATGCAGCCGCGGGTGGACCTGCTGTTCACCGACATCGTCATGCCGGACATGGACGGCCGCCGGCTGGCCGACGAGGCCGTGCGCCGCCGCCCCGACCTGAAGGTGCTCTACACGACCGGCTACACCCGCAACGCCATCGTCCACAACGGCATGCTGGACGCCAACGTCGCCTTCCTGGCCAAGCCCTTCACCTACGAGCAACTGGCCCTGAAGGTGCGCCAGGTGCTCGACGGCGAAGGCGCGAACCGCCCGGCCTAGGACCGCCTCAAGCGGCGGATGCGGCGGAGAGGGCGACGGCCTCGACGACCGCGTCGATGAAGGCGTCGGCGTTGGCCCGCGCGGCCGGCACGCCGCTCACGCCCTCAGCCTCGAGGCCCGCGAAACCGCCGCCGATCGAGAACAGGGCGCGGAAGGCCTCCTTTTCCAGGAGTGCGGTGGGCAGGAACTCGACGCCGTGCTCGCGAAGCTGCTGGACGACGCTCTTCAGGGAGCGTGTGCGGATCGCCGCCGGCACCCTGGTCAGCAGGCCGCGGTGCATCAGCGGGCGGCCGCCGCGCCGCCCGAACTCGCGCACCATGTCGGCGGCCTTGATGGCCTCCACCGCCTCGATCTGAGAGCCGGTCAGCGGCGTCAGCACCAGGTCCGGCCGCATGGCGGTGAAGGACATGGCGCCACCGATCGAGCCCTCGGTGTCGAGAATCATCCAGGAGGGGTCGCGCCGCCGCGCCTCACGCACCGCGTCGCGGATGTCCTGGCTGGTGGGCGCCGGATGAACGGTGATGCGGTCCGGCCGATCGGGCAGGGTGGTCCAGCGGACCAGCGGCTTGTTCGGGTCGGAGTCGATGATCGCGACGCGGTGGCCCTGCTCGGCGAGGCCCAGCGCGAGCACCAGGGCCGCCGTGGTCTTCCCGGCCCCTCCCTTCGGACTGATGAATGCGACGACCGGCACGCGCGCCTCGATGACTTCCGCTGTTGTTTCTCACGCATAAGGCAGAATTCCGTCGCGCTGTCGCGGCGTCGCAACCGCCAGCGGGTGCGGGGTGGTCAGGGGCGGACGCGCTGCAGGCGGATCGACCATTCCGTCACGCCGGCGGGCAGCGGCGTCGGATAGAGCGTGAGCTTGTCGCCGACCAGCTCGAAGCGCCGGTCGCGGCTGGAGCCGCCGGCGTTCGGAGAATTGCCAAGCTCCATCTGGAAGGCGAGGACGCCTCGGGCGTCGTCCTCCTGGTATCGCGCACAGTAGACCACGGTCTTGGCCCACATGGCCTGAAGGTCCGCAGGCGCCGGCCCCGCGGCGGCCCATCGCGGGCGATCGGTGTCGCTGAACACCGTACACATGCGCCCGGAGGGATCGTAGATCATGTAGCCCGCCGGATGGCCGCCGAGGTCCGGATCGGGCCGGATGGAGCCGTCGGCCATCCGCTGGCGGGTTTCGACCAGGCGCCAGGCGCCGGAGACGCGCGGGGCGGCGGCGTTGGCGGCGGATGCCATCGCGACGGCGGCGAAGGCCACGGCCGACGCGGCGAGAGTCCTCATGGCCGGGTCCTTCGCCTCATGAGGTCCTTCCGCTTCATAAGGCGACGCTAGTCACGCGCGCCGGACGTCGGCAATGGGTCGCCAAGCTGAAGCGCGACGGAGAAGCCGCTCCCTCTGCCCGACCGACGGAGAGAGCGACACTTCCACGCCTATTTGATGAGCTTCAGTTCGCGGGCGGTCACCCCGCCATGCAGGACGCGGAGGCTCTCGCGCGCCACGGCCGCCTTGTTGCTGGCGGGGTTGGATCCGAATGCGGCGTTGGTGTCCTTGTCCAGTTCGGCCAGCGAGCGGTCGAAGACGCCCATGTTCTTGTATTCGACGAGCAGGATCACATTGGACTCGTGCTCGCGCGGCGAGTCCACGGCGAGGATCTTGTAGTCGAGCACGTCGCCGCGCTTCTTGCCGGCCTCCTGCAGCATTTTCCACGGGCCCGCGACATAGGCCATGTAGTCATCGAACATGCCGGGCTTGGTTTCGACATAGCCGATGGTCCAGACCGGGCCGTTGTCGTAGGTCCGCTCCGCCGTCTGGGACTGGGCGGCGCCGGCGGCGCAGCCGAACAGGATCGCGGCCACGATCGCCACATTCTTGAGTGTCTTCATCACTTGTTCCCCCGTCGATCCGTCCGGGCCCGGACGGTGCGTTGGACGCTAGGCGCGCGGCCGCCGGGGGCAACTGGACATTTTTGACCCAACCCAGGGTCGATCCGCTCGAAGCGTCTAGGCGGCGATCGCGCCGGTCTTCGCGGTTGCGGCGGTGCGCGCGGCGGCGCTGAGAAGCTGGGCGAGTTGGACGCCATAGAGCACGGCGAGCTGCTGCTGCGCGTCGGGCGCCAGGGTGACGAAGCCGTCGGGGCCGAGCTGCGAGAGGGCCAGGCGCTCCCCTTCGCCGAAGATCCGCTTCAGGTGGATTCGCGAGACGCCGAATCGCCTGGCCAGGGCGGCGAGCGCGATCGGCCCGGAGCGCTTCGGGGGGAAGGCGCCGTCCTCCGCGGTCTCGATCAGGAACCAGACGAGCTGCGAGCCCGCGTGGTGATGCAGAAAGGCGGCGATGAACGGCAGCGTCGGCGCGCCGCCGCTTTCGGCGGAGGTGACCAGGCCCTGGGTGTGGATGCGGGCGAAGGCCTTCAGGACCGGCGGTTCGTGCAGGCGATCGAGAAGGGCGCCCACCGCCGGCTCAATCACGCGTGCGGCCTCGAGCGCGACACGGAGCTGGGCTTCCCAGCCGGCGATGAAGGCGGTCGTTACGGCGTAGGCCGTGGCCGCGCCGCCGCGGCCCCGCGCGGCGGGCGCCACGTAGCCCAGATGCTCGAGGAACTGCATGAGGCTTCGCGCACGGCCCGGGCTCAGCAGGCCCGACTGGACGCAGATGGCTTTCAGCTTGGGCAGGGTCAGCTCACCTTCCGCATACAGATGGAAGGCGCACATCGCCGCCACGTAGCGGCCGGCGTCCTTGAAGATGCTGTCCAGCGCCCGGTCGCGGGCGGCCAGCGCCGACATGCCGCCCGCCATCGCGGCAGCGGCCTCGGCGAAGCGCGGGCTGGCCATCACCTCGCCGAGGGCGGACATCGGGTCGCGCCAGCGGCTCATCGCCGCGAACTCAGGCGTCTGGATCAGGGCTGAACTCCCCTGGGGAACAAGGTCGGGACAAAGCAGCCCAGCTTGCCGCTGTCCAGCAGCTTAGGGGCGCCGTGGGACCGCCTTACCGCCCCTGGAAGTCGGCCGGGCGCTTTTCGAGGAAGGAGGTCATGCCTTCCTTGAAGTCCTGGGTGCGGATGAGCTGCAGGAACTGCAGGTAGACGTGGTGGACATGGTCGTTGAACGTCTCCTCCAGGCCCATGCGCATCAGCCGCTTGGCGGACTGCACAGCGAGCGGGGCGTTGGCGGCGATCTCCGCGGCGATGGCCCGGGCGCGGGGCATCAGCTCGTCGGCGGGGACCACCTCGCTGGCCAGCCCCAGCGCCAGGCTCTCGGCTGCCGACAGCGTGCGGCCGGTGAAGATCAGCTCGGCCGCCTTCGACCAGCCGACCAGGCGGGGCAGCAGCCAGGTGCCGCCGCTCTCGGGCACCACACCGCGCTTGACGAAGGCTGCGGCCAGCTTGGCGTTCTCGGCCATGATCCGGATGTCGCAGCCGAGCGCCGTGTCCAGGCCATAGCCGGCCGCAGCCCCGTTCAGGGCGCAGATGGTCGGCTTGTCCATGGCGAAGAGAATCGTCGGCGGCGTGTTGCGCAGGTCGAGGTTCACCGAGACCGCTTGCTGCTGCTTCTCGGAGCCGATGCCGGAACCTTGGGTCGCGTCCACCAGGTCGAGACCGGCGCAGAAGGCGCGGCCCGTTCCCGTGAGGATCACCACGCGCACCTTGGGGTCGGCGTTGGCCTCGAGCATGAAGCGGCTGACGCTGGCCAGCATCGGGCCGGAGATGGTGTTCAGCCGTTCGGGCCGGTTGAGGGTGATGACCGCGATCCCGTCCGCAACCTCGTAGAGCACCTCCGCGGTGGGGTCTGCGGCCGTCTGGTCGGTGGCCGGCTTGGCCAGCGTCTCGCTCATGTCATCGCTCCGGAGCAGGTGTGCGCCTTCAGCTAAGCGCGTTCCAGCGATGGTGGGAAGCCGCTTGGCTCGTTGGGTCGCTGACCTGGCGATGAACGAAGTCTCTCGGCGCTGATCTACACAGGCGCCGAGAGACCCATCGCCTTGAAGCTGCGCCGTACGCTGCTACGATCTCTGCGCGAATCTGCGGGGGTCATAGGATGCGTCGAACGGCGATAGCCATGGGCCTGGCGGCGGCCCTGTGTGTCGGCGGGCAGGCGCAGGCCGGGGTGTATGGCGACGATCTCGCCAAGTGTCTGGTGAAGGCTGCTTCGCCGGCGGACGTGTCCGATTTCATGGTTTGGCTGTATTCGGCGCTGAGCCTTGAACCCGTCGTCAAAGCCTATTCGTCGATGACCGACGCCCAGCGGGACGCTGCCACCAAGCGCGCCGCGGAGCTCTTCCAGCGGATGATGGTGGTCGATTGCCGAGCGGAGACCGTGGCGGCCGTCAAGTACGAGGGGCCGTCGTCGCTCGAGACTGGCTTCCGCGTGTTCGGCGAGGTGGCGGGCCGCGGGCTGTTCGGCAGCCCCGAGGTGGCCGCAAGCCTGCAAAAGATGTCGAGCTACGTCGACAAGACGAAGTTCGAGGCCCTGGCCAAGGAAGCCGGCCTCCCCGTCGCGCCAAAGTAGCCGCGCACCCCGCCTCGGGTCAGCCGACCTCGGCGACGCCCGCCTCGCCGTCCTCGCAGCCCCAGGCGACGCGCTTGGCGTCCGGGGTGATGGCGAGCGCGGTGACGGCGGCGCCCTTTTCGGCCTTGAGGGGCACGATCCGCTGGCCGGTGACGTCACAGGCCCAGACGCGGCCGTCGTCGAGACCGGCGGCGACCCAGGGCAGGCCCGGCGCGCCCGCCACGCAGCTGACCATGGCGGCCTCGTCGTAGCCGATCTCCGCGGCCTGCTTGCCCATCGGCCCGGTGGCGCCGGCGAAGGGCCAGACCACGACGCCGTTGGCGCCCGAGGTCGCCATCAGGTTTCCCTTGCTCAGGAAGGCCAGGCTCTTCGGCTTGGCCGGATAGCCGCCCATGCGCATGTTCTTCTCGTCGGCGACGCGCCAGCCGTGCAGCTGGTTCTCCTGCATGGCGCTGATCAGGAACCTGCCGTCCGGGCTCCAGATGCAGCTCACGTGACTTCCGGCCCAGGCGAGCTTGCCGGGCTTCTGCGCCTCGATGCGCGCGTACCAGAGCCAGACCCCGCCGTAGGTCGCCGCTGCGAGGCGCCGCCCCTTGGGCTCGAAGGCGAGGTCGGCGACGGAGCGCTCGTGAGCGAAGGCGCGGGCGAAGGCCGGGTCGGCGACGTCGCGGACATGGACGTCACGGCCGGCGGCGAAGGCGATCAGGCCCGAGGCGGGGCTCGTGGCCACCGCATCGACCCATTTGCCGGGCAGGCTCGCGATCTCAGCCACGCCGGAAGCCTGCGACCAGGCGACGCGCCCGTCATCGCCGCCGGTGACGATCCCCTCGCCGGATGGGTGCGGAGCCGCGGCCAGCACCGCGCCGTCGTGCGCCTGGACCGTTCCGCCGTCCTCGAAGCGCACCGTCCCGTCGCCCAAGGCGAATAGCGCGCGCCCGACCTTGTCGAAGGCGACCGATGTTACGTAGGCGTGGAAGGCGAAGGCATGGCTCATGGCCGCCTGCGTAGTTCGGTGCTTCGGGCTTTACAACGCCGTGGCGGCTTGCCAATGGTCACCGGACTCTTAAACGACCGGGCGGCTTGAACCGCCCCAGGGAAGGAATCTACGCATGG
>Ga0207657_10008035_pt1 | contig 10761 bp, 12 predicted proteins | sample KBSC33metaG_FD_184316 | JGI IMG/M metagenome (GOLD analysis project Ga0207657, IMG submission 184316) | Corn rhizosphere microbial communities from Kellogg Biological Station, Michigan, USA - KBS C3-3 metaG (SPAdes) (version 2) | ecosystem: Host-associated > Plants > Roots > Rhizosphere > Soil ... | reverse complement strand
CTCGTTCGCCGCGATGACGAGGCCACGTGGCAGCCCGGGCCCGGGCCGAACGTGCAGGTCGCCGCCGGGCTCACTCATCGGGCAAGCCTGTCACGCTGCGCGCTTGCGCCACTCGATCAGCGGGCAGGTGTCCATCACCATGGGCACGCCGGCGGCCCAGGTCCGCTCGAAGGCGGACTCGTCGATCACGCCGAGCTGGAACCACACTCCTCCGGCGCCGACCCGCACCGCCTCGTCGGCGAACGGACCAGCCGCCTCCGACCGGCGAAAGACGTCGACGACGTCGATCGGGAACGGCACGTCGCCGAGCGTCGCGTAGCCCTGCTCGCCCAGGACCGTGGGGGCGGACGGGTGGATCGGCACGATCCGCTTCCCGTCGCGCTGCAGCGCCGCGGCGATCCGGTACGCGGTCCGGTCCGGGTCACCGGAGAGTCCGACGATCGCCCACGTGTGCGTCTCCTGGAGCATTCGGTCGACGGTCTCGCGGTCCTGCCAGTTCTGGCTCATGTCTGGTCCAACCATCGTCGGCCGGTGCACATTCCGGACGAGTCCACAACTAGGATCGAACCCATGCCTGACGACTTCCCTCTGTATGCACCCTCCGAGGAGCATCGCGAGCTCCGCAAGGTGGTGCGTGAGCTCGCCGAGGAGAAGATCGCGCCCTACGCCGCGTCGGTGGACGAGGAGCCCCGCTACCCCGAGGAGGCGGCCGCCGCCCTGCTCGCCGCGGACTTCCATGCTCCGCACGTCCCGGAGGAGTACGGCGGCGCCGGAGCCGACGCGCTGGCGACGGTGATCGTGATCGAGGAGGTCGCCCGGGTGTGCATGGCCTCGAGCCTCATCCCGGCCGTCAACAAGCTCGGGTCGCTGCCCGTGCAGATCGCCGGCTCGGAGGAGCTCAAGAAGAAGTACCTGACCAGGCTGGCACGGGGGGAGGGCGGCTTCTCCTACTGCCTGTCCGAGCCCGACGCCGGGTCGGATGCGGGCGCGATGACCACCCGGGCGGTTCGCGACGGCGACGGCTGGGTGCTCAACGGGGTCAAGCGGTGGATCACGAACGCAGGTGTGTCGGAGTACTACACCGTGATCGCGGTGACCGAGCCCGAGCGCCGTACTCACGGCATGACGGCCTTCGTGGTGGAGAAGGACGACGAGGGCCTCTCCTTCGGCGCCCCCGAGAAGAAGCTCGGCATCAAGGGCAGCCCGACCCGGGAGGTCTACTTCGACGACGTGCGCATTCCGGGAGACCGACTCGTCGGCGAGGAGGGTGCGGGTTTCGAGATCGCCATGCGGACGCTCGACCACACCCGGGTGACGATCGCGGCGCAAGCTGTCGGAGTCGCCCAGGGGGCGCTCGACCACGCCCTCGGCTATGCGGCCGAGCGCAAGCAGTTCGGCAAGCCGATCGCCGACTTCCAGGGCCTGCAGTTCATGCTCGCCGACATGGGCATGAAGGTGGAGGCCGCGCGCCAGCTGACCTACGCCGCGGCCGGCCGGTCAGAGCGTGGGGACAAGGACCTGACCTTCTTCGGGGCTGCCGCCAAGTGCTTCGCCTCGGACGTCGCCATGGAGGTCACGACGAACGCCGTACAGGTGCTCGGTGGCTACGGGTACACCCGCGACTACCCCGTGGAGCGGATGCTGCGCGACGCGAAGATCACCCAGATCTACGAGGGCACCAACCAGGTGCAGCGGATCGTGATGGCCCGCCAGCTGCTGGCGGGAGTGCAGAGCCAGATCTGAGCGTCCGCGGCCTCAACGCAGACGCGTGGCGATGACGCTCTTGCCCTTGCGTCGCGCGACAGTGCGCCATGAGTCGGCGAGCTGGGCGACGATGTCCAGGCCGCGCCCGTCCTCGCTGTCGGGGGAGGCCGGCTGAGGGCTTGGCCAACCGGCGGCGTCGTCGGTGACTTGCACCTCGACCCGGTCGTCGCGGACGCGCAGCTCGACGTCGACCACGCGCGCGTTGGCTCGGACGGAGTTCGTGACCAGCTCGCTGACGATGAGTGCGAGATCGTCGCAGAGCGCGGGATGCGCCGACGCCAGGGCTCCGCGAAGGCCGGACACCACGAAGCGGCGCGCGGCGGCGGGGGCGTGCAGGTCTCCGGGGAGCTGGGTCTTCATCGCTCACCGCACCAGCGCATGGCCAGGACGGCGACGTCGTCGGAGGCATCCTCGGTCCGCAGGCCGTCGACCGTGCCCAGGACCAGGGCCTCAGTCGAGGTCGCGGCAGCGCCGCGGGCGGTGGTCGCGAGTCGGCGCATGCCGGTGTCGATGTCCTCGCCACGCCGCTCGACCAGGCCGTCGGTGAAGCAGAACAGCGTCGCACCCGGCGCCATCGTGATGCTGGTCGACTCGTACGTCGTCGCTCCGATGCCGAGCGGCCAACCGGGGTGGGTCTCGACGAAGTGGGCCCCTGACGACCCGAGCACCAGGGGCGCGGGATGTCCGGCGTTGGAGATGGTCACCTCGCCCGTGCGCCAGTTGCCCACGCCGACCACCGCGGTCGTCAGGTGTCCGTCCTCGCGGATGTCGAACTGACGCGAGCACCTCGCCAGGACCTCGGCAGGACTGTGGCCGTCGACCAGGTAGGCACGGATCGTGAACCGGGCTCGCGCCATGGTGGCCACGGCGTCGATGCCGCGACCCGACACGTCGCCGACGACGAAGCCGAACCGGTCGCCCTCGAGGCCGATGATGCTGTACCAGTCGCCTCCGATGTCGACGCCGTGTGCCCCGGCGACGTACTCCGCGGCGATGTCCATGTTCGGGATCGCCGGGTTGCTCCGGGGCAGCAGGGCACGCTGCAGACGCTCGGAGAGCTCGCGCTGCTGGCCGTACATCGCCTCCACGGCCTGCCGCCGACGAGTGAGCTGGTAGCCGGCGCTGCTGGCGATCGCCGTCAGGAGCAGCCCACCCAGCAGGAGGAGCACGGGAAGCCGCCGGCTCAGCGAGGCCCCCAGATGGGTGCGCGGTGAGGTGACCAGGGTGAGCACCGTGTCGCCGAACGGCACGGTCATCCGCGAGGTGGTGCCGCGCAGGGGCAGCGTCGAGGGGGCGACGTCGGTCGTCGAGAGAGCGGGGAGGCTGGCCTTCGGGCCGAGGTAGATGGCGTAGTGCAGCTGGGCGAAGGCGGAGTCGCGGTCGACCGGAGCCCGACGGTCCGCGGGGATCGAGCGGTCGGCGTACACGACGAAGCCGGTCGCCGGATCGGCCATCGCGTACCCGATGCTGCTCCGGCTGCCGGCCGTCACGCGCCGCACGGTGTAGGACTTGCTCTGGAACGCCTGGCGCAGGTACGTCAGGGTCGAGTCGCTCGGGGGCGCCGAAGAGGTGCCGCCGACCTCCGCGAGCCGGGTCAGCTCGCCGTCCTTGCGGAACCACAGCGACGCGGACTCGAAGAGCTTGTCCTTGCCGACGTAGGCCGACATCAGGTTGACGAACGACGTGGCGTTGCCGTCCGGGCCGGAGAGCTTCTGCACGGTCAGGGCGGTGCTCAGCGGCTCCTGGATCAGCATGATCGCGGTCGACAGCACGGTCGCCGCCTGCTTGGTCTGGACGTCGAGCAACCGGTTCTCGGTGTTCTCGTCCACCCGCGCCGCTGCCCAGGTGGCCACGCCGGTCAGGAGGAGGCAGACGATCGCGAGGAGCGCTGCGACGGTCGTCGGACGCCTCGGTCCGGCTCGCCCACGATGCGGCTCTCCAGGCGACATGGTCAGCGGTCCGACCCGCTGACGAAGACGTCTGTGAGCCCGGTGACCTCGAGCAGGCGGCTCACACGTGCTGGGATGTTGGTGAGCAGGACCTGCTTGCTCTGGTCATGGGCGAGGTTGCGGATCCGTACCAGTGCGCCGAGGCCGCTCGAATCCATGAACGTCACTCCGGAGAGGTCGATCTCGCAGACGTCCGCCCCTCCCTCGAGGCAGGCGCGCGCCTCGCCGAGCAGCTGGTCGACGGTGGCGATGTCCACGTCGCCGGAGACCGTGAGGGTCGCGCGCTGACCCTCGGTGCTGGTCACGAACTCGGTCATGCGGCCCCCCAAGGCTTCCTCGACTCATGGCTCCCGGTCGATCAACTCCCCGTGGACCCCCACGGTTACGTCGGCTCGACCCTCGACCGCGCCGAGCGTACCGGGCACGACTGCCGAGGAGTCCTGTTCGGCCGATCGGTTTCGGGTACCGCGCTGGTCGTAGTCTCGCGAGAGCGAGTCAGCAACCGAGGAGGACACATGTCGCAGAGGCCGGGTGAGGGCGATCGCGAGACCTACGGCGAGCAGAGCGTCGACGACGAGGACCAACTGCAACCCGAGGTCACTCTCGACGACCGGGGCGTGGCGGACGTCCTCGACGAGGGTTACTCGCCGCCGGACCACGAGCCCGCCCACCTGCGCCACGGCATGACCCTCGAGGAGCAGCGCGAAGGAGAGACCTTGGACGAGCGGCTCGCCGAGGAGGAGCCGGACGTCGACCCGTACGCCGACGTGAACGACTACGGAGAGGCCGACCCCCGGGCGGGCCGGCTGGTGGCGCCCGACGAGGGTCTCGGCGAGGACCGCGAGTCCGAGGAGGTGGCCGCGGACGTCGGCATCGACGGAGCTGGGGCGAGCGCGGAGGAGGCGGCTGTGCACGTGATCGAGTCGGAGGACGGCCCGCTGACCGAACCGGCGTACGACCTCGTCGACCAGGACGAGGATCCGGACCCGGAGGCGCGGCCCTGGTGACGCGACCGGTGACCGGGCTGACCCGGGTGGCGATCCCCGACGGCAGCGCTGAAGCCTGGGTGAGCCGGCCGGAGGGAGACGGCACCTACCCCGGGGTGCTCCTCCTGACGGACGCGTTCGGCGTCCGTCCCCAGATCGAGAAGATGGCCGACCGCATCGCCGGGTGGGGCCACGTCGTGATGGCGCCCAACGTCTTCCACCGCGACGGAAGCATCGCCGAGCTGGCTCCCGGGGTCGACCTCCGCGACGAGGGGGCCAGCGCGTCGTACCTGGCGCAGGCGTTCTCGCGGGTGCGCAGGCTGACGCCCGCGCAGGTCGAGCCGGATCTCGATCGGTATGTCGACGCGCTCCTCGGCCTACCCGGCGTCTTGGACGGTTCGATCGGCGTGACCGGCTACTGCATGGGGGCTCGCCTCGCCCTGCGGACGGCCTGCCTGCGGCCGGAGGTGGTCGCGGCCTGTGGTTGCTTCCACGGCGGCCGGCTCGCCACGCAGGAGGACGACAGCCCCCATCGCCTGCTCCCGAGGGCCCGCGCTGCCTTCGTGCTCGGTCATGCGGACAAGGACCGCTCGATGCCGGCTGCAGCGATCGAACAGCTCGACGAGGCATTGGACGATGCCGGGCTCGAGCACCTGACCCGGGTGTGCGTCGGCGCTCCCCACGGCTACACGATGGCGGACACGCCGGCGTACGACGAGGGCGCCGCCGAGTGGCACTACGCCGCCCTGGCGGACCTCTTCAGCAGATCTCTGGCAGGTCGCTCGCCCGACCGGTGACCTACGGTTCGCGCTTCTGGCGGAACGCCGCGACCCTCTCCAGGGGGGACGCCTCCTCGTCCACGCCGAACACGTTGCCGTCGTCTGCTGCGGCGACGGCGACGGTCTCGTAGGTCGGGTCGGTCACGGCTTGATCCCGGTCGGCTGGCAGAGGCTCTTGGGGATGTCCGCGGTGCGGTCGGTCTTGACGAGGCGGAGCAGCGCGAGAGCACGGGCGGTGTCCCAGTGCACGGCGAGGTCGCGGATCGGCATCGAGCACGTCAGCCCGTCCTTGCCGTTCACCCGGGTCATCGCCCAGCCGAACCGGGCCAGGTCGACCACGCTGCTGTCCTGGTCGACCTTCAACGACGACGTCGCTGCCATGTTCACCCGGTAGTACCGGAAGGGGTTGAGCACGGTCCACGGCGACTTCACCTCGGCGCCGATGCCGCTGACCACCTCGCGCTGGTGGCGGGCCCGGTCGATGTCGCCGATGCCCGAGGTGTGCCGTGACCGGGCGTAGCCGAGCGCGGTGATTCCGTTGACGTGCTGGCACCCCTTCTTGATGTTCAGGTTCGCCCGCCGGTCGACCATCCGCTTCGTCGGGCAGATCTCGATGCCGCCGACGGCGTCGACGGAGTTGACGAACCCGCCGAAGCCGATCTCGACGTAGTGGTCGATGCGCACCCCGGTGCTCTGCTCGATCGTCCGCACGAGCAGGGGCGCACCGCCGTACGCGAACGCCGCGTTGATCTTGGTGGTGCCGTGCCCGGGGATCGGGACGATCGAGTCACGCGGGATCGACAGCAGCAGACTCGGTCCGGAGCCGGTGTGCAGCAGCATGATCGTGTCGGTCCGCTGTCCCACGTCGCCGACTCCGCCGGTGCCGAGCCGACGGTTCTCCGCCCTGGTCAGGCCCTTGCGGCTGTCGGAGCCGACGAGAAGGTACGTCGTGCCCGGCTGCGCCGCCGGCCGGGCTCCGCTGGGCGTGGCGTCGACCTGGTCGATGCGCTTCCAGGCGAGGACCGGGACCGCGACCAGGTAGGTGATCCACGCGACGAGCAGTAGGAGGACGAGCTTGCCGAACGGGAAGCGACGCCGCCGGTCGGGCGCGGAGGTGGTACGAGGTGCAGGTGTCGGCGCGGGGCGATCCGGAGCGTGTGCGTACTGGTCGCGCTTCGAGGCACGCGGGATCACGCGAGTCGGCTCGGGGTCGTCCGCCGGGGTGGAGGCACGTGGTTCGCGGCCGTAGAGCCAGTCGAACTCGGGCGGATCGGATCGGTCCGGCATGGCCGAGACGCTACAGGGCAGCGCATGGGCAAGGATGGACACATGGATCCGCTGCCCCCGTCGTACGGCCGGGTCTCGCTCAGTCTGCTGGCCGGACAGGAGCACGTGAACCTGCTCGGCAACGTGCACGGCGGCGAGGTGATGCGGCTGGTGGACTCGACCGCCGGCGCGGCGGCGGGGCGGCACAGCGGGGGCCCCGCTGTGACAGCGGCCATGGACGAGATGGCGTTCCTGGCGCCGGTGCACGTCGGCGACATCCTGCGCGCGGAGGCCCAGGTCAACTGGGCGGGGCGTACGTCGATGGAGGTCGGCGTACGCGTGGAGACCGAGCCGTGGAACCAGGCCGGCACCGAACCGGTCCACGTGGCGTCGGCGTACCTGGTCTTCGTGGCGGTCGGCGTCGACGGCGCGCCTCGTGAGGTGCCTCCGCTCGCTCCGGAGACCCCTGACGAGGTGCGTCGGATGCGGGAGGCGGACATCCGGCGGGCGCACCGGCTCGCACGCAAGGAGGAGATCCTCGCGGCGCGCCGCGACTGAGTGACGCAAGTGACTGGTGATACTGAGCGCCATGCAGTCCCCACTCGCCGGCGGTGCCGCCGTGGACGCCCGCAGGGAGCTCGGACGGATCCGCTTCCGTCGGGCGGTGGCGCTGATGGTGATGACGCTGGTGCTGCCCGGCTCGGCCCAGCTGGTCGCCGGGCGCAGGCAGGTCGGCCGGATCGCGATGCGGGTCTGGTTCGGCCTGGTCCTCAGCGGCCTGTTCCTGGTGCTCGTCGAGCTGGTGTCGCACAGCTTCGTGTTCTGGTTCCTGTCCAACACGGTCGTGCTCGGGCTGGTCCGGCTGGTGCTGATGTGCCTGGCGGTCGGGTGGGCGTTCCTGCTCGTCGACGCGTGGCGGATCGGGGAGCCGCTCGCGCTGCGCCAGAAGCAGCGACTCGCGATGGTCGGCATCAACGGTCTGCTCTGCTTCTCGGTGGCCGGGAGCCTGTTGTTCGCCTCGCACCTGGTCAACGTGCACAAGGACTGGCTGCTCGCGACGTTCGCCAGCGGGCCCGCCAGCGGTGCGCACGACGGGCGTTACAACGTGCTTCTCCTGGGGGGCGACTCCGGTGCCGACCGTTGGGGTCTGCGGACCGACAGCATCACGGTCGCCAGCATCGACGAGGCGACCGGCCGCACGGTGCTGTTCGGCCTCCCTCGCAACATGTTGAACTTCCCGTTCGCCAAGGGCTCGATCATGGCCGAGCAGTTCCCGCGGGGCTACGACTGCGGCAACACCTGCGAGCTCAACTCACTGGCGACCTGGGCCGCGGACCACAAGGCGCTGTTCAAGGGCGTCGCGAACCCGGGCGTCGAGGCCACCACCGAAGCGGTCGAGGGCATCACCGGCCTGAAGATCAACTACTACGCGATGGTCAACCTCAAGGGGTTCCGCAAGATGGTCGACGCCGTCGGGGGAGTCACCCTCAACGTCCGTGACCGGATCCCGATCGGTGGCGTCGGCGGCCCGGTCACGGGCTACATCAAGCCGGGGAAGCGCAAGCTCGACGGCTACGAGACGCTGTGGTTCGCGCGGTCGCGCGAGTCGGCGGACGACTACTCGCGGATGGCGCGGCAGAAGTGCGTGATGAACGCGATGCTGCAGCAGCTGAGCCCGGAGACCGTCGTGACGAAGTTCGAGAAGATCACCAAGGCGAGCGAGGAGCTCATCTCCACGGACCTGCCGCTCTCGGAGGTGGACCGGTTCATCGAGCTGGCCCTGAAGGCGCGCAGCCAGCCGGTGAGGACGGTCTCGTTCGTCCCTCCGATGATCAACACCGGGCACCCCGACATCGCGAAGATCCACGACACGGTGCGTGCTGCGCTCGCGCCGAAGAAGACGAGGAAGGCGTCCTCGAAGGGCGGGAGCGCAACCAGGCCACCGACGGTCAAACCCGCGACCCAGGGCACCACCGGCGGAGCCATCGGCAACCTGCACAGCGGGTACGCCGCCAACCAGGCCGACGACCTCGGCTCCGCCTGCTGAGGCCACGGGGCCTCGACGGCCGCGACCACCGGGAAGATTAGGGTTCGGGTCGTGCCCCCACCAGCGCGCGTCGTCGCGGTCGTCGTGACCTGGAACCGGCTCGCGCTGCTGCGGGAGTCCCTCGAGGCCGTGCTCGCCCAGACGTACGCGCCGGCGGCCGTCGTCGTCGTGGACAACCACTCCACGGACGGCACCAGGGAGATCCTCGACTCGGCATGTGCTGACGAGCCTCGCCTCGACGTCGTCCATCTGCGCACCAACACCGGCGGAGCCGGCGGCTTCGCGATGGGGGTCGAGCGGGCGCTGGTCCACGACGCCGACCTGGTCTGGCTGCTCGACGACGACACCGTGCCGACACCGACCGCCGCAGCCGAGCTGGTCCGCACGTGGGAGCTGCACCGTGACGACTCCGGTCGCCCTCCTGCCGTGCTGGCGAGCCGGGTCGTGTGGACCGACGGCCGGGACCATCCCATGAACACGCCGCGGCGCAAGCCCGGGGCGAGCACGGCCGAGGTCGCGAGCGCACACGCGGTGGGCGCCGTCCCGATCCGCTCGGCGTCGTTCGTCTCGCTCATGTGTGACGCCGACCGGGTCCGCGAACGTGGCCTGCCGGTGGCCGACTACTTCTTGTGGAACGACGACTTCGAGTACTCCACCCGGCTGATCCGCGGCGGTACGGGGCTGTACTGCCCGGCCAGCGTCGTGGTGCACAAGACCGGGGTGTTCGGGTCGACCGACGCCGACCCGGGTGAGCGCTTCTTCTACGAGGTGCGCAACAAGCTGTGGATGTTCGGACGGTCACGCAGTCTGAGCGGACCCGAGAAGCTCGTGTACGGCGCCGCAACCGGACGGCGTTGGGTGCGGACCTTCGCACGGTCCTCGAACCGCCGGGTGCTCCGGCGCGCACTGGGTCGCGGGGTGGCGGCCGGGATCCGCCGCCCCCGTCCGAACGCCGAGGTCCTGGCCGCTGCCCGCCCGGTCCTGGCGCCGGTGGGGGTGCGTCAACCGTTCACGTTGCTGGTCAGCACCTATGGCCGCGACGACCCGGATTTCCTCCACGAGGCCGTCTTGTCCTCGACCACGGCCCAGACCCGGCCACCGGACGAAGTCGTCCTCGTCCAGGACGGGCCCGTGCCTGCTGGGCTCGCGGACCGGATCAGGCAGCTCGTCACCGAGCTCCCGATGCCGGTCGTCCACCTGGAGCTGCCTGCCAACGTCGGCCTCGGGCCCGCGCTCGACGCAGGTCTCGCGGCGAGCAGTCACGAGATCGTCGCGCGGATGGACGCCGACGACGTCAGCCTCCCCGACCGGTTCGAGCGCCAGGTCGCCGTCATCGAGGCGGGGGCCGACATCGTCGGCTCGGGGCTGCTGGAGTTCGGCGGCTCTGTCGACGAGGTGGTCGGGCGACGTACGCCTCCGACCGACGCCGACGAGATCCGCAGGGTGATCCGCTTCCGAGACCCGTTCAACCATCCGACCGTCGTCTACCGGCGCAGCGCCGTCCTCGCGGCGGGCGGGTACACCGACATGGCGCTGCTGGAGGACTACCTGCTCTTCACCCGCATGGTGGAGGCCGGTGCCACGCCGGCGAACCTGGCCGAGCCGTTGGTTTACTACCGGGTCGGCTCGGGTGCGTACGCACGCCGCGGCGGCACCGCCCTGCTGCGCAGCGAGCTGCGGCTGCAACGTCGCTTCCGCGAGCTCGGCATCACCTCGCGCACGGAGTACCTGCGCAACGTCGTCGTGCGGGGTGGCTACCGGCTGGTGCCCCAGGGTGTGAGAAAGGTCGCGTACCGCCGCTTGCTGGCGAACAGGAGTGGCACCACACCCGGCTAGACTGACGCGGGCTCATCTGTCTATGAGGAGTGTGTGTGGACCCCGATCTCGTCGTCGTCGGATCCGGATTCTTCGGTCTGACCGTCGCTGAGCGCTGCGCGGCCGAGCTGGGCCTGCGGGTGCTGGTGCTCGAG
>Ga0207657_10008034_pt1 | contig 10761 bp, 10 predicted proteins | sample KBSC33metaG_FD_184316 | JGI IMG/M metagenome (GOLD analysis project Ga0207657, IMG submission 184316) | Corn rhizosphere microbial communities from Kellogg Biological Station, Michigan, USA - KBS C3-3 metaG (SPAdes) (version 2) | ecosystem: Host-associated > Plants > Roots > Rhizosphere > Soil ... | reverse complement strand
ATCGACCTGAAAATCCTCGACCCGCGCATGAAGGACTTCCTGCCGGCCTACGCCACCGCCGGCAGCGCGGGCCTCGACCTGCGCGCCTGCATCGAGGCGCCCATGACCATCGAGCCCGGCCAGACCGTCCTCGTGCCGACCGGCCTCGCCATCCACATCGGCGATCCGGGCTATGCCGCGATGATCCTGCCGCGCAGTGGACTCGGCCATAAGAACGGCATCGTTCTGGGTAATCTGGTAGGCTTGATCGACTCCGATTACCAGGGCCAGTTGATGGTCTCGACCTGGAATCGCGGCCAATCGACGTTCACGTTGCAGCCGATGGACCGCCTGGCGCAGCTGATCGTGGTGCCTGTCCTGCAGGTAGGCTTCAACGTCGTGGAGGATTTCGCAACGAGCGACCGGGGTGACGGAGGTTTCGGCTCCACCGGCAAACACTAGAATGAGGAGCACATGACCGGCATTCATCGTCAGCGCCCCGCGGGCTTCAAGACGTCCGCGCTGGGCATCACCGCAGCCCTGCTGCTGTCGGCCTGCGCCACGCAGGCACCGCGCCAGCCGTCCACCGCGCCGCGCATCATCGAACGCAACGCGGAAGCGCCGTCCCTGACGCCGCACATGGCCGCCGCGGCCGACACCCTGACGAAGATGGCGGGCCTGCAGGACCGGTTGTACAAGGTCGCCGCGCCGCTGCTGATCCAGAATGCCGAATTGTGCAAGGGCCAGGCCCGCAACCTGCTGGGCTTCACGGCGAAGAACCGCTGGTCCTATCCGGGCGAATACAACGAGGCCGCCCACGTCGCCTTCGGCATGGACGAACGCCTGCAGGTGACGGGCGTGCTGGCCGGCAGCGGCGCCGCGCGCGCGGGCCTGCAGACGGGCGACATCCTCCTCACCGCCGGCGGCAAGCCGCTGCCGACGGGCGAACATGCGCTGTCCGAGGCGGGCGCCGTGTTCAGCAAGGTCAAGGCGAGCCTGCCGATGACGGTCGAACGCCGTCGCAGCGAGCGCGAGCTGACGATCCCCGTCACGCGCGCGTGCGCGTTCGCGATCGAGCTGGGCAACTCGGACAACGTCAACGCCTACGCGGACGGTTCGCGCGTGCTCGTCACGCGCGGCATGATCAACTTCACGCACGACGACGACGAACTGGCGTTCGTGCTGGCCAAGACGATGGCCCACAACATGCTGGGCCACGCGGCCGCGCAGCACAACAGCGCGACGCTCGGCAGCATCATCGACAACCTCAAGAGCATCACGCCGGACACGTCGCTGCTGATCGGCAGCGGCGGCATCAAGGCGATGCCGGCGGAAGCCGACGCCGCCGCCGACCGCCTGGGCATCTACCTGGCCGCGCGCGCCGGCTACGACGTCCAGGACGCGCCCGCATTCTGGACGCGCCTGGCCGAGACGTATCCGGTGAGCGTGTTGAACGGCTACAGCGCCAATCATCCGGCGCTGCCGCAGCGCTTGACGGCCGTGGAGAAGGCGATCGCGGAGGTCAAGGCCAAGCGGTCAGCGAAGAAGCCGTTGGTGCCTTGAACGTACACACGCTTCGCCAATGAACAGGGCCGCATCCGCGGCCCTTGTTCCATCGTAGGGTGGGCGGCCCTCCGCCCACCGAGCGCATGCGGTCCGCAAACGCTTGGTGGGCACGGGGTGCCCACCCGACTGTTGTCGGCCTAGTGCATCGCCGCAAAATCAAGCGCCTCCGGCAACGTTCCCGGCCTTTTTGTATCATTACCAATTCCCCACCCCCGCCGCGCAATTCGAGCGCAAGAAACGGGAAGGCGGGGCAAGCCGCGCGCCCTATCATCCGGCGCCGGTCCAACCTGATACCGACCCAGGAACCATGAACACTGCCAACCTGCTGCGCCTCATCGTGCTCGCCGCCATCTGGGGCGGCTCCTTCCTCTTCATGCGCATCAGCGCGCCCACGCTGGGCCCCGCCGTGCTGATCGAATTCCGCGTGCTGTTCGCCGCGCTGTTCCTGGCCGGTGTCGGGGTCGTCCTCAAGAAGCGCCTCGACCTGCGCACGCACTGGAAGCACTACTTCATCCTCGGGTTCTTCAATTCCGCGTTCCCGTTCCTGCTGTTCGCATTCGCCGCGCGCACGTTGCCGGCCTCCGTGCTCGCGGTGCTGAACGCCACCGCGCCGATGTGGGGCGCGCTGCTCGGCGCCGTGTGGAACCGCCAGCCGATCGGCGCGCGCACGGCGCTGGGCCTCGTGCTGGGCACCGTGGGCGTCGCGCTGCTCGTCGGCTTCGACCACGCGACCACCCGTCCGGGCGCCGGCATCGCCGTCGCCGCCGCGCTGGTGGCCGCGCTGAGCTACAGCGTCGCGAGCCAGTATGCGCGCACGGCGACGAGCGTCGAGCCGTTCGCCAATGCGCACGGCACCATGTGGACGTCCGCGCTGATGGTGCTGCCTGTCCTGCCCCTGTTCCCGTCCGCAGGCGCGCCGACGGTCGGCATCGTCGGCGCCGTCGTCGCGCTGGGCGTGCTGTGCAGCGGCATTGCGTACATCCTGTACTTCAAGCTGATCGAGGAAGTCGGCACGACGTCCGCCCTCACCGTGACGTTCCTGAGTCCCGTCTTCGGCATCCTGTGGGGCCGCCTGTTCCTGGGCGAGGCGATCGGCTGGTACACGGTCGTGGGGTCCGCGATCGTGCTGGTGGGCACCGCGTTCGTGACGGGCTTCATGCCCCGCTTCGGCCGCGCCGCGCCGCTGACGGCGTCCGGCAAATGAGCGTACAGCACCACACGATCGCGCTGCCGGCCGGCTACCGCCACGCGGACGCCTTCACGTTCCACGGCCGCGATGCCGATGCGCTGGCCGAACAAGTCGACGCGAACGCACGCCGCATACGCAAAGGCGTGCTGCTGGGCGGCGTGCCGGTCATGCTCGACATCACGCTGCACGCGGAATGCGCCGAGTGCGTCGTCGCCAGCGATGGCGCGGCACCCGCCGATGCCGTGCGCGACGCCCTCGTGAACATGCTGGGCCTGCGCATCGATCCCGCGCCGTTCGAGGCTGCCGTGCGCGACGATCCGCTGCTCGGCCCCGTCGTCGCGCGCCAGCCGGGCCTGCGCGTCATCCAGTCCGCCACCGTCTTCGAAGCGCTGACGTGGGCCATCATCGGCCAGCAGATCAACCTGTCGTTCGCGATTGCGCTGCGCCGCACATTCATCGGCCTGGCCGGACGTGCCCATTCGAGCGGCCTGTGGTGTTATCCGGAAGCGGCGGACGTGGCCCGCCTCGACCTCGCACAACTGACCAGTCGCAAGTTCTCCGGTGCGAAAGCGGAAACCCTGCTGCGCTTCGCCCGCCTCGTCGCGGATGGTGCGCTGTCGCTGGATCGTGCGGACGACCCGGCCGCCGTCGGCGAGCGCCTGCTCGCGGTCAAGGGCATCGGCCCGTGGACCGTCAACTACGCGCTGCTGCGCGGCTGGGGCTATGCGGATTGCTCGCTGCACGGCGACGTGGCCGTGCGCAATGCCATCGGCCACCTGCGCGGCACGGAGCGTCCCGGCCTGCGCGAAGCGGAAACGTTCCTGGAAGCGTATCGTCCGCACCGCACGATGGCCGCCGCCTACCTGTGGGCCAGCCTGAGCCAGGATGCCGGCTGACGCCGGCCAAACGAACCCACATCGGAATTTACGCGGCCACAAGCCGTATCCGCCACGCTTGTCCAGACTGCTGCTAGACGCCACTCAGGCGAACTCGAGCAGAGGTGAATCATGACAGCGACAACATGCATGGCGGCGGTGCTGGTGATGCACGCCGCGCTGGCCCACGCGGACGCGGCCGACACGACAGCCGCGCCGGCCGACCCCGACGACCGCGGCGCGTATCTCTCGACCACGTTCGGCAATGGCCGCATCCACGGCGGCAACGCGAGCGGCGACCGCTGGATGCGCGGACGCACGTTCGAAGTCCGTGCCGGACGCCAGCAGCACAACGTATGGGGGCTCGCCCTGCCGCCCGGCTGGACCATGCGCGTCGACTTCGTCCACTACAACGAGGGCCATCCGGACAACAACCACCGCGACGGCTTCGCGCTGCAATGGCTGGCCGTGCGCCGCCTGGCGCCCGCGTGGACGGGCGAACTGGGCGTCGGGCCCTACCTCAGCATGAACACGACGAAGATCGCCGGCGAACAGATCGACGACGCCCGCCTCGGCGCGCTCGTCAGCGTCGCGCTGCGCGTGGCCGTGCCCGGGCCATCCGGCACCCACGTGCGCCTCGGCTTCAACCACGTGGCCATGCATACGGTGCACCGCTCGGACGCGCTTGTGTTCGGCATCGGCCGGCAATTCGGCGCGGCCGAGCCGGCGCCCGCCGTCGTGCCGGACGGCCGGCTGTGGCTCGGCGCCACGATCGGCACGTCGATCACGAACATGGCAGGCACCCACGGCGCCCATGCGACCGTGCTCGAGGCCAGGCAGTATGCGGGGCGCTGGGGTATCGGCTACAAATTCCTGTTCGAAGGCGACGACGGCGCGCGCGTGGACCGGCGCGGGCTCGCGGGCCAGCTGTGGTACGTGCAGCCCGTCACGCCGCGCTTCTCGATGAGCGCCGGCCTCGGCCCGTATTTTGCCGCGAACCGGCGCGACGATAATCGCACGGCCACGAATGTCCTCGTCACGTTCCAGGCCGAACACGCGCTGTCCGCGCACACACGGGTCGTCGTGAATTTCGACCGCATCAAGACGTTCCGCAAGACGAACGACCGCGACCTGTTCCAGGTGGGCCTGCTGCGCCGTTTCTAGACGAACGCATCCCAGCCGGGCAGCCCGTCGAACTGCTGGGCGCCTTCGCCGGAAAAGCGGATCAGCTCGTGCAGCGGCACCATGGCCAGATTGTCGCGCCCGTAGTGCCCGCCCAGCGCGCTCGGGATCCGCAGGCAGTACTTGCGCCCGGCCGTCAGCGGGCCCAGCGCCGTCTCGGCCAGGCGCACCTGGTCGGGCATGTACCAGCCGTCGAGGAATTCCTGGTTGTACGACAGCGCGTCGAGGGCGGCCTTGTCTTCCGCGACGGGCTCGCACCGGAGGTCTTGCGGCGACAGGCGCCAGTACATGCCATCGTCGTCGCGCACGATCAGGTTGCCGAAGGCGTTCTCGCCCAACACCTCGACGGCATGGAGACCGGTCCAGCCCCATGCGTCATTGATCTCTTCCACGGTAATCATCCGTTCGTTCCTTTTTCGATGCACACGGAGACTTCGACCGGGCCGGACGGCGCGCGTTGCGGGGATGGCGGGAAGGCTTGAGCGGGGTCGAAAATGAAAAAGCCGCTGATCCTGAACAGGATCAACGGCTTTGGAATCTGGTTGCGGGGACAGGATTTGAACCTGTGACCTTCGGGTTATGAGCCCGACGAGCTGCCAGACTGCTCCACCCCGCGTCTGATGATTCGCATTATACGCACCTTCGGCACTTTAGGCAATCGCAGTTCTAAGACGCGCCGGAATCGCAGCATAAGCTGCCTCTGTCGGCCTCGCGAACGGCAGGCGGATTGCGGCACCACGGGTCCGATACAATGGTAAAGTAAGGACAATTCAATTCATCCGTTTCCTATGAAATTCTGTTCCGAGTGCGCCCATCCGCTCACGGTGTCCGTTCCCGAAGGCGACAACCGTCCCCGCTTCGTGTGCACCCATTGCGGCACCATCCATTACCAGAACCCGAAGATGGTGATCGGCTCGATTCCCGTGTGGGAACAGGACGGCGAGCTCAAGGTCCTGCTGTGCAAGCGCGCCATCGAGCCGCGCTACGGGTACTGGACGCTGCCGGCCGGCTTCATGGAAAACGGCGAGACGACGAGCGCCGCCGCCGCGCGCGAGACGGAAGAGGAAGCGGGTGCCAACGTCGAGCTGGGCCATTTGTTCACCTTGCTGAACGTCGTGCACGTGCACCAGGTCCACATGTTCTACCTGGCCCGCCTCGTCGACCTCGATTTCGCGCCCGGCATCGAAAGCCTGGACGTGCAATTGTTCAGCGAGAGCGAGATCCCGTGGAGCGACCTGGCCTTCCCCACCATCCGCACGACGCTCGAACTGTTCTTCGCCGACCGCGCCCGCATCCGTGAGCAAGGCGGCACCTACGGCTTCCACACGCACGACATCGCCGGGCCCATGCGCGCACCCGTCCAACCCGACTGACACACCGCACGACCATGATTCCCTGGCTCGAGGCCCATACGCCGTTTCCCGACGTGTCCGAAGCGTTGACGACGGACGCGCCGGGCCTGCTCGCGGCCGGCGCCGACCTCTCGCCGCAACGCCTGTTGCAGGCGTACCGTAACGGGATCTTCCCCTGGTTTTCCGAGGGCCAGCCGATCCTGTGGTGGAGCACCGACCCGCGCATGGTGCTGTACACGGAGCGCTTCAAGGTCAGCGACAGCCTCAAGAAGACGCTGCGCAAGATCGAGCGCAGCCGCCAGGCCGGCGGACCGTGGGTCGTGCGCTTCGACGGCGCCTTCGAGGCCGTCATGCGCGCGTGCGCCGCGCCGCGCAAGGACGGGCCGGGCACGTGGATCTCGGAAGACATCATCGCCGGCTACACGGGCCTGCACCGCATGGGGTATGCACACTCGTCCGAGGTCTGGCTGGACGGCGAACTGGTCGGCGGCGCCTACGGCGTATGCATCGGCCGCATGTTCTACGGCGAATCGATGTTCGCGCGCGTGTCGGACGCGTCGAAGGTCGCGCTGGCCTACCTCGTCGCCTTCCTGCGCAGCCACGGCGTGACGCTGATCGACTGCCAGCAGGAGACGGGACACCTGGCCTCGCTGGGCGCCGTGCCGATCCCGCGCCGCGAATTCTTGCGGCATCTGCGCCACGCAATCGCGGAACCGGCCATCGAACGGTGGGAAATCACGCCACCGTTGACCACCTAACCGTGCGCGGCGCCGTCTTTGGCTACAATGGGTCATACACACGTCGTTCCGAGAGCCTTGCATGACGCACCTGAATGATCTGCCATTTTCCACGCTGCAGTTCTACACGACGGCACCGTATCCTTGCAGCTATCTGGACGCACGCCAGGCCCGTTCGCAGGTCGCCACGCCGTCGCACCTGATCAATGCGGACGTCTATTCGGAACTCGTGCGCAACGGCTTCCGCCGCAGCGGCATCTTCACGTACCGTCCCTATTGCGACGGCTGCCGGGCCTGCATCCCCGTGCGCGTGGCCGCGGAACAGTTTGCCCCCAACCGCAGCCAGCGCCGCGCCTGGAAGCGTCACGACGACCTGACGGCGATGGTGGCCAACCTGTCGTTCTCCGACGAGCACTATGCGCTGTACCTGCGTTACCAGACCACGCGCCACGTGGGCGGCGGCATGGACCAGGACAGCCGCGACCAGTACGCGCAATTCCTGCTGCAAAGCCGCGTCAACACGCGCCTCGTGGAATTCCGCGAGCCGGACGGCACGTTGCGCATGGTGTCGATCATCGACGTGCTGTCCGACGGGCTGTCGTCCGTCTACACGTTCTTCGACCCGGACGTGGCCGGCGCCTCGTACGGCACGTACAACGTGATGTGGCAGATCGGCCAGGCGCGCGAACTGGGGCTGCCCTACGTCTACCTCGGCTACTGGATCGAACAGAGTCCCAAGATGGCGTACAAGATCAATTTCAGGCCGCTGGAAGCGCGTATTGACGGCGCGTGGGGTGTGCTGGAACGTTGACGGGCCGCCGGTGGCGATGAAAGTGCGGTATTGCCTCCACACAAGGTAAAATGTCGCGAATTCTGAATTAGGCCACCATGTCCGACAAACTCCTGTACGCACTCGCCCGCCCGCTACTGTTCTCCCTCGATCCCGAAACGGCTCACAACCTGACGCTGCCCGCGCTGCGCCGCGCCGCCGCGCTGGGGTTGACGGGCGTCGTCAAGAAGCCGAAGCCGGACCCGCGTACGGTGATGGGCATCACGTTCCCGAACCCGGTCGGCCTTGCCGCCGGCCTCGACAAGGACGGCGCGTACATCGACGGCCTGGCCGCGCTCGGCTTCGGTTCCATCGAGATCGGCACCGTGACCCCGCGCGCCCAGCCCGGCAACCCGCGCCCGCGCATGTTCCGCCTGCCGGCCGCGCGCGGCATCATCAACCGCATGGGCTTCAACAACGGCGGCGTCGACGCCTTCGTCGCCAACGTCCAGGCCTCGCGCTTCTACCAGGACCGCCAGGGCGTGCTGGGCCTGAACATCGGCAAGAATGCGGACACCCCGATCGAACGGGCCGCCGACGACTACGTGGCATGCCTGCGCAAGGTGTACCCGTACGCGAGCTACGTGACCGTCAACATCTCGTCGCCGAACACGAAGAACCTGCGCCAGCTGCAGGGCGCGTCGGAACTGGATGCGCTGCTGTCGCAGCTGAAGGAAGAGCAGGCGCGCCTGGCCGACAAGTACGGCCACTACGTGCCGCTGGCGCTGAAGATCGCGCCGGACGTCGACGGCGACCAGATCCGCAACATCGGCGCGGCCCTGGTCCGCCACCGCATCGATGGCGTGATTGCCACCAACACGACCCTGGGCCGCCGCGACGTGGAAGGCATGCGCCACGCGAGCGAACAGGGCGGCCTGTCGGGAGCGCCCGTGTTCGAACAGTCCAATATCGTGATCCGCGCGCTGAAGACGGAAGTGGGCGATGCCGTGCCCATCATCGGCGTCGGGGGCATCCTGAGCGGACGCGACGCCAAGGCCAAGATCGCGGCCGGCGCCCAGCTCGTGCAGCTGTACAGCGGCCTGATCTACCGCGGTCCCGCGCTCGTGCGCGAGTGCGCGGACGCGCTGCGCGCGTAACGCCAACACACCGCGAACGTCACGCGTGGGCACGGGGTGCCCACCCTACCGCGGTCCCGCGCTCGTGCGCGAACGCGCTACGTAGGGTGGGCACCCTGTGCCCACCATTCAACGCTTGCGTCATGCCAGCGCTCGGTGGGCACGGAGTGCCCACCCTACGCCGCCTCCGCGGGATGCAATGCCTTCTCGATATCCGACTTCGTGAACCCCTGCGCGAAGCGCTCGATGAAGTCGTAGGCATACGCACGCAGGTACGCGCCGCGGCGCACCGCCAGGCGCGTCACGTTCGGCGCGAACAGGTGCGACGACTCGATCGCGCGCAGCCCGCGGTCGCGGCCGTGGTCAAACGCCATCGACGCGACGATGCCGACGCCCATCCCCAGTGACACGTACTGCTTGATGACGTCCGAATCCATCGCCGTCAGCATGATGTCCGGGTTCACGCCGGCAGCGGCGAACGCGGCATCGATGTGGCTGCGGCCGGTAAAGCCCACGTCGTACGTGATCAGCGGGAACTCGGCCAGGTCCGACAACTTGATCGGCGAGCGCTGCAGCAGCGGGTGGCCGTCCGGCACGACGACGAGGTGGCTCCAGCGGTAGCACGGGAACGACACGAGGTCGGGGAACGCGGACAGGCCTTCCGTCGCGATGCCGATGTCGGCGCGGCCCGACAGCACCCACTCGGCGATGTGTTCCGGCGCGCTCTGCTGCAGGGCGATGCGCACACCGGGGAACGCCGCGCGGAACGCCTGCACGACCTGCGGCAGCGCGTAGCGCGCCTGCGTGTGCGTGACGGCGACGGTCAAGGTCCCGCTGTCCTGCGCGGCGTATTCGCTGCTGGCCTGCTGCAGGTTCTCGGCCTCGACGAGCAGGCGCTCGATGATCTTCAGGATGCCCTTGCCGGGGTCGGTGAGCCCCGTGAGGCGCTTGCCGTTGCGCTCGAAGATGACGACGCCCAGCTCGTCCTCCAGTTCGCGGATCTGGCGCGACACGCCCGGCTGCGACGTGAACAGGGCAGTCGCCACGTCCGTCAGGTTGAAATTGCGGCGCGCCGCTTCGCGCACCGATCGCAGCTGCTGGAAATTCATATATCGGCTCCCTGGTCGACGAATACGTGCATGCGCCGCGGCTTCACCAGCAGCGTCTCGCCATCGCGCAACGCCAGTTCCCGATAGCGCTCGTTGGGGATGACGGCCTCGATGATCTGCGCATTGTCGGCACGCTCGAGGTCCAGCTGGGCCAGCGGACCGATCGCATGCGCGCGCCGCAGTTTTACCGCGACACCCTCGCCGCCCGGCACGTAGCGCTCGACGTCCAGGTCGTGCGGGCGCACGTAGGCGATGCCTTCGCCGTTCTGCACGCCCGCGTACTGCGGCGCGTGGAACGTGGCGTCGCCGCTGGCCAGTACGCCTTCGTGCACGCGGCCGTGGAACAGGTTCACGTTGCCGAGGAAGCCGTAGACGAACGGCGATGCCGGGTGATTGTAGACGTCGCTCGGCGTGCCCAGTTGCTCCACGTGCCCCTTGTTCATCAGGACGACCTGGTCCGCCACTTCGAGCGCCTCTTCCTGGTCGTGCGTGACGAAGATCGACGTCACGTGCAGCTCGTCGTGCAGCTGGCGCAGCCAGCGCCGCAACTCCTTGCGCACCTTCGCATCGAGCGCGCCGAACGGCTCGTCGAGCAGCAGCACGCGTGGCTCGACCGCGAGCGCGCGCGCGAGGGCGATGCGCTGGCGCTGGCCGCCCGACAGCTGCGGCGGATAGCGGTCGGCGATCCAGTCCAGCTGCACGAGCTCGAGCAGCTTCTTCACCTTCTCGCGGATCTGCGTTTCGGACGGACGCTCCTTGCGCGGCTTCACGCGCAGGCCGAAGGCGACGTTCTCGAACACGGTCATGTGCTTGAACAGCGCGTAATGCTGGAACACGAAGCCGACCTGGCGCTCGCGCACGTGGCGG
>Ga0207657_10008033_pt1 | contig 10762 bp, 8 predicted proteins | sample KBSC33metaG_FD_184316 | JGI IMG/M metagenome (GOLD analysis project Ga0207657, IMG submission 184316) | Corn rhizosphere microbial communities from Kellogg Biological Station, Michigan, USA - KBS C3-3 metaG (SPAdes) (version 2) | ecosystem: Host-associated > Plants > Roots > Rhizosphere > Soil ... | reverse complement strand
AAGTCCGGCAAGTACGACCATGAGCTTCGGAGTCTGCGCGCGGCCGCCGCGTCGCTCAGGCTCATCGGTGCCGGGAACCCGCCGCTGCATCGGTTCCGCGTCGGCCTGGAGTTCGTCCTGTCGGGTCACCGCGAGGTCGAGGGGATGATCGAGCAGCATGCGGCGTTGGCGGGGACGCTCGCCGCGCAGCTGGGGTTGTCGCGGGCGGTGCAGGACGCGGTCGCGGCCTCGTACGAGCAGTGGGACGGTCGCGGTTGGCCGGGTCGCCTCGCGGGCGAGTCGATCCCGGTTGCAGCACGGCTGGCGCAGCTGGCGGAGTTCGTCGAGGTCGCGCACAGAGTTGGCGGCGTCGACGCGGCGTCTGCGCTTGCGGCGCGTCGTGCAGGGACGCAGTTCGACCCCGCGCTCGCTGCGCTCGTGCACGGCGACCCCGAGGCGATCCTCGTCGGGCTGGACTCCACCGGCGCGTGGGACACGGTTATCGCCGCCGAGCCCGCCCTCTCGGGCTCCCTTTCCGACGACGGGGTCGACGCCGCGCTGCTCGCGATCGCGAACTTCGTCGACCTGAAGTCGCCGTTCACGCTTGGGCATTCACGCGCGGTCGCAGAGCTCGCGGTCGACAGCGGCGCGCGACTTGGATTGCCGGCGGACGAGCAGCGAATGCTGCGGCGGGCCGGATTCGTGCACGATCTCGGTCGCCTCGGCGTCTCGAATGCGATCTGGGACAAGCCCGGCCCGCTCGGCCACGGCGAGTGGGAGCGCGTGCGCATGCACCCCTATCTGACCGAGCGCATGCTCCACCAGTCGCGGGCGCTTGCTCCGCTCGCGGAGATCGCCGTCCAGCATCGCGAGCGCCTCGACGGATCCGGCTATCCGCGCGCGCTCTCGGGCTCGGCGATCTCTCCGCCGGCCCGTCTGCTCGGCGCAGTCGACGCGTACCAGTCGATGATCGAGCCGCGACCGCATCGGCCGGCGCGCTCCGCGGCAGATGCGGCTGCCGAGCTTCGTAAGGACGTCGCGGCGGGCAGGCTCGACGCCGACGCGGTCGAGGCCGTCCTCGCGGCGGCGGGTCATCGCGTCGGGCGCAGACGCGATCGACCAGCCGGGCTCACCGCGCGCGAGCTGGACGTCCTGCGCCTGCTCGCACGCGGGCTCTCGGCGAAGGAGATCGCCACGCGCCTCGTGATTACGCCGAAGACGGCGCGAAACCACATCGAGCACATCTACGCGAAGATCGAGACGTCCAACCGCGTCCGCGCCTGCATGTTTGCTGTCCAGCACGGGCTCATCCCAGAGGACGCCGCGAGCCCCGAAAGATGAGGCAAATGCCCCAGGCGACCGCGTTCCGAGCGGCGTAGATTCGGAGCGTCGATCGAGGAGGCACCGATGGGTCTTCGCAGCAGGTTCTTCGCGTTCACGTACGACCGCTTCAGCAAAGGGAGCGAGAGAGCCGGCCTCGCCGAGATGAGGAGAAACCTGATCGCCGGCGCGAGCGGCGACGTACTCGAGATCGGCGGCGGCACCGGCGCGAACCTCGGCTACTACGGCGCCGGCGTCGAGTCGGTCACGATCACCGAGCCGGAACCGCCGATGCTGAAGCGGCTGCAGCGGAAAGCCCGTGAGCAGAACTCGCACGCGACCGTCCTGCGCGCCCCGGCCGAGGATCTTCCGTTCGAGGACGCGAGCTTCGACACGGTCGTCTCGACCCTCGTGCTCTGCGGCGTCGACGACCAGCCGCGCGCGGTGCGCGAGCTCCGCCGTGTGCTCCGGCCCGGCGGCCGGCTCATGTTCATCGAACACGTTCGCTCGGACGAGCCGCGCGTGGCGAAGATGCAGGACCGGATGAACCCGCTCAACCGGTTCATGGTGTGCTGCGACTGCAACCGTCCGACGCTCGAGACCATCCGCTCGGCGGGCTTCGATGTCACAGCGCTCGAGGAGACGGAGCTGCCGAAGGCGCCGCCATTCGTCCGCCCGCTGATCATCGGCACTGCAACGGCACCACTCGCCTGAGCTACCCGTCTTCGCTGTCGCACACTCTTCACACGCTCGGCCCGACGCCCGCCGAGCACGACGAACAAACTAACTGCTCAAAGGTCACCTCTCGAGTTGAGAGGTGGTCTGCGCGAGATTCCCCGATCCGTTGTTCGATCGAGGAGGCTCGTGATGATCCAGCAGGGTCAGGTGTTCAAGTTGAAGACGAAAGGTCCGGATGGGCAGCCGTTGTGGGCGTACAGGTATCGGAGTGAGGGTCGCGGCTCGGAGCGGCCGCAGGTGGGTGGATTCGCGACGCGGGCAGAGGCGGAGAAGGCACTTAGGAAGTTGCTCGACCGGCTCGGCCCGGGAGGCGGACGGGCGACGATCACGCTCGCCGAGTTCGTGGACGAGTATCTGGAGATGCATCAGGCGGCGCCGGTCACGATCGCGAAGCTGCGCTGGTTGCTCGGCAAAGCGACCGCGGAGCTGGGAGAGAAGCGATTGGCGGATTTGTCGCCACGGGACGTGTACGCGTGGCGGTTCAGCGTTCCGGAGGGGCACCGCTTCGAGGCGACGCAAGCGCTCCGGCAGGTCCTCAACCGAGCGATCGCCTGGGGGCTGCTCGACTACAACCCGGCCAAGCTCGGCGTCCCCAATCCGGCGCGGCGGGCGAAGGAGAAGCGCCGCGACCGGGCTGCGCCCGTCTGAGCTGTTCGGCCTGGAGAGGCGCGACGTTGACCGGCAGCTCGGCGTCGTCTACGTCCGCCGCGCCTACGCCAACGGCCGGCTGAAGCACACGAAGACCCGGCTGAGCACGAGAGCGGTACCACTACAGGCGAAGGCGCTGGAAGCGCTCGACCGGCTGCCGGCATCCGACAGCCCGATCCTCTTTCCGAATATGCGTGGCGGACGGATCGACTTCCGGATCTTCGGACGCAAGCACTGGCGGCCGGCACAGGTCAAGGCCGGCATCGACCCGATTCGCGGCCTCTATGACCTGCGCCACACCTACGCGACCTTCGCGCTTCGCGCCGGCGTGCCGGTGTTCGCGGTCTCCCGCTTCATGGGTACGAGCATCGCGATGATCGACCGCCACTACGGCCATCTCGCCAACGACAGCCGCGAACACGCAGTCGCCCTCCTCGACGCGCTCGCCTTCGAGCGGGCCGTGGACGCTGCGTGGACGTCGACCCCAACGCCCCGGAAGCCAGTAAGGAAGACGGTTGCGGCCTCTCGAACGCACCGGCCGCGCCGTCGCGTGGACGCTCGGTGGACGCCGCGTCTCGTTTCCGTCGCCTCAGCAGACGACTAAAAGGCTCGTTAAGCAGGGATGAAGCGAAGCCCCCTCGCGGACTCGAACCGCGGACCCCCTCCTTACCATGGAGGTGCTCTACCAACTGAGCTAAGAGGGCAAGCGCGCTCAGTATGCCAGCCGCTGCTCGGCCCCTCCTCACGACGACGGGGCCACATGCGCGGCCCCGTGTCGGTGTCAGGTAGCCGGCGGGCACGTAGCCCGCCTGGTTCGGGAATTACCGCTAGCCGGTCGGCACGGTCGCGAGCTCGGTTGCGACTGCCTCCTCGGGCTGCTCCTCGCGGAGCCGGTAGGCGAGCCACCCGAAGAGTCCGAGCAGCAGGATCGCATTCACGGGATGGAGACCGCCGGCCCAGCGCCCGAGGCCCGCGAGAATCATCTGGAAGAACGCGAGGAACGGGAGGATGATCGAGACGACGCGAATCCGCGACGTCGGATGCCACGCGAGCAGTGCCACGATCAGGAAGAGGAGCGCGCCGGGCATGGTGAGGAAGAACCCGAGACCTCGATGTGCGTCGAGCGGCTTCGAGTTCGCAATGCAATGCGCCACGCCCTTGTCGCAGTCGTCGGCGTGCTTGATGTTGTTCAGGCCGAAGATTCCTTCCCCGGCGAGGAACACCTGGACGACGATCGCGACGACGTAGAGCGCCGCGAACCACTTCATGACGGACCGCGCGCCGCGCCGGACTCCTGCCATCGAGCAAACCCCCTCGGTCGGATTTTTCTCGGACGAACGTACTCGTTCCGGTCGGGTTCGACAAGGGCCCCTCGCCACCTGCGAGCGTGCGCGGGGAGCGGGCGGCTCGCGGCCGCCCGCTCCTTCGCAACGCCGCGCTACGGCGTCGGGTCCGGATAGCTGCCGCCCGCGATGTCCGAGTTGCCGAACGTCGCGTCGCAGTCCTGCTGCGGCGCCGGAGTCGCCGTGGGCGTCCCGGCCTCCAGCGAGGCGCGCCAGGCGTCGATCGCCGGGCAGTCCGCCGCGTTCCGGGTGTCGTTCCAGACGGCCGCGCCGTAGGTTCGGGTCGCAACCGCATAGACGTAGTCGCCGAGGAACTCGGCGGTCAGGTCGTTCTGCGACGAGCCGCGTGGATCGCCCGGCGTGCTGCGATGCAGCTCCGAGAACGCGCCGGTCGGAGTGGCGCTGTTCGCCGAGCTGTCGGCGTGCAGTACGACGCCGACGAGCGAGCGCGGCGAGGTCGTGTCCGTGCGATACGGCGTCGTGAACGCGTTGTAGACGACGTACACGTCCGTCCCGTTCGGCGAGATCGCCGGCGCCGTGTAGAGGCCGCGGTCTCCTGCGGTCTCGATCGAACGCGGGGTCGACCAGGTGCTTCCGTGGTCGGTCGACTCGGTGAAGTAGACGTGCGGCGCGGCGATGTCGCCGCTCACGTACGTCATCACCATGCGGTCGGTCGCGTCCCCGCCGGTCGGTGCGCCGTTTGCGATGTCGACGCTCGGGGCCGGAGCGAGGTCGCTGCGCGCGCCCGCGATCCCGTCGATCGTCGGCCTGCCGAGCACCGGGTCGAAGCGACCCGGCTGCGTGACCGGCCCGGCGACCGGGACGGCCTTCGACCACGACGAGCCGCCGTCGACCGAGCGCGACATGAGCTCGAACGCCTGCTTGCCCTGCGAGGCGACCGTGCCCACGCCGAACACGTAGGCCGCACCCTTGCTGTCGGTGCGCACCGTGCAGCCGTCCGCCGGGCTGTTCTGGCCGTTGTCCGCGGCCGACGTCAGCTGCTGCTGCTTCCAGGTGTCGCCGCCGTCATGCGAGACGGCGACCGTGAGCGGCGCGGGGCCCGCGGCGATGCTGCGGAAGTCCGCCCAGCAGACGTACACCGTCCCGAAGAACGGGCTCGACGACGCGTTGTCTGCCCAGACCTGCTCCTTGTCGGTGAACGTCGTCGACGACTGCTTCGAGATGAGCACCGGATCGGACCAGGCGTTTGCATCGCCCGCTGCGGCGGCCGCGACGTCGTCCGTCCGGGAGACGCCGATCGCCTCGAAGCCCTTGAACGCCGAGTCGGTTCGCGTGGAGGACACGTTCGAGGTGAGGTTCGCGTAGTAGAGCCGCGACCCGTTGCTCCACGAGAAGCCGCCGGGGCCGGGCCGCGGCCCGAAGGCGACTGCGGGGTCGCCGTCCGAGACGAGGCCGTTCGCCGAGTACCTCGGCAGCGTCCCGATCGGTCCGGTGGCGGCGGTGCACGGCGGATCCGAGTTTCCGACGGTGCCCTGGCAGGCCCGGCCGGAGAGCCCGGTGTACGTGGGCTGTGTCCACGTCGATCCCGAGTCGAACGAGAAGTAGTCGCCCGAGACTCCGACGCCCGGGGTGAACGGACACGTCGTGTCGTCCCCGGCGTTGCACGCCTCCATGTCGACTTCCTCGTTCGCACCGGCGACGAGCGTCGTCGGTGCGGACGCGTCGACCGCGAGCGCAGGCTCGTTCTGCTTGTTCTCCGAGAACGGTGAGGATGGACTGCCGACCGTCACCTGCGTGTCCGGGGTGAATCCCCAGGCGAGCGGTACGGCGACGACGAGGACAACACCGAGCGCGCCGAACGCGCACACGGCGCGGCGCTTCGTCCCGAAAAGGCGCCTCATAGCTCCCTCCCCTGTTGGGTCACAATGACCGGAGGAGTATGGGCGATCGGGGCCGCCGGTGCGGCGGGTCTCAGCGAGGCTCGGTCAGACGAGCCCAGACGTTCTCGAGCAGCCTCGTCGCCTGCGGCCAGAGGAGCACCTGGCCCGCGAAGTTGAGCACGCCGGCCGAGAAGACGCGCGAGCCGGCGGCCGTCTCGTAGTAGGTCATCTGCGCGGTCAGGCCGGGGCCGAGGGCGTTCGGGATCTCGGCGAGCACCTGCGTGCCGGGCGGCGACGCGGCCGTCGTGGCATCGACCTCGATGCCGTAGCGGCCGAGAGTCGCGCCCGCCCCGAGACCCGTGCCGGCGAACGCCCAGCTCGCCGCGCCGGCCGCCGTGACGATGAACGGGCTCTGGTGCGTGCCCCGGTCGGATGCCCGGTACTGGTTGCCGAGCAGCGCCGCCTCGGGCCGGCCGAGGTCACGCCAGAGCCCGACCAGCGTCAGCCTGTCCCCGACCGGATCGACGCGACGGAAGAAGTTGTTCGCCGAGAGGAAGGCGAGACTGCCGCCGAGGTCGCGAAACTGGGCGATCACGTCGAACGCGTGCGCCGTGACGTACTCCTCGTGCCCCGGGAAGACGACGAGGTCGTACGCGGCGCGCAGCTCCGTGCCGCTCGGGAACGCGCCGAGGTCGTCGTCGCTGTAGAAGTCGACACTCCGCCCGGTCTGCGAGAGCCAGTGCAGGAACGAGAGGTCGTAGCTGCGGAAGCGGTAGGGGACACCGCGGTTCAGGTGCGGGCGCAGCAGGTCGATCGTCTTCGTCGCGAGCGAGACGTACCAGCTGTCGCCGAAGCCGTCGCCGTCGGCGTCCTGGAAGTTGTACGCCTGCCACGTGTTCGTCGGCATGACGACGGCGATGCGCGTCACCGGTTCCGCCGGCCGCACGATGAGAACGGCGAAGCCGAGCCGTCCGTCGTCGGCGGTGAGCCGCGCGAAGTAGACGCCGCTCGACCAGCCGCCGATCGCGACGGTGACCGGCGCCGGCGCGTTGACGTTGGCGCTCCAGTCGACGGTCACCGGCTGCGAGACGGGTACGCCGTTCAGCAGGTTGTTGGCGTACGTCGGGACCCGTTCGGGCCCGATCTGGAAGACCTCGATCGTGATCGTGCGCGCGTCTGCGGCCACCAGCAACGTCGCCTGCTCACCCGGCACGTAGCTTCGCTTGGTGAACGCGGCGTCGAGCCCGAGCACGCGCACGACCGGCGCCGCGGGCAGCGCGGGGTGAGCGGGGCTCGCCGCGCCGAGCACGGTGCGCCTCCCGTCGTTTCCGGTGAGCGTCGTCACCAGGCTGTACGTCCCCGGCGCCGTCGTCGCGGGCGGTGTCCAGGCGAACTCGTGCAGGCCGCGTCCGACTCTTCGGTCGACGAGGCGGCGCGTCGACGCCGTCGCGCCGGCGACGGCGCCCTCGGCGGGAAGCGCGTGCGCGCCCGGGGCGTTCCGGTCGACGACGTCGATCTGAACGTGCGCCGCGCGCGCGAGGCCGAGCTGCATCGTCGCGGTCGTGCGGCCCGCCGCGCCGCCCGGGCTCAGGGTCGCGAAGGTCGTGCGGTCACCGGCGAACGGCCGCGTGCTCGAGATACCAAGCCTCGTGACGAGCGTCGTGCCGCCGTTCGCCGCGCGTGCCCGCGGGCCGCGCACCGCTCCGAGGAGCCCCGCAAACGCCGCCAGCGCACCGCGCCTGCTGAGCCCCCCGTGCATCGCTGCAAGCCTAGCCACGGCACAGCACGGAGCCGTTATCGTCGGCGTCGTGGAAGCGTTGCTGATGGGAAGCGGCGGCTTTATCCCGACCGACACGCGCGAGACGACGTGTGTCGTGATCCGCGACGGCGACGACGCCCTGCTGCTCGACGCCGGCAGCGGCCTGCGCCGCCTCACGACCGGGACGGTCCTGCGCGGTGTGCGCAGGATCGACATCGTGCTGACGCACTTCCACCTCGACCACGTGGTCGGGCTCGGGTATGCACCGGCGCTACCCGTTGCAGCGACGGTCTGGGCGCCCGGTAGCTGGCTCTACGGACGGTCGAGCGAGAGTGTGCTCGCGCCGCTCCGCACACCGCCGCTCTCGGCGTTCGCGCCCGACGAGCTGGGCGAGGTGCGGGAGCTCGCCGAGGGAGCCCAGCAGATCGGAGCGTTCACGATCACGACGCGAAAGCAGGCGAAGCACTCGGCGCCCACGGCGGGCCTGCGCGTCGGCGACGCGCTCGCGCTCGTCACGGACACCGCCTACGACGACGGCAGCATCGCGTTCGCCGAGTCGGTCTCGCACCTCCTGCACGAGGCCTGGTCGACCGAGGCCGAGCCGGTCGCGACCGACACCCACACGACGGGCGTTCAGGCCGGCCGGATCGCGACCGCCGCAGGGGCGCGGCGGCTGACGCTCGTGCACATCAGCCCGCGAATCGCCGACGAGGCCGCGCTCGTCGCGGACGCCCGCCGCACGATGCCGGACGCCGAGATCGGTCGGGACGGCGTGCGGCTCGAGCTCGGCTGACGGCGGCGCGTCAGCCGCGGCCCGACGTGAGCTCGCCGGCCGCCGCCGCGAAGACCTCCGTGTGCCGGTCGACATCCGCCTCTGTCGTCGCGGGCGACATCAGCGCCATGTTGTGGAACGGGGTCAGCAGGATGCCGCGGTTCAGCGCGTACAGGTGGATCAGCCGATCGAGCACCTCGTCGCCGCCCGCGGCCGCCTCGCTGCCCGTGCGCGGGCGCCCCGGCCGGAACAGGTACTCCACGCGGCAGCCGAGACGCGTGACGTGCCACGGGAGCCCCGTCGACGCGATCGTCTCGGCGACGCCGCGCTCGAATCGCTCGCCGAGCGCGATCATGCGCGCGAACGCCTCGTCGGTGAGCACGTGCGTGAGCGTCGCGCGCATTGCCGCCAGCGAGAGCACGTTCGCCGCGAGCGTGCCGCCGACGCCGCCGACGTCCGCGATCTCGGTGGCGATCGCCGCGTCGACCCGCGCGGCGAGCTCCTCCGTGAAGCCGTACGCGGCCGACGGGATGCCGCTGCCGATCGCCTTGCCCACCGTGAGCACGTCGGGCTCGAGCCCGTGCGCGGCGGTGTAGCCGCCAGGCCCGGCGCAGAGCGTGTGCGTCTCGTCGATCGCGAGCAGCGTGCCGTGCCGTCGCGTCAGTTCCCGCAACGCGTCGTGGAAGCCGGGCTCGGCGTGCACGATGCCGATGTTCGTAAGCGCCGGCTCGGCGAGGACGAGCGCCACGTCGCCGTGCGCGAGCTCGCGCTCGAGTGCATCCACGTCGTTCCACTCGACGACGCGGGTCGTCTCCTCGAGCGGCACCGGCGGGCCGAGGTTCCCCTCGCGCGCGACGACCGCACCACCGTCGAGCGACGCGAACGTCTCGTCGACGGTCCCGTGGTAACACCAGTTGAAGACGAGCACCTTCGGGCGGCCGGTGACGAGGCGCGCGAGCCGGATCGCGAACCGGTTCGCATCGGTCGCGGTCAGCGCGAACTGCCAGCGCGCGAGACCGAAGCGCCGCGTCAGCTCCTCGCCCACCCAGAGCGCGTCCTCGCTCGGCAGCATCAGCGTGATCCCGCGTGCCGCCTGCTCGGCGATCACCCGCACCACCGGCTCCGGCGAATGGCCGGTCATCGCGCCGGTGTCGCCGAGGCAGAAGTCGACGTACTCGAGCCCGTCGACGTCGCGGAACCTCGCGCCCGCCGCGTCGGCGGCGTAGACGGGGAAGCCGCCCGCCCAGCGCACCATCCAGTGCATCGGCACGCCGGCGAGCAGCGAGCGGTGCGCGCGCGCCCCGAGCTCGCGCGACCGCGGGTGCTCGCGCTCGAAGCGCTCGAGCTCGCGTGCGAGCAGCCGTTCGGCGTTCACGGCGCGTGCTCGACGAGACCATGCGGCGCGCCGTAGGAGCCGAGCAGCTCGAGGAACGGCACCGCGTCGAACGCCTCCGGCCCGAGCACGCCCTCGCCGCTCCACACGCCGGACGCGAGCAGCTCGAGCGCAACCACGGGGTTCAACGCGGTCTGCCAGACCACCGCCTGCGCGCCGTCGCGCCGCATCGACTCCTCGTTGTCGACCACGTGGTAGAGGTAGGTGGCGCGCGGCTGCCCGTCGGTGCCGGTGCCGGTGACGAACGTGCCGGCACAGGTTCTGCCGCGCATCCGGTCGCCGAGCCCTGCGGGATCGGGGAGAGCCGCCGCGACGAGGTCGCGCGGCGCGACCTCGACGCCGCGCACGCGCACCGGCACCGTCGAGTCGAGGCCCAGCTTGTGCAGCGTCTTCAGGACGTCGATGAACTCCTCGCCGAGCCCGTACTTGAACGTCACGCGTCTGCAGTCGACCCACCGCGGCACGAGCAGCACCTCCTCGTGCTCCACGTTCACGCACTCGATCGGCCCGATCCCCTCCGGGAACGTGAAGAGCTCGGGCTCCGAGAACGGCTCGGTCGTGTACCACCCGCGCTCCTTCTCCCAGATCACCGGCGGGTTGAGGCACTCCTCGATCGTCGTCCAGATCGAGAACGTGGGAGCGAAGTCGTAGCCGTCGACGACGAGGTCCGCGCCGTCGCGCACGCCGACCTCGTCGATCGCCGAGAAGAGATGGTCGGCGGCGTAGCGGGCGAACACGTCGGACAGCCCCGGCTCGACGCCGATCCCGACCAGCGCGAGCAGCCCGCGCTCGCGCCACTCGCCGTCGCGCGCGAACTGCGCGTCGCCGAGCTTCTCGCCGCCCGGCACCGAGAGCGTCATCGCCATGTCGAGGTACGTGCAGCCGGCATCGAACGCGGCCTGGAAGATCGCTGGGTTGCAGCGGGGGTCGGTCGCGTTCAGAATCACGTTCGCCTTCTCTGCGCGCGCG
>Ga0207657_10008030_pt1 | contig 10763 bp, 7 predicted proteins | sample KBSC33metaG_FD_184316 | JGI IMG/M metagenome (GOLD analysis project Ga0207657, IMG submission 184316) | Corn rhizosphere microbial communities from Kellogg Biological Station, Michigan, USA - KBS C3-3 metaG (SPAdes) (version 2) | ecosystem: Host-associated > Plants > Roots > Rhizosphere > Soil ... | reverse complement strand
TTTGATAAAATGTGCTTTATTGTTAAAGCAGTAAAACAGAAAAGACGAAAGCATCCCAATCGTGGTCACACGCCCAAGCTGATTATCGAAGACCAGTTGCTGATGATGCTGATGTACTACAGAGAGTACCGCACTTATATGCATATAGCGGTAGACTATGGGATAAGCGAATTGCAATGCTGGTGTATTATAAATGATTTGGAAAACATCCTTCTTGGGGAAATGCCCGTGCAGCGAATGCATTCCCCAATGCAGTAAAGAAAATGCTTTCAGATGTAAACCGGCAATTTCATTTAGAAGAAATTGATAAAAATACCTGGAAATTCTATGAAGTGAAAAGTGAAAATAATATTGTTTTGCAAACTTTACATCGGGATGCTAAAAATGGATATTGATTTAAAATGTAAAATGAGCTCGTACTATGATTAATACAAAATATTATCGGTTAATATCCTCTGATAGTTATACAGTAAACGAAGCTTTTTTAACGATTTGTATTTTAACCGGCACTAAAATATTCTAAAAAGCCTTAAAAAACTGAAGAGAGCTATAAATTGATTTAGAGATTTTGAAAAACAAAAATCTTTAATAAATGTTTGTTCACTGTAGCAAGCGGATGACATTTGTGGAGTTACGTTGGTAGAACCAGCTTAGTGATATCGATTTCCTTTTCAGTCAGGAATAGTGCGTTGATACTTCAATATAAATGCAAAGCTGTTTTAGTAGTAACTTTGTTGCAATTCATTTTTAGAATTCCTTCAAAACGAAACAGTTCAACTTACTGCTTGCATGTTAGAAAATTTATCAGATAAGACATTGTTGGAAACTGCTGATGAGCACGCGGGTTTTCGGATTTTATATAGCCGTTATTGGGAAGTATTGTATAAAAAGGCGCTTTTCCGTTTTGGAAACAGCGCCGATGCAGAGGATGCTGTACAGGAAGTTTTTATAAGCGTTTGGCGTAATAAAGAAACGATTCAAATTGATGAAACTCTTTTGCCTTATCTTTTTACAGCGCTCAAATATTACATCATTAAGCAAGTTTACCGGAAGGCGAAAAAAGGCATACAGGTGCCTTTATCGGTAGAAAAGCTGGAACATTCTGAACTTACTACCGAAGAACTTCTTCAGTATAAAGAACTGCAATCTGCCATTGCCGGAGAAGTGGATGAATTACCGAAAAGGATGAAGGAAATTTATCGCTTAAGCCGGGTTGAAAATCTGCAAATAGCTGAAATAGCTGTTCGATTGAGTATCTCTGAACAAACCGTCAAAAACACGCTTACAAGTGCTTTGAAACGATTGCGTGAAAGACTTTCCCATTATAGTTTTTTGTTTACTTTCCTGCTGTAATCATTGAAAATTGAAACCAAATTGAGCATCAGGAAATTCCATACAATTTTCAATTTTGGTTCTTTATGAATGATAATACCAAAACTTATTTCCAGTTATCTTAAAAAATATTTAACAATGCACTAGTACTAAAAACCTATTTCGGGTATATAGTTAATGGTGCAGGGTCCAAATTGTCATTTTACTGGCTCTAAAAACTACAAAAAAAGATTGCTTGAAAAATAATAAAGGAATTCGGTTATTACATAAATACCTTTTTGGTATGCCGGCTTTTGAAGAGAAAGTGAAGGTAGAAAAATGGTATGAGGATATAAATGAAAGCGGAGATGTTGCCGGTTCCGATGAACTATTACAAATAAAAGAACAGATTTATCAACGCACATGGGACAAACTAAACCCCCGTGCAAAAGTGATACCTTTTTATAGAAGACCTTTCTTTCGGGTGGCTGCAGCCGCGGTTGTGGCTGTGTGTATAACAAGCGCTTATTTTTTGTTTTTAAACAAATCGAAACCATCCGCAACGATTGCAAAAACTCATACACCTTCTTTGATAAATGATGTGGCAGCTCCTGCTATTAATAAAGCCATACTAACGCTTGCCAATGGCAAAACTATTGTGCTTGATAGTGCGGCAAATGGCTCCCTGGCTCAGCAAGGCAATGCAATTGTGTCTAAATTGAACAATGGCAAAATCACTTATAATGCTGACAATAATGACGTCACCAAAATTCAATATAATACGCTAACAGTGCCTAAAGGAAGCAAGCCGGTGCAGTTGGTTCTGGCAGATGGCAGCGAAGTATGGTTGGACGTGGCTTCATCTATTACTTATCCTACTGCATTTGCAGGAAAGGAGAGAAAGGTGCAAATAACCGGTGAGGCTTATTTTGAAGTGGCTCACAATGAAGCGAAACCATTTATAGTGCAAAAGGGGGATGTGGAAATCAGGGTGTTGGGCACCCACTTTAATGTGAATGCTTATGATGATGAAAATTCATTGAAAGTAACCCTTCTTGAGGGCGCTGTAAAAGTTGAAAGACATGGTAACGAATCACTCAATATAACGCCCGGCCAGCAAGCTGAAATAAACGGGCAAGGAAAAATGGAATTAAATAAAGAAGTGGATATAGATGAAGTGATGGCCTGGAAAAATAACTGGTTCAATTTTAACAGCCTGACAGTTCCTGATATTATGCAGCAAATAGAAAGGTGGTATAATGTATCCGTAACGTATCAGGGAAAGCCAGGCAACAAACATTTTTCAGGGATTGTGAGCCGTAACAACAATGTATCTGAGGTACTGAAAATAATGGAGCAGGCGGGAATAAAATTTAAAATTGAAGGAAAAAATATAACGGTTTTGTAAGCTGAACGCCAAAAGTTGAAAGCTAAAGGTTGAAGACTGCTAAACTCAAAAATTGAAACTTGTTGATCTAAAAAAACCGCTTCGGGTACGAACCGAAGCGGAGTGAATTTGGGTCAACTTAATTATAACAATCATTCGAATGACTTACTATTATTTAACCCAAAAAACAAAGTTATGCAATCAAGGGCACACTTTACTCTAACCTCTCTATTGGGAACAAGAAAGGCAGGTTGGAGATTATCAAAACAACAGTTATTAATCAGGAAATGGAAGTGGAGGGAACCAATTCTTCATTTCATTTTCCGAAAACAAAATTGGTTAGTAATGAAACTCACAGCCATCTTATTACTGTCGGCCTGCCTGCAGGTAAGCGCAACGGGATTTTCGCAAAACATCACCCTCTCAGAAAAAAATGTGTCCCTGCAAAAAGTTTTTAAGCAGATTCACAAACAGACGGGCTACCAGTTTTTTTATGAAGATGAAATGCTGAATAAAGCCGGCCGGATAAATATCAATGTAAAAGATGCGTCGCTTGAGAAAGTGCTGGCCATTTGTTTTAAAGATGCTCCCTTTACTTACTCGGTAGAAAATAATGCAATTACAGTAAAGCCCAAAAATGTAAATGTTGTTTTGCAGCTACAACTTCCGGTTGTCAATAATATACATGGAACTGTAAAGGATCAGAAAGGCGATCCTTTAGCGGGAGTATCCGTGGTGGTAAAAGGAACCACAAAAGGCACAAGCACAGGAACAGATGGAAGTTTTAGCATTGATGCAAATGTAGGGGATGTGTTGGAGTTTACGATAATTGGTTATCAGAAGAAAAGCGTAACCGTAGGAAATAGTACATCTATCAACATTCAAATGGAAATAGAAGTAACAGCGGGAAGTGACATAGTGATTGTTGGATATGGAACTCAAAAGAAGGTTAATCTTACTGGCGCTGTTAGCACGGTTAATATGAGCGATGTAACAAAGGACCGGCCGGTAAGTAGTACAGCCGAGCTTTTACAGGGCGCGGCGCCAGGATTACAAATTACTAACGGGTCTGGTCAGCCTGGATCGTCTTCTTCAATTAACATAAGAGGGTTTACTTCCATTAATGGGGGTGCTCCTTTAGTGTTAGTTGATAATGTTCCAATGAATATGGATGATGTTAATCCGGAAGATATTGCAACTGTAACGGTGTTGAAAGACGCTTCAGCATCTTCCATATATGGAGCGCGGGCAGCTTTTGGAGTGATTTTAATTAGCACCAAACATGGTAGGCGCAATTCTCCTGTTAAATTTAATTATTCTGTAAATCTTGCCGGTACTCAACCAAGTACATTACCCAAAAAACCATCAGTGCTAAGATTCGTACAAGCTTTAAATGATTTTGGCACCGCATCTTATTGGGCTGGGCAAGATGTGCCAACCTGGCTTGACCTTTTACAACAGTATCAGAAGGATCCTTCTCAATTTCCTAAGAACGGAATTGCAACGGTGAATGGAATTCAATATCCGTTGGCCCAGACGGATTTATATAAACCTTTTATGCCCGGCGGGTTCGAACAACTGCATAACCTGTCTTTTAGCGGTGGTTCTGAGAAAACCAACTTTAGGGTTTCACTCGGCTATACTGATCAGGATGGAATAATGGCTACAAAGGCGGATCAGTATAAGCGTTATAATTTGAATGCCTTTTTGAATACAAGCCTAACATCGAAACTTATCGCATCCGTCAATATATTTTACAATAATTCTACTCAAAATACGCCACAAAATTTTGGCCAGCTATTTTATAACGCTATTACATTCGGGCCTTATGCTCCAACGGGGTATGGTATAGCTCCAGATAGTTCTGTTCTGCCCTATTATACGCCTGCCAATATTTTAAAATTAGAACCATATACAATTAATACTACCAACAATTTAAGATTGTTTGGAAAATTAGAATATAATTTATTTAAGGGCTTTAAATTAAACGGAGAATACACTTTCAGCAGAATTGCTGCTGAAGAAACAAATGTTCAAGAGGTTAATTCTTACATTAATCCTTTGAATTTTACTGTTGGCCCCCTTAATACTGTTTCGCAATATTACCGGGCAACTGATGGAACAAATTATAGTGCCGTGAATTTATATGCAAATTATGCAATTACATTAGCCGATGCCCATCATATCAGCGCCGTAGTAGGAACCAATCAGGAGATGAGTAATGAAAGTGGGTTTTATGTAAGCCGTTTTGGAATTATAAGCCCCAGCACACCATCTATAAATGGAAGTACCGGAACTATTAATGGAGGTGACAATTTTAATTCCTTTGCTGTATCAGGTTATTTTGGCCGGCTTAATTACGACTATAAAGGGCGGTACTTGTTAGAGGCTACGGGGCGTTATGATGGGTCTTCTCGCTTTCCGGCTGGAAGCCGTTATGGATTTTTCCCTTCATTTTCAGCAGGGTGGAATATTATAGATGAATCGTTTATGAAAGCTCTTAAACCAACAATTCAGTTATTAAAATTAAGGGCTTCTTATGGTGAAATAGGCAACCAGGTGGTACTGTTTCCGGGAACAAATACACAAAATTACTATCCCTACATACCGGCATCAACACCCGCAAATTCTTCATGGATAGACCCGGCAACAAATATTCTAAATGTTACAGTACCCGCACCCTCACTCGTTAGCGCCAGTTTCTCCTGGGAACGCGTACAAACATCCAACCTTGGTTTAGATTTTGGTGTTTTTAGAAACAGGTTGAATGGGTCATTTGATTTGTTTGTAAGGAAAACTTTGGGGATGTTAGCTTCCGGTAGCGAACTGCCTGCCGTGCTTGGCACAGTAGCCCCCTTGCAAAATGTCGCCGATCTCAAAGACAAGGGATGGGAGTTAAATCTTGCATGGAAAGACGAAGTAAAGAATTTCAGATATTCTGTAGGATTTAACCTGTCTAACAATCAGGCCTATATTACAAAATATAACAATAAGGGAGGATTATTAAGTTTTAATGGTGATGGCACTTTGAGTAATTATTATGTAGGGGAAAGATTAGGCGATATCTGGGGATTTGTTACCCAGGGATTTTTTACAACGGATGATTTTGTAGATGGAACCTTGAACAGTAATTTGCAAGGAGGTAAATTAAAACCAGGTATAGCGCCTTATAAAGGTGTTCCTCAGAATCCGGGCGACATACGTTATGTTGATCTGAATGGTGATAGTATTATATACACGGGCAATAATACCCTTGCCAACCCGGGAGATAGGAAGATTATCGGAAATAACCACAGGCAATTACAATTTGGTTTCAATGGCAGCGCTTCCTATAAAGATTTTGATTTGTCATTTTATATTGCCGGCGTAGGTAAAAGGGATATCTGGGTCAGCAACCAGGTATTTTTCCCTTATCAAAATCAATTTAGTGGGATTTTTGCCAATGAATTAAATTATTGGACAGCAACTAATCCGAAAGCTAATACTGAAGCCTATTTCCCAAGATATTATCCAAATGCATCGGGAAACACATCAACCAGTGAGATGGTTCAAACCAGATACCTGTCTAGTGGAGTATATCTTAGGGTAAAAAATATTTCTATTGGATATACATTGCCCGGGAAAATAACAAGTAAGGTATATAAGGATTTTACAGCAAGGATATTCTTTTCGGGAGAGAATCTTTTTACATTCGATAAGTTACCTGCAGGTCTCGATCCGGAAGCTACTAACTTAGGGAGTGGGGGAATCTATCCTTTCATTAAAAAATATAGTTTTGGATTAAACATAAATTTTTAAGTTTAAAACAAACGATCTATCAAAGGCCTTTCATCAATAAGATGGATTAAAAAACAACCTTAGCAATATCATTTAAAAATTAAATTAAAGATGAAAAAATATTATTCGATAACCCATTATATTAAAATAGTATTATTATTCTTGTTACTTAATGTTACATTAAGTTGCAACAAGCTGCAGTTAAGCCCACAGGGCCAATTGTCAATTGCAAGTACGCTTTCCAGTTATAACGGATTTAAAACCTATGCATGGCAATTCTATAATGCTTTTCCCGGCTACACCAATGCCATGTTGGATAAAGACGTAAATAGCGATTTGTTTCTTTACGCAAGTCCGAATAGCCAATCTAACTGGATCTGGCAAAGGATGACGATACCTTCATCATCTTCCAGTTATACACAACCGTACACCTATATAAGACAAATCAATCTTATGCTGGACTACATTGATAAATCCAGTTTGAATGAAGCAGACCGGAATCATTGGAGAAGTGTAGGTTACTTTTTCAGGGCTTATAATTATTCAAATTTGATAAACTTATATGGCGCTGTTCCTTATATTGATCATGCGCTCACTGATGCTGATCCGGCATTACACATACCACGTACTTCCAGAGATTCAGTAGCCATGAATATTTTAAGTGATTTACAATATGCAGAAGCTAATATAAAAAATGGAGACGGAGCCAATACCATAAACGTGAATGTTGTGGATGCGTTGATTTCGCGTTTTGGATTGATGGAAGGCACCTGGCGAAAATATCATGGGTTATCAAATGCAAACATCTATCTCCAGGCAAGTGCCGATGCGTCTGAAAAATTGATGGCAGTGTTTCCATCGTTAGCCCCAAACTATGATTTACTTTTTAATAGTGAATCTTTAGCAGGTGTCCCAGGTATCATCTTATATAAAGCTTATGTAACAAACCAGATTACTCATGGGTTATCTACCCAAAACAGGAATTCTTCAGGGCGCTATGATCTGACTAAATCAGCCGCTGATCTTTATTTGATGACCGATGGGCAAACCCGCTTTACAAGTCCTTTGTTCCTGGGAGATACCAATCCGTATGATGAATTCAGAAATCGTGACAGGCGCTTATATTATACAGTACCTCCGCCATTCAGGGTCAACACCAATGCACCTAGCTTGGTTTTTACCTATACTTCGAATCCAAATGATACTTCCTATTTTGGCCTGATGAAATCTATTTCTGATTCTTCTCATAAAGCGCTCCCCACACGCAACTGGAATGGATTTGTTCTTAAACAAGAGCCTCACTATGTGGATTATAATAATGGGCAACCTTATAATGTTACTTATACAGGTTACCGGTTCTGTAAATATTACAATCTTCTGGTTCAAAATGCGCAAGGACAGGATATAAGTGATGCGCCAATATTCAGAATGGGAGAAGTTTTAGTAAACTATGCGGAAGTGAAATATGAGTTGGGCAGTTTCGATCAGGGAATAGCGGATGCGACAATTAACAAACTTCGGGCAAGGGGCGGCGTACAACCTTTGGATATTACATCAATACCAAATGACCCAACAAGAGATCCGGATGTGGATCCGGTATTATGGGAAATACGTAGAGAAAGAGCTGTTGAACTTATCGGAGAGGGTTTTCGTTTTGATGACCTTCGCAGATGGGGTAAAATGGATTACGCAGTAAAAGAAAAGTTGGGAAGGTGGATAATCAAAGGTGTAGATGTCCCTGCCGGTAATAAAATTCCAATTCAGGGTGGAGCGACTGCTGGCTATATTGATTATTGGGGCGTGCCACCAAGTCCATACCCTGATTATTATTATTTGTATCCTATACCTTCCAATGAAATTGTACTCAATCCGAAGATTGTTCAAAATCCGGGATGGCAATAAATCTGATAGAGATTACAATTAATGGAGGAAGGAGGATAAAGGGGAGGCTAAAATAAGAATTATTAATAAAAGTTTGTTTACTATGCATAAAAACATAAAATGAAAGCAAAAACTCTTCTCACTCTCCTATTCATTGTGTTGGCATGTTTTTCTTTTGCCCAAACAAAAAAAGCAAAGACTCAAAAGCCCAACATCGTTTACATTTTAGCTGACGACCTGGGCTACGGCGACCTGGGTTGTTATGGACAAACAAAAATTGAGACGCCTAATATTGATGCATTGGCAAAAAAAGGAATGTTGTTTACACAACACTATGCTATGCCGGTATGCGCTCCATCACGTTATAGTTTAATGACAGGAATTAATTCCGGTAAGGCATTCATCCGCGGCAATGACGAATGGGAAGAGCGGGGCGATGTGTGGAGTTTTAAAGCGATGGAAGCAAATCCATCACTGGAAGGACAATTACCAATACCCGATTCCACAATTACTATCGCTAAATTATTAAAAAGTAAAGGCTACAAAACCGCGCTGGTTGGTAAGTGGGGATTGGGCGCACCTATGACTGCCGGAGAACCTAACAACCAGGGGTTTGATTATTTTTATGGTTCATTGTGTCAGCGGCAGGATCATCAATATTATCCTGCTCACTTATGGGAAAACACTTTCCGGGTACCACTCAATAATAAAGTTCAGGATCCTAATATAAAATTTCCTGCAAACCTGGATTCGCAGGATCCGGAAAATTATAAGATATACAGTCAAAGAGATTATTCACCCGATTTCATGCTGGATGCCGCTTTACGCTTTTTAGATTCCTGTAAAGGCGAGCCTTTTTTTCTTTATTATCCAAGCCCTCTGCCACATGCATCTATGCAGGCACCGGCAAATCTGGTAGCCTATTATCATAAAAAGTTCGGAGATGAAAAACCGTTTATGGGTGGTAGTTATGTTCCCAGCCGTTATCCGCGTGCCACACGAGCAGCCATGATTACTTTGTTGGATAATCAGGTGGGAGCTATCATAAAAAAATTAAAGGAAGAAGGCGTTTATGATAATACCATTATTATATTTTCCAGTGATAACGGATCATCAAATGAAGGCGGCGCAGATTGTGAGTATTTTGACAGTAACGGCCCTTTCAAAAATGAGTACGGATGGGGTAAAGGGTTTTTGTATGAAGGAGGTATCCGTATGCCGCTGATAGTAAGCTGGCCGGGAAAAATAAAAGAAGGAAGCAAAAGCGATTTAATTAAAGCTAATTGGGATTTTTTGCCTACAGCCTGCGAAATTGCCAGGATTAAATCTCCGAAAAATATTGATGGCATCAGCTTTCTTCCCACTTTATTGAATGAAGGGAATAAACAGAAAAAACATGAATTTCTTTATTGGGAATTTCCCCAATACGGCGGCCAGCAGGCTGTGCGGCTCGGTAACTGGAAAGGTATTCGGATGAATATCCTGAAAGGAAACATGAAAATTCAACTCTATGACCTTGGTAATGATATTCAGGAACAGCATGACGTAGCAGCACAACATCCTGAAATTGTAAAGCAAATTGAAGACATCATGAAGAAGGAACATCATACACCCGACGCGGATTCATTCAGGATGGAGGCGTTGGAAAAAGAATAAAGCATTTTTGCAGGAAAAAAACCGATTATTATATAGTAAGTACTAAATACTAATTTGAAAAACGATAATGGTTACACCCCACTGTGGAACAGTAAATAAAAACATTCAATAAAAGTTTGTATTACTGCAATAAGATTAAAAGCCTTTTCCACTCCTTACTGATTACAACATATTGTAAGCAGTAATAACTTTTAAGAATCTTCGATAAAGTTTCGTTTACTGCCAGGATTTTCGAAAATCAAAATGTTGGTCAGGCGCGTGTTTTTCCGGATTAGAAAATAATATTCAACCTTTATATTGTAAAGATAGTCTTGGTGAGTTTAGGAGCAAATCCTAAATAGGCAGCGATTATTAAAAAACGCTAATTAGACCTTCCAGATTTTTAAAACCTGGAAGGTCTAAGGAACAGAAATCTTTAATAAAAGTTGGTTTACTGCAGCACGGGATAAAATCAAAAACATAAAATGAAATCAAAAACTCTTTTTATTTTTGGATTCATTGTGCCAGCTTGTTTTTCTTTTGCCCCAACAAAAAATTAAAAGTCTAATATTGGATGGAACTATTTCCAACGAAACATTTGCGCTTTTAAAAGCAGTAAACGAAGCAATACCTAAAAAATCTTTTCACCAGCATTAGAATATCTGTTATGACCAAAAAAATACAATTATCACTTATCCTCCTACCCTTTTATTTCTTTAGCACCGGGCAGGATAAAATTTATGTTTCCACAACTGGCAATGATAACAATTCA
>Ga0207657_10008029_pt1 | contig 10763 bp, 11 predicted proteins | sample KBSC33metaG_FD_184316 | JGI IMG/M metagenome (GOLD analysis project Ga0207657, IMG submission 184316) | Corn rhizosphere microbial communities from Kellogg Biological Station, Michigan, USA - KBS C3-3 metaG (SPAdes) (version 2) | ecosystem: Host-associated > Plants > Roots > Rhizosphere > Soil ... | reverse complement strand
CCCTGACGGGCCCGACCGCGGCCGCGCTGGCCCAGCAGAGCCCGTTCCAGCCGCTGCCCCCGCCGTCGCAGACGACCGAGACGCCGACGGTCACGGTCGCGCCGCCGCCCGTGAGCTCGAGCAGCGGCGGCGGCCTGAAGAGCTGGCAGGAGACGCTGCTGTTCGCCGCCGGGCTGATCCTGCTCCTCGGCATCGGCTGGGCGATCGCCTCGGACGCGCGCAAGCGCGCGCCGGTCAAGGACTCCGAGCTCGCCCACCCGGGCATGGGCGGCGCGGCGCGGCGCAACCGCTCGCAGAAGCAGAAGGAGCGCGCGCGGGCCAAGGCCATGGCCGGGCGCAAGCAGCGCCGCCGCCAGGGCCGCCGCTAGTGCGCCTGGAGGGCCTCGTCGTCGCCGACGAGCCGGCGACGTGGGAGGCGCTGGGCTTCGCCCTCGAGGACGACACGGTCCGGCTCGGGGGCGTGGCGATCCGGCTCGCCGGCCGCGGAGCAGGGGAGGGGCTCGTGGGCTGGCGGGTGAGCACCGGGATGGTGACGGGGCAGAGCCCTGGCCCGACCCATCCAAACGGAGCGATCGCCGTCGACCACGTCGTCGCGGTGACCGGCGACCTCGACCGCTCGCTGGCCGCGATGGCCGAGCTGGGGGAGGAGCCACGGCGCATCCGCGACGCCGGCGGCGGCGTCCGCCAGGCGTTCTTCGTGCTCGAGACGGCGTTGCTCGAGCTCGTCGCATCCGCCGAGGGGCCGGACCGGATGCGCCCCTGGGGCATGACGCTCGTCGCCTCGGACATCGACGCGCTCGGCCGGAGGCTCGGCCCGCTGCTCGGCGAGATCCGCGACGCCGTTCAGCCGGGCAGGCGCATCGCGACGCTGCAGCGCGAGGCCGGCGTGAACACGAGGGTTGCATTCATGAGTCCCCGGTCTGGTTGACTAGACAACATGAAGCGTCGCGCGCTCCCACTGGTCACCCTCGCGCTGGCCGTGACGGCCACCGGCGTGGCCATCTCCGCCTCGTCGTCGAAGACCACCGGTCGCATCGGCCCGGCCAACCGCATCCAGCCCAACGGCCGCAAGCTCAACCCGGTCGGCAAGCTCGTCAAGCTCGGCAACTTCCCGACGAACGGGCGGCTGACGCCCGACGGACGCTTCCTGTGGACGCTGTCGGCCGGCCGCGGCGTCAACGACATCCGGATCGTCAACCTCAAGACCCGCAAGGTCATCCAGATCATCCGCATGCCCGGCAACAGCGGCGGCATCACGATGACGCCCGACGGCAAGACCGCGTTCGTGTCCGGCGTCGCCGACTCGCCGCACTCCGACGAGGCCGCGGGCCCGAGCGTGCCCGGCGGGGCGGGGGACACCATCCACGTCTTCGCGGTCAACAAGGCCACCGGCCAGGCGACCCGCTCGACGACGATCCCGGTGCCGCCGCCGTCCAACGCGCCGACGCCGCAGAACTTCCCGCCGACCAACACCGGCAAGCTCGCGTGGCCGCGCGACGTCGCGGTGACCAGCGACGGCAAGACGCTCCTCGTGGCGCTCAACCTCGCCGAGGCCGCCGCGATCGTCGACGTCGCCTCCAAGAGCGTCAAGTACGTGACGACCGGCGACTACCCCTACGGCGCGGCGATCACCGCCGACGGCAAGACCGGGCTCGTCGGCAGCGAGGTCGACGGCGCCGTCACCGCGATCAACATGGCCGACGGCTCGGTGATCAAGACGATCCAGGCCGGGCCGCCGCGCTCGCACCCCGAGTCGATCGCGATCGACCCCAAGCAGAATCGCGCCTACGTCCCCCTGGCCAATCAGGACACGGTCGCGGTCCTCGACACCAAGGCGCTGTCGGTCGCCCACACGCTCTCGGTGGAGCAGCCGCAGGGCATCGGCGTCTCGCCGACCAACTCGTTCGTCAGCCCCGACGGCTGCCGCCTCTACATCACCGACTCCGGCGAGGACGCCGTCGCGGTGTTCGGGCTCGTCTCGAAGTGCTCGAAGAAGGGCAAGCCGCTCGGCACGCCCAAGCTGCTGGGCAAGGTCCCGGTCGGCTCGTATCCGACGTGGGCGGGCGCGACCCCGCACAACAAGCAGTTCGTCTGGGTCTCCGCGCGCGGCGTCGGCGTCGGGCCGAACCCCAAGGGCCCGAACCCGCTGTCGCCCGCCGACTCCGACAACGCGATCAACACCTTCCAGTACCTGCCGTCGTTCGTCACCGGCTCGGCCGGGATCGCGAAGGGCCTGACCGACAAGCAGATCCACGCGTTCACCAAGAAGGTCAACAAGCAGCTGATCCCGTCCAACCACGAGAAGGCGCCGGCCGGCACGCCGATCGTCGCGCCCACCGGCGCGAACCCGAAGATCAAGTACGTCTGGTACTTCGTGCGCGAGAACCGCACGTACGACCAGGTCCTCGGCGACGACCCGCGCGGCGACGGCGACCCGAACCTCACGCTGTTCGGCAAGGACCTCACGCCGAACCTCCACGCGCTCGTCCAGCGCTTCCCGCTGCTCGACCACGTCTACGCGAACTCCGAGGCGTCGATCGACGGCCACTACTGGGCCGCCGCCGGCGCCGTGACCGACTACGTCGTCAAGAACTGGCACCAGAACTACGCGGGCCGCGGGCGGCCCTACGACTTCGGCGCCTACGTGATCTCCGATCCGCCCAACGGCTTCCTGTTCGACCAGGCCGCCAAGGACAACATCAAGTACTACAACTACGGCGAGGCGGTCGCCGAGGTCTCGCCGTTCCCCGATCGCGACCGCACGCAGGCAGAGACCGCGCGCAACCTGGCGAAGTTCGCCAACACCGACGGCGCGGTGCCGGTGGCGCCCAACAACGTGCCCGGCGGCAAGTGCTACCCGGCCGACATCGCGATCGGGACGAACCCCCTGGCCGGCAACGCGGAGACGTGGGACTCGACGCCGCCCTCGGACGCGCCGGCCGCATCCGAGTCGCGGTTCGACTGCTTCAACGCCCACTTCGGGATGCCCGGCGACCCGGCCGGCGACCCGTCCGTCACCTTCCGCTACTTCTCGCTGCCGTCCGACCACACCTCCGGCCTGACGCCCGGCAGCCGTACGCCGAAGGCGATGATCGCCGAGAACGACTACGGCCTCGGGCAGTTCGTCGACCTGATCTCGCACTCGTCGTTCTGGAAGCAGTCGCTGATCGTCGTCGTCGAGGACGACTCGCAGGACGGCGCCGACCACGTCGACGCACACCGCATGCCCGCGCTCGTCATCAGCCCGTACGCGAAGAAGGGCGCGGTCGTGCACACGCGCTACGACTTCCCGTCGTTCCTGCGCACGATGGAGATCGTGCTCGGGATGCATCCGCTGACGATCAACGACGCGCTAGCGACGCCGCTCTACGACGCGTTCTCCTCGACGCCCGACAACAGCGACCCGTACACGGCGATCAAGCCGGCGCAGAACCTCAACGAGCGCAACGCCAATTCGCGCGCGAACCGCCTGGCGGTCAAGGGCGCGAACTTCAAGATCCCCGACGCGGTGCCGCAGCGACAGCTCGACGCGATGCTGTGGCACTCGGTGCACGGCATGAGCTCACAGCCCCCGCCGCCGGGCCCGAACGCCTCGCCCGAGGACACGACCGCGCGCGACAACGGCAGGTAGAGCAACTCGGGGGAGTAGCCTGGGTTCATGACGGCAGACGGATCTGCCGATCTGAGTCCCATGTCCCTCGCTCGTCGATTCACCCTGCTCGGATGCCTGCTCGCGGCCGTCGTCGCGGCGCCCGCGAGCGCGACGACCAAGGGGCCGGGGGTCCAGCACCTGCACTACAAGTTCGGCCCGCTGCACGTCTCGCCCGGCCAGAACACGATCAAGTTCCAGCCGACCGACCTGCGGCCGAAGGTCCCGGGCTACATCACGCGCTTCAAGCCGGACCTGATCTACGCCAACGGGACGAAGCCGAGCGTCGACGTCATCCACCTGCACCACGGCGTGTGGATCGTCAACGGCATCCCGACGTTCGCGGTCGGCGAGGAGAAGACGATCGTCAGCCTGCCCCAGGGCTACGGCTTCCGCTACACGCCGGACCAGAGCTGGATCATCAACTACATGATCCACAACCTGACCGTGAACCCCGACACGGTCTACATCACCTACGACATCGACTTCGTGCCCGACACGTCGCCGCTGGCGAAGAAGATGAAGACGGTCCGCACGCAGTGGATGGACGTCGCGGGCGTCAAGGCCTACCCGGTGTTCGACGCGCTGCGCGGCTCCGGCAAGAACGGCCGCTTCACGTTCCCCGACGACGACCCGACCAACCCGGCGGTCGGCCCGGCGAACTCGTGGACGGTCTCCGAGCCCGAGACGCTCGTGCAGACGGCCGGCCACCTGCATCCGGGCGGGCTCAACACGTACCTGACCGTCACGCGCGGCAACAAGACCCGGCGCATCTTCACGTCGAAGGCCCACTACTGGGAGCCGGCCGGCGCGGTCTCCTGGGACGTCGGCATGACGTCGACCGCCGACGACTGGCGCGTGGCGCTCAAGCCCGGCGACGTGGTCAAGGTCCACGCGGTCTACGACACGTCGAAGGCCTCGTGGTACGAGGTCATGGGGATCATGGTCATGGCCGTGCAGGACAACTCGACGGCCGGCGTCGACCCGTTCTCGGGCAAGAAGATCGACATGAAGGGCCACCTGACGCACGGGCGGCTCAAGGAGAACATCGACAGCGGCGGCAACGCGACGGGGCTCCCCGACCCCGAGAAGGCGCTCGACGGCCCGACCGCGACCACGCAGCTGACGATCGACGGCTTCGTCTACAGCCAGGGCGACATGACGATGTCGGGCATGCCGGGCCGTCCCGCGCTCGTCCAGCAGGGCCAGCCGCTGACGTTCCTCAACAGCGACGCCCAGAACGACATCTACCACACGATCACCGCCTGCAAGCTGCCCTGCAACAAGTCGGCGGGGATCGGCTATCCGCTGGCCAACGGCCCGGTGCAGTTCGACTCCGGCGAGCTCGGCTTCGGCCCGCGCTTCGCCACGGCGGCCAAGAACACCGACACGTGGTCGACGCCGGCGAACCTGCCGGTCGGCACCTACTCGTACTTCTGCCGCGTGCACCCGTTCATGCGCGGGACGTTCCGCGTGGTGCCCGCGAAGAAGCGGTCGGCCTAGAAGTCGTCGGGAACGATCAGATCCGCGGCGAGCGCGGAGCTGAACCGCTGGATCGCCGCTTCCTCGTTGGCGATCCAGACGACCTCGAGCGACCAGAGCAGGTCCGCGAAGCTGCGGTCCATCGCCATGTCGAGCGCGGCGAGGTCCTGGTCGGTGTGGACGGTGCTGCGCGTGTCGCCGCAGTTGTTGCAGTGCAGGTCGAGGCGGACCTCGTTGGAGGCCACGACCTCGCGCACCTTGCCGGGGACGACGAACGGCTGCCGGCAGGCCGGGCAGACCTGCAGCCCCGTCGGAGCGGGCAGGTTGGACGCGGCGGGCTCGGCGGCGAGCAGCTCGGCGGCGAGCAGAAGGTCGACCTCGTGGCCGGGAGTCGTCTGGACGGGGCGGGCTGCCATTGCCGCGCCAGCTTGCGCCGCGAAGGGGAGAGGTCGGGCTGGACTGCGTAAGAAGCCGGTATGCATGAGCCCCCGAGGGGAACCCTGGACAGATGTCCATGTCCAACACACCGACACCCGGACCACCGGTGCCGATGCCGGACCCGTCGCCGCCCTCACCCGGACCGGACCCGGGCCCGCTTCCTCCGGACCCGAACCCGCGGCCGATCTAGGGCCGCGCGCGCCGGCGCGCCCCACGCCGCGTCGACCGCGGCGCGCAGCGCGGGATCGACGGGCTGGTTGATCGAGAAGCCGTGCTGCGACCAGCCGATCGCCCGCGCGAGGACGTCGTCGGCGTACGCGATGCCGGTCGCGTCGTAGCCGTAGTAGCCATAGGCCGCCTGCCAGGCCGAGCCGTCGAGGGCCATGCCCGCGCCGTCGGCCGACAGCAGCCGCCCGGCGGCCATCATCGCGTCGAAGTCGTCGTAGACCGACGGATGCGTGGCGGTCGGGTGCGGGTAGCTCGCCGGGCGCGAGGCGCGGCGAAACGCGCCGCTGAAGCGCTCCCAGGTCGTGCGCGGGCCGTTCGTGACGTTGAACTGCATCGGGCCCGCGCAGCAGTGCGCGAAGTTGAGCCCGTGGTACGTGGTGCGCGCCGTGGAGAAGGCGGTCTCCTCGCGATGCACGGACGCGAGCAGCAGCCAGTTGACGCCGAACGCGCGCTGCGCGCGCTCGTACAGCGTGTAGAAGCCCGCGACCCACCCGGCGGGGACGTGCGCGCGGTCGTTGGCCAGCAGCTGGCGCCGCCAGGCGGCGCGCATCTCGGCGATCGGGTTGCCGGCCAGGCCGCCGGCGGCGGGCGCGGGCGTCGGCGCGGCGACCACGACCAGCGGGGCGGCCGGCGCCACGGGCCCCGGCGCGCCGCCGTGGTGCCACTGCACGAGCGAGAAGACGAGCGCGGCGATGCCGGCGACCAGACAGGCGCCGGCGACGGCGAGCGGCCGATGCTCCGACAGGTGCACGGCCTGAAAGCCTAGAAATCTTCAGGCAGGATGTGATCGTCGCGCAGCGCCTCTGCGAACGCGTCGATCTCCTCGCAGAAGCGCGAGACCTCCCACAGCTGCAGCGCCATCTGCATGTCGGCCGTCTGGCGGTCGAGCTCGCGGTCGAGATCCTCGAGGACCTGCTCGCCGTGCGTCTCCACGACGACCGTCCCGCAGTTCTTGCACTGCAGCTCGACGAGGTAGTCGTCGGGGCCGACGACGTCGAGGACCGCGGCGGGAATCACGAACGGGCGGCCGCAGTCCCGGCACAGGTGGAGATCGGGGATCTCGAAGCGGGCGGGCCGCGGAATGTTGGTGCCGTCCCAGCGCATCTACATGTGTAAACGCCGAAGCGGCCGAAAATTGGCGGCAAGTGCTTCTAGAACATCCGTCCAGGGCGCAGCCGGTGCACGGAAACCCGCGGTGAGGCGGTCTGCGCGAGGACCTCGTGGTCCCAGCCGGCCAGCTCGAGATCGGCCAGCAGTGCCTCGCACGGGGCGCGTCCGGGGTCGGCGATCCAGGTTTCGGCGCCCAGACGCTCCAGGAGCGCGCACAACGGCGCGACGTTGCGGCGCTCGTAGAGGACGTCGGCTGCGATCACGAGCTCCCAGGGCCGTTCCAGGACGCTCTCAGGGGGTTCGCGCCAGTCGCAGACCTGCGCTTCGAGCCCGAGATCGTTGCGCTCGGCGTTGCGCTGGACCGCTTCGACGGCCTCCGGAGCCCAATCGGTTGACATAACGCGGCCGCCCGCGAGAGCGGCCGCCAGGCTGGGGAGGCCGAGCCCGCAGCCGAGCTCCAGGACCCGGGCGCCGCGCAGCGCCCGGCCGGCCAGCGTGCGGGCCAGCAGGTGCGCGCTCGGCCACAGATCGGCCCAGTACGGGATGAACTCGTCGCGCGCCTCGAACGCGGCGTCGTCGAGCAGGGCGTCGGTGTCGCGCGGGCGCAGCACGAGCAGCTCGCGGCCGTCGAGCGCGACGACTTCCTCGACGAGATCAGTCGGAGCCGGCATCCGCGGTCAGCAGCGGCCACACCAGCACCGCCAGCACGATCAGCAGCCCGCCGATCGCCGTCACGACGCCCCCGGCCCAGAGGAGACCAAGCGGGATCAGGAGGATCCCGGGAACCGCCAGATACAACGCTCGATAACCCATCTTATGTCGACAACCTAGTTCCACTAGAACGAAGGGATGCGGGAAAACGATGCCAGGCCCCGGCTGATCCTCGCGATCTGCTGCCTGAGCATCTTCATCGTCCCGCTCGACAACACGATCGTGAACGTCGCGCTGCCCTCCATCCGGCGCGACCTGCACGCGTCGGTCTCGCAGCTGCAGTGGACGATCGACGCGTACACGCTGGTTCTCGCCAGCCTGCTGATGGTCTCGGGCTCGATGGCCGACCGGATCGGGCGCGCGAAGGTCTTCTGCATCGGCCTGGCGCTGTTCTCGCTGGGATCGCTGCTGTGCAGCGTGGCCTGGTCGCCGGGCGCGCTGATCGGGTTCCGCGCGCTGCAGGCGATCGGCGGCTCGATGCTCAACCCGGTCGCGATGTCGATCATCCGCAACACGTTCGCCGAGCCGCGCGCCCGCGCGCAGGCGATCGGGATCTGGGGCGCCGTCGTCGGCCTGTCGATGGCGCTCGGGCCGCTGGCCGGCGGCAGCCTCGTCGACGGCATCAGCTGGCGCGCGATCTTCTGGATCAACGTGCCGGTCGGGGTCGCGGCGATCGTGCTGACCAGACGCTTCATCACCGAGTCGCGCGCGCCGCGCCCGCGCCGCATCGACCCGCTCGGCCAGGCGCTCGTCGCACTCGGCCTCGCCACGCTGGTCTACGCGATCATCGAGAGCAAGCCCGCCTTCGGTGCGATCGCCGCGGTGGCGCTCGTGGCGCTCGTCGTGCACGAGCGCCGCCACGCTGAGCCGCTGATCGACCCGCGCTTCTTCCGCAGCGCGCCGTTCTCCGGCGCCAGCCTGATCGCGATCCTGGCGTTCGTCGCGCTCGGCGGCTTTCTGTTCCTGACGAACCTGTTCCTCCAGGGCGCGCGCGGCCTGAGCCCGATCGAGACCGGCGTCTACACGCTGCCGATGGCGGTGACGGCGTTCGTGGCGGCGCCGCTGTCCGGGCGCCTGGTCGGCGCGCGCGGCGCGCGGGCGTCGCTGGTCATCGGCGCGGGCGCGCTGGCGATCGGCTGCGCGATGCTCACGTCGGTCACCGCCACGACCGCCACGATCTGGCTGCTGCTCGCCTACTTCGTGTTCGGTGTCGGGTTCGGGTTCATCAACCCGCCGATCACCAACACCGCGGTCTCCGGGATGCCCGAGGAGCAGGCGGGCGTCGCCGCCGCGGTCGCCTCGACGAGCCGGCTGGTCGGCATCTCGCTCGGCGTGGCGATCGTCGGCGCGATGAGCACCCATTCGGGCTGGTGGGTGCTCACGGCCTGCGCGGCCGTGGCGGCGGTGCTGGGGCTGCTGTCGACGACGCCGTGGGCGCTGCGCACCACTCAGGGCGCGAGCCTCTCGACGATCCAGCCCTCGCCCGCCCGCCGGTAGCGCAGGCGGTCGTGCAGGCGGTCGTCGCGGCCCTGCCAGAACTCGACGCAGTCGGGCACGATCCGCAGGCCGCCCCAGTGGGCCGGCCGCTCGATCGGCTCGCCGCCCTCGGGATGGCGCTGGGCCAGGCCCTCGAACGCCGTCACCAGCTCGGAGCGGTCGGCGACCACGCGTGACTGCGGGCTCGCGGCGGCGCCGAGGCGCGAGTTGTACGGGCGCGTGACCCAGTAGGCGTCGGACTCGTGCGGCTCGACCGGCTCCACCGCGCCCTCGACGAGCACCTGGCGCTGCAGGTCGACCCACGGGAAGACCGCGGCCGCCCGCGGGTTCGCGGCGAGCTCGCGGCCCTTGCGCGACTCGAGGTTGGTGAAGAACACGAGCCCACGCTCGTCGAGGCCCTTGAGCAGCACCGTGCGCGAGCTCGGCCGCCCGTCGGGGCTCGCCGTCGACAGGACCATCGCGTTGGGCTCGAGCTCCCCGTCGCGCTCGGCGTCCATGATCCAGCGGCGCAGCTGGGCGAACCACGTCGCCTCGAGGTCCGACTCGTCGAGGCCGGCGCGCCGGTAGGCCTGGCGCATCGCGGCGAGCGGATCGGGCTTGCGCGCGTTCATCCGGCCAGCACCTTCGCGATCGTCTCGGCCGCCTCCGGGCGCAGATCGCCGAACGACACGCGCCGGCCGGTGCGCGTGCGCAGCCGCAGCGTCGCGCGGCGCCCGAGACGCGTCCTGCGCTGCTCCACCCCGGCGACGAGCCCGAAGCGCACCCAGTCGACCCGCGCGCTCACCGCGTCCTCGGCCAGCCACAGCAGCCGCCGGTCGGTGAGCGCGAGCACGGCCGGGCCGGCGCCCGTGCGGCCCGCCTGGGCCACGAGGCGCACCTCCTCGCCGTCGCCCAGCGCGGTGAGCAGCTCCCAGCCCATGCGCTTGCGCACGGCGTCGGGCAGCCAGGCGCCCGGCGCCGGCCGGCGCTTGACGACCGGCTCGTACGGCCGCTCGCGCGCGATGCGGTGCACCTCGGCCTTGGCCAGCGCGTACGCCTCGTTGAGCGTCCGCATCTTCGCCTCGTCGCCGCCCTCGTGGTCGGGATGCCAGCGCTGGGCCTCCTGCCGGAAGGCCGCGGCCAGCTCCTGCTCGGAGACTTCCGCATCGACGCCGAGAAGCGCGAAGGGATCCATCACCGCCCCGCAACGTAGAGCGCCTGCGCGCCGCGGCCCACCGGTCCCTGCTCGTCGTGCAGCGTCGAGAACGCCGCGGCGGTCCCCTCGGGGCCGTGCTCGGTGCGCGCCTCGACGCCGATCCACTCGCCGACCGGCTCGCGCGACAGGTGCATCGTCAGCTCGGTGTTGACGAAGACGTGGGTCTCGAACAGCAGCTCGGCGCCGATCCCGTTGCCGAAGTCGGCCGCGGCGGTCGCGCGCTGCGCCGGGCTCGGCTCCTCGCCCTCGACCAGTGGCCGGGCAAGCCGGAACCAGGCGATCGCCGGCCCCGGCTCGTTGAACACGCCCTCGACGAACCGCAGCTCCATCGCGGTCGCTCCGAAGCCGTCGGGCTCGTCGTGGAGCAGGAACTCCATCGGCGTCGGCTCGACGTCCTCGGGGCGCGGCAGCCGCGGCGCCGGGAGCGCGGCCTCGGGGCTCTCGACCGCCTCG
>Ga0207657_10008028_pt1 | contig 10763 bp, 8 predicted proteins | sample KBSC33metaG_FD_184316 | JGI IMG/M metagenome (GOLD analysis project Ga0207657, IMG submission 184316) | Corn rhizosphere microbial communities from Kellogg Biological Station, Michigan, USA - KBS C3-3 metaG (SPAdes) (version 2) | ecosystem: Host-associated > Plants > Roots > Rhizosphere > Soil ... | reverse complement strand
TCATTTCGAGCAGATGAACCGCGCGATCTCCTACCACAAGCTTCGACCGGTCATCGATCGCGTCTTCGGCTTCGACGAGGCGCGCGAGGCGATCGCGCATTTCACGGCGCAGAAGCATGTCGGCAAGGTGGTGATCAGTCACGACTGAGAGGCTGCAGGGACGGCTTGGTGAGAAGTGGTAGTGTAGCGATGCATGGACCGCGGCAAATTTCTGTAGCGACTTCATCTGCCTGAATCTGAGTATCGCACGCTCTCGTCGTCGGAATGGCAGGTGGCTATTCTTCGCCCGGTTGTTGGCGTGACGACCGATCTCCTGCTTAACCGCATTGCCGATTTCGTCGATCGCAGCCTTCTACGATCGCAGCCCATCGGTCGTGATGAACTCGGGGGATCCATGGCGCTTCAGCGCCTTCTTCATGAAGCGGAACGGAGTTTATCCAGGACGAGTGGCTGAAGAAGCTCAGCGAGCTGGCGTGCCTTGAGTGGCTTTTCCAGGCGCGGAACGTCCGCGAAACGCTGAGGCACCGACGAGCGGTCATAGCCGGTGGCGAACGCGAACGGGATGCCCTGCGCGCGCAATTCGTCGGCGGTTGAAAATACCAGCTCGCCCTGAAGATTGATGTCGAGCACCGCTGCATCGATGCCGCCGGTTCGTATGAACGCGATGGCATCCTTGACATTTGCTACCGGCCCCAGCACCTGCGCGCCGCAATCCGAGAGTTCTTCGCGAAGATCCTCCGCGAGGAAATATTCATCCTCCACCACAAGGATGCGACGACCGTTCAAATCGATATTCGTCATCGGTCAACTCCCTTCAGTGTCCGGCGCCTGCCACGGGAAGCTCGATCGAGCAGCGAACGCCCTCCGGTCCAAACTCATATTCGGTCTTAGCGCCGAGCTGAAAGGGCAGCGCGCGCTCAATCAACTCCCTGCCGTAGCCGCTCTTGGTCGCGTTCGCGGTAATATCGTCCACGCCGCGCTCCAGCCAATCGACCTTCAGGCGTGGATGATCGCCATCAAGCAGTTCCCAATTCACGTCCAGATGTCCGCTGGGCCGCGACAGCGCGCCATATTTGACGGCGTTGGTCGCGAGTTCGTGCAGCGCCAGCGCGAATGTCTGTACCATGCCCGATCGCAGCGATACGCCGTCCGGCCCGCTGATGGAGACCTGCGGGGCATTACCGCGTTCGTCGAGCGCGACATGCGCCGAAAGCTCCTCGCGCAAAAGCATATCGAACGTTACGCGTTGCCCCTCCTCCCGACGGGACAGCAAGCCCTGCACACGCGCCAGCGCGGCAAGCCGGTGATCGATTTCGGTTCGGAAATCCTTGAGGTCGCTGCTCCCGCGCAAGGTCCGCATCATCACCGACTGGACGATCGCCATCAGGTTCCGCGTCCGGTGCTGCAGCTCGGCAACGAGCACCTGCTGGTGCTCCTGAAGCTGAACGATGTCGTCTACATCCGTCGATGTACCGAGCCATTCGATGACATGCCCATTGTCGTCGCGCGCGGCAGCCGCGCGCGTCTGGAAATGGCGATAGCGTTTTTCTTTCTCATGCCAGATCCTTCCGTTGATGCGCAGTGGCTGGCCAGCTTCGGCCTTCGCCCAGGCCGCCTTCGCATGCGCCCGGTCATCCGGATGATAAGCGCGCAGCCAGCCGATCATCCGGCTCGCTTCCTCGGAAAGGCCGGTATATTCGATCCATTGTGGGCTTGCCCACGTCCACTTGCCGCCGTCCATTGCCTTCCAGACGAGCTGGGGCATGCCTTCCACCAGCGTCCGGAAGCGGATCTCGCTTTGCCGGAGCGCCTCCAACCCGATACGGTGATCATGAATATCGGTGATCGCACCGAACCATTGCATCGGTTCGCCGCGATCGTTCTTCACGGGCTCCGCATGGACCAGAAACCAGCGATATTCGCCATTGCTCCCCCTGATCCGGTGTTCGCGCTGGTAGGAGCCGCCCTGGCGGACGCTGGCCAGCCAAGTGGAGCGTGACACCGCCCGATCGGCAGGATGGATCGCCTCTGTCCAGCCATTGCCAAGCGGCTGCTGCTCGTCTTGGCCGGTATATTCGTACCAGCGTTTGCTATACCAGCGCATTTGGCCGTTGCGATCGCTGCGCCATAGAAAGTCCGGCACCAGTTCAGTCACGGCCCTGAATGATGCCTCGCTGGCGCGGAGCGCGGCATTGATATTTTCGATGTCGCGGGTGCGTTCCTCCACGCGGCGATCCAGCTCCCGGTTCATCTCGTGCAGACTGGTATTGGCGGCTTCCAGCTCTTCGGTGAGAACCTGCAATTCCTCGAAGGTGACCCGCAGTTCTTCTTCGGTCTGGCTGATGCGTTCGCGTGCGGCGCTTTCGGGCGGAGCGCTGTTTTCCGCAGCTGCGCTTACCGGGCCGACCGTCATCTCGCGCACTTGCGCCGTCAGGCGCAGGAGCAGGCGGTCGCGATCCTCGATCAGACGGGTATTTTCCTCGGTAGTGTTTTCCAGCGCAGTTCGCAGCTGCTCATTCTCGTCCTGCAAGCGAGCAATCTCGGATGCACGATCAAGGGCCATGGGCACAGTTTAACTGCCTCTGTTTCAAAAGTGAACGCAAGACCACTGGATGCTGCACCCTGAACGCACGCAGCTTCGTTAAGCTCCGTAAAGGAGCAGCTGGTGACCAACAAAGACATCATAGTAATCGGTGCGTCGGCAGGGGGCGTCGATGCGCTTGTTCGGCTTTGCCAGGAATTTCCCGCGGATTTTCCTGGAACTGTGTTCGTCACGCAGCATATTTCGCCTTCATCGCGGAGCATGCTTCCACGGTTGCTCGATCGTTCGGGCCCCCTCCCGGTGATTGCTCCCGTCGACGGCCAGTTGTTCGAGCGAGGACATATCTATGTCGCTGTGCCTGATCATCATCTGCTGCTGCGCCCCGACAGCACGCTGCTCGTCCGGCGCGGTCCATATGAAAACCGCACGCGGCCGGCGATCAACGCCCTATTCCGCTCCGCCGCGATTTCCTACGGCGCACGCGTGATCGGGGTCGTGCTGACTGGATTGCTGGACGACGGGACCGACGGGCTCATCGCAATCAAGGCAGCGGGCGGCTCCAGCCTGGTGCAGGATCCCGACGAAGCCCAATGGCCGTCGATGCCGCGCAACGCGCTGAACCGCGATCATGTCGACAGGAGCGTCCGGATCGCTGAATTGCCCGAATTGCTCTCGCGGATGGTTAGCGAAGAAGCAGGGCCAAGCATTCCATTGCCGTACGACTATGTCGTCGAGGACCAGATTGCTGCTCAGGAATTCGCCGTGATAGAACCCGATATCGAAACCCCGGGTGCCCCAGTCCGGATCGCCTGCCCCGATTGCGGCGGGGTCCTTAACGAAATCACGGCGGATGACGAGGTGCGTTTCCGCTGCCAGATCGGCCACGCCTTCTCGCCGCTTGGCTTGGCCGAAGCGCAAGGCACCGAGCTGGAGCGAGCGCTGGCGGTCGCCGCCCGCACCCACCGAGACCGGATCAAGCTCTTCTCGAAGATGAGCGAGAATGCCGCCGAGCGCGGCATGACGCACGCCGCGGAGCGCTGGCGCCAGGCCATCGAGGAATCACAGCAGATGCTCATCATCCTCGAACAGGCGACGTCCTCGCTCGCCAAGCCACCGCAGGACGAAGCCTGACCCGCGACCTCATCCGACTTGGTTTATGAGCAGGCGGATGCCGGCGGCGGTGCTTTAGGACGGGGCAGCCTGTCCATCCGACATAGCGGCACCGTTTCCGACAATTTGCCGCTCACTGGTATCATGGACCATCGCGACAAGGACCGGCGGGATTTCATCGCCGAAATATTGCACGCACAGTTCGGCCGGATATTCATTTCCCTCGATCGAGCGGATGCGGGTCTCGAATACGACCTCGGGCTTTTCTCCTGCAATGATCGGCGCGAAAAGCTGACGCAGATCCTCCGCCGAAACATCCGGCATCACCTCAGGCAAGGTGACCTGCAGAAGCTGATGCGACGAACATTCGAGCTTCTTTTCGGCGCCTTCATTGGCCAGCACGAACCGGTAGCTGTCTGGGTCGAGGAAATAGACTTCGTTGAGCGCACGGCCGACGACACGCCCGAGATAGCGGATATACTCTTCCTTTTTACGCTCCTCGCTCACGTCTTCGAACGCGAGCACCGCGCCATCCGGCTCGCCGCCATCAGCGGTTAGCCCTGCCACGCGCACGCGGCAGAGGATCCTGCGGCCGCGCCGATCGATACCTTCCAGCACCTGCTCCACCTGCTGCCGCTGCCGCGCCAGCACGGAGATGATGCTTTCCCGCAGGAGATGAACCGGGAACCCGATGTCGAGCGTTTCAAAACCCGAGCCGATCACCTCCTCCGCGCGCAGGCCCCAGGCATTTTCGCTCCAGCGGTTCCAGCTTTGGACGATATGCTTTTCATCGATCACGATGACGCCGATATTCAGGCTGCGCAGCACGGACTCCAGATAGGAGCGCGATAGCGCCGCCTGATCGGCGAGGATGCGCAGCTCCTCGTTGGCGGACTCCATCTCCTCATTGCTGGAGCGCGCCTCCTCGTTGATCGTCTCCAGCTCTTCGTTAGTGGACTGAAGCTCCTCATTTGTGGTCTCCAGCTCCTCATTGGTAGACTGAAGCTCCTCATTGGTCGTCTCCAGCTCCTCGTTGGCGGACTGAAGCTCCTCGATCGAATTCTCGAGATTTTCCTGCGCGGTCTCCAGTTCGCGCTGCATCGTAAAGAGCCGTGTCGTATCGGCGAAGGACAGCAGCGCGGCATAGGCGCTCCCGTCTGGCCGGTGCAGCGGGCGGATCTCAATGCTAAGGCGAATGACGTCGCTTTGGGAAAGATGATATTCCTGATGATCGAGCCGGACCGTGCGACGGTCGCGCAGCACCTCCTCGATCGGCCCGCGCAATTCCAGCGGGCGATAGGATATCGGCAGATCCTGAAACGGCCGGCCGATGTCGGCCTCGCCGACGCTCAGCAGATTGCGGGCGGTTGCGTTCGCCAGCGTTACGATGCCGGTCTCGTCGACGACCAGAAAGGCTGTGTTCGCCTCGTTCAGTACAGTCTCGAACAGCCGCGCCTGGGTGACGGGAACGTCGCCGCGAAAGTCCCGGTTGAGAGTAAGGCCGCCGCCGTTGGTGCGGCGCCATTCCTGCGGCACCTTCATGAAGATGCGGTGTTTCATCTCGACCGGCTTGAACAGCGCCGAGCGCGCCAGCTGCGTTTCGGCCTTGCCAAGAAACAGATAGCCATCTGGCGAAAGCGCATAATGAAGGCGCGGCAGCACGATGTCTTGCGTCTCGCTTTCCAGATAGATCAGTAGATTACGGCACACGAGCAGGTCGATCCGCGAGATCGGCGCATCGCGCACCACGTTGTGGCGCCCGAAGATCACGCATTTGCGCAGATCGCGGTTGAACACATAATGATTGTTGGTCCGCTCGAAATATTTCTCCAGCAGATCGGCGGGCACACCTTCCACGTCGCGTGGCGCATAGGTCGCCTGACGGGCGACCGCGAGCGCATCCTCGTCGAGGTCGGTGGCATAGACTTTCACGCGGCCGCAGAAATCGGGAATGCCCATCTCCTCGGCAAACAGCATCGCAATCGAATAGGGTTCCTCGCCCGAGGCGCAGCCGACGCTCCAGATCCGGATTGGCCGATCGTCTTCGGCATTGGCGATGATCCTGGGGATCACATGCTTCTTCAGCACCTCCCAAGCATCGGGATCGCGGAAGAAGGATGTCACATTGATGAGGACGGTATTGAGCAGATCCTCAAATTCGCCCGGATGCACCTCGAGATGCGCCTGATAGGTTGCAAAATTCTCGGTCCCTACGGTTTCCATACGGATGGTCAGGCGGCGGCGCAGGCTGGTGCGTTTATAGCCGCGAAAATCGAGCCCGCGGCTTTCCTGAATATAGCGAAGGAGCGATTCAAACTCAGGATCGGGCGGCGCTTTTTCGACCATGCTCATCTCGAAAACAGAAGGTTCGGGCTAGCAGATATTGAATGACAAAGCCAAGCACGCCAGGATATTCGCGATTGATCTCGGCCGCGCGATCCAATCGGTACGACGGCTGAATCTCTTCTCGAACCAGCCGGATTTCAGCCTATCGGTTCGGCAGTGATCCGCGGCGGAGACTTTGAGCAGGCTTATAATGCGATATTACATAGGGGCATTGCACGCCCGGCGGTTTCCAGGGCAAATGCGAACAACCCGCCGGCGAGCGGCTCTCGCTCCAGTTCCGCGGCACCACGTCCAATCCTTGCCGTCGTGACGAATGCCGTCCTAAAGCCGGGGCCGCCAAAAGCCACTTTGGTGACATTGGCGCAAGGCAATGCAACCTCTTCAATCAGCTCGCCGCTAGGCGCGTAGCGACGCAGCCCCCAACCGTCCCATAGCCCCACCCAGATATGATCCTCGGCATCCACGGTAACGCCATCCGGCGTGCCCGCTTCCTGCTCGATGCGGGCAAAGCGCGCGCCGCGGGCAAGCTGTGGCCCCTCGCCGATGTCGAAGCGCCAGATGGTGCGATCCAACGTATCGACATGATAAAGCCAGCGGCCATCACTGGACACGGCAGGCCCGTTGGTGATGACCGCCTCTCCGCCCATAACTGTGACTTTATCGCCGTGCGCAAGATGCACCGCGCCGGTGCGTTGATTTCCATCGTCATCCATCGATCCGAACCACAGCCTACCCTGCTGATCGACAGTCGCATCATTCACGCGATTGTTGGGAGGCATTGCAACCCGCGATATTTCGCGTACCAGCCGCTCGCCATCGAACAGCCAGAGACTGTGCCCGTTTCCGACCACGAAGCCACCGGCGACGTGCGCTACGATGAAGCTCGGGCTGCCGCCAACATCAAAGGTCCGGCGCTGCTCCCCTTTTTCATCACAGCAGTGAATCCGGCCCCGCATGATATCGACAAACCACAAGAGCTGGGTGCGATCGTCCCAAAGTGGACCTTCGCCCAGGCTTGCTTCGATTGGCCATATGCACCGGATCATATTTTACTCGTCAAAAGTTGAACGTGGGACCAACCCGCCGCGTGCCGATCATACAAGCGTCAGCGACGAGCTGGAGCGGGCGCACATCCAGATCGGATTGCCGAGCGCCGATAAGGGTTGCGAACCGCGCGTACAGTGCCGGATATTCGCGATCGGGCCCGCTGGTCTCTCGGCCGTCGATCACCATGGCAGCCCCGCCGTCGCGCAACAGCATTTGGCTGTCTTCAGTATGGACCTCGATCGTCCACCGCTGTTCGTCTTCACAAAGGAGATCCAGTTCGACGCTGATCGGTACGCTTTCACCCGCCACGATCCCGATTGTCGCCGATATCGGCGCTCCACGCCCCTCCGGAATCGTCAAATCGGCCGCATGCACGGCTATCGGCATGGGCATGATGGCTGTCAAGATCGAGAAAGCGTTTATGCCCGGATCGAACACCCCGAAGCCAATTGCTTCGAGCAGCCATTCCTGTCCAGGATGCCAGCGGCGAATATCCTCTTTCCATTCGATCTTGGCCGAGATGATCTGCCGGTTGGCCAGCCAGGCTTGGGCTGCGCCTACTGCGGCAGCTTCGCGGGAATGCCACGCGGCGAAGATGGTGACACCGGCCTTTCGCGCGCGCGATTCCAGATCAAGCGCTTCGGTTACGGTAGCGGCGGGAGGCTTTTCAAGCAGCAGGTGCAGCCCGGCCGCGATCGCCTCCGACGCCAGCTCGTGCCGGACGCCGGGAGGTGTGGAAATGGTCACCGCGTCAAGCTCCGCGCCGGCGATCATCGCGCCGAGCGATGGGTAGGATTGAACATCCGCAAAGCTATTATGGGGGTCCGCTGTCGCCACCAGCTTGAAGGAGCCATTGGAAGCGATGGCGGCCATGTGCTGATCGCGCGCGATTTTGCCGGCCCCAACCAAGCCCAATCTGATCGGATTCGTCATTGGCGGTTCCTAGAGATTCGTCGTGAGTTCATACGCGCTTAAAGCCCGTACCGAGACACGCGTTGCCACCGCCATCGTTATACGGTGCGCGGCACAAGCCCGACCGTGACGACCTCGAGCGGCGCCCGCTTGATCCTTGCCGGCGTTCCGGCTTTCAGCCCGCCATCACAGTCTCGCGATTGACGGGAACGATCGAGCTTGGTCCCGCATTTAGAAGGTGTGGATCAGGGCGTCCGCCTTGCTGCCGCACTGTACGATATCCGTGCCGCGGGTGTTGTCGGCCGACGCAATGATTGCAATGCGGCACTGCGGCAAACGTCGTCGACACTGATGCGACGTTTATCAACGGCCTCATCAGAATGGGAGCTTCCGCTTGGCAACCTTGCTCAATCGCTTCGACGCGGCCTTCGCACGCTGCCCCCTTATTGCCATCCTCCGGGGCATACGCCCGGAAGAGGTCGAACCGATCGCTGAGGTGCTCGTCGAAGCCGGGTTTACCTTGATAGAAATACCGCTGAACTCGCCCGATCCCCTGGCGAGCTTAGATCGATTGGCAGCCGTCGTGGGGGACGACATCATGGTGGGAGCCGGCACGGTGCTGAGGCGTGCACAGGTTGCGGACGTAAGGAATGCCAGCGGCCAAATGATCATTTCGCCCAACGCCGATTTGAACGTCATCCACGCCGCCGTTGAAGCGGAACTGGTGTCGCTCCCCGGCGTCGCGACACCGAGCGAGGCATTCGCAGCGCTGGATGCAGGCGCCAGTGCGCTGAAACTGTTTCCTGCAGAGAGTTTCAGCCCAGCCGTGTTGCGGGCCTGGCGCGCCGTTCTACCGCCTGAGACCAGGGTGCTGCCGGTAGGCGGCATCACGCCGGAAACGATGAAGCCCTGGGTCGATGCGGGGGCTGCCGGCTTCGGGCTTGGCACGTCGCTCTACAAGCCAGGAATGGATGTGCAGGCCGTAAAAGAACGTGCCGCGGCATTCATGAAGCAACTTCAGCGGGATGCGAATGGCGGAAGACCCCTAGCATAAGCAGCGATAGCCAAAGCCTGCTGTCCGGATCTCGACGCCGCGGAGCAGGACGGATCGATCGCCTTTTTCAAGGGCGGGGACCGAAATAGGACCAGCCCAGACCCGCTCAACTCATCGCCAGCACCAGATTCTTCACCTGCGGGTAGATTTGGTTCTCCCATTTGCTGCCTGAAAACAGGCCGTAATGGCCTACGCCCGGCTGCAGGTGATGACGCCTCATGTGCGGCCGCAAGTTCGTGCAGAGATCATGCGCGGCGGCAGTCTGCCCGACCGAGCAGATATCGTCTCGTTCACCTTCCACAGTTAGTAGTGCGGTATTGCGAATCTTTGAAGGATCGACCTTGCGCCCATGGTGTTCCAGCTCGCCTTTGGCCAGCAAGGCGCGCTGGAAAACACGGTCGATCGTTTCCAGATAGAATTCGGCGGTAAGGTCCAAAACCGCAAAATATTCATCGTAGAAGGTTTTGATTGCGGCCGCCTCGTCAGCCTGCCCGTCCGCGAGAAATTGATAGAGTGCGCGGTGCTGGCTGCTATGCCGCTCAAGGTTCATCGCCATGAAGGCTGTGAGCTGAAGAAATCCGGGATAGACACGGCGGCCGCGGCCCGCATAGCGCATCGGAACGTGCGAGATGAGGTGACGTTCGAACCACTCATGGGATTTGCTTGTCGCAAGTTCGTTCACCGTCGTTGGGGCGATGCGCGTATCCACCGGGCCGCCCATCAATGTCATCGTGCGCGGTTGGGCCGGGTTGTCCGCTTCGGCCATGATTGCAACAGCCGCCAAAGCCGGCACGCAAGGCTGGCACACCGCCAGCATGTGCGGGCGCGGGCCGATCTCTTCGAGGAAGCGGATGATGTAATCGGTATAGTCCTCGATCCCGAAGCGGCCGGCACTCAGCGGAACGTCGCGGGCATTGGCCCAGTCCGTGATGTAAACGTCGTGATCACGCAGCAGGGTAGCAACTGTGTTGCGCAGAAGTGTAGCAAAATGGCCGGAGAGCGGGGCTACCACCAACATTTTCGGCTGCGGGGTTTCCACATCGTCCTTTGCGAAATGGAGCAGGTCTCCGAATGGCAGCCGCAGCACAGCCTCTTCACGAACCGAGACGGTCTGATTGCCGACAGTGACCTCCTTGATGCCGAATGGCGGACGCTCATGGGTAATGCGGGCGTTGCCCGTCACTTCCAGCAACGCGAAGACGCGCCGGCTCAGCGCATCATGCCCGACCGGCCAACCACGGTCTCGCATGCCGAGCGCGAGGCGCGCTGCCGTGCGATAAGGCATCATCGCATCGGTCCAGGCCTGAAACATCGTATACAGCATGCTACGTCGATCCCCCGATCGTCACGCGGTTGCGGCTTCCCCTCGCTCCCAATTTATGCATGTATGTTGCACTGCGTCATGATCTAAATGCAAGTGGCGTGAAAATCCGTCGCTGATTGGGACAGATTGGGGGGTGACATGGCTGAAGCGGAGCTGACGATTTCGAGCAAAACCTATTCGGCCTGGTCGCTGCGCGGCTGGTTGTTATGCAAGTTGGCCGGCCTGGACGTCGAGGAAAGGCCCGTTTCGTTCGATGACCCGGCGAATCGCGCGGAGCTGCTGCTGCTTTCGCCTTCGGTTCTCGTGCCAAGGCTGACGCACCAAGGTATCAGCGTCTGGGATACGCTGGCGATCGCAGAATATTTGAACGAGGTCTGCCCGGAAGCCGGGATGTACCCTGCGGATCGCAAGGCGCGGGCGCATTGTCG
>Ga0207657_10008021_pt1 | contig 10768 bp, 14 predicted proteins | sample KBSC33metaG_FD_184316 | JGI IMG/M metagenome (GOLD analysis project Ga0207657, IMG submission 184316) | Corn rhizosphere microbial communities from Kellogg Biological Station, Michigan, USA - KBS C3-3 metaG (SPAdes) (version 2) | ecosystem: Host-associated > Plants > Roots > Rhizosphere > Soil ... | reverse complement strand
GAGACTGTGGTCGTACGGCGGCGGGTCGAGGCCGACGCGCGCGCCGACCTCGCGGAACCGGCGGTGGCCGAGATTGAGGAAGAGCTCGTCGCGCACCGCGACGTGGTTGCCGGGGAAGCCGCGCATCGAGCCGGGAATCTCGGCGTTCGGCTCGGTGTAGCCGGCGACGTAGAGATCCGGGCGCCCGTCGCCGTTCACGTCCGCGATCGCGGCGCCTGCATGCCAGCCGAACGAGACGACGCCCGACCGTCGCTTGTCCTCCGTGAACCTGCCACCGCCGGCGTTCCAGAGCAGGACGTCGTCGGTCGCGGTCGTCACGTAGAGATCGGGCCGGCCGTCGCCGTCGAGGTCGCCGGCGACGCAGCCTTCGCCCTTGACCGCGACGCTCGGATGCGGCACGAAGCGGTTGCCGCCCATGTTCACGAAGAGGACGCTGCGCGGGATGCCCCTGAACGCGTGCGGATCGTCGTACCCGTTGACGGCGAACAGGTCGAGACGCCCGTCGCCGTTCGCGTCGAGCCAGCAGACGCCGCCGGCCATCATCGCCGTCGTGTCGTGCGACATCCCGTAGCGGAACGAGCCTTGGCGGAAAGGCAGCGCGATCGGGACGAGCGTGTAGCCGCGCAACCTGCGGAGAACCGGCGGCTTCGCCGAGGACTTGCGCAGCAGCGTCCAGCCGCCCGAGACGAGTGACAACCTGTACGTGCGTCCGCCGAGCGATGCAACGGCGGTCGGTCCGCTCTGACCTTTTCCGCGCTCGAGCCACACCGTCAACCGCTCGCTCGCCTGCGCGGGCACGACCTTGACGACTGCGCTCGCGATCGCGCGTGCGGCGGGTAGCTGCAACTGCTGGTCGACGCCGCGCGAGCGCGCGATCGTGACCGGCGGGATCACGCCCGCGGGCAGGATGCTCGCCTGCGCCGCCGGCGTGCGTGCGGGGATCCCCGCTGCGAACAGCACGAGAGCGTACGCAGCGACCGCGCCGATGCCGAGCGCGGGGCGCGTGGGGATGCGGAGCGGCAGGAGGTCGAGCAGGGGCCGCGCGCAGCAGACGATCGCGAGCGCGCCGAGCAGCGCGACCTTGCTCGCGTACTCCGTCTGCATCGGCGCGATGAGCACCGCTGCGAGGAGGCCGATCGCGATCGCGTAGACGAGCCGCGGCCGCCGCCCTGCCGGCGCCGTCTTCGGATCGGTGATCATGTAGAAGAGGAAAACGAGGACCTCCGGCGAGGTGAGCAGCACCTGCCAGAAGTGGAAGCCCTCGATCGGCCCGAGATGCCAGCGCGCCGTCATCGAGTGACCGGTCGCGCACAGCACCGCGATGCCGAGGGCGAACGAGAACCAGAAGCCGACGGCGACGACGAGCAGCTTCAGTCGCGTCAGGATCAGGAAGCCGCCCGCGACGATGATCGCGAGCGCGAGCCCGAGCCACCACGACATCGGCCCCCACCAGAAATCGAGCGGCTCCGCGCGCGTCTTCCCGAGGACGAGGAAGCAGAGGACGAGGCCGATGTTCGACGGGTTGAAGATGTGCCCGCCGCGCCAGGTGATCGCGTACTTCGAGAGCAACGACACGGCGGCCGTCGCGACGAAGATCCACCAGCCGTGCATGCTCCACCAGGCGCCGTGCGGCGTGCCCGGAACGCGCAGGATGAACGCGACGCCGTTCCCCGTCAGAAGCGCGCTCGCCGGCCACATCCACGCCTTCTGCCTGCGGGCGGTGATCGCGATCTCGAGCACCGCGCAGGTCGCGATCGACAGCAGGATCTGCGCGACCGAGACGCGGAAATGGAACGCCGCCTGCCCGAGGATCTGCAGCGAGATGATCACCGCCGCCAGGTGCAGCCGGGGGTCGCTCGGCTTGGGAAGGACGATCGGCATCGCCTTGTACCACCCTAATAGTGAAAGATCCGGGTGTGAAGCACGCGAGAGCCCTGGCGATCGTCGCGGACGTGCTCGAGCACGCCTCCGGCCCCGTGTCGGTCTGGGTCGTCGACGCCCACGGCGAGCTCGTCGCCGCGGCGTCGATGGACGGCGCCGCGCCCGACACGCGGCTGAACGCGCAGCGGAAGGCCTACACGGCGGCCCGGAGCGACGCGCGCACGACGCGCGAGCTCGCGGCGAAGATCGACGGCGGCGAGCTGCCGCAGAGCTTCGATCCGTTCTTCACCTTCTTCCTCGGCGGCGTCGCCGTCTTCGAGCGCGAGACGCGGATCGGCGCGGTCGGCGTCAGCGGGCTGCCGGGCGCGGTCGACGAGGAGCTCGCGCTCCGTGCCGTCGAACGAACCAGCGCTGCGTCTTGACGAGAGCGAAGGCTGCATCGGCTACCTGCAGCACGCGTCGGATCGTTACGGCCGCAGGAGCTCGACCGTACGGCGATGTTCCTCTTGGCGAGCCTCGTCCCAGTCGCCCGTGCAGTAGACCGAGAGCTGCATGATGCTGTTGTCGGTGACGTCGGCACGGGCGATCTCGCGTGCGTACCAGCTGTGACCGCTTTCGTGCCAGCGCTCCTCGAACTCGAGCACGAATCCCGTCGGCGTCTCGTCGAGCCGTGAACGAACGACCCTGCCGGGCGCCGGATGCTGCGCGCGGCGAAGCGCGATTGCCGCTTCGCGCCCCGTGGCCTGCAGCCGCCAGTGCGGAACCGTCACGTCGAAGAACACATCGTTCGCGAACAGCTCATCGGGTGCTTCGCCCGTCGCGAGGAACGCGATCAGGCCCTCCGCGAGTGTGCGAACGGGCGAGTCGATTGCGATCGAGGCCGAGCTCATGACGCCGCCCCGGCGGCGGCGAGGTTGCTCGCGACGACGGCCATCGTCTCCGCGAACTTCGCGGTCGGGCTGAACTCGACGAGCTCCGTGCCGGCGGTGACAGCCGGGAGATGGCCGGGCGGGGCGTAGTACGCGTCGCCCGCCTCGAACGTCTCCTCGTGGTCGGCGTAGCGGAAGGTGACCGAGCCCGCGAGCACGTACCCCCAGTGGGGACTCTGGCAGCGGTCGTCGGGTAGGCCGCGGAAGAAGGGCGCCCCGTCGGCGTCGGCGAGGTACGTCTCGAACGCGACCGTGTATCCGTCGAGCTCGCCGTAGCGGCCGACGAGGATCGGGCTCTCTTCGATTTGGGGCGCGGTGTTCTTCGACTGCTTCGGCATCTCGGCCTCCTTGACATCGTGTCTGGACACGGCGTCCAGATCGAGATGGGAACCTACCACCATCCGGACACCTTGTCTAGACTTGATGTCGATGTACGCGACCCGGCCGAGCACGCGGAGCATGGCCTCCCGGGCTCGGGTCATCGAGGCCGTCCGCAGCTTGCTCGAGGAAGGCTCCTTCCACGCGACGACCGTCGAGGAGGTCGCAGACCGAGCCGGCGTCTCGCGCGCGACGCTCTACGGTCACTTCGGCTCGCGGCTCGGTCTCGTCGACGCGATGTGCGAGACCTTCGACGCCAACCCTGCGCTCGTAGCGCTCCGCGAGACCGACGACCTCGACCTCTGGATCGAGCGGGTGGTCGACTTCTGGTCGGCCGAGGAGAAAGTCCTCGTCCAGCTGTACGGAGCCGCGGCCGTCGACCCTGCTGCCCGAGCGCTCGTCGAACGGCAGACGCGAGACCGCTACAGCGAACTGAGAGTCCTCCTCGGCAAGTTGGGCCATGGGAGCGAAGCGTTCGGCGCCCTCGCCGTCCTGAGCAGCTTCGAGACGTACATCGAGCTGCGCCGCCGGAGCGCTCGCTCGAAACGCGACGTCGTCGCATCCCTCCAGCAGTACGCCCGAGCCCTTCTTCAGTCGTCCCCGAACTCGGCTGCGGCGCACGCCGGGCAGTAGAACGCGAGCGCCGGCGGCTCGTCGTATTCGGGATCGTCAACGCGATACGCTCCCCAGCCCGCCCACGCAAGACCGCTCAGGCAGCCGCACTCGACGCAAGCCACCATCCGCGGTTGCGTGAGCTTCTCGTCGCTCTGTCTCTCGGGTCTGTTCATCGGCTCGGAAACAACCTCGCACGGATCGGACCTCGACGCTTCGGCTGTCGGTCGAGGATGCACCCGGCCACGCGATGTGCCTCGAACGAGGCACATCGAAGGTCGCGTCATGACCGCTGATACAGGCGGCGACGCCGCGCTCGTTCTCGCGGACGATGCGGGCACACACGGGACAGCGTTCGTGCACACCGCCTCCCTCCGGCGCAACACGACCATCCCGACTCCGTGCGAACCGGGGCGAGGGGCGGACACGCATCCGTCCCTCGCACTCGCCGTTCGCACCAGGTTCTGAGGGCCGGCGCCGCGGCGCGTCGCTGTCGAGGCGGCTATCGCGGTTGTAGCATCTGAAAGGGTCCGGCCCCATCAACTACACCAGGAGGGCGTCGTGGCTCAGCGAGAAGAGATGCGTCCCGAACGGGCGGTCGGCCTTGTCTCCGGCTTCAAGAACTTCCTCATGCAGGGCGACATCATCATCATCGCGATCGGCTTCGTCATCGCGCTGGCGTTCAGCACGGTGATCAAGGCGTTCACCGACAACATCATCACCCCGCTCGTGAACGCTGCGGGAAGCGGTGGCAGCACGGGACTCGGCTTCCACGTCCACGGCCAGCTCGTCAGCATCGGCGCGTTCATCTCCGCGGTCATCTACTTCGTCATCTTCATGGCCGTCATCTACTTCGCGATCGTCGTGCCGTATCGCGCCTACCAAAAGCGTCGCGGAGTGACCGTTTTCGGCGACCCGGCACCTGCAAAGAGCTGCCCACAGTGCCTCTCCGAAGACCTTCCGGTGGCGGCGATGAAGTGCCGTTACTGCGGCAGCACCATTTGAGCGCTCGCTGAGCTGGACGGCGCGCGCCGGCTCGACCGGCGGGGCCGATGCAACTGGGCGGTTCGGCGTCCTGAGAGACGCCTGTCACCGGCGTGGTCTCCGTGATCGAGCCGGCAGCCGCGCGCCCGGGCTCCGCCGCTTCGCATCAAGCGCGCCTCCGCGGATCGTGGTGGCCATGTCGGTGGACTCCTCGCGGTAGATCGAGCCGTCCTCGAACTCGATGACCGGATACAACCTTTGCCCCGAAATCCGCCGCAGCTCAGTCCGCTTGCCGGGACGCAACGGCCCCGTCACGACTTCGTACTCGATGCCCTGCTCGTCGAGTGCTTTCTGCACACGCCAGCACGGGCCGGCCTTCCACGGCGTCGAGCAGCGATGCAGCTTGACCGTCACCAGACGACCCTACGGCTTTCACTCTCTGGAAAGATGGGCCGCCCGGCCCATAGCTAGTTGCCCGTCGAAGGCATACGTTGGAGTCCTACTCGGTCACGTGGCGTAGGAATGACCCTGCTGCCGTCGTCGGGGAGAGAAGGGGTCAGGAATGACTCTCGACCAGAAGCGGGCGCGCTGGTTCGGCGTGCTCTACCTCATCACGTTCGTCACGTCGATCCCGGCGCTGTGGTTGTACGAGTCGGCGTTGCGCGATCCGGTTGGCTACATCGCAGGTGCCGGACACGACAAGCGGATTCTTCTCGGCGCCCTGCTGGAGTTGCTGCTCATCATTGCGAACGTCGGCACGGCGGTCGTGATCGTTCCGATCATGTGGCGGCGGTACAAGGAGTTGTCGATCGGGTACGTAACGGCTCGCCTATTCGAATCCACGTTCATCCTCGTCGGCATCATCGCGATGGTCGCGGTCATCACCTTGCGCAACCAGACTGCCGGGGCGGCTGACGGCACCGTCGCCTACACCCTCGCGGCGATCAAGGACTGGACGTTCCTTCTCGGGCCGGGTTGGGTGGTCGGTTGGGGGAACGGACTGATCCTCGGCTACATGATGTACCGCTCCGGGTTGGTGCCGCGACGCGCGGCCTGGCTCGGGCTCATCGGCGGGCCGCTGATCATCTTTTCCGGGACGGCGATCATGTTCGGCGGCGACCATCCGAGCAACAGCCTCCACACGCTGCAATCCATCGCGAGCGTCCCCGAGATCGCATGGGAACTGTTCCTCGGTGTCTACTGCACCGTCTGGGGCTTCAAGACGGGGTCGCGGCTGCTCGACGCCGACGCTCCCATCGACGGCGTTCCTGCGGTCACGCCCGCGTAGACGTTCGCAGGTTCACGACTGAGCCCTGCGTTAGAGCAGGGCTCAGTCTGGACGTGGCGCTCGAGTCGAACGCGCCGGCGCCGTGACGACACTAGTTCTGCGATTCGTACCCGAGATACACGACGCCGTTGTCGTAGGACTCGTTCGCAGCGAGCGTCATCTTTCGCGGAGTCATGTCCTCGGTGAAGAGTCGCGGCCCGACACCGAGTGTCAGCGGATAGATGAACACGTGCAAGGCATCGACCAATCCGTCGGAGAGCATCCGACGCACGAGCGTGCCGCTGCCGCTGACGTACAGATCGCCCTCGACGGTGTCCTTCAACGTACGGATCGCGTCTGCCTGGTAAGGCCCCAGGATCTGCGAGTTCCTCCACGTTGTCGACGTAAGCGTCCCGGAGACGACGTACTTCATGCTGTCGTTGAAGAAGGGCGCACCCGGATCGTCCTCGACCGTTCGCTGCGACCAAGCGGGCTCGAACATCTCGTAGGTGGTGCGTCCCAGCAGGAGTCCCTCGCATCCATCCATCGCCGCGGCGATCGCCCGCCCCATGTTCGGGTCGAAGGCGTAGTCGAATGTCCACGTCGGCGCGTCGATCACCCCGTCGAGGCTCATGAACTCATGCACCCTGATTGCTCCCATCTCACCCTCCTAGGCGCGTCGTCACCGCCTTGGACCTCGTTGGTCGCGAACACTCATCGGCCTGACGTTCCTCGTTCGCGGCGGCTCGTCCATACTGAGCGACCAGATGGCCGGCGAGATCGACGCGATGGGCAAGCGGAAGGCTGGGCTCGACGCCTTCCTCGACGCAAAGCTCGCCGAAGGCTTCACGATCGAGACCCGGACCGACACCCACGCGATCATCTTCCGCCGCCCGAAGGGACTGCGGCAGTTCACGAGTGGCCACGACCCCGGTCGCTTCGTGGTGGAGGTCGACGAGGACGGTCGCGCGACGATGCGGGACGCCGAGCCGCGGCGGTCTTGACGCCTCAGTTCTCGATCGTGACGAGTGTCCCGATCGGCGTGTACGGCCACACCCTCGCGGCCTGATCGAGCGGGAGCTCGACGCAGCCGAGGCTCTGCGGCGTTCCGAACGACGCGCGGTTGAATGCGTGCAGCGCCTCGCCGCCGTGGAAGTAGCTGATCCAGCGAATCCCCGGGTCGTCGTAGTGCGAACCGTCGGGATTGGTGCCGCTCATGCGCCCGACCGGGATGTGCTCGAACACGGGCCACGTGCCGAGTGCGGTCGGCGCCGCGGCGACGCCCGTGTTGCCGGGTGAGGTGAGGACGACCCGCCCGTTGTGCCACAGCGTGAGGAGCTGGGGCACGTTTCGGTGGACGTAGACGTAGCTGTAGCCGTCGGTGCGACGCACGCCTGCGACCGCGTCGGCGAGGACGTCGTGCCAGACCTTCGGGCCGGCGATGGCGTCGACCGGAAGATGGTGCTCGTCCTGGAACATCATCACCGCGCCGCGCACGATCTCGTTCGGCTCGCCGATCTTCCAGAGGCTCTGCAGCTCCTGCGGCGTGTTCGGGTAGCGCCAGTGGAAGCGTCCGGCCGGCGGTGCGACGGCGGCGGCGACCTCGCTCCGCATCGTGTGCGCCGCGTCGGTCTGCGCGGGTGACCAGTCGAGCGGCAGGTAGCCCTCTTCGGCCAGCAGCTGCTGCAGGCGCAGGAAGGATGCGGGCGCGATCGACAGCCGAAGGCTCGTCGTGGTGTGCACGCCTGTGCCTGCCGCGCCCGCGAGGGCCACCGCCCGCCCGAACCGGACGGTGAGCGAGGAGTTGAACGGTGCTCCGCTGCCCGAAGGCTCGAAGACGAGTGTGTGCGCGTCGGGCGTCGACCATCGGCCGGGGACCGTGGGCACGAGCGTGGGCTGCCGGCCGCCCAGCACGTCCGTAACCGGTGCCGAGAAGGTGAGCGTGATCGGAGCGAGCGGGCTCGTGCGCACGTTCGGCCCGGGAGAGGCGAGCACGACCGGACGGTTCGCGCGCGGGAACCACGTGACGCGCACGGGATCGCCGAGCGTCTCCCACGGTCGAGCCGCCGCCGCGATGACGATCGACCCGGCTGCCGCGCGCGTCGGCAGCGACACCGTGCGCCCCGCGACCGTTGCACCGGCGACGGAGACGCGGTCGACCACCGTGTCGTACCGCAGCTGCAGGCGCGTGTCGCGCGGGACCGTCGGCCAGCGGTTCACCACGTGTGCGACCGGCGTTCGAACGGTGAGCGTTTCCCGGCGCTCGGCGCCGAGCGCCCAGCTCGCCCACCCCGGGCGGCGCACGACGACGGCGAGCGAGATGCGCGCGCCGGGCGCAACACGCACACGCGGCGTCAGTCGCCCGTGCGAGACGACGAGTGGAATCGACCGCCCGTCGGGATCACGCGCCCGGACGCTCACGAGCGACCCCGCGAACGTCTGCAGCTCGACGCGGCCGAGCGTCGAGCTGTCCGCGACGAGCTGGACGCCGGAGAAGGCCCACACGGCCGCGGCGCCCGCCGCCGCGAGTGCGACGACGACGGCGAGCGCGATCCAGCGCGAGCGGTGTGGATGAGGCGTCGATCCGGCCACGGCGGTCCCGACACCAGGGTACGCAGGGCTCTATCTAGCCGTCCGCCAGGCTCGAGTCAGGCGTCACGTGCGTCGCCCACTCGAGGCGCTCCGCACCGGCGAAGCGCACGTAGGCATGCAACGCGTCGCGCATCGCGTCGAGGAATCCGTCTGCACGCTTGGGGTCGAAGCCGTCCTCCCACCACAGGCCGAGGATGTGCACGACACGTTCGTTCCGTTCGATGCGCGGCTCGATCCGGCCGACGAAGCGGTCACCGAAGAGGATGGGCAGAACGTAATAGCCCCACCGTCGCCTGTCCGCCTTGAAGAATCCCTCCCACACGAACTCGAAGTCGAAGAGGCTCGCGAGGAGCTTTGTGTCCCAGAGCAACGAGTCGAACGGCGCGATGAACGCGACGGACGTCGCAGCCTCCGGAGGCGACTCCAGCAACGGCAACTCGTCGGCGAGCACGAACCGCCTGCCGCGCACTCCCTCGACCTCGACCGGCGCGAGCGCGCCGTTCTCGACGAGCTCCTTCTGCAGCGCTCTGCGCGCCTCGGGGTTGGCGATGCGGTCGAACGTGCCGCCTGCACCGCCCGCCGCCAGCAGCCCGTGTGCGCGGTACCGCGACAGGAGCTTGTGCAGGAGCTGCTCGTGCTCGGGCACTTCCTGCGCGAGCACGTCGGCCGGAAGCAGGCGTTCGAGCAGGTCGTAGTACCGCAAGTTGCCGTAGCGGCGTGCGAGCCCGATCACGCCCGTGGCGGTGTACGCCTCGAGCACCGACCGCACGGCGTTCTCCGGCATCCCGAACCAGTCCTTCGTCGCCCCGGCCTCGCCCTCGAAGTCGCGTGACGACAACGGCCCTTCCGCGCGGATCCGTTGGAGCACGCGCTCGGCGGCCGCGGCGTTGTCGGCGAGAGCCGCGTTGTGGAAGCGCGGGCCCTTGCGGCCCATGGCGTGACGGAACCATGGGAACTCCGTCGTGGGGACGAACGACAGCGCCTTGTTCGTCGTCTCGAAGATCTCGCGGCGCTCGTACAGCTCGTCGCACCAGGCGGGCTCGTAGCCTGCGACGCGCGCATGCAAGACGAGGTCGTGGTTCCGCCCGGCGACCGCGATCGGGTCGAACTGGATCGATCCGAGCCGCCGCAGTACCTCGAGGACGCTGCCGGGGCCGCCCGCGAGCGATCGCGCCGGCGAGAGGAAGTGTCGTGCGACGAGGAAGCGCCGCGCCGCGTCGGCGGCGACCGCCACCTACTTCTTCTTCGCAGCGGAGTTCGCAGCGACCGCTGCGCGGATCAGCGCCTTGAACGCCGTCGCATCGATCTTCTCTCCTTCGCGGATGTCGATCGCGCGCCGCGTGTTTCCTTCGAGGCTCGAGTTGAAGAGCTTCTTCGGGTCCTCGAGCGAGGCGCCGCGGAAGAAGGTCAGCTTCACGACCTGCTTGTACGACTCGCCGGTGCAGATGCCGCCGTCATGCGACCAGACGGGGACGCCGCCGGAGGTCGGCTTCTCCCATTTCCACTCCTCGACGACATCCGGATCGGCGTCCCGAATGAGCTTTCGGACGCGCGCGAGCGTCTCGCCCCGCCAATCGTCGAGCTCCGCGATCTTGTTGCTGATCTTGTCGGCGGCTTCGGTCATGCCGGGCAAAATATCTACCGGACGATCTTTGGATCCGTGAAGACGTCGTACTCGTCGCGGCTCGGCGACGAGAACTCCGAGACGATCGCGCCCTCGTCGCCGGCGCGAAACCAGTGCAGCGTGTCGGGCGGGATGGTGAACTGGTCGCCCGGCCGCAGCGTCAGCTCGCCGTGCCCCTCGACGAAGAGCGTCACCTCGCCTGTGCGCACCCGGAACGTCTCCTGCTTGCCCGGGTCGTCGCCGACCGGCGGATGGCGATGCTCCGGGCAGAGCTGGTGCGGGAAGAGCACGAGCTCCTTCGCGCAGTAGCGGTCGTTGTTCTCGTAGACGACGAGCGAAAGCCCGACCTCCTCGAACCGTCCAAGCCCGAGGTCGGTGAGCTCCAGCTCGTCGCGCTCGGTGAGGACGATGCCGGCGTCCGCGAGCATCTGCACGGCACGATCGCGGTGCGTCATCGCGACAGCATCCGGAGCGTCGTCGCCTGCCCGATCGCATCGTCGC
>Ga0207657_10008020_pt1 | contig 10768 bp, 11 predicted proteins | sample KBSC33metaG_FD_184316 | JGI IMG/M metagenome (GOLD analysis project Ga0207657, IMG submission 184316) | Corn rhizosphere microbial communities from Kellogg Biological Station, Michigan, USA - KBS C3-3 metaG (SPAdes) (version 2) | ecosystem: Host-associated > Plants > Roots > Rhizosphere > Soil ... | reverse complement strand
CTCTCACGATCACGTGCTCGGCGCCCTGCCGCGCCACGGCCACCGCCACGATCTCGAAGAAGCTGCGCAAGCGCTACCACCTGCATTCGCGCACCGTGGCCAAGAGGTCGATCCGCCTGACCAAGGCCGGGAAGAAGAGGGTCACGCTGACCATCACCAAGAAGGTGCGGAAGACGCTGAAGCGCCGTCACGTGAAGACGCTGGCGGTGTCGGTCCGTCTCGTGGTCACCGACAGCATCGGCGCCCGCGCCACCAAGACGCGTCACGCCAGGATCCGGCTCTAGCTACTTGGGCGGCAGCGAACGCGCGTAGCCGACGCCGCGCTTCACCCAGTTCTGCAGCTCGCGCTTGGTCTTCACGCCCTCCGGCTCGATCCGCAGCCATCCGTCCATCGCCCGGCCGCGCATCACGAACGCCTCGGCGTGCGACTTCTCCACGAGCGCGTCCGTCTCCTCCGGATCGCAGCGCAGGAGCAGGCCGCCCTGCCCGCTCGCGCTCACGGCCATGTTCCCGTTGATCAGGAACGCGAGGCCGCCGAACATCTTCTTCTCGGTCACGCCCTTCTCGCTGGAGACGAGCTCACGGAGCCGGTTCGCGAGGTCCTCGTCGTACGCCATATGGAGGATTATCGCCTGCCCTTCGCCGCCGCCTCGGCTTCCTCGAGCAGCGCCTGAGCCTTCGCCTGCTCAGCCCGCGCGGCATCGAGCGCGGATTGCGCCTTCTTCAACGCGCGCTCCAGCTCGGCCACCTTCTGGCTCTGCTCGCGGTGCCTGGCCTTCGCGTCCTTGACGGCAGCCTGGGCGCGCGCCTTGCGCTCCTTCTCCTGGATCCGAGCTGCCCCGCTGCGCTTGCGCGTGGCAGGCGGAGCGGCACCCGGCGCGAACCCCAGGCCGCTGGCCTGCCGCTCACGCGTGAGCCGGCCGCTGGCGAAGCCCGCGCGGGCTTCGTCGTCGAGGGCGATCGCCCGCAGGGTCTCCTCGGCGCGGTCGAGCGTGGCGGCGCTGGGCGAGCGGCCCTGACGGTCGAGCAGCCCGGGCGCCTTGCCCAGCAGACCGCGCATCGCGCGGCCGTGCTCGTCGGTGGCCTCCGCAAGCTCGCCCGGCTTGCCCTTGCCCGCGAGCGCCCGCTCCTGCGCCGCACGCACAGCCTCGCCGCTGTCCAGCACGCGCTTGGCATCGGCGCCCTGCGTGCGCGCGAGCTGGTTCACGAGCCAGGCCGTCGCGGTCGGCTTCTTGAGTGCCTTCACCCAGTCGGCGGCCGCGCGTTCTCCCTCAGTGCGCAGCTCCTTGGCGAGCGCGTCACGCGCCGGCGTGAACTCGTCGAGCGGCAGCCCGTAGAGCGCATCAACACGCTCCTCGGATACGCCGTCCGGTACCTCTGTCGGATCGCTCGCGGCCATGCCTCGGGCAGAGGCTACGGCTGGAGCTGCTCGCCCGTTTCCTCGTCGACGATGAAGATCGCGTCCACCGGGCAGTTCTGCGCGGCGTCGATGATCTGATCGCGCTCGGCGCCGTCCGGATCGACGACCACCGACTTGTCCTCGCCGTCCAGCTCGAAGACGCCGGGCGCCGAGTCCACGCAGTCGCCGAAGCCGAAGCACAGCTCGCGATCCACCTGGATCGAGAATTTGTGGCGCTTCGAGAGCGCGGGGCCTGGGGAGACCTCGCTCACGCGGCAGCCGGCTGCTTCTCGACGCTGTCCGCGGCGGCCTTCAGCGACTCCTGGAACGCCTCGCGCTGCATGCGCGAAACCACCAGCCGCTGAATCTGGGCCGTGCCCTCGAAGATTTGGTAGATCTTCGCGTCGCGGAACCACTTCTCGAGCGGGCAGTCCGTGGTCTGCGCGTACGGACCGACGAGGTCCATCGCGGTGGTCGTGGCCCACATCGCCACATCGCCCGCCTTGAGCTTGGACATCGAGCCCTGGCCGGCCGTCATCGGCACGCCGTTGCGCCCCATCCAGGCCGCGCGCCAGACGAGCATGCGCGAGGCGTCGATCTCCGTCGCCATGTCGGCGATCACCTGCTGGATGCGCTGCTGCTCGAGCAGCTCCTGGCCCTCCTCCTCGCGGCCCTCGAGGTACTCGAGCGTGTACTCGTAGGCGGCGCGGGCGATGCCGAGAGCGGATGCGCCGACGAGCGGACGCGTGATCTCGAACGTGGCGAGCGCGCCCGAGGAGCGGCCGGTGGACTTGCCCGAGCGCGCGCGCTCGAGCTTGGAGTTGAGCTTGTCCATGCCGCCCAGCAGGTTGTCGACCGGGATCCGGCAGTTGTCGAGGACGACCTCGGCCGTCTGCGACGCGCGGATGCCGATCTTGTCCTCCTTCTTGCCCTGGGAGAGCCCAGGCGTGTCCTTGGGGACCACGAAGGTGGCCTGGCCGCGATGGCCGAGTTCCGGATCGACCGTGGCGATCACGACGGTCACGTCGGCGATGCCGCCGTTCGAGATGAAGACCTTGGTGCCGTTGAGAACCCACTCGTCGCCGTCGAGCTTCGCGGTGGTGCGCAGCGACTTGACGTCGGAGCCCGCACCCGCCTCGGTGACGGCATAGGCGCCGAGCTTGATCTCGTCGCCGAGGCCGTAGCACTCAGGCAGCCACTTGCCGATCTGCTCGGGCGTGCCGGAGGAGGCGATGCCCGCGGCTGCGAGGGAGGAAGCCGAGATGGCGAGCGCGATGCCGGCGCAGCCCCAGTGCAGCTCCTCGGCGTAGATCACGCCGTTCAGGCCGCCCGGGTCGTTGGCCATGCGCTCCAGATACTCCATCCCGTGGAGCTTCCACTTGCGCGCCTCCTTGATCACGTCATACGGCACGCTCTGCTCGCGGTCGTACTTGGGGGCCACCGGGCGGATGACCTCCTCGGCGAACTTGTGGCAGTACGCCTGCCATTCGAGCTGTTCGTCAGTCAGGCGGAAATCCACTTGGGTCGGCCTCCCGTTCGTTCTGGAACTCGTTGACTGACCAGTCAACCAACGGCAGGATACCCGCTTGCGCCTGCCGCCACTCCCAGCGTTATCGTGGGCGGCCGTGGCCCGTCCGCTGCCAGCGCTCCTGCTCGTCGCGCTGCTCGCCGTCTGCGGCTGCTCGGGGCTGAACGAGAAGAACGGCAACGGGCGCTCGAGCGGCGACGCTCCGGAGATCAGCGCGCAGTCCGGCAGCAAGTCCGCCACCTCGGAGCTCGGCTTCCCGGTGACGGCGACGAAGAACACCACCCGCGTGGCGGGCGCGGACGCCGTGGCCGACGTCGCGGGCGTGGTGAGCGCGGTCTTCCCGGCAACGTCGGCCGACAACCGCCCGCACGCGGTCGCGATCGTGGACAAGGACAACTGGCAGGGGGCGATCGCGGCATCGGTGCTCATGGCCTCGCCACTCGGCATTCCCACGCTGCTGAGCGACGGCGGCAAGCTGCCCACCGTGTCGAACGACACTCTCAAGCGGCTCAAGCCCGTCGGGTCCGCGCTCACGCGGAACGCGCAGATCGTGCGCATCGGCGACGGCGCGGCGCAGGTGCCGGGATACCGCACGGCGGTGGTGCCGGGCACGGACGTGTACGCGGTGGCGGCCGGCATCGACCGCTACTTCTCGGTCGCGCGCGCCAAGCCCGCGCGCGACGTCCTGGTGACCACGGGCGAGCAGCCCGCGTTCGCGATACCGGCGGCCGCGTGGGCCGCGCGCTCGGGCGACAGCGTGCTGTTCGTCAAGAAGAACGCGGTGCCTGCCTTCACCCGCTCGGCGCTCAGGCAGCACGATCACCCGCGGATCTTCGTGCTCGGCCCGGCGAGCGTGATCAGCTCGGCCGTGACCAAGGCACTTGGCCGCTACGGGGACGTGCACCGCATCGACGGCATCACGCCGGTGCAGAACGCGATCGCGTTCGCCAAGTTCCACTCCCGCGGGTTCGGCTGGGGCATCACGACACCCGGCCAGAACTTCACGATCGCGGGGGTGTCGCGCCCCGGTGACGCGGCAGGCGCAGCGGTGCTCGGCACGGCCGGCGTGTTCGCGCCGCTCCTCCTCACCGACCAGGCGGCCGCCCTTCCTTCCTCGCTCGAGAACTACTTCCTGGACGTGCAGCCCGGGTTCCAGTCGAACCCCAACGCGGGCGTTTTCAATCACGTCTGGATCCTGGGCGACGACAGGGTGATGTCGGTGGCGGCGCAGGGCCGGCTCGACACGATCACCGAGCTCGTGCCGGTGCAGACGCAGCAGCCTTAGGGATCTCGGTCGTCTAGTAGGTTTTCCGGGCGATGAGCGAGTACGAGAACCCGGACCGCAAGCCCACCGTGGAGGACGTGCGGGCGCTGATGGGGCCTTCCACGCCCCACTTCTCGCTGCAGATCCGCAACCGGATCCGCAAGCTGATCGCGGGCCTGCCGCCCGGCGACCCCGCCCGCCTCGAGGGCGAGCGTGAGATCGCGCGCCTCGAGCAGATCGCCTTCGACGGCGAGCACCGCGGCCACCCGGGCGCGCCGGGCGAGCGCGAGCTGCCGAGCATCCAGCGCCCTTAGGGCGCGCGCCGGAACTACGGCCCGGCGCTCTCCACCTCGTCCACGCCGCGCGCCACGCGCACCAGCTCGTCGTCCGGCAGCGCCTCCTCGATGAGCGGGAACAGCACGCGCTCCTCGTGCCGCACGTGGGCGTCGAGCTTCACTCCCAGCGCGTGCAGCCGCTCTGGCTCTGGGTCGGTCTTGAGCCCGCCCAGCTCGTGCGCTTCCCGCCGGATCTCCACGTGGTCCACGAGCACGCGCACCACCGCCTCGGCGGACGCGTCCGCGTACGCGGAGTACGCGGGCAGCAGCACCTCCTCCTCGGCGCGGAAGTGCAGGTTCCCGACGCTGAACCAGAAGTCGAGGAAGTCGCCCAGCACGTCGCCGGCGCTGTCCGCGTCGGCGCGCTTGAGGCGCATGGCCTGAAACAGCGCCTGATGATGGTCTCTCGAGAGTTGCTCGAGCGCCTCGTGCCGCTTCATCGACGGCACATCATGGCGAACCTCTACGAAGACTTGCCGATGATCGACTTCTGACCGCGCTTCACCACGTAGTGGAAGTCCGGCAGCTTGGACTTGGTCCGCTGCTTGATCGTCTTCATCCGCCGCAGCCGGACATCCAGGCTCGACCTCGAGGCCTTCACCACGCCGTAGCCGTGATGGTCGAAGTCCGCCTGGTCCACCCACGGGTTGAAGCCACGCAGCGTGTTGATGATCGCCGGCGGCGTGTTCGGGTTCTGGTCGTTGCCCGGCAGCACGGCCCCGCCGCCCAGGTCGATGTTGCTCTCACCGAGGCCCGCTGAGGTGATCGAGCCGCCCACGAACTCGATGCCGGCCGGATCGCCCGTACCGCCCTTCGTCTTCACGTCGCCGGTCACGAACGTGTGGATGTCGCCGGTGATGAAGATCACGTCATCGATCTTCTGCGAGTGGATGTACTGCGCCAGCTCCTCGCGCTCGCCCGGATAGCCCTGCCAGCTGTCGTAGCCGAAATAGGTGTTCGGGCCGACCTTGGTGTCCATGATCATCACCTCGTTGCCGACGATCTTCCACGCGGCCTTCGACACCTTCAGGCGGTGCTTGAGGAACTTCATCTGCTTCGAGCCGAGGAACGCGCGCTTGTTCGGCAGCTCGGTGCACGGCGGCACGACCGCGTCGTCGCACGGCTGGTTGTCGCGGTACTGGCGCTCATCGAGCATGATCAGCTCGACGTTGCGGCCGAACGGCAGCGTGCGGTAGATGCGCTGGCCCGGTCCGGCGCGCTCGTAGAGCGGCATGCTCTCGAAGAAGGCGCGATAGCCCGCGTTCCGGCGTCGGACGCTGTACTGGTTCTGGGGCGGCAGCCCGCCGTCGGAAGGCCGGCCCGCGTAGTTGTCCTGCACCTCGTGGTCGTCCCAGCTGGTCACCATCGGGAACATCTGGTGCAGCTTCCGGAGACCCTTGTCGGTCCGGTACAGCTCGTACTTCCTGCGGTACTGGTCGAGCGTGATCGCCTGGTGGTGGAAGCTCGTGGTGGTGTTCGCCTCCGGAGGCGGGCCGATGTTGTCGTCGCGCACGCCGGTGCCGTCGGCCTTCGAGTGGTAGCTCTCGTCGTAGATGTAGTCGCCGAGGCAGACCACGAAGTCCACGTCCTCGGTGGCCATCAGGTCATAGGCGTTGTAGTAGCCGTGCGTGAAGTCCGCGCAGGAGAAATACGCGAAGCGCACGGTCTCGTGGGAGTTCGGCGGCAGCGAGGTCTGGAAGCGGCCGACCGGGCTGTGCTTCGTCTTCGTACTGAAGCGATAGAAGTAGCGGTGGTGCGGCTTGAGGCCGGCTATGCGCGCCTTGGCCGTGTGGTTGAGCTTCGCGCTCGTGGCGATGTCAGTGCGCGCCACCACGTGCTTGAAGTGCGAGTCACGCGCGACCTCGAGCTCCACGCGCCCCGCGCCTCCCACGCCCGCCACGCGCGTCCAGAGCGTGATGCCGTGCTGCGTCGGGTCGCCTGAGATCACCCCATCGGGGAACGACCCGCCGTGGAACATGGGCGCCTTCTTCGCGCTCGTCAGCCCATTGGCGAACACCTGTGGCGCGAGCACGGTTGTGACGGCGAAGCCGCCTGCCGACGCCAGGAAGCGGCGACGGTCCAGCACGAAGTCGTCCACAGCGAGTCTCCTCTCCTCAGCCAGGCCTCGAACAGCGTCCGCGAATCCTACGCTGCGGGCTGGCTGGCCAGCAAGAAATCTTTAGGCGGGGGCGGCCGCGGCCGACAGCCCGGCCAGCTCGGCCACGCGATCGCGGTGCGATCGCGCGCTGCCGAAGAGGTGCCCGTCGGTGCGGGCGCGCTTGAGGAAGAAGTGCAGGTCGTGCTCCCAGGTGAAGCCGATGCCGCCGTGCACCTGGAGTGCCGACGCGGTCACGCGCCAGCCCGCGTCCGCCGCGTATGCCTTAGCCATCGATGCGGCCAGCGGCGCGGTTTCAGGCTCGTTGTCCGCCACCCAGCCGGCGTAGTACACGGCCGAGCGCGCGCTCTCGGTCTCGAGCATCATCTGCGCGCAGCGGTGCGCGACGGCCTGGTAAGAGCCGATCGGGCGGTCGAACTGCTTGCGGTCCTTGGCGTATTCGACCGCCTTCTCGAGCGCCCACTGGCACACGCCCACCAGCTCCGCCGCCAGCGCGATCTCCACGCGGTCGAGGCCCGCCTGCACGTCGCCGCCAAGCGCATCGCCGCCGCCGTTCGCGCGCACGGACGCGAAGCGGCGCGTGGCGTCGATCGTCTCGCGCGGCTCGATCTGCGCGCTGCCGGCCTCCACGAGGGTCGCGCTGTCGCCGTCCACGAGCACGATCACGGATGCCGAGTCCGCGTCCGGCACGAGCACCGCCTCGCCGTTCGTGACGACGCCCACCGTGGCGCGCTGCTCGCCCGAGGCGATGCCGGGAAGCAGCCGCTCCTTCTGCTCGTCGCTGCCCGCCTGCTGGATCAGGAACCCGGCGGCCGTGTTCGAGAAGAAGGGCGTCGGCGCGAGCGCGTAGCCAAGCTCCTCCTGGAGGATCACGAGCTCGATTGCGCCGAGCCCCTGTCCGCCGTGGTCCTCGTCGATGAAGATGCCCGGCCAGCCGAGCTCGGAGATCTCGCTCCAGAGCGCGTCGTCGTACCTGCCCGCCACGGCCAGCTCGCGGACCTTCTCCGGCTTGAAGCGGCTCGCGAGGAAGTCGCGCGCGGTGCGCTTGATCGCCTGCTGGTCGTCGGTGAAGTCGAAGTTCACTGGCTCGCTACCTCATCCTCGGCAGGCCGAGCACGCGCTCGGCGATGATGTTCTTGAGGATCTCGGTGGTGCCGCCCTCGATCGAGTTCGCGCGGGCGCGCAGGAAGCGGTAGGTCCACTTGTCGTCCTTGACCGGCGCCTCCGGGCCGCGCACGTCCATCGCCAACTCGGTGAGGGCCTGGTTGATGTCGGACCACTGCCACTTGGGCAGCGAGCCCTCGGGCCCGGGAATGCCGTGCTTCATCTGGCTGGTGAGCCCGCGGTAGGCGTTCAGCCGCAGCGTCTCCGCCTCGATGAAGAGCTGGCCCACGCGCTGCCGGATGACCGGGTCCTCGTCGAGGCCGCGCTCACGCACCAGCTCCATCAGGTCTCCCAGCGCCAGCTTGATCGCCACCGCCGAGCCGAACGCGAGCCCGGCGCGCTCGTTCATCAGCGTGGTGATCGCCACGTTCCAGCCCTGGCCCGGCTCGCCCACCACGTTCTCGTCGGGGACGTAGGCCTCCTCCATGAAGATCTCGTTGAACTCGGATTCGCCCGTGATCTGGACGAGCGGGCGCACCTGCACCTCCTCCTGCTCCATGTCCATCAGGAAGTAGGTGAGGCCCTTGTGCTTGGGCGCGTCCGGGTCGGTGCGCGCGACGAGCATGCACCACTTGGCCTCGTGCGCGTAGGTGGTCCACACCTTCTGGCCCGTGATCTTCCAGCCGCCGCCTGCCTTGACCGCCTTGGTCTTGAGCGACGCCAGGTCGGAGCCCGACTCAGGCTCGGAGAAGCCCTGGCACCAGATCTCCTCGGCCGACAGGATCGGCGTGAGGAAGCGCTGCTTCTGTTCCGGGGTGCCGTGCGCGATCACCACCGGTCCGCCCATCACAAGGCCGAGCACGTTGGCCAGTCCGGGCGCCTTCTGCCGCGCCATCTCCTCGTTGAAGATCGCCTGCTCGATCAGCGTCGCGCCGCGGCCGCCGTACTCCTTCGGCCACGACAGCCCCGCGTAGCCCGCCTCGTGCAGCTTCTTCTGCCAGGCGCGGCGGAACACGAACATGTCCTGCTCGCCGTCCGGCTCCTGGCCGGGATTGTTCTGCTCGAGCCAGTCGCGCAGCTCGTCGCGGAAGGCCTGCTCCTGGGGCGAGAGGGTCAAGTCCACAGGTCGCGCATCCTACTCACGAAACGTTGCACCGGTCCGTTTAGAGCGCATGAAGCTCTACGACTATCCCGCCTCCTGCAATTGCTACAAGGTCCGGCTCCTGCTCTCCAACCTGGGGCTCGACTACGAACGCGTACCCGTCGACATCTTCGGCGGGGACACGCTCACCGACCAGTTCGCGCTCATCAACCCGGCCCGCGCGACGCCGGTGCTCGAGACCGACGACGGCCGCTTCCTTCCCGAGTCTGGCGCGATCCTGCTTTACCTCGCGCACGGCACGCCGCTCCTGCCGAGTGAGCCCTTCGAGCTCGCGCAGGTGGTGCGCTGGCTGCAGTACGAGCAGGCCGACCTGGTGCCGGCGATCGGCGGTCTGCGCTTCCGCCTGCTCGCCGGCCGCCTGAGCGAGACCGACCCCGACGCCGTGCGCCGCCGCGAGGAAGCGGACCAGGTGCTCCGGCTGCTGGACGACCAGCTCTTTGCCCGCGGCTTCCTGGTGGGCGAGCGCTACACGGTCGCGGACATCGCGGTGTACGGCTACACCCACCGCGCATGCGAGGCGGGCATCGATTTCGATCCGTATCCGAACGTGCGCGCCTGGCTGACGCGGGTGGAGGATCAGCCGGGCTACATGGAGGACGTCGCGCCCTACGGCGCCAACGCGGCGCCGGGCGCGGGCGCTTCGATCTACGGCTAGTCGTGCTTGCCGGGACCCTTGGGCTTGTCGTGGCCGGGGCCCGGCGGCTTCTGCCCGGCCTGCCGCATCGCTTCGCGCAGCTCGGCGTACACGGTGGCGCGCTGGTCGGTCCACCTGAGCCGCTGCTGGAGCAGCGGGATCGCCTTGTCAGGCTGCCCTGACTTCAGGTACGCGTCGCCGAGGTTGAACAGCGTGTAGCCGTAGACGAGGCTCGAGCGCTGATCCGGCGGCCACTCGGCGAGCGCCTTCTGCAGGATCGGGATCGCCGCCTGCGGGTTGCCCTGGTCGATCAGCGCCTTGCCCTGGTTGTTGAGCGCGCTCGGCGACTGCGTCGCGGCGGGTGTCTGGGTGGCAGGGGGCAGAGTCGACTGCGCCGGCGCGCTCGTGGTCTGCGCGGCCTTCTGGTTCTTGGCCTTGCTGTGGTGGCGCTTGGCCGTGGTCTTCTTCTGCGAGCCCGTGCTCGCCTTGCTGCCGCCACCGCCTCCGCCGTCCAGCCCGATCACGAGCGCAACGGCGGCCAGCACCGCCAGCAGCCCCACGAGCGGCAGCCAGCTCGGCACGTGCCGCCGGCGCCTGGGCGGCGCCTGCAGCGCCGCGATGCGGTCGAGCGGGCGGGTGGGCTGCGTGATCGGCGGCGCGTGGCTCAAAGCCTGGTTCAGCTCGTCCACGAACTCGGTGGCCGACGCCGGCCTCCTGTGCGGGTCGCGCGCCATCGCCTCCTTGACCGCCGCCGCGGCCGCCGGTGGCGCGCCGCTCCACACCCGGCGGAGGTCAGGCGTGGGGTCGCTCGTCACGTGATGAGCCACCTCCAGCGGCGAGCTGCCCTTGACGGCCTTCTCGCCGGACAGCATCTCGTAGGCGAGGGCGCCGAGGGCGTAGATGTCGGTGGCAGGCGTGGGAGTGGACCCCTCGATCTGCTCGGGGCTCATGTACGCCGGCGTGCCGAGCACCTGGCCGCTCTGCGTGATCCGGGTGTTGTCGGTTGCCAGGCCGACGCCGAGGTCGGCCAACTTCACGCTCCCGTCCGCGCCCAGCAGCACGTTCGCCGGCTTCACGTCGCGGTGCACGATGCCCTGGGCATGGACGTGATCGAGCGCGTCCGCGACGCCGCGGAGGATGTCGATCGCGCGCCCGGCGTCGATCGGCCCGCGCCGCAAGGCATCCGCCAGGGTTTCGCCCTCGACGTACTCCATGACGATGATCAC
>Ga0207657_10008018_pt1 | contig 10770 bp, 5 predicted proteins | sample KBSC33metaG_FD_184316 | JGI IMG/M metagenome (GOLD analysis project Ga0207657, IMG submission 184316) | Corn rhizosphere microbial communities from Kellogg Biological Station, Michigan, USA - KBS C3-3 metaG (SPAdes) (version 2) | ecosystem: Host-associated > Plants > Roots > Rhizosphere > Soil ... | reverse complement strand
AGCGCCGAGGCCGAGATAAATCTCATTGAGATAGAGTTCGAGAATCTTGTCCTTGGAATAGGTCCGCTCGATCTTCAGCGAAAGCAGCGCTTCCTTGATCTTGCGCTGGAGCGAAACCTCGTTGGTCAGGAGGAAGTTCTTGGCGACCTGCTGAGTGATGGTGGACGCGCCCTGCGGCCGGCGGCCAGTGCCGTAGCTCTGGATATAAACCAGGCCGGCACGGGCGATGCCCATGAAATCGAGGCCGTTGTGCTCGTAGAAATTCTTGTCCTCGGCAGAGAGGAAGGCGTTGATGACACGCTGGGGCACCGCCTGGATCGGAATGTAGAGCCGGCGCTGGGTTGCGTATTCCGCCACCAGCGAGCCGTCCGACGCGTGCACGCGCGTCATCACCGGCGGTTCGTAATCCTGCAATTGCGAATAGTCCGGCAAGTCCTTGGAAAAATGCCAGAACAGACCGGCCGCAGCGCCAAGACCGACCAGGAACAAAATCGTTCCGGCCGCGAACATAAAGCCGCAGAAGCGCAGCATCAGTCTCATTGCGGACGTCCCATCTGCCTCAATCGGCCAACCGCGCTGCGGTCCGCCGATGCCGTCATTTCAATGCTGATCACGTCCTTGCCTTCTTCACCGAACCGACAGCGTCATCGAAACCGATAGACCCGTTTCCCAGGCCTATCGGATTCGAGCGGCCCAAGAAATCGAAGACAGGCAACGCGATTGTACGACTTTCACCACCCATGGCGCAAAGCGAACCGCCAGACACCACCCTCACTCGCTACGCAACTGCGGCATCTGAGACACACCGGCTTTTCGCGGTTTTTTTGTCCAAACTGAGGCTTTTCCCTCACCGTCCCGCCTGGACGGCGGGAGTGCGGGCAAACCTCGCCGCGAAATAGCGATCGATCGCCTGATTGATCGCCGCGGTGGTCTTGGTCTGCCAGGACTCGGACGTGAGGTGCTGCAGGTCGTCCTTGCTCGAAACATAGCCAAGCTCGACCAGCACCGAGGGCACGTCCGGCGCCTTCAGCACCTTGAAGCCGGCCGACTTCATTGGGTGCTTGTGCATCCGGGCGACCCGCCGCATGTCGGTCACCAGCGTTTTGGCGAAATGCATGGAAAACGCTTTGGTTTCACGTTGCGCCAAATCGATCAGGATGTCGGCGACGTCGCCGGATTCATGTGACAGGTCGATGCCCGCGATCACGTCGGCGCGGTTCTCGTTTTCGGCAAGCCTCTCGGCCTCGGCATCGGACGCGGTGTCCGAGAGCGTATAGATCGTGGCTCCCTGGGCCTCTCCCTCACCCTTTTTCAGGGCGTCGGCGTGAATCGAGATGAACAACGCCGCCTGCCGGATCCGGGCCATGCGAACCCGGTCGGCCAGCGGGATAAAGGTGTCGTCCGTGCGTGTCATCACCACGCGATACTTCCCGGATCGCTCAAGCCGGTCGCGCAACCGCAGCGCGAAGTCCAAAACAATCGATTTCTCGGCAACACCGGTCGTCGCCACAGTGCCGTTGTCGATCCCGCCGTGCCCCGGGTCGAGAACGACGAGCGGCCGCGGATTGTCGTCCCGGATGGGCGACGCCGCCCCTCGGTCCAAAGCCCCGGTTGTCGCAGGGGGTATCGGCTGATTTTGCCGCGCGATCGTTCGCAGGAAGCTTTCCCGGTCGGTCGCGACCAGGTCGAGGACCAGCCGTGCCGGCTGTCCGGCCGTGGCCTCAATCGAAAACGCCCGGTCGATCCGCACCGGCTTTGCGAGATCGAGCACAATCCGCGACCCGCCCTGCATCATGAGGCCGAATCGGAACGCTTTGACGAGACCGCGGCCCTGCGCCCCGGTTTTCGGCGGCAGATTGAAAGTCACCTGCGGCAGGTCGATGACGATGCGGTAGGGGTCGGCAAGGGTGAATGCGCGCAGATCGACCTTCTGCGAAAAATCCATAACGAATCGGGTTTGACCGTCGTCGCCCCCAACCCGGGCGTCGGTTGCCACCGGGTGGTCGGTTTTCGGCTCGACAGCCTGCGCCCCGCCGGGACGGCCGATCAGGCCGAACGCAGCGATAACATAGGCAATCGCTATGAAACCCCGGCAGACAGCCACGCGTTCACTCCCCAGATTGTTTTACTCCATTAGGCAGGTAGCGTGAATCGGCCGTTAACTGTCCGGCCGGCCGCGACCGAGGCCGGGGAATGGGCGGGACGGCTCCCCTGCCACCCCGAAACCTCCCTTGCAATGCGGAGACTCAAGCCCTAATAAGGACTTGCTCACGGTTTGAGTAACCGGGTGTGCCGCGTTCGGGCCTCCGGCACGTCCGTCAGGAATTGCTCCCCTCGGGGACCGGCTTGACGGGCGCTACGCGATCGACCCCCTATCCGCGCTGCGGCGCATTCGAAGGCGGTTGATCGAAGCCGAGGCCTTTGTTCAGGACACCGGAAGTGACGCGGGAGCGCTGCGGCGCTCAGGCACCGCGCCAGCCGTGAGTGAAGCGACCGGTGGCGCGTCGCGCTGCCGCCCTCCAACGGGTCGAGGTCATGCCCGAAGCGAATCCCAACGTCAGGCCGGAGCGCAGCTTTCTTAAGCGCGCGCGCGTTTCATACCGGACCTGTCGCGCCGCGTGGCGTGCCCCCGTGACCCAATCCGTCTTCCACGACAAATCAGGCGCCTCCCTGTTCGTGCCGCCGCTCGCCGGCGGCTGCGGGCCGAAGCGCCGTAAAGAGATATTTCAATGGCCAATAAGATGCTTATCGACGCGACGCACCCGGAGGAGACCCGGGTGGTCGTGCTGCGCGGAAACCGCGTTGAAGAGTTCGATTTCGAAACCGCCCACCGCAAACAGCTCCGCGGCAATATCTACCTTGCCAAGGTAACTCGCGTCGAACCGTCGCTTCAGGCGGCGTTCGTCGAATATGGCGGCAACCGTCACGGATTCCTGGCGTTCAGCGAAATCCACCCGGATTACTATCAAATCCCGGTCGCGGATCGTCAGGCCCTGATCGAGGCCGACGCCCGCGAGGCGCGCGAGAACGACGGCGAAGACGATCATCACCGCGATCGTGGCGCACGCCGCCACCGCAGCCGGCATCGTCATCATGAGCGTTCGTCGTCGCGCCGCGACGACACGGTTCAGGGCGACGCACCGGCTGGCGAAGGGCTTTCGGCCGAGGAGATGGCGCAAGACGCAGCCGAAATCTCCTCCAGCGACCAGGTCATGGGCGACTTCCTTCAGGGAGCCTCGCAGTCGGACGACATGTCGCCCGGCGCGTCAGCTCCAGACGATCAGCCCGCCAGCGAACCGGCCTCCTTCGAGCCCGACCATCGCTTTGAGTCACAGCCCGAGCCCTTCTTCGAACCGGCGGCTCAAGCCGGCGAATCCGAGAACCAACCGGTTTCATCCGAGACCGAGGCACCTGTTCCGTCCGACCAGCCTTATGTCGACGACCACTCCTATTCGCATGCAGCGGATACAAACGGCGCCCCGCAAAGTGAATCCGATGCGGAAGAACCCTCGTCGCAGGCAGACCGCGACGCAACACATGCCGATGACGAAAACGGCAACGGTCATCACGGTCACGACGACGAAGAGGAAGAGGTCGTCGAATCCGTTGGCGGCGCCGATGCGATGGAAGAAGCGATTGATCGCACCCCGCGCTATCGCCGCCAATACAAGATCCAAGAGGTCATCAAGCGCCGGCAGGTGATGCTGGTTCAGGTGGTGAAAGAAGAGCGCGGCACCAAAGGCGCGGCGCTGACGACGTATCTTTCGCTTGCCGGCCGGTACTGCGTGCTGATGCCGAATACGGCGCGTGGCGGCGGCATCAGCCGCAAGATCACCAGCGCGGAAGACCGTAAGAAGCTGCGTGAGATCGCCGAAGAGCTTGAGGTGCCGGAGGGCATGGGCGTGATCCTGCGCACCGCTGGCGCGGCGCGCACCAAGGCCGAGGTCAAACGCGACTTTGAATATCTGCTGCGGCTCTGGGAACAGGTCCGCGATCTCACCTTGAAGTCCACCGCGCCAACGCTGGTGTACGAGGAAGGATCGCTTGCCAAGCGCTCGATCCGCGATCTCTACGCCAAGGACATCGACGAAGTCGTCGTGGCCGGCGATCAAGGCTACCAGGACTGCAAAGAGTTCATGCGCATGCTCATGCCGAGCCATGCGAAGAACGTGAAACTCTATCGTGACTCGCAGCCGATCTTCACACGCTATGGCATCGAAGGTCAGCTCGATGCGATGTTCTCTCCGAACGTGCAACTGCGTTCGGGCGGCTACATCGTCATCAACCAGACCGAGGCGCTGGTCGCCATCGACGTGAACTCCGGCCGTTCGACCCGCGAGCATCACATCGAAGACACGGCGCTCAAAACCAACGTCGAGGCCGCCGAGGAGGTCGCACGCCAGCTTCGGCTGCGCGATCTCGCCGGGCTGATCGTCATCGACTTCATCGATATGGATGAAAAGCGCAACAACCGAACGGTTGAACGCCGGATGAAAGAGGCGTTGCGCAACGACCGCGCCCGCATCCAGGTCGGCCGTATCTCGCACTTCGGCCTGCTCGAAATGTCGCGCCAGCGTATTCGCACGTCGGTGCTGGAAAGCTCCACCGAGAAGTGCCCACACTGCGGCGGATCCGGCCATCTGCGTTCGGTCTCGTCGGTTGCGCTGCAACTCTTGCGTTCGATCGAGGAAATGCTGCTCAAGGGTCCGACGCACAACCTCATCATCCGCACGCGATCCGAGATCGCGCTCTATGTTCTCAATCACAAGCGCGCGCATCTGAGTGCTCTGGAACAACGCTTCCAGGTTACCCTCACCATCAATGCCGACGACGAAGTGGGAGGCCAGATCGGCTTCACCATCGACCGCGGCGAACAAGTGATGACGGCAGAACAAGCCCGGGCGCTTCTGGCCCAGGTCGAAGCCGCCACGCCAGTGCTGATGGAAGAGGACGAGCCCGAAGACGCCGACGCGTTCGAGGACGAAGACGATTCCGAAATCGAGCATGCCGAGCAAGCCGACCACGTCAGCGATGCTCCGCATGACGCGGACGACAATCAGCCGGCACAAGCCGAAGGCGGACACGAGGGCGAGCCGGGACGCGAAGGCGGCCGGAGTCGCAAGCGGCGGCGGCGGCGCGGCCGTGGCCGCAACGGTGACGGTCGCGACAGCGACGGCCCGTCGCAGCAACCCCATCACGCGCAAGATTCGTCAGATCAAAGCGACGCGGACAATGATCCCACCGCTCACGTTGCTCAGTCGGACTCTGACGCACCGCACTCCGACGAGGCAGCGGGCGGACCGGATTCCGATCACCGGGCAGCCGAAGGCGAACAATCGGCCGATGGCGAGCGCCGGCGACGACGGCGCGGCCGCCGCGGCGGTCGCCGCAACCGTCGCGACCACGACGGCCTGGGCAACGAGAACGGGGCCGCATTGGCATCGGACGCGACATTCGAGCCCAGTGCGTCCGACGCGGTTTCGGTCGAGACGAATGGTCGCGCGCATTGGTCGGAACCGGTCGAGTCGCACAATCCGCCCTCACCGACCGAACCGTCTTATCGGCCACAAGCCGAACCCGCGCCGCAAGCTGAGGCCGTTGCGGCCGCCGAGCCTCAGGCGCAGCCGCGCCGCCGTTCGACGGTCCGCGAGCCGGCCCCCGTGTTTAGCGACACCTCGACGGTGACGCCGATGCCTGCGCCGCAACCCCAACCTGCCCCGACGGTGACGGCCACGACAGCCAACGCCGCCGAGACCGACAAGCCTCGCCGCACCGGCTGGTGGGCGAAACGGCTCTTGGGCGGTAACTAAGGGTCCGCCGATGCGGAGCCGCTGGGTCGAACGCGACGCCAAAGCCGCCGTTGATCGCTATGCGGTGGCGGGCATCGCACCGGATCTGGCGCTTCGCGTCTACAGCACGCGATTGCTGGGTGGCGACCCGACGCTGGTGCTGCACGGCGGCGGCAACACATCGCTAAAGACGCAAGTCCGCGACCTCGCCGGCGACGAGGTCGAGGTGCTCTGCGTCAAGGCCACCGGCAGCGACATGGCCACCGTCGAGCCTGCTGGCATGGTGGCGGTGCGCCTCGCGCCATTGCAGCGACTGCGGACGCTGGACGATCTGTCCGACGACGACATGGCGCGTGTGCAGCGCGGCTATCTGATCGATCCACTGGCGCCGAGCCCGTCACTCGAACTGCTGCTGCACGCCTTTGTGCCGCACACATTCGTCGATCACACCCACGCCAATGCGGTGCTCAGCCTGATCGGTCAGCCCGACGGGACGAAGCTTTGCCAGGAGGTCTATGGCAATCGCCTCGGCCTTGTGCCCTATGTGCGGCCAGGCTTCGGTCTTGCCAAAGCGGCCGCAAAAACCTTCGACGCGAATCCCAAGGTCGAAGGGCTGATCCTCGACAAGCACGGCATTTTCAGTTTCGGCGCGAGCGCGAAAGAAGCTTACGAGCGCATGATCGAATTGGTCAGCCGCGCCGAGGAACGGCTCGCGAAGAACCGCAAAGCCGTGTTTGTTTCCACACCGCGAGCCCAGTCCATCGCGTCGAACGATGATGTGGCTCCAATCCTCCGCGGCGCGTGCAGCCTGAAGGACGATGACGGTGAAGGCGCGCATCGTCGAATGATCGCGAACTTCCGATCGAACGATGCAATCCTAAACTTCGTCAATGGCGCCGAGCTTGCGCGCTATGGCGCGACGCCCGTCATCACCCCCGACTACACCATCCGCACCAAGAACTGGCCACTGATCCTGCCGACACCAGAGGCCGGCAGGCTCGACGACTTCAAACGCAAGGCCTTCGCTGCCGCGGCGGCTTACATCGAGCATTACAGGGATTACTTCGCGCATCACAACGCGCGTTCCGGCGGCGGCAAAATCATGCTCGATCCCCTGCCCCGTGTCGTGCTGGTGCCTGGGCTCGGGCTCTACGGCCTCGGCCCCACGGCGAAGGACGCGCGCATCGCAGCCGACATGGCCGAAGCCGCCGTCGCCGTCATCACCGACGCCGAGGCCATCGGCCGCTTCCAGTCAATCACCGAAGCCGACATGTTCGATTGCGAGTACTGGCCCATCGAACAAGCCAAGCTTGGCAAAGCGAAGCGTTTGCCGCTGGCCGGTCAGGTCGCGGTGATCACCGGCGCCGGCGGCGCGATCGGTGCCGCAACGGCGCAAGCATTTGCCGCAGCCGGCGCTGAAGTCGCGCTTCTCGATCTCGACTTGGCCGCCGCACAGCAGAAAGCCAAGACCATCGGCGGCGCGGCGCTTGCGGTGCGATGCGACGTCACCGACGCCGCATCGGTGCGCGAGGCATACGCGCAGGTCGTCGCCGCATTCGGCGGCGTCGATATTCTCGTTTCGAACGCGGGTGCCGCCTGGCAGGGCCGCATCGGCGAGGTCGACGAAGCCACGCTGCGGAAAAGTTTTGAGCTGAATTTCTTCGCGCATCAGAAGATGGCGCAAGCAGCCGTCAAGATCATGCGAGCCCAAAGCACCGGCGGCTGCCTCTTGTTCAATGTCTCAAAGCAAGCGGTGAATCCCGGCCCGAATTTCGGGCCTTATGGTCTGCCGAAGGCAGCGACGCTGTTCCTCGTGCGCCAATATGCCGTCGATTATGGCGCGGAAGGCATCCGCGCCAATGCCGTCAACGCCGACCGCATTCGCTCCGGCCTGCTCACCGCCGATTTCATCAAGGAGCGCTCGAAGGCGCGCGGCGTTTCCGAGAAGGACTACATGAGCGGCAACCTGCTCGGACGCGAGGTCACCGCCGAGGATGTGGCGCAGGCGTTCCTCAATCAGGCGCTTGAACTGAAGACCACCGGCGACGTCACCACAGTCGACGGCGGTAACATCGCCGCCGCCTTGCGGTAAGGCGTCCACCCGCAGGCGTTTCTTCTCGGCACTGACGCTGCAATAGAAATAATTTCCTGCCCCCGTTCCATCGCGACAATGTCATTGTCTCGCATTGTACCGGCCCGATCCGACGCCTAGATTTCCTCCACACGCTGATGGAGGTTGCCATGTCCGCCCTCGCCGAAGTCGAAACGGCCCCCCAGACCATCGAGCCCAAAACTATCGAGCCCATCGTCAACTACATCATCAACGATGGTGTCGAGGTGTTCACCTATTCCGGTGGCCCAGGCTCAACGGAGGTGAAGTCCGGCGGGACGCCCGATCCGCACAAGATCGTCATGCACAACGGCCGGCCACATATCCGCGAATTCAAGCTCGACACCGACGGCTTCCGCTTCGTGCATCACGACACAAAGGTGCAGAATTTCCTCGACGATGCCGAGGTGCGAAGCGTCTACTATCCGGAGATCGAGGCGCTGATCAAAGCCGAGAGCGGCGCCCATCGCGTCGTGGTGTTCGACCACACGCTGCGCACCGCCGACGACGCCTTCCGCGAGCAACACAAGATCCGCGAGGTCGTCCGCCGCGCCCACAACGATTACACCGAATGGTCCGGCCCGCAGCGGCTGCGCGATATCCTCCCCGACGAGGCCGACGAATTGCTGAAGCGTCGCTTCGCCATCATCCAGGTGTGGCGGCCGATCCGCTATCCGGTCGAGACCCATCCGCTCGCCATCGCCGATGCCCGCAGCGTGGCCTTTGACGATTTTGTGATTTCCGAGCGGCGCTATCCGGACCGCATCGGGCAGACCTATGCGGTCGCCTATAATCCGGCGCACAAGTGGTTCTGGTTCCCGCGCCAGGCACGCGACGAGGCGCTGGTGTTCAAGGTCTACGACTCGGCCAAGGACGGCCGCGCCCGCTGGACCGCCCACACCGCCTTCGACGATCCGACCACGCCGGCCAACGCACGTCCCCGCGAGAGCATCGAAATCCGCACGCTGGCATTTTTCTGACCGGGTGCTATCAGTCGCGCGTCACGGCGTGCCCGCCGTGGCGCGCGACTGTTTTTGCACGAGGACGAGATGCCGGAAGCTGAGAACCAGGGTGCCCGCTATCAGGCCGACCGGCCCCAGGCCACGCCGGGCTTTTTTCTCAAAGGCTCGCACCAGCTCGACTGGGGTATGAAGAACCGGCTGGCCCGCACCTTCAATCCGCAGTCCGGCCGCACCGTGATGCTCGCCATCGACCACGGCTATATCGCGGGGCCGACCTCCGGGCTCGAGCGCATCGACCTCTCCATCGTGCCGCTTCTGCCGCAATGCGACGCGCTGTTCTGCACGCGCGGCGTGCTGCGCTCGATGATCCCTGCCGAGTCGCAAAAGCCGATGGTGCTGCGTGCGAGTGGCGGCGCCAACATCTTGCGCGACGACATGTCGGACGAGGAAATAGCCATGGACATGGGTGACGCGGTGCGGCTCAACGCCGCCGGCGTCGGCATCCAAGTCTACATCGGCAGCGAGTTTGAGACGCGCAACGTCCACAACATGACGAAGCTCGTCGATGCGGGCCTGCGCGTCGGCATGCCGGTGATGGGCATCACCGCCGTCGGCAAGAACATGAAGCGTGACGCGCAATATTTCCGCCTCGCCTGCCGCATCATCGCCGAGCTCGGCGCGCAATACGTCAAGACCTACTACGTCGACGATGGCTTCGAGACGGTCACCGCGTCCTGCCCCGTCCCCATCGTCATGGCCGGTGGCAAGAAGCTACCCGAGCTCGAAGCGCTGACGATGGCCTACAACGCCATTCAGCAAGGCGCGAGCGGCGTCGATATGGGCCGCAACATCTTCCAGTCCGATGCGCCGAAGGCGATGATCTCCGCGGTGGGTGCGGTCGTGCATCAGGACATGAAGCCGAAGGACGCCTTCGACCTGTTCAACACGCTGAAAGCCAAAGGCTAAGCCGAACGAGCGGCGGGCTATTTGCTCTTCCGCTCGGTCGGCGTCACATCGAAGGCGCGAAGCTGACCGCGCCGCAGCACTTCGATCTTGACCGGCGTTCCGATCCGCTCGCCGTTCAAAAGCCGCGTCAGATCATCCACTCCGGTGACGGGTTGGCCGTCGAGCCGCACCACGACGTCATAGGACATCAGCCCGGCCACATCGGCTGGCTTGTCCGGTTCGGCCGCAGTGACCATCGCACCCGACACGTTCTCAATCTCGGCAACACGTGCATGCCGCCGCGGCACCGCGACCGTCTGCGCGGCGACGCCGATGAAGGCGCGCCGCACGCGGCCATGCTGCAGCACCTCACTCAGCACGAATTGCGCGGTGTTGCTCGCGACCGCAAAGCAGATGCCTTGCGCGCCCGCAATGATCGCCGTGTTGATGCCGATCACCTCGCCGCGCGACGACACCAGCGGCCCGCCGGAGTTGCCGGGGTTGAGCGCGGCATCGGTCTGGATCACGTCCTCGATCAGCCGCCCGGTGCGCGCGCGCAGCGATCGGCCGAGCGCGGAAATTACACCCGCCGTCACCGTTGACTCGAAGCCCAGCGGATTGCCAATGGCGACGGCAAGCTGGCCACGCTTGAGCGTTTTGGAATCGCCGAGCGTTGCCGATGGCAAATGGCGCGCGGCCCCGGCACGCAACAGCGCCAAATCCGTATCAGGGTCCTCGCCGATCAGCCGCGCTTCCATGCTGCGGCCCTCGCTGTCGGTCAGGCGCAGTTCGCGCGCCCCATCGACCACGTGGCTGTTGGTCAGCACGAGGCCGTCAGGAGAAATCACCACGCCGGAACCCATCCCGCCACGGCCATTCGCCGCCGGACGCTCGACGCGCACCACCGCCGGTCCGACCCGGTCGGCGACCGACATCACGGCGCTGGAGTAAGCGTCGAGCAGTT
>Ga0207657_10008017_pt1 | contig 10770 bp, 8 predicted proteins | sample KBSC33metaG_FD_184316 | JGI IMG/M metagenome (GOLD analysis project Ga0207657, IMG submission 184316) | Corn rhizosphere microbial communities from Kellogg Biological Station, Michigan, USA - KBS C3-3 metaG (SPAdes) (version 2) | ecosystem: Host-associated > Plants > Roots > Rhizosphere > Soil ... | reverse complement strand
CGCGAGCTCATGGGTACCCTCCCGGGTGGCGCCGGTGATTGGCCTCGATCAGAACAGCTGGATCGGGTTGACCACGTCGGCCACGACGGCGAGCAGCGCGAACGTGCCGAAGATCGCGACGAACGCCATCACCACCGGCGCGATCCGTTCCGGGCGGACGAAGCCGGGATCGGGCCGGCCGCGGGACAGCGCGATCCGGCGGCGGATCCGCTCGAACCACATCACCGCGATGTGCCCGCCGTCCAAAGGCGGCAGTGGCAGCAGGTTGAACACGGCGAGGAAGATGTTGACCCCGGCCAGCAGGGCGAGGAAGAACGCGATGCCGCCGACGCCCTGGTGGCCGAGGATCTCGCCGCCGGCCCGGCTGGCGCCGACCACGCTGACCGGCGAGTCTGGGTCGCGCTGGCCGCCGGAGACCGCGTCGATCAGCGCCGGGATCTTCGACGGGATCGACCCGAGCGCCTTGAACGTCGCTCCGATCATCGAGCCGGTCGTGCTGAACGCGGTGCCGAGGCCGCTGACCGGCCCCTGCCGCTGCACGGTGGTCGGCAGGTCGCCGACCACGCCGATGGTCGGTGTCGGCACCAGCGTCGAGGAGTCGGTCGCGCCCGGTGGCGGCCGCTGGGCCAGCACCGGCTGCAGCGTCGCGGTCGCCGTCGCGCCGTCCCGGGTGTAGGTCAACTGCACCGGCTTGCTGCCGTCGACCTTGCGCAGCGTGTCCTGGAACGAGGCAAGGTCGGGGGTCGGCGTGCCGTTGACCGCGGTGATGACGTCGCCGGCCCGCAGCCCGGCGGTCGCGGCCGGAGCCGGCGGGTCACCGGCCCGGCACGGCCGCAGCGCACCGTCGGAAAGCGTGTCGTTGCCGACCACCACGCAGTCGGAGATCGAGGCCAGCCTGGCCGGGGTGCTGGCCGGGTTGACCGAGCGCTCGACGCCGAACGCGGACAGCGCCAGCCACAGCAGCGCTATCGCCAGCAGGACGTGGGTGGCCGAGCCGGCGAGCATCACCGCGGTGCGCTTCCACGGTGACGCCCGCCAGAACGCCTGCCGGTCCTGCTCGGGCGGGATGTCCATCACGTGCGGCGACATCCCGTCGATGCTGACGAACCCGCCGGCCGGGATGGCCTTGAGGCCGTATTCGGTCTCGCCGCGGCGGAACGAGAAGATCGTCGGGCCGAAGCCCACGAAGTAGCGGCTGACCCGCATGCCCAGTGCCTTGGCCACGCCCATGTGACCGGCCTCGTGCAGGCACACCGACAACAGCAGGCCGAGGGCGAAGATCACCACCCCGATGCCGTATGCCATCCGCTCGAGCCCTCCGCCCGCCATCCGCCGCGCCTACTGGACAACTTCTGCGCCGTTGCGTCGGTTCCCGGCGCCGCCGACCGGCACATCGAGCGTACCGTCGCGGTCCGATCCGATCGCCGGGTCCGATTCGCCGAACCCGATCCGGTCGTGCAGCCGGCGCAGCGGCGCCGGGGCCCACCAGTTCCACCGGCCCAGCAGCCGCATGCTCGCCGGCACCAGCAGCGCCCGGACCACGGTCGCGTCCACGACGATCGCGATCGCCATCGCGACGCCGATCAGCTTGATGAACGTGATGCCGGACAGCGAGAACGCGCCGATGACGACGACCAGCAGCAGCGCCGCGGTGGTGATCATGGCGCCGGTGCGCTGCAGCCCGGCGGCGACCGCCGCGGTGTTGTCGCCGGTGCGCAGGTAGTGCTCGCGGATCCGGGACATGAGGAAGACCTCGTAGTCCATCGACAGCCCGAACACGACCGCCAGCACGAGGATCGGCTGGGTCGCCTCCAACGTCCCGGTCGGGGTGAAGTCGAGCAGGCCGGACAGGTGCCCGTCCTGGAAGATCCACACGATCGCGCCGAACGACGCGGTCAGCGACAGCACGTTCATCAGCAGCGCCTTGACCGGCAGCACCACCGAGCCGAAGGCGAACAACAGCAGCAGCACGGTCGCGCCGGCGACGGTCAGCGCCATGTACGGCAGCAGCCGGCCGAGGCTGCCGAGCAGGTCGGAGAGCACCGCGGTCTCGCCGCCGACGAGCACGGTGCCGCCGGGCGGCGGCGGCAGCGCCCGCACCCGGTCGACGACCGCCCGAGCGCCGGCCGACATGGGGTCGCCGGCGAAGCCGAGGTCGACCTCGGCGGTGCCGTCCCGCTCGCCCACCACGGTGGCCGCGGTGATCCCGGGCACCGTCCGCGCTGCGTCGAGCCAGGCCGGCAGCCCGGCCGGGTCACCCGCCGGCACGGTGACGACGGCACGGATCGGGCTGGTCGCGTTGGCCGGGAAGTCGCGCTCCAGCGTCTCGGCGACCTGCCGGCTCCCGGTGCCGGCCGGCAGCGCCCGGGCGTCGATCCCGCCGAACGTGACCCGCAGGAACGGCAGGCCGAGCACCAGCAGCACCGCGACGACGCCGACCGCGTAGAGCACCGGGCGGCGCATCACGCTGCGGGCCAGCCGGGCAAAGGCGCCGGTGTCGGCGTGCAGCCGGGGACGGCGCCGGCGCACCGGCAAGGCCTCGACCCGCGGCCCGAGCACCGCGAGCAGCGCCGGCAGCACGGTCAGCGCGGCGGCCACGGCGACCAGCACGGCCGCGATGCCGCCCGCGCCCATCGACCGGAGGAACACCTGCGGGAAGATCAGCAGCCCGGCCAGCGACGCGGCCACGGTCAGCCCGGAGACGGCGACCGTGCGGCCGGCGGTCGCCATCGTGGCGACGATCGCCGCCTCGGTGTCCAGCCCGCGGGCCAGCTCCTCCCGGTAGCGCCCCACGACGAACAGGCCGTAGTCGATCGCCAGCCCGAGCCCGAGGATCGTCACCACGTTGACCGAGAACACCGACACCTCGGTGACCAGCGAGAGCACGCGCAGCGCGGTGAACGCGCCGAGGATCGCGACCACGCCGATCACCAGCGGCAGGCTGGCCGCGACGACCGTGCCGAACACGAGCACGAGCAGCACCAGCAGCACCGGCATCGACAGCGTCTCGGCCCGCGCGATGTCCTTGCTGACCTGCTCGCCGATGTCCCGGCCGACCGTCGTCGCGCCGCCGACCTCGGTCTGCAGCCCCGGCGCTGCCAGCCGGTCCTCGATCCGCTCCAGGGCATCGGTGCGCTGCTGCTCGTCGCCGCGCAGGGTCAGTACCGCGTACGTCGCGTGCCGGTCGGCGCTGACCAGCCCGGGCGCGCCGGTGCCGAACCAGCTGACGGTCCGGGCGACCGCGTCGCTCGGCAACGTCTCCAGCGTGGCGGTCACGGCCAGCCGGTAGGCCGGGTCGTCGACCGTGCGGTCCGCGCTGCGGTAGAGCACGACCACGTCGGCGTCGTCCCGGCCGAGGTCGGCCGCCGCGACGGCGGCGGCCCGGGCGCTCTGGCTGCCGGGGTCCTCGAACCCGCCGCTGGTCAGCCGGCCGAACACGCCGGTCCCCCAGGCCACGGCCACGGCCAGGAACGCCATCGCGGCGGCCAGCACCAGCCAGCGCCGCCGGTAGGCGAACCGGCCCAGCTTCTCGGTCATCACGGTCCTCCTGGACTAGACTCGCTCACTGACGTGAACACCGTTTATCTTGAATCGGGTCTAGGATGCGTACGGTGTTTACGGAAGTCAAGTGCGTTTAGGAGGTCGGCCGTGGCGACGACGCTGAGCCGGCGGGACCGCGTCCGCGCGGCGACCGTGACGGAGATCAAGGACACGGCGCGCCGGATCCTGGTCGCCGAGGGGCCGGACGGGCTGTCGCTGCGCGCGATCGCCCGGGAGATGGGAATGACCGCACCCGCGCTCTACCGCTACTTCCCCAGCCGCGAGGACCTCATCGGCGCGCTCATCGCCGACCTGTACGACGAGCTCACCGCCGCCATCTCCACCGCCGCCGGCACGGCCGGCTGGACGGCCGGGGACCCGACCCGCGGGATCGCCGCGGATGCGGCCCCGGGGGCGCCCGGGGACCCGGCCCGCGGGATCGCCGCGGACGCGGCCCCGGGGGCGGCCGGGGACCCAGCCCGCGGCACGGCCGGGGACGGGGCCGGCGGAGTGGCCGGCGGGACGGCCGGGGTGGCCGGGGAGACGGCCGGGGTGGCCGGGGTGGCCGGGGAGACGGCCGGGGTGGCCGGGGTGGCCGGGGTGGTGGCCGGGGAGAGGGCCGGGGTGGCCGGGGAGGCCGGGGAGAGGGCCGGGGTGGCCGGGGAGACGGCCGGGGGTGATCCGCGGGTGGGGATCACCGCGGCGAGTCGGGCGTTCCGGGCGTGGGCGCTGGCGCATCCGCGCGAGTTCGGGCTGCTGTTCGGCAGCCCGATACCCGGCATCGACGCGCACTCCGACGACAGCCCGGCCGGCCTGGCCTCGGAGCGGTTCGGCCAGGTGTTCGGCGACCTGGTGGCCCGCATCTACCTGGCCAGCCCGTTCCCGGTGCCGGCCGAGGACGAGATGGACCCGGAGCTGCGCCGGCAGCTGCGGGACTGGTGCTCCGGCCTGCCCGTCGAACTGCCGGTCGGCGCCGGGCAGGTGTTCCTGTCCTGCTGGATCCGGCTGTACGGGATGGTCGCGCTGGAGGTCTTCGGCCACGTGCAGTTCGCGCTGCCGGACGCCGAGCCCCTGTTCGAGGCCGAGCTGCGCGACCTCGCGGTCAAGCTCGGCTTCGGCCGGTCGACCGCACCCTAGCGACGGATTCCCTCGCCGAACCCCTGGTTCGCGACGGATCAAGCACAGTACGGTCGGGTGCACCGCTCGAATCACTAGCCAAGGGGTGCGCAGTGGTGCAGACCCTCCCGGGTGCCGACCGGCCCGGCACCGACGTCCCGCAGCGCCGCCGGCTCGTCACCGCGGTTCCCGGCCCGAGGTCGCAGGAACTGATGGCCCGGCGCAGCGCGGCCGTGCCGCCCGGCGTCGGCACCGCGCTGCCGGTCTTCGTCGATCGGGCCGGCGGCGGCGTGCTCGTCGACGTGGACGGCAACTCGCTGATCGACTTCGGCTCCGGAATCGCGGTCACCTCGGTCGGCAACGCCGCACCGGCGGTGGTCGCCGCGGTGGCCGAGCAGACCGCCCGGTTCACCCACACCTGCTTCATGATCACCCCGTACGAGGGGTACGTGCAGGTGTGCGAGCGGCTCAACCGGCTCACCCCCGGCGGTTTCGAGAAGCGGTCGATGCTGGTGAACTCCGGCGCCGAGGCGGTGGAGAACGCGGTCAAGGTGGCCAGGGCGGCGACCGGACGCCCGGCGGTGGTGGTCTTCGACCACGGCTACCACGGGCGGACGCTGCTGACGATGACGCTGACCGCGAAGTACCGCCCGTACAAGGCGGGCTTCGGACCGTACGCGCCGGAGGTCTACCGGGCGCCGATGGCCTACCCGTTCCGCTGGCCAGGCGGCGCCGACCGGTGCGCGGACGAGGCGTACGAGCGGTTCGTGGACCTGGTCACCACCCAGGTCGGGGCCGACCGGGTGGCCTGCGTGGTGGTCGAGCCGATCCAGGGCGAGGGCGGCTTCGTGGTGCCGGCGCCGGGCTTCCTGCGCCGGGTCGCGGACTTCTGCGCCGCGCACGGAATCCTGCTGGTCGCCGACGAGGTGCAGACCGGGTTCGGCCGGACCGGCGACTGGTTCGCCTCGACGTTCGAGGGGATCGAGCCGGACCTGGTCACGACGGCCAAGGGCATCGCCGGCGGGCTGCCGCTGGGCGGGGTGACGGGGCGGGCCGAGCTGATGGATGCGGTGCACGTGTCCGGTCTCGGCGGCACCTTCGGCGGCAACCCGGTGGCCTGTGCCGCCGCGCTCGCGGCGATCGACATGATCGAGGCGGAGGACCTGGCCGGCCGGGCGCGGCGGATCGGCGAGCTGGCGCTGCCGCGGCTGCGGGCGCTGGCCGAGCGGCACCCGGCGGTCGCCGACCCGCGCGGACGCGGCGCGATGCTCGCGGTCGAGCTGGTCCGCCCCGACGGCCGCACGCCGGATCCGGCGCTGCTGGCGGACGTGGTCCGCCGGTGCGCGGCCGAGGGCGTGGTCGTGCTCACCGCCGGGACGTACGGGAACGTGCTGCGGCTGCTGCCGCCGCTCGTGATGGGCGAGGACCTGCTACTGGACGGGCTGGACGTGCTCGACGCGGCGGTCGCGGCCGCGCTGGCATGACGGGGGTGGCGGCCGGCTCGGACCGGAGGGTGGACCGCGACCGGCTGGCCGAGCTGACCGCGGGCGAGACGGCGCGGTTCGCGGCCGCGCATCCGCGCTGCGCCGCGGTGCACGAGCGGTCCCGCCGGACCATGCCGGCCGGCGTGCCGATGAGCTGGATGGCGAAGTGGGCCGGCGGGTTCCCGATCGCGGCCGCCGAGGCCGCCGGGGCGCACGTGCGCTGCCTGGACGGGATCGACCACGTCGACCTCTGCCTCGGCGACACCGGGGCGATGGCCGGCCACTCCCCCGCCCCGACCGTGCGGGCGGTGGCGGAGCAGGCGGCGCGCGGGATCACCACGATGTTGCCGGGCGCGGACGCCGCCGCGGTCGCCGAGGAGCTCGCCCGCCGGTTCGGGCTGCCGGCCTGGCAGTTCACGCTGACCGCGACGGACGCCAACCGGCACGTGCTGCGCTACGCCCGGCACCTGACCGGCCGCCCGCGGGTCGCGGTGATCGACTACTGCTACCACGGCTCGGTCGACGAGGCGTTCGCGACGCTGGACGGTGGTCGGGTGGTCGCCCGCCGCGGCAACCTCGGACCCCCGGTGCCGCCGGCCGAGACCACGGTCGTCGTGCCGTTCAACGACGTGGAGGCGCTGGAGCAGGCGCTGGCCGGCGGCGACGTGGCCTGCCTGCTGGCCGAGCCGGCGATGACGAACATCGGGATCGTGCTGCCCGAACCCGGCTGGCATGCCGCCGCCCGCGAGCTGACCCGCGCGGCCGGCACGCTGCTGGTGCTGGACGAGACGCACACGCTGTGCGCCGGCCCGGGCGGCGCGACCGGCGCCGACGGGCTCCGTCCGGACGTGCTCGTGATCGGCAAGGCGATCGGCGGCGGCGTGCCGATCGGCGCGTTCGGCATGACCGCCGAGCTCGCCGCCGCGATCCCGACCTCGGTCGAGCTGGAGGACGTGGACCTCGGCGGCATCGGCGGCACGCTGGCCGGCAACCCGCTCTCGCTGGCGGCGACCCGGGCGACGCTGGCCGAGGTGCTGACCGACGCGGCGTTCGCCCGGATGACGGTGCTGGGCCGGCGCTGGGAGGCCGGCGTCGCCGGCGTGCTCGCGGACAACAGGTTGCCCTGGCACGTGACCCGGCTCGGCTGCCGGGCCGAGTACGGGTTCGCGGCCGAGCCGCCGCGCGACGGCGCGACCGCGGCGGCCGCCGACGACTTCGGCCTGCAGACACTCCTGCACCTGCACGCGCTGAACCGGGGCGTGCTGCTCACCCCGTTCCACAACATGGCGCTGATGTGCCCGGCCACGACCGAGGCGGACGTCGACCGGCACACCGAGGCGTTCGCCGCCGCCGCGGCCGACCTCACCGCCTGACGCCGGCCCTCCCTCGCTGCGGCCGGCTGCTCAGTCGCCGGCCCTCCCCAGCCGCCGGCCGGCTGCTCAGCCGCCGGTGTAGCGCGAGAGGAGCGCGGCCCGGCGGGCCGACGGGGTGCCGGTACGGGTCTCGGCCGCGTCGGCCGACGTGGCCAGCCGCCGGACGGCGGCCGCGCCGGCCCAGCGCAGCGGCTCCGGCTCCCAGCGCCGGGACCGGTGGCCGACCCACGGCAGCCGGGTCAGCGCGGTGTCCCGGCGCAGGATCAGGTCGGCCAGCGTGCGGCCGGCGAGGTTGGCCGTGCCGACGCCGTCCCCGACGTACCCGCCGCCCCAGGCCAGCCCGGTGCCCCGGTCGATGCCGACGGACGGGAACCAGTCCCGGTGGGCGCCGAGTGGGCCGCCCCAGCGGTGGGTGACCGGCACGTCGCCGATCCCCGGCAGCAGCGCCCGCATGGTCCGCTCCAGCTCGGCGAACACCCGCTCGTCCCGGTCGTAGGCGGGTTCGGTGGCCGAACGGAGGTGGTAGGGCGCGCCCCGGCCGCCGAACGCGACCCGCCCGTCCGCGGTGCGCTGCGCGTAGATCAGCAGGTGCCGCCCGTCGGTGAGCGTCTCGCCGCCGTCCCAGCCCACTTCGGCCCAGGCGCCCGGCGGCAGCGGCGCGGTCGCCACGATCAGCGAGTAGATCGGCAGCACCGCCCGGCGCAGCCCGGCCAGCTCGGGCGTGTACGCCTCGGTGGCCCGGACCACGACCGGCGCCCGCACCTCGCCCCGGTCGGTCTCCACCACCCCGGGCCGCAGCGCGGTCGCCGCGGTCCGCTCGTACACCCGCACGCCGCGCGCCTCGACCGCCTGCGCCAGCCCGCGCACCAGCGCGGCCGGCTGCACCCGGGCGCAGTGCGGGGTGAACGCCGCGCCCAGCACGCCGGACGCGGCGATCCGTTCCTTCACCTCGGCCGGCGACAGCCAGCGGGTGTCGGCCAGCCCCCAGTCGTGGTCGGCGGCGACCTCCGCGCGGATCCTGGCCTCGTGCGCGGGTGAGGTGGCCAGCGTCAGGGTGCCGCCCTTGGCGTACCCGCAGTCGATCCCCTCGGCGGCGACGACCCGGCCGACCTCGTCGACGGTCCCGACCATCGCCGCCTGCAGGTCCAGCGCGGCCGCCCGCCCGGACTCGCCACCACCGGCCGCCTTGGCCACCTTCTCGCTGGACGCGGCGAACAGCGCCGAGCACCAGCCGCCGTTGCGCCCGGACGCGCCGAACCCGGCGATCTCCCGCTCGACCACCGCGATCCGCAGCGACGGCTCGGCCAGGGCCAGGTAGTAGGCGGTCCAGAGGCCGGTGTAGCCGGCACCGACGACCGCCACGTCGACGTCCACGTCGCCGCCCAGCGCCGGCCGCGGCACCAGCCCGCCGACCTGCTCCATCCAGAGGCTCACACCCGCGTAGGACGTCACGGGCCGACCGTACGCTGCGGGCATGCCGCGGTATGGACCCATGTACGGACCGGACGTGACGTTCCTCGGCGTGCCGCCGTGCGACCTCACCGACCCGCCGTCGTACGCGGACTCCGCGGCGGTGATCGTGGGCGCGCCGTTCGACGGCGGCACCAGCCACCGGCCGGGGGCGCGGTTCGGCCCGCAGGCGATCCGGGGCACCGACTACCTGCCGCACGACGCCAGCCGGCCGCACCTGGCGCTGCGCGTCGACCCGCTGCAGGACCTGCGGGTCCGGGACGCCGGCGACGTGCCGATGCCGCCGGGCGACATCGAGGGATCGTTGCAGGCGCTGCGCGCCGCCGTCGCACAGGTCGCCGGCACCGGGACGATCCCGGTGATCCTCGGCGGCGACCACTCGATCGCGCTGCCGGACGTGCAGGGCGTGGCCGAGCACGTCGGCTGGGGCCGGGTCTCGGTGGTGCACTTCGACGCGCACGCCGACACCGGCGACACCCAGTCCGGCTCGCTGTACGGGCACGGCACCCCGATGCGCCGGCTGGTGGAGTCCGGCGCGGTCCGCGGCGACCGGTTCCTGCAGATCGGGCTGCGCGGCTACTGGCCCGGGCCGGAGACGCTGGCCTGGATGGACGAGCAGGGTTTCCGGTCGTACGAGATGACCGAGGTGGTCGCCCGCGGCCTGGACGAGTGCCTGACCGAGGCGTTCGCGATCGCCACCGACGACTGCGACGGGGTGTTCCTGTCCATCGACATCGACGTGGTCGACCCAGGCATGGCGCCGGGCACCGGCACCCCGGAGCCGGGCGGGCTCACCGGCCGGCAGCTGCTCGACGCGGTCCGCCGGTGCGCGCTCGAGCTGCCGGTCGCCGGCCTCGACGTGGTGGAGGTGGCGCCCGCGCACGACCACGCGGAGATCACCGCATTCCTCGCGAACCGGGTCGTGCTGGAGGCGCTGTCCGGAATCGCCGTCCGCAGGAATTGAGTCGACCTCACTCAGGTTATGACAGTCGAGCCGGCTGTAGCCGGCGTCAGCGAACCTGAGGGAGACGCACGAGATGAGCACTCTGTACCTGCGGCCGGCGCTGCCGGCCCGGCAGTTCGGTTTCACCCCCGCCGCCGAGATCGTCCGCGACGGCACCGACGCGGTGGTCAAGGTCGAGGTCCCGGGCCTGGACGTGGCCAAGGACGTGACGGTCGAGGTCGACCGCGGCCGCCTGGTCGTCCGCGGCGAGCGGCGCGACGAGCGCAGCGCGGAGCAGAACGGTCGCAGCCTGCGCGAGGTGCGCTACGGCGCGTTCCGGCGCAGCTTCCGGCTTCCGGAGGGCGTGACCGCCGAGGCCGTGTCCGCCTCGTACGACGCGGGTGTGCTGAGCATCCGGGTCGCCGGTGCCTACGCCGGCACCGAGGCGCACGCGGTGGAGATCACCACCGGCACCCCGGCCGTCGAGGCGGCGCCCGAGACCTCCGAGGTCGAGGCCGCCTAGCCAGCCGCGCGCAGCGGCGAACCCGTGACCCCCGGTCCCGTCCCCCCTGGGACCGGGGGTCACTGCTGTCTGCGGAAGATCAGCACGAGCACCCGCAGCACCAGCACCGAGCTGATGACCAGCAGGAAATAGCCGAGCAGCTGGTAGAGCCCGAGCCGGGGGGTCACCACCGGGCCGCCGGTGGTGCCGAGCAGCAGCACCGCCATCAGCCCGGCGCTCGCCCCGAGCACGGTCAGCAGCAGCTGCTGCACCAGCCCGGTCGCATACCGGCGGTCCCGCTCGTCGGCGAACAGCCGGACGTTGACCGCGAGGCGGCCGCCC
>Ga0207657_10008016_pt1 | contig 10770 bp, 9 predicted proteins | sample KBSC33metaG_FD_184316 | JGI IMG/M metagenome (GOLD analysis project Ga0207657, IMG submission 184316) | Corn rhizosphere microbial communities from Kellogg Biological Station, Michigan, USA - KBS C3-3 metaG (SPAdes) (version 2) | ecosystem: Host-associated > Plants > Roots > Rhizosphere > Soil ... | reverse complement strand
CAGCGCCCGTGAATCAGGTCGCGGCGGCGGGCGAGTGGCTCGCGTGCGCGGAGATCGATTTGGCGCTCGATGCGCGCAGGGTCGTCGTGCAGATTCCGATGGGCTTTACGCAGATGCTCGCCGCCGCGCCGGAGATCGCGAGCCGGTGGCGGATGGCGACCCGTGAAATCTTCACCACATACTTCGCGCGCGGATACCGGGCGGTTGAATTCTTTCTCGATCGCGAGGCACGGCGCGGCGCGTATCTGTTGACGAGAGCGCAGGATTGACGGCGGAACTGAACTCCCGCCCTACTTATTCAGCGCGGAGCGCGCTCATCGGATCCACACGCGTGGCGCGCAGTGCGGGCGCCAGCGACGCGGCGATCGTCAACGCGATCAGCGCGATCGATACCTCGCCATACGTGGCTGGATCGATCACGGTCGTCTGGAACAGCAGCCCACTCAGGACGCGCCCGGCCGCGGCCGATCCCGCCATGCCCAGCACGGCCCCGATGGACGTGAGCACGACGGCAGTCCGCAGCACGTCGACGCAGATGGACGTGCGCGTCGCGCCGAGTGCGCGCCTGATGCCGATCTCGCGGAGTCGCTGGCTCACCGAATACCAGATCGATCCGTAGATCGCCACGCCCGCGAGTGCTGCCGCCAGCGCCGCCGTCACCATCAACAGCCGCATCGTCGCGCGCGTCTGCGAGAAGGAGCGCGCGATTCGATCCGTCATCGTGCGCACGTCGTAAACGGGAAGATTCGGGTCCACCGCCTGAACGGACGCGCGCACCAGCGGCGCCATGCTCTCGGGGGCGCCGGTCGTCTTCACCGCGATCGTGAACGTCGGCACGCTCGCCTGCGCGTACGGATGATACATTTCGTCGACCGCCTCACGGCTGAGCGCGATGTGCCGGATGTTATCGACGACGCCGACGATGCGGAACCAGGTGTTGGAGTCGAAGCCGGCGCTCAATCGCACGCGTCGATCGATGGGGCTCGTGTCCGGCCAGTAGCGATCGGCCATGGCGCGGTTGATGATCGCGACCCGCTCGGATCGGCTGTCGTCGGCCCGCGTGAACGGCCGTCCGCGCAGCAGCGGAATCGACATCGTCTGGAAATAATCGGGCGAGACGTATCGCTGATCGGCGATCAGCACCTCTCCGTCCCGGCTGGGACGGCCTTCGATTTCGACGCCGTTCGCGCCGCGCGTGCCGCCGAACGGGATCGCCGACGTCAATGCCGCTCTGCGGATTCCTGGTGTCGCCGCCAGCCGGCGCAGCAGGTCGTCGGCGAAGGAGACGCGCGCCGGAGCGGCGTCATAGTTTGCGCCAGTCAGCGCCATTCGCATCGTCAACACGCGGTCGGCGTCGAAGCCGGGATTGACGCGAGCGAGCCGCACGACGCTGTTCAGCATCAATCCGGCGGCGCACAACAGCACAACGGCGAGGGCGACCTGTGCCACCACGAGCGCGCCGCGGCTCCGGCTCGCGCGGCCGCCCGACGTCCGCGCGGAGCTCTGAAGAGCATCGAGGAGGCGGCTCTCGTCCCGATGCGCCGCGACGATGGCTCCCAGCCCGAGCCCCAGGGCCGCAGCCATCGCGACCGTGAACAAGGCCGCGCGGATACCGATCTCCACCGACACCGATGCCGGCAACATGTCGCCGAAGAAGAGCAGCAGGCCGCGCAGCGTCCAGCCGCCCATCACAAGACCGACGCCGCCGCCGAACAGCGCGAGCAGAACGCACTCGGTGACTGCAAGCGACACCAGCCGCGAGCGCGGCGCGCCGAGCGCCTGGCGGACCGCGAGCTCGTGTCGTCGATTCGACGCGCGCGCGATCAACAGCGTGGAGGCGTTCGCGCACGCCACCAGCAGCAGTAGGGCAACGCCTCCGGCGACGATGACGAGGGTGGGCCGGATCGCGTGAGCCGATTGCTCGGTGGCCGAGACGATCCGAACGCCGAGGGTGCCGTGCGTGGACGGATGATCGGCCGCGATGCGCGACGCCACCGCTTCCAGTTCCGCCGAAGCCTGCGCCAGTGTCGCGCTGCCGTCGAGCCGCGCCAGGATCGTGTAGTTGTGGCTGTGCGCATTCGCGAGATCCGCCGCGCTCATTCCGGCAGACAGCCACACGTCGTCGTCGCCGGCGAGCGGACCCGGTAGTGATGCCCGCGGCGGCATGACGCCGACGATGGTGCGCGGTACGCCGTTGACGGTGAGCGCGCGGCCGAGGACCGCCGGATCGGATCCGTAGCGGCGGCGCCACAGTCCGTCGCTCAAAATCGCGACGGGCTGGGCGGCATCGGTGTCCTCGATCGCCGTGAACGTGCGGCCGATCCGCGGCGCCACGCCGAGCAGCGGCATCAGCGAGGCAGTGACGGCAGCGCCCCGCACGCGTTCGGGATTGTCGTTGCCAGTCAGGGTGAAGGCGCCGTTCGCGACGAGCGCGATCTGCGAGAAGCTGCGCACCGCGTGCCAGGCGTCGTAGTCGAACGCCGTCGGCTCGAGCTCGAGGATGTTGTGGGCCGGCAGCGTCTGCCAGACGAAGACGATCCGCGAGGGATCGCGATACGGCAGCGGACGCAGCAGCGCGGAGTCGATCAGTGCGAACACGGCGCTGTTGACGCCGATGCCGAGCGCCAGCGTCGCGACGACGAGCGTAGCGAATGCCGGCCGACGCACCGCCGCTCGCCACGCAAACCGCAGATCGCCGCGCCACAGATCGAAGGACATGGCTGGCCTCCTCGAAATCGCCCCGGCGACTGCCGTCGCGCGCACCGGTACGCGTATCGTGTCAGCGGATTGGACGGTCGGTGTGAAGGCCGGGTTAGCCTGGCGGCCAGTTCATCGCGCGGCCGCCGATCAGATGCAAATGGATATGGAAGACCGTCTGGCCGGCTCCCGCGTTGGTGTTGAACACGGTCCGGAAACCGTCGGCCGCAATGCCGCGTTCGGTCGCGATCGCCGCTGCCCGACGCGTCATTTCTCCCACGATCGCATCGTCGGCCGGGGACAGATCGAGGAGCGATGAAATGTGGCGCTTGGGAATCACGAGCACGTGAGTCGGCGCTTGTGGATTGATGTCGTTGAAGGCGAGCAGGCGGTCGTCTTCGTAGACGATCGACGCAGGGATATCGTGCGCGATGATTTTGCAGAACAGGCAGTCAGCCATCTGATTTCACCTCCGTGTCCTCCGTGTCCACCATGGTGGCGAGCGTCGCGCCACGTTCTCAGACACGCCGCGCGATGGCCGTCCGGGCGATGCCCTGCAGGTCGCGCCGGAAACCGATCAGCTCGAGATCGCGCTGCCGATCGACGAGCGCTTCGATCTCGACATCCTGTCCGCAGCCGAACTCGAAGATCAGGTATCCGCCCGATCGCAGGCGCGCCGGCGCGAGCTCGGTGAGGCGCGACACGATGTCGAGGCCGTCCCGGCCGCCGAACAACGCGATCGGCGGCTCGTAGTCGCGCACTTCCGGCTGCAGGCCGCGGCGCGACGCCTCCGCGACGTACGGCGGGTTGCAGGTGATCAAATCGACGGGCCCAGCGATCGCGCTCAGCAAATCGGCGCAGACGAACCGGACGCCGCTTTCGAGCCGTGAGGCGTTGCGCTGCGCGATACGAATCGCATCCCACGAGATATCGCTGGCGACGACGCGGGCGGCCGGGCGCTCGCGTGCGAGCGCGATGGCGATGATGCCGCTGCCGGTGCACGTGTCGACGAAGGTCATCGGCGTGGAAGCCGGCGGGAACAGCTCGAGCGCCGCTTCGACGATCAACTCCGTTTCGGGGCGCGGAATCAGCACCGCTGGAGACACTTCGAAGGTCATGTCCCAGAAATCGCGGCGTCCCGTGATGTACGGCAGGGGCTCGCGGGCGGCGCGGCGCGCGACCAGCCGATCGAAGCGCGCGGCGAAGCCGTCAGGCTCCGGTTCGCGGCTCGACGCCAGGAACCGCGCGGCGTCCCAGCCGAGCACATGCTGCGCGAGGAGGCGCGCGTCGAGGTCGGCTTCTGCCTGCGACAGTCCCGCGCGTCGTAGCAATTGCCGGGCGTCGGTGACGCACGCGTGAATCGTCACGAGACCGCGGTCGCGTCCTTGAGCTTCTCCGACTGGTAGAACATCGACACGTTGTCGAGCAGCTCCGCGAGGTCGCCGTTCAACACCTCGGTGAGGCGATGGGTGGTGAAGTTGATCCGGTGATCGGTGATTCGGTTCTGCGGAAAGTTGTACGTGCGGATCTTCTCGGATCGCTCGCCCGTGCCGACCTGGCTACGGCGATCCTTCGCGATGGCATCCTGCTGCTTGCGCATCTCCATCTCGTAAAGCCGCGCGCGCAGCACCTTCATCGCCTTTGCGCGGTTCTTGATCTGCGATTTCTCGTCCTGCTGCGAGACCACCGTGTTGGTGGGGAGGTGGGTGATGCGCACGGCGGAATAGGTCGTGTTGACGCTCTGGCCGCCCGGACCGCTCGAGCAGAAGGTGTCGATGCGGAGATCCTTGGCGTCGATCTGGATGTCGACCTCTTCCGCTTCCGGCAGCACGGCGACGGTCGCGGTGGACGTGTGGATGCGCCCGCTCGCTTCGGTCGCCGGCACGCGCTGGACGCGGTGGACGCCGCTCTCGTACTTCAGCCGGCTGTAGACGCCGCGTCCCTCGATGGTCGCGATCACTTCCTTCAGCCCCCCGCCATCCGTGTCGCTGTTCGACATCACTTCGAGGCGCCAGCCCTGTCGCTCGGCGAACTTGGCGTACATGCGGAACAGCTCCGACGCGAACAGCGCCGCTTCATCGCCGCCCGTGCCCGCGCGAATCTCCAGCATCACGTTCTTCTGGTCGTTCGGGTCTTTCGGGATCAGCAGGATCTTGATGTCGGCGAGCAGCGCCTCGCGCCGGGCGACGAGCGCCTTCAGCTCTTCGCGCGCAAGATCGCGCATGTCGGCGTCGGCGCCGGCCGCGAGCTCCTCGGTTTGCGCGATGTCGTGGACCAGCGCCGTGTACTCGCGGAAGCGCTCGATGAGCGGCTCGATCTCTGCCAGCTCCTTGGCGTACTTCCGGTACTCGGCCGGATCGCTCTGCACTTCGGACGTCCCAAGGAGGTGCGTCAGCTCCGTGTAGCGTTTTTCTTCTGCAACGAGCTTGTCAAACATACGGCACATTGAACGCAGAATCCGCGGAACTCGCGGAGAGCAGATTTCTCTGCGTGCTCGGCGAGCTCTGCGCTGATCGCCGCGTCATCCCCCCGACACGGGCGGCAGAAACGCGATCTCGTCACCCTCGGCGACCGCCCGATCCATTCGCGCGTAGTCGAAGTTCACCGCGCTCGAGATGGACCGTTCGTACGGTGCCAGCTCCGGAAACTCACCGGTGAGCTGGCGCCATACACTGGCGATTGTCGCACCGGCGGCGACGTCGCGCTTCAGTTCCGCGGCGCCAGCAATGTCGCGCAGCCGTGCGAACAGTCTGATGGTTACGCGCACGCCAGGCGCTCCGCCTCCGCCCGCGCCCGCTCATCCTCGGGATCGGCGGTCGCGCCCTCGATCCAGAGGTCGCCTCCGTCGAAATACTCGCGCTTCCAGATCGGCGCGATCTGTTTGACGCGCTCGATCGCGTATCGGCACGCCGCGTAGGCGTGGGGCCGATGCGGAGATGCCGCGGCAATGGCGATGCTCGCCTCGCCGACGTCCAGCCGGCCTGTCCGGTGGTGCAGCGCAAGCCGCGCCTGCGGCCAGCGGACGCGCGTCTCGTCGGCGATGCGTTCGAAGGCCTTCAAAGCGAGCGGCTCGTACGCTTCGTACTCGAGATATAGGACGCGCCGGCCGGCGTTGTGATTCCGCACGAGGCCCAGAAACGTGACGACCGCGCCGTCCAAGCCCGGCTGATCGCTCGCGGTCACCGCCTGCGTCAACAGCTCGAGTGCGAGCGGCGCGCGGCCGATCGCCAGCAGCGGCGTGTTCACCCGTTTAGTATACGAGGTGTCCGCGCCGGCGTGCGGATTCAGCGGGAATGCCGTCGCGTCTGCCAGAAGTGGTCGAGCGGACCATGCCCGCGTCCGATGGGCAGCGCGTGCCGTATCGCGCCGGCGACGTACTGTTGCGCCGCGGCTCCAGACTCGATCAACGTACGGCCGAGCGCGAGATTGGCGGCTACGGCCGACGCGAACGTGCATCCGGTGCCGTGCGTGTTTTTCGTCGCGATGCGCGGCATGCGCCATTCCGTGAACCCGCGGCCGTCGAACAGCAGATCCACGATTTCATCGCCTGGCGCGTGACCGCCGGTGATGATCACCGCGGAGGCGCCGAGATCCTGAATGCGCCGCGCCGCCTCGCGGGCGTCCTCGAGCGACCGGATCGTCCGGCCGCTCAGCGCTTCGGCTTCCGGGATGTTCGGCGTCACGACCAGCGAGCGGGGCAGCAGCTCGGCGCGGAGCATCTGCACGCCGTCGGCATCGAGCAACCGCTCGCCGCCTTTCGCAGCGAGCACCGGATCGACGACCACGAGCGGGAGCTCGAGCTCTTCGATCGCGGCAGCGACCGCTTCGACGATCGCGGCGGTCGCCAGCATGCCCACTTTCACCGCGTGTACGGCGATGTCCCCCGCGACCGCTTCGATCTGCGCCGTGACGACATCAGCCTCGAGCGCGAGGAGGGCCGTCACCCCGATGGTGTTCTGCGCAGTCACCGCGGTGATCGCGCTGGTGCCGTAGACGCCGTGCGCGGCGAAAGTTTTCAAGTCGGCCTGAATGCCCGCGCCGCCGCCCGAGTCGCTTCCCGCGATTGTCAGCGCTGTACGCATACGTTAAGATTCGCTCATGTATTCGACGCTGCTCGCCCTCGTCACCGCCCGCGCCGATTCGCGCGCGCTCCGGATTGCAGAGCGTGCGGGTGCGGTGGCGTTCATCACCGCGCTCACCGCGGTTGCCGCGCAAGTCAGCCTCCCGCTGCCGTTCACGCCGGTGCCGTTCACGTTCCAGCCGATGATCGTGCTGCTCGGCGGCGCGCTGCTCGGATCGCGCCTCGGCCTGGCGAGTCAGGTGGCGTATCTCGCGCTCGGGGTCGCCGGGCTGCCGGTGTTCGCCGCATCACCAGGGCTGCCGCCCGGCGTTGCCCGTCTGCTCGGACCGACCGCCGGCTATTTGCTCAGCTATCCGCTCGCGGCCTTTACCGCGGGATGGCTGGCGGAGCGCGGATTCGATCGACGTTATCTCACCTCGGTGATCGCGATGGGGTGTGGACTCGCCGTGGTTTTCGCCGGCGGCGTGGCGTGGCTCTCGGTCGTCTGGTCGCGCGGAGTCGCCGGCGCGCTCGCCGTCGGCTTCACTCCCTTCATCGTCGCCGACGCGCTGAAGCTGCTGGTCGCGGCAGGTTGCATGCCCGCGCTCTGGTGGCTCGTCGATCGGCCGAACACCAGCAGAAACTGAAACGGCGGCACGGCCTCGTGCGACATCAGCTCGAGGCCGGCCGACTCCGCCGCTTTAATCATCGTTTCGGGCGGGACCCGTTCGTCAGGCGCCGGCCCGGGTCCTCCGCCCCCCGCCGTGAATCCGACGATGCCGATGCGTCCTTGGGGTTGAAGCGATCGCGCGGCATTGCGCAGCACCATCACCGGATCGTCCATCTCGTGGTACGTGTCGACGATGAGCACTGCGTCGACGCCGGGTGGGAGCCTCGGGTTCGTCGCGGTGCCGAGCACGGTCCGCACGTTCTGCAAGCCTTCACGCTGCACGCGCCGGCCAACCGCTTCGATCATCTCGGGCTGAATGTCCTCGGCGTACACCACGCCGTTCGGACCCACCCGCCGCGCCAGACGAATCGTGAACCATCCGCCCCCGGCGCCGAGGTCCGCGACGATGGACCCTTCCGCGATGTGCAGCGAGTCCATGATCTGATCCGGTTTCTGCCAGAGCTCCCGATCCGGCGCATCGAGCAGGCCGAGATCCTGCGGTTCGAAGAGATGCCGCTTCGGCTTCTGTGGCGACGGAGACGGCGGGACACTGAGGGCCGGGCGGGCAGGGAGCGCAGGGAGGGCAGCAAGGGCAATAGCGGACGCGATCAGGCACACGGCGATCGCGAACAGAGCGCGACCTCTTCGCGCCTTGCATTTCATGTCCGTCCCGCCCCTCCCGCCTTTCCAGCCTTTCCCGCCCCGTCGTCGCCGACGATGCCGCCGCGTGTCATCGCATCGGCCGAGAGGATGTCATCCAGGCGCTTTGCGTCGAGCAATCGGCGCTCGAGCACGAGTTCGCGGATCGTACGTCCGGTCTTCACCGATTCCTTTGCGATCTCCGCCGTCGCCGCGTACCCGATGTACGGGCTGAGGGCCGTCGCGGTGGCGGTGCTGCGATCGAGGAGCTCGCGCGCGCGCGCCTCGTTGGCCGCGATGCCGTCCACGCATCGCAGGCGCAGCACCTTCATCGCTTCGCGCAGGATCGACGACGCGTGCAGCGCGTTCCACGCGATCACCGGCATCATCACGTTCAGCTCCAGCTGACCCGCTTCGCACGCCATGGCCACCGTCGTGTCGCAGCCGATCACCTGAAAGCACACCTGGTTCACCATCTCCGGCACGGACGGATTGACTTTGCCAGGCATGATCGACGAGCCGGGCTGCACGGCCGGCAGCGCGATCTCCGAAAGGCCCGCGCGCGGTCCCATGCTGAGGAGCCGCAGATCGCTCGCGACTTTGCCGAGCTCGATCGCCAGGCGCCGCATGCCGCTCGAGTACGCGAGGACGTCGCCCATGCTTTGCGTGACGCGAAACAGATTCACGGCAGGCGTCAGCGGCAGATGCGTGTAGCGCGCGAGGTTCTGTACGACGAGACGCCGATACTCGTCGCCGGCGTTGAGTCCGGTGCCGACGGCCGTCGCGCCGATGTTCAGCTCCGTCAACTGCTCGGAGGCAGCGGCGACGTCCTCCGCTCCGCGGCGGATGCACTCCGCGTAGCCGCTGAATTCCTGTCCGAGCGTGATCGGCACGGCGTCCTGCAGATGCGTGCGTCCGGTTTTCACGATTGCGGCAAACGCATCCGCCTTGAGCGCGAGCGCGTCGGCGAGTGCGCGCGCGGAGGCGACGAGCGGCGCCGCGCCGAGCAGCAGCGCCAGACGCGTGGACGTGGGATACACGTCGTTCGTCGACTGGCCCATGTTGACGTGATCGTTGGGGTGTACGCGCGCGTACGTGCCGCGAGGCTCGCCGAGCGATTCGGCCGCGCGATTGGCGAGCACCTCGTTCGCGTTCATGTTGTGCGACGTACCGGCGCCCGCCTGATACACGTCGACGATGAACTGATCGCGCAGCTCGCCGTTCAGGACTTCGTCGGCCGCGGAAACGATGGCGTGCGCGATCGCGGGATCGAGCCGCCCCAAGGCGAGGTTGGCCTCCGCCGCCGCCTTCTTGACGAGCACCGTCGCGGTGACGAGGTCCGCCGGCGCGCGTAGTCCGCTGATGGGAAAATTCTCGACCGCACGCGCGGTCTGCACGCCGTAGTACGCATCGGAAGGGACGGCCACGTCGCCGAGCGGATCGCGTTCAGTCCGGTACTTCATTGCCGCGATCTCCGAATCCGCAGGATTGCCGGGATGTTCGACTCTCGGTCCGCCGAATCCTGAGTCCAACGAATCCCGAATCCCGACGCGAATCACGAATCCCGAATCCCGAATCCCAAATCCCGTCCAGTATACTGCCCCATATGCTGCCCTCTTTCTTCGAAAGCGTGCTCCAACTCATCGTTCGCACATCGACGGATCTTCCCCCGGATGTCCGCGCGGCGATGAAAACGGCGCTCGACGCCGAGCCCGCCGCGACGCGCTCCGCGCAGGCGCTGACGATCATCGCGCAGAACATCGATCTCGCCGCCGACGCGGAAGGCGCCATCTGTCAGGACACCGGCATGCCGACATTCGAGGTGCACGTGCCGATCGGCGCGAACCAGGTGTGGATGCGCCAGCAGATTCGCGAGGCGGTGAAGGAAGCGACGCGCCGAGGCAAGCTTCGCCCGAACTCGGTCGATTCGATTACCGGCAAGAACTCCGGAGACAACCTCGGCCCTGGCACGCCGATCATCCACTTCGATCAGTGGGAGCGCGACGAGATCGAAGTGAAATTGATCCTGAAGGGCGGCGGCTGCGAGAACACGAACGCGCAGTACGCGGTGCCGGTGGAGCTCGCGCATCTCGGGCGCGCCGATCGAACGCTCGAAGGCGTGAAGAAGTGCATCCTGCACGCGGTGTGGAACGCGCAGGGGAAGGGCTGCGCCCCGGGCGCCGTGGGCGTCTGTATCGGCGGCGATCGCACTTCGGGCTACACGCACGCGAAGGAGCAGTTGTTCCGCACGCTCGACGATGTGAACCCGGACCCGCGGCTGGCGGAGCTCGAGGCGTCGATCATGGCGACGGTGAACAATCTCGAGATCGGCGCGATGGGCTTTGGTGGAAAGGTCACATTGATCGGCTGCAAGATCGGCGCGCTGAATCGTCTGCCGGCCAGCTTCTTCGTGTCGGTCGCGTACGACTGCTGGGCGTTTCGCCGGCTGGGCGTCGTGCTCAACGCGTCGAGCGGTGCGATCGAGCGGTGGCTCTATCGCGATCCATCGCATCCGATCATTCCGATGCTCGATCAGGCGGGCTTCACGCGGACCGGCCGTGAAGTCGCGCTGCGCGCCCCGCTCTCCGAGGCGCAGGTGCGATCGCTGCACGTCGGCGACGTGGTCCTCATCTCCGGGCGGATGTTCACCGGCCGTGACGCGGTGCATTCCCATCTGATGAAGCACGAGCCGCCGGTCGATCTG
>Ga0207657_10008014_pt1 | contig 10771 bp, 5 predicted proteins | sample KBSC33metaG_FD_184316 | JGI IMG/M metagenome (GOLD analysis project Ga0207657, IMG submission 184316) | Corn rhizosphere microbial communities from Kellogg Biological Station, Michigan, USA - KBS C3-3 metaG (SPAdes) (version 2) | ecosystem: Host-associated > Plants > Roots > Rhizosphere > Soil ... | reverse complement strand
GCGACGCCGCGGCGTACCTGGCCGGCCCGGCGCCGGACCCCGGCCTGGCCGTCACCATCATCAACGGGCTGGCCCGGCCGCGGGACGGGATGGCCCGGGTCACGATCGGAGCGGACCGGGGTGACATGGAGTGGCTGGAGCTCCGCGACGACGCCGGCCGGCTGGTGCCGGCGCTGGCCGAGGGGGTCCGGCGGCGGGACGACGGCTCGCTGGCCGAGGTCACCCTGACCTTCCGGGCCCGGGACGTGCCGGCGCTCGGGACGCGGACATACCGGCTGCAAGCCGCGGACACCGGCGCGGGCGGCTGGCAGGAGGTCGACGGGACGGCGATCGAGAACGACGCCTACCTGGTTACCGCGGATCCGGCGCGCGGCGGGACGGTCAGCGTCACCGACAAGCGCACCGGCACCCGCGTCCTGACCGGGCCCGGCAACGAGCTGGTCATCCAGGACGAATACGCGCAGCACCCCCGCCACGGCGAGGGTCCCTGGCACCTGGCGCCCAAGGGACCAGGGCTCGGCTCGGCCTCGGTCCCGGCCGTGGTCCGGGCCGAACGGTGCCCGGCGGGATCCCGGCTGGTGGCCTCGTTCAGCCTGGACGGGCTGGACGTGACCCAGGAGACGGTGCTCTGGGATCACGCCGAACGGGTCGAGTTCCGCACCCACGTGGACTCCTACTCCGGGCGCGACCGCCTGCTGAGGGTCGGCTTCCCGGCCGACGTGCCGGGCGGGCTGCCGGTCTACCAGACCGCGACGGCGGTGATCGGCCGGTCGTTCGGCGTCGTGGACGTCGACTCGGCCGACCACTGGTACACGCTGGACAACCCGGCGTACCAGTGGTTCGGGCTCGGTTCGGTGGCGCGCGTCACGGACCGCGGCGGGCTGGCCCAGGCGATCGGGGTGGCCGAGGTCGTCTGCCCGGAGGCACCGAACGGGCTGGGTGATCCGCTCCGCGACCTGCTGGTAGCGCTCGCGGCGGCGGGCGTGACCGCGACCTGCAGCCAGGCCGACGGATCGAGGTACGGCGCGATCGACGTGGACTCCAACCTGCCCGACGTCCGGATCGCGATCGGCGGCCCCGAGGTCAACCCGTTCACCGCCGAGGTGCTGGCCGCCGCCGGACCCGGATACGCCAAGGCGCTGGCGGCCCGGCTGGCCTCGGCGCCGGCCGCGCGGTTGTGGGTGCCCGGTGCCCGGGACCGGGCCGACGCGTTCGGCCCGGACGCCGACGTGCGCGGGCCCGGCGACCTGCCGGTGCTGGTCCTGGCGGGCGACCTGGCCGCGGCGGTCGCCGGCCTGACCGGCGACCTGGCCGACGCGGTGGTGGACGCCGGCGACCCGGTGAACGGCGAGGCCGGCCTCACCGGGGCGGTCCCCCTGGCGGACCGCTCGGTCGCGGTGCTGAACCGGGGCACGCCCGGCTGCGTGGTCACGCCGGACGGGACGCTGCACCTGTCGCTGATGCGGTCGTGCAGCGCCTGGCCGTCCGGGATCTGGATCGACGGGGACTGCCGCACCGCGCCGGACGGCAGCAGCTTCGCCTGGCAGCACTGGAGCCATACGTTCGAGTACGCGCTGGCCTCGGGGCCCGGCGACTGGCGGGCCGCGGGCTTCAGCCTGGCCGCCGAGGACTACAACCACGACCTGCTCACCGTCACAACGCCCCCGCCCTCGCGGCATGAAACCGGGGTTTCAGGGCGTTCTGACGCCGTGAAACCCGGGGTTCAGTACGTTGAGACAGCGACCGGATCCGGGCATCTGTCGGTGGAGCCGGCCACGGTCACGCTCGGCGCGCTGAAGCCGCGAGGGAACCCGCTCGCTGCCGGGCGGACGGGGGCGCTGACCGGGGGTGACACCGTCACCGTGCGGCTGCGGGAGACCAGCGGGCGGCCGGTCACCGCCCGGGTGCGGTTCCCCGGCGTCTCCGCCGCGTGGCTCACCGACCTGCTGGAGGAGTCCGACGGCGCTCCGCTTCGGGTGGAGGACGACGCGATTTTTGTCGATTTGCCGGCATTCGGCACCGCAACGGCGGCGCTGCGGGCTGGTTCGCCCGGCCCGGGGGGCGCCGGGTCCGGCACCGAGCCGGTGCAGCCGGTCTACACACGCTACTGGCTGCACGGGAAGGGCCCGGCGCCGGCCGGGAACCTGCCGGTCGCGGTGCACCTGTCCCCGGTCAGGGTGGCCCTGCCTATTCCTGGGCCTATTCCCGGGCCGGACCCGGGCGAGGCGGCGGCGCTGACGCTGACCGTGGGCTGCGGGGCCGAGCCGGCCTCCGGCACGGTCGAGCTGGCGGCGCCCGGCGAGGTGACCGTAACGGCGAGCCGGGACCTGCGCTACGACCTGGCCCCTGGCGGCTACGCGGCCTGGGACCTGGCGGTGCGGGTGCCACCGGGGACCGCGCCCGGACGGTACTTCGTCGGGGCCCGGATCCGCGACGACCTCGGCCACCTGATCGAGGACACGGCCATGGTGGCGGTCGGCGAGCGACGCTGGCCCGATCCCGCCCTGCCGGCCGAGGAGACCCTCGAGCTGATGCAGGCCGACTACGCCGCGGGCGCGGCCGAGGCGGACGTGGCGGTGCTGACCCCCGGGCTGCGGCTCGAACCGGGGAGCGACGGCGAGCTGCAGGTCCGTGTGACCAGCGGGCTGGCCTCGGAACTGCGCGGCGAAGCCCAGTTGGTCTCGCCGTTCGGCAGCTGGGAGATGCTCGAGCCGTGGACGCAGGGCTTCAGCGTCGCGCCGGGCGCGAGCACCGTGCTGCGATTCGCCGTACACGTACCGGTAACTGCTCGTCACGCACAGTGGTGGGCACTGGTGAAGGTCATGTACTACGGCCGGGTGCGGTACACCGAGGCGATACCCGTTGTCATCGGACCGGTCAACTGACCTAGCTACGCTGCGTGCGAACGGATACGGTGAGAGACTCTAGTCGTTCCCGAATTCAAGCGTGAGACTTCCAGAGGGCCCATGCAGTCCGCTACCGCGATACTCACCGGCAACCTGCCAGCGGAGCCGAACAGCTTCATCGGCCGCGAGCGTGACCTGGCCGAGCTGGCCAGGCTGCTGGGCGAGGTCCGCGCGCTGACGCTCAGCGGCCTGGGCGGTATCGGCAAGACGCGGCTCGCGGTGCGGCTGGCCCGCGACGTGCTCTCCGGCGAGAACACGGACGAGGGGCCGGGCGATCTGGACGAGGCGTGGCTGGTCGAGCTGGCCGACTGGCACGACCCGGTCGCGCAGGCGGTGGCCATCACCCTGGGGGTCCGTGAGGAGCAGGGGGTCCCGCTGGCGCAGACGCTGGCCGAGGCGCTGCGCTCGCGGCACATGCTGCTGATCCTGGATACCTGCGAGCACGAGGTCAGCGACTGCGCCACGCTGGTGCAGCTGCTGCTGGCCCGGTGTCCGTGGCTGCGGATCATCGCGACCAGCCGGGAGCCGCTGCGGGTGCGGGGCGAGACGGTGTGGCGGGTGCCGCCGCTTGACCTGCCGCCGGACGGCGCCAGCGGCGCCGAGCTGGCGGCGCACGAGGCGGTCCGGCTGTTCGCGGCGCGGGCCGCGGGGGCCCGGCCGGGGTTCGCGCTGACGTCGGAGAACACGGCGTCGGTGGCGCGGTTGTGCCGCACGCTGGACGGCATCCCGCTGGGCATCGAGCTGTCCGCGGCCCGGGTCCGTGCGCTGTCGGTGGAGCAGATCGCCGACCGGCTGCGGGACCGGTTCCAGCTGCTCAACTCCGGCGACCGGACCGCGCCGCTGCGGCAGCAGACGCTGCGGGCCACCGTGGACTGGAGCTTCGAGCTGCTGGACTCCGACGAGCAGATGCTGCTGCGGCGGCTGGCGGCCTTCTCCGGCTGGAACCTGGACATGGCCGAGCAGGTGTGCTCGGACGAGGCCATCGGGCCCGACGCGGTGCTCGGGCTGCTCATCTCGCTGATCGACAAGTCGCTGGTGGTGCTGGACGGCGAGGCGGCGGGCGACGCCCGGTACCGGCTGCTGGACACGATCAGGGAGTACGCCGCCGAACGGCTGGAGGCCGCCGGGGAGTCCGACGCGCTGGCGCTGCGGCACCGGGACTGCATCCTGACGCTGGTGGAGGAGACGGTCGGCGGGATGTTCAACCGCGGCGAGCCGCCCTGGCCGGTGCGCCGGGAGGTGTTCCGCCGGGGCATCGCCGAGTACGGCAACTTCCGCATCGCGCTGCAGACGTCGCTGGCGCACGGCCACGCGGACGAGGGCCTGCGGCTCTGCATCGGGCTGCGCAACATGTGGCTGCCGCACGGCGACGCCCGCGAGGCGGCTACCTGGCTGGACCGGTTCCTCGTCCTGCCCGACGCGGAGGTGTCCCCGCCGGTGCGCGGACGGGCCCTGGCGGTCCGCGCCGAGATAGCGTTCGACCTGCAGGACTACGACACGCTGGCGCGCTGCGCGACCGAGAGCCTGGAGCTCAGCCGGGCCAGCGGCGACGACTTCCCGGTACCGACCGCGCTGCGGGTGATCAGTCAGGCGGCGGCGCGGGCGGGCCGGGCCGGTGACGCGGTGACCTACATCGACGAGGCGGTCGCGGCGGCCGAGGCGGCGGGCAACGACTGGGAAGCCGGGCTGACCCAGGCCACCAAGGCGGCCATCGCCGTCCGGCAGGGCAAGCTGAAGTCGGCCCAGCGGGCGTACGAGACCGCGCTCGAGGTGCTGGCCGACAACAACCGCTGGGGCGTCGCGCAGGTGTCATACGGGATGGGCACCCTGGCCAGGACCCGCGGCGACGCCGAGATGGCGGTCCGGTGCTACGCCGACGCGATGGAGATCTTCCGTGAGCTCGACGCCTGGCCGGAGATCGCCCGCTGCCAGGCGGGGATCGGCTGGATCGCGGTTACCACCGGCGACTACGACCAGGCGCAGGAGAGCCTGGCCGAGGCGCTGCGGCTGAACCAGGTCGGCGGGCAGCGGCTGGGCATCGCCCGCGGCCTGGAGGCGTTCGCCGCGCTGGCCGCGGCGCGGCGGCAGCCCGAGCGGGCGGCCCGGCTGGCCGGGGCCGCCTGCCAGCTGCGCGAGTCCCTCGGGCACGGGACCGGCATCGGCCCGCGGATCGAGGAGGTGCTCGAGTTCGCCCGCGGCCGGCTCGGCGCCTCGGCCGCGGCCGCCCTGTTCGCCGAGGGCCGCGAGACGGTCGCCGAGGACGCCGTCGGCTTCGCGCTCGCCCCGGACCAGGATCAGCTCATGCCCGGACCCGCGGCGGCCGGCGAACCCGCCTGGACCGACCCGTCCCGCCTTGGCCCGCCGGCTCAGGGTTCCGGGCCTCGCCAGGACACCGGCGGCGCGCACCGCGGACCCACGCCGCTGACCCCGCGCGAGCACGAGATCGTGATGCTGATCGCCCAGGGCCTGTCCAACCGGGAGATCGCCGACGAGCTGGTGATCAGCCCGGCGACCGCCGCCCGGCACGTGGCCAACATCCTGGCCAAGCTCGGCTTCAGCTCGCGTACACAAGTTGCCTCATGGGCCACCCGCCACGACGCGTCCAGCTGACCTCCGCGTGCATATGTGCACGCGGATCCGGCTCCTGAGCCTGGCGATATGCACACCGGAATACACAGTTCGGTGCATGTGCAGACGACCGCCGGGGCCTAGCGTTCAACTGTCGCTATCACACGGTGGCGCCGGGTCCTGAAACCCGGTGCCGGCCAGTTCCCAAGGGGGGGTGGGAACCGGCGAGCCAACGGCAGCGGCCGGGCGGGTCCCGGTTCACGCCAGGACCCGCCTGCTGAAACAGCCAGGCTGGAGGTTCTGGTGGAACGCGTCAGTACCGGGGAACGCACGGCGGCAGACCAGCTCATGGTGAGCGATTGCTCGCCAGACCGCGCGCTGACCGAGCGCATCCTGGAAGTCGCGGACGAGGCAGGCTACCGGGCCGCCCTCATCGACGCCACCGACGGCTCGGTGACGGCGTGGCCGCGCTTCGCCCGGACGGTGCGCGCGGCAGCGGCCGGGCTGGCCCGGCGCGGCCTGGCGGAAGGCGACACGGCCGGCGTGTTCGTCCAGGACGCGGCCAGCGCGGCCATCGCGGTCAACGCGATCAGGGCCGCGGGCGGCCGCGCCTGCCTGATCCGGTCCGACGCGGGCCCGGCCGACATCGCCGACCGGCTCAACGCCTGCGCGGCGCGGGTGCTGATCACCTCGGCTCCGCTGGCCGGGCTCGCCGCCGAGGGCGCGGACCGTTCCCGGGTGCGGCAGGTCATCGCGTTCGGGGACGCGGACGGCACCACCCCGTTTAGCTCGCTGCTCGGATCGGGCCGGCACAGCGCACCAGGCTGGCAGCCCGACGGGCCAGCGGCCGCCGAGCCCGGCTTCGCCGACAGGTCCGGTCCCGCGCATGAGTCTGGCCGTCCGGAGGGGAACGGCCAGACTCATGAGCGAGACCTGACGGACTCTGGCGAGCCGGGCTCGGGCGGCGACCTGACCCACCGGGACGTGGTGGTGGCGGGCCCGCCGTGCGGTGGCGGGCCCGCATACATCTCGCTCCTCGACCTCACCCTGCTGGCCGGCGCCACCTTGGTGGCGGCGCCGGTCCCGCTGGTGGCACCCGCGTTGCGGGTGTACAAGGGCACCGCCGCGATCGTCCCGCCCGGCACCGGCGTGCCCGGCCTGGAGCCGGCCCGGATCTTCGCGGCCGGCTAGGAGGGGCCGGCTAGGAGGCGACGGCCTCCTCCCGCTGCCGCGGGGCGGGCGCCGGAGCCGGCCTGAGCCGCCTGGTCCTGATCAGGGCGATGATGACCAGCAGAGCGCCCACGTCAAGCAGCGCGGCGAAGCCGAACGCGGCTCCCATGCCCTGGGTGAGCGCGTGCGGGCTGGTCGCGTGCCCGCTCGCCGTGCCGAACACGGCCACCAGCACGGCCAGGCCGAGCGAGCCCCCGGCCAGCTGGAGCATGTTCACCAGCCCCGACGCGGCGCCGGAGTCGGCCGCGGGCACGCCGGCCAGCGACGCGGTGGTCAGCGGCACGAACACCAGCCCCATCCCGATCCCGATCAGCAGCATCGGGCCGAACACGCCCGACCAGTAGCCCGTCTCCGGCGACACCCGGGACAGCCAGGCCATCGACGCGATCGCGGGCACCATCCCGGCGATCATCAGCGGCTTCGCGCCCAGCAGCGGCATGAGCCTCGGCGCCAGCCGGGACACCCCGAACAGGGCGAAGGTCATCGGCAGGAACGCCAGCCCCGCCCGGAGCGGGCTGAAGCCCATGATCTTCTGCAGGAACTGGGTGAGGAAGAAGAACACCCCGAACATGCCCGCGATGAGCAGCAGCCGGGCGATGAACGAGCCCGCCCGGCTGACGTCGGTGAACAGGCGCATCGGGGTGATCGGCTGGCGGGCCCGGGTTTCGGTGACCACGAACAGGGCGAGCACGACCGCGGCCGCGCCGAACGAGGCCAGCGCCACGTGGTTCCCCCAGCCGTCGGCCGCGGCCCGGATGAACCCGTACACCAGCGTGGTCACGCCCGCGGTGGCGGTCAGCGCCCCGGCCAGGTCGAAGCGGCCCGGCAGCCGCGGCGTCTCGGCCACGAACCGCGGGGTGATCGCGACCACGGCCAGGCCGATCGGCACGTTGATGAACAGCACCCACCGCCAGGACAGCCACTCGGTGATCACCCCGCCGAGCACGAGGCCCAGCGAGGAACCACCGGTGATCACGCCCATGTAGATGCCGAGCGCGCGGGTCCGCTCCCGGCCTTCGGGGAAGCTGGTCACGACCAGCGCGAGCACGGCGGGTGAGGCGAAGGCGCCGCCTACGCCCTGCAGCGCCCGGGCGGCCAGCAGCACGCCCGGGGTGGTCGCGAGGCCTCCGGCCAGCGAGGCGAAGGTGAACAGGGTAATGCCGGCGATGAACATTCTCCGCCGGCCGAGGATGTCGCCGGCCCGGCCCCCGAGCAGCAGCAGGCCGCCTGACGTCAGCGTGTACCCGTTCAGCACCCAGGACAGGCCGGTCGCCGAGAAGTGCAGGCTGTTCTGGATGTGCGGCAGCGCGATGTTCACCACCGTCATGTCCAGGATGATCATGAGCTGAGCGCCGAGCATGATGGCCAGGGCGATCCCGGGCCGCTGGTCACGGGCGATCCCCGGCCGCCCGTGGCGGGCGATACCGGGCCGCCCGCCGTGTGTACGGTTCCCGTTAATCCCGTCGACCTCTCTGGCATCGTCAGCCCCATGCGGAGCATGCGAAGAAGACAAGATGCCTCCATGGTTTCTGGCACGATTTCTGGCATGGCCGTCTGGTCATGCGATCTGACGGCCGCAACGACGGACCATCGATGCCATCGACGCCGGCCTGGCTGTGCCATCCAGGCCGGGCCGTCCCGGCGGTGATGGAGCACCGATGCGGCTCCGGCAGGCCTCCGGTAGCTGACAGACCGCTGGCCGGGCGGTACCATCGGGAATGAAGCGGAGGTCTACTCCGGTTAACTATACGGAGGCAGCCTCCGTTTCGCAACCGTATTAGTTCCGGCTCGATCTGTCCCGGCCCGCCGCGTGACGCGGCGAGCTTGTCCCGATCCCGTTAACCTCGAAGCGATGACCAGAACATCTGATCAGGTACCGCCGCGGCCCGCCGAGCAGCTGCGCGCCGACGCGCGGCAGAACCACGCCCGGCTGATCGGCGCGGCTACGGCCGCGTTCGCCGAGCGGGGCGCCGACGCGCCGCTGGAGGACATCGCCCGGCGTGCCGGGGTGGGCATCGGCACCCTCTACCGGCACTTCCCCACCCGGCTCGACTTGCAGGCGGCCGTGTTCCGCAGCCAGGTGGGCGCGGTCTGCGGAGAAGGGGACGCGCTGCTGGAGAAGGCGCCGCCCGGGCAGGCTTTCAGCGCCTGGATGCGGAGCCTGGCCGGCTACCTGGTGACCAAGCGCGGCCTGTCGCACGCGCTGATCGAGGCGGTCGGCATCGAGTCCGAGCTGATCTCGTCCTGCTGGATGGCGATGCGCCAGACCACCGAGCGGCTGCTGGCAAACGCGCAGGAGGCCGGTGTCATCCGGCCGGACGTGGACGCCACGGACGTGATGCGCTTGGTGCACGGGGTGACGGTGAGCACGGAGAAAGCACCCGAGCGGTCCGACATGCTCCTATCCGTCATGCTCGACGGCCTCCGCGCCACCCCTCCTGACCCGCGCCATCCTCCTGACCCCGCGCCGTCCTCCTGACCCGCGCCACCCTCCGCTCCGCTGTTGGCTTAGTGTCGCCGCTGGTGCCCTCGCCGATTCCATGAACGTGGCGCTCTACCTAATAGATGCGGTAGAACGCCGCGTTCACGGAATTTGGGATGTTGCTACCGAGGCTGAAGTGAGTGACGGGGCTGGAGGGGTGTGTTCAAGGACGAGGTGACGGAGGCAGAGGCGCCGACAGGCAGAGACCTCAGCGGGGCGGACGGGGTGCGGGTGCGGACGGGGCGCGGGTGCGGGTGCGGGTGCGGGGGTCAGATGTCGGGGGGGCGGTTCTCGTAGGGGGTGCTGAGGACGACGGTGGTGCGGGTCGAGACGCTGCCGAGGGTGCGGATCTGCTGGAGCAGGTCTTCCAGCGCGACGGGCGAGGTCACCCGCACCTTGAGGATGTAGTTCTCGTCGCCCGCGACGCTATGGCAGGCCTCGATCGCCGCCAGGTGCTCGAGCCGCTGCGGCAGGTCGTCGGGCGCGGCGGCGTCGAAGGGCTTGATGGATACGAAGGCCGTCAGCGGCAGGCCCACGTCGTCCGGGTCGAACACCGCGACGTACCCCTTGATCACGCCGTCCTGCTCCAGCCTGCGCACCCGCTGGTGGACTGCCGACACCGACAGGCCGGCCTGCCTGGCCAGCTCGGTGAAGCTCATCCGGCCGTTGCGGGTCAGCAACGACACGATCTTGCGGTCAATCTCTTCCACGAAGTCACGTTAGCGCCAACGGTTGCAGGCTGCGACGTCATCACAATATAACGAAATGGTCACGTCCTTTACGCTACTGTAACATCGCTGTTCGCGTCCTTATGGGCAGATCACGGCGAGGTTACGCTGCCGCCATGGCGCAGATCATCTTGGATCAGGTGGAGAAGGCGTACCCGGGCGGGGTGAAGGCGGTCGACGAGCTGAGCCTGGATATCGCCGATGGCGAGTTCATGGTGCTGGTCGGCCCGTCGGGGTGCGGGAAGTCGACCGCGCTGCGGTCGATCGCGGGGCTGGAGGAGATCACCGCCGGGACGATCACGATCGGGGACCGGGTCGTGAACGACCTGCCGCCGAAGGACCGCGACATCGCGATGGTGTTCCAGAACTACGCCCTGTACCCGCACATGACGGTCGAGCAGAACCTGGCGTTCGGGCTGCAGCTGCGCAGGACGCCGAAGGAGGAGATCCGGCGGCGGGTGACCGAGGCCGCCAAGATGCTGGGCCTGGAGCCGTACCTGCGGCGCAAGCCGGCCGCGCTGTCCGGCGGGCAGCGGCAGCGGGTCGCGATGGGCCGGGCCATCGTCCGCGAGCCGCAGGCCTTCTTGATGGACGAGCCGCTGTCCAACCTGGACGCCAAGCTGCGCGTGTCCATGCGCGCCTCCCTCAATCAGCTGCACGAGCGGCTCGGCGTCACCACCGTGTACGTGACCCACGACCAGGTGGAGGCCATGACGCTGGGCGACCGCGTCTGCGTGCTGCGGGATGGGCGGCTGCAGCAGGTCGACACCCCGCAGGCCCTGTTCGAGGCCCCGGTCAACCTGTTCGTGGCCGGGTTCATCGGCTCCCCCGCGATGAACTTCGTTAACGCGGAGCTG